>ERZ808246.266-NODE-266-length-47017-cov-4.114710_pt1 | contig 47017 bp, 28 predicted proteins | sample MGYA00521083_ERZ808246 | MGnify/ENA primary metagenome ERZ808246 (study PRJEB31516, sample SAMN03275577) | gut metagenome | biome: mammalia-associated habitat; material: feces | host: Papio cynocephalus | place: Kenya | collected 2012-07-07 ... | reverse complement strand
CAGGAAGTAAAAGAACTTTATGTGCTGGCGTAAATAAAAATGACTGAATATAAGTGTCACGCGGCATGCTCTCGGCGGAGTAAACGGCGAATTAATTTCGCCGAAAGTCCCTCTCCGCTCGTGCCGTATCGGAGCAGCCGACGCAGTCTTATCGGAAGGGCTGCACGATCCTGTAACCTTCATTCAAATGTTTTATCTGTATCGCGAGCTGGCTTCGCAGGCTGACTTCGAACGGTTCTAAAGGTTCGACTTTTTTTGCTTGGCTTTCGAAACTATCTGATTTATTATACTTGTAAGAAAGTAACTTACGAGTTACTAACTTATGAGTACAATTATTGGAGGCGAGCAGATGGGTCAGTTCTATTGCCGCGAGGACGAGCTGCGGAAACTGAATAAACGGTATTCGGGTGATAAGTTTGAGTGCATTGTTATCTACGGCAGACGGCGTGTTGGCAAGACAGCACTGATCAACGAGTTCTGTAAGGATAAGCCGACTATTTTCTTCTCTGCTTTGAATACAACGGGAAAGGAAAATCTGGAGGCCCTTTCGAAGTCGATCATGAGTTATGAGCGACCAGATATGGAGTCTGCACCTGAATTCAGGACTTACGATGATGCTCTGGATGAGTTGACTGCGCTTTCAAAGGAGAAACGAATCGTCTTTGTTATTGACGAGTATCCTTACCTTGCGAAAGCGAAGCCTGCTATTTCAGCAATGCTGCAGCATATCATCGATCACAAGTGGACAGAGTCAAAGATGTACCTGATTCTTTGTGGTTCGTCTATGAGTTTTATGGAGAGCCAGGTACTCGGTAAGGAAAGCCCGCTCTACGGTAGGAGAACCGGGCAGTTTAAGATTGAACCCCTCGATTATAAAGAAACTGCTGTGTTTCATCCAAATCTGTCCGCAGAGGACAATTCCCTGATTTACGGAATCACGGGAGGCGTTCCTCACTATATCAACAAGCTGGATGTGAGAAATAGTGTGGATGAGGCTCTGCTGGATAATTTCTTTGACCGTTCCAGCTATCTGTATGAGGAGCCGGGAAATCTGCTGAAACAGGAACTCCGGGAGCCGGCCATTTATAATGCAATCATCAAAGCGATTGCAGAAGGCGCTTCTCGAATGAATGATATCAAGATGAAAGTCGGTGAGGAGAATTCGGTCATATCGAAGTATCTAAAAACACTGATTGACCTTGGTATTGTTAAGAAAGAAACTCCGATTACTGAAAAAACGGGCAAGAAAACCATCTATCTGTTGGCTGATAACTTCTTCCGATTCTGGTATCGATTTGTGCCGGTCAATATGAGTGCAATTGACTCTGGTAGAATTACAAAGACCTATCCACATGCGGTGGAACAGTATTTTCCTGATTATATGGGTCTGATTTTTGAGAAGATGTGTCAGGATTATCTGCTTTATTATTCAGGTTCCCTTCCCATTGAGCTGAGTGAAATCGGCCAGTGGTGGGGTACAGACCCAAAGAAGAAAAAGCAGATACAGATTGATATCGTCGGAACACCTGTTGAGGGTAGGGACTATATCATAGGCTCGTGTAAATATCGAAACGAGAAAATTGGTGTGGATGAGCTGGAGTTGATCAGGGATTATGCATCGGTTTTCGGAAAAGGCAACAACTACCATTACTATATCTTTTCTAAAGGCGGATTTACAGATGGACTTCTTCAGGCACAGGAGCGTGGTGAAGTTCAGCTGATAACACTGGATGATATCTACAAGTAAACAATTCAATTGACCTTGCTATCTGCGGTTCTGTGAATTCATGTTATCATTGCAGTAAGAAGCAGTCTGTGCAGGATCAGATGAAAGGAATGGCAGAGGTGAAAGCGTTAAATATTCCGGTTGGCATTTCAGATTTTGAGAAAATTCGAAATGGTGATTTTTACTATATTGATAAATCTGGCTTGATTTCTCAAATTCTGGATGAGAAAGCCGAAGTAACCCTGATCACTCGTCCCAGGCGGTTTGGCAAGACTCTGGGTATGAGTATGCTGGAGAGCTTCTTCGACATCCGCAGGGACAGCCGGGAACTGTTTGATGGGCTGGAAATTGCAGAGCATCCGGAGCTGTGTGAGAAATGGATGAATCAGTATCCGACGGTTTTTGTCTCGTTCCGGCAGGTGGATGGGCTGAATTTTGCCGGTGCGTACGATATGCTCACTTGGGTCATCTCGGAACTGTATAAAAAGCATCTGTATCTGCTGGACAGCGACAAGATCAATAACAGCGACAAGGATATTGCAAGGCAGCTGGTATGGGGGAATGCTTCCCCGAAAGATACCAAGGGGAGTCTGATGCTGCTCACGAGGATGATGCAGCAGCATTATGGAAAACCTGTGATTCTTCTGATTGATGAATATGATGTCCCGGTGGCAAAGGCGAACAGTAACGGTTACTACGCAGAAATGCTGGATGTCATGAAGGGCCTGATGCAGGCTCTGAAGGACAATCAGGCACTTTGCTTTGCAGTTGTTACGGGCTGCCTGAAGATTGCAAAGGAGAGCATCTTCACGGGAACCAACAATTTTGTATCGGATACCATTACGAACTCCCGGCTGAACGAGTATTTCGGCTTTGTGCAGAGCGAGGTCGACCAGCTGCTGAGCGACACCGGGCTGACGGAACAGGCCGACAGTATCCGGAAATGGTATGACGGCTATCATTTCGGAGATTTTGATGTATATTGCCCGTGGGATGTCATGAATTACGTGCTGGAGCTGCAGCACAATCCGAAGGCAAAGCCAATCAGCTATTGGAGGAACACCAGTGACAATGCCATCATCCGTTCCTTTATTGATTATGCAGGCAGCACGATCACACATAAACTTGAAACGCTGATGGCAGGCGGATGCATCGTTCAGCGAGTGGATGAAAACCTGACCTACGATTATCTGCATTCTTCGGAGGATAATCTGTGGAGCCTGCTGTACCTGACCGGGTATCTGACCAGGGCGCGAGACGAGGAATGTAAGGAGACGGTGCCGGATGGCATGATGGCGCTGATGATTCCGAATGCGGAGATCCGGGAGATCTTTGAAACGACCGTCATCAAATGGTTTGATGACAGTGCGAAGAAGTGGAACCGGAATGCCCTGTTTGATGCCGTGTGGAGCGGTGACAGTGAGACCATCACGAAGGAGATGAACGCACTGCTGCGGCGTACGATCAGCTACCATGATTATCACGAGGACTTCTATCATGCTTTCCTTGCGGGCATTTTCACGGGTGCAGGATATATGGTGGATTCCAACAAGGAGCATGGAGAAGGCCGAAGCGATGTGGTCGTTTATGATCCCATCAACGCCCGGGTTGCAGTCTTTGAGGCGAAGTACACGAAGGTTCTGGAGAACCTTGGCAGTGAGTGCGATGCGGCTTTACGGCAGATCGATGAGAGAATGTATGCGAAGGAGTATGAGGATGACTATGATCAGATCCTCTGCTACGGCATTTCGTTCTTTAAGAAACGCTGCATGGTGAAGAAAGTTTGAATGTGACATTGATATGTCACTTTCAAACAGCAGCATCGGTGCTGACGCACCAAAGAGCGTACCAGGTACGATTCAATTTTGATTAGATTTCAGGGCTTTGGACAGAAGCCGGGAATACAACGTGAAAGGATTGGAACAGAACAGGATGAGTACACAGAATAGAAGATTTCGCTGGATGGCGGCAGGCATTGCGGCGCTTGCGGCAGTGTCAATGGCGGGGTGTTCGGCAGAGAAAACGGAGGAAGCGGCAGGATCCTCTGTCAGCACGGAGAGCGCCGGCGGGTGGGAGACTGCGGATACACAGGCTCCTGCAGCAGAAACGACCGAAGGTGGTGAGGAAGAAAATGTTCTTCCGGAGAATCTGGAGGAGGGCGAGGAGGTTTTGCAGAGAGGAGAGGGAAGCAATGTTTCCTTTCACGGCACGCTGCCGGATATCACGCCGGACTGGAAGGAGAAAGAGCTGTTCCTCCTGGTCATTCCGGATGCGGATTCCTCTGCTGCGGCACTGGAGTGTCCCGTTTACGACACAAAGGACGCTGCAGGAACGGAGGGCGCTGCATGGCTGGATGAGGGCAACAGCACGGATCTTACGGATCCCAACACAGTCATTCATGGAACACTGGGAGAGGACAGTGCGTTCGCCGGTATTCAGGATTACGGGGATTCCAGCTTTTTTACCTCCAATCCTTACCTGTATCTATATGGAAAGGACTCCATTTCGGAGTTCCAGGTGTTCGCGGCCTATCCGAAGACCCACGAGGAGATTCTGACGAGCGTCAACGGCTTTGACCGTGACGAATTCAATCAGTACATCAATGACATTTACAGCCAGCGGAGCATGCAGGCGGTCCGTGATGAGGAGCTGGAGCAGCAGGTGCTCGATACCTGGAGCATTCTGACCCTTCAGGCGGAGGGAACGGACGGAAATGATTTCATTGTTCAGGCTGTTCCGACCGGAGTCGTGCAGCAGTAAAGAGTCCCCTGTGCGGGGAGGCGGCTATCGGGAACCTTCTGTGTTGGCTCGTTTGTAAAAAGAGTTCCCTGTGCGGGGAGGAGAGGGGCTGCGTGACGGCTTCATAGCGGAAGGAAGGCCGCATAAAAGGCAATCTCTTGCAGCCGGGTCTTGCGCTTTGGCGGAAACTGTGTAGAATGTTATGATGCTATGAACAAAATGTTAACGAATATTAAAAAATACCAGTTCATGTTCGAGGAGCTGGTCAAGCGCGATTTCAAGCAGAAGTACAAGAGGAGTGTCCTCGGCATGGCGTGGTCCGTGCTGTCGCCGCTGCTCACGCTCCTGGTCATGCATGTTATTTTCTCGAATTTCTTCGGGAAGGACATTCCGCACTATACGACGTATCTGTTTACGGGCAATATTATCCTGTCGTATTACAAGGAATCGACGAAGAACGGCATGCAGTCCCTGATGAGCAACTCCAAGATTTTCACGAAGATCAACGTGCCGAAATACCTGTTCCTGCTCTCTAAGAACGTATCGGCACTGGTGAACTTCGGGCTGACGCTCCTCGTATACTTTGCGTTTTGCATCTTTGACGGGATTACCTTCCGGCCGACGATGTTCCTGATAATTTTTCCGATTCTGTGTCTTCTGATCATGGATATCGGTATTGGGGCTATCCTGTCGGCGCTGTTCGTGTTCTTCCGTGACATTCAGTATCTGTATGAGGTGTTCCTGACCCTGATCACGTACATGTCTGCCGTCTTCTACTCGGTGGACAAGCTGCCGCACACCCTGCAGCAGGTCCTGTATCTGAATCCGGTGTACGTCAACATCAAATATATGCGCCTGATCGTGATCGACGGCATCATACCGTCGCCCGCCTATCACGCGCTTTGTGCCTTCTACGCCCTGTTCTACCTCGGACTGGGCATGCTGATTTATAAAAAATATAATCACTCGTTCTTATACTACTTGTAAAAGTGCAGCAGAGAATGATTTCTCGTGCTGACCCGCTGGCGAGGGGCAGCACGAGAAACCATTCTCTGGGCGGGGAGCGAAGCCCCGGTGCCCGCCGACATCGAGAATTGCGAAGCAATTGGAGATGCGGTGCTGCACGAAAGATTAGAGAATGACCGCCTGGTGCGAGGCCTGCTTGCAGGGCGTAGCACAAAGGAGGTCATTCTCTGGGCAGGGAGCGAAGCAAAAGAGGTTTTATGTCAAATACCGCAATAGAATGTAATAACGTCAGCATCCGCTATGTGACGGGCGACTTCAAATCAATCGGACTGAAGGAATATGTCATCCGAAAGCTCACGAGGAATTATCATGTGAAGGAGTTCTGGGCGGACCGGAATGTAAACTTTCGCCTGGAGCAGGGCGAGATGCTGGGCATCATCGGCTCCAACGGAGCGGGCAAGTCGACTCTTCTGAAGGCGGTGACGGGAATCATGCTCCCGACGGAAGGAGAGATTCATGTCAAGGGCAATATCGCGGCGCTATTGGAGCTTGGCAGCGGCTTTGACAATGATATGACCGTCAAGGAGAACACCTATCTTCGCGGAGCGCTTCTTGGCTATACAAGGAAATTTCTGGATGAGAAGTACGACGAGATCATTCAGTTTGCGGAGCTGGAGGAATTTCAGGATTACTGCTTTAAGCAGCTTTCCTCCGGCATGAAGTCAAGGCTCGCCTTCTCCATCGCCTGCCTGGTTCATCCGGATATTCTGATTCTGGATGAGGTGCTGTCGGTCGGAGACGGAGCCTTCCGCAAGAAATCCGGCGACAAGATGCAGGAAATCATTCAGGGCGGCGTGACGGCCATTCTGGTTTCCCATGTGATGCCGCAGGTGCGGGAGCTGTGCACGAAGATTCTGTGGCTCGACCACGGCAAGCAGGTCTGCTTCTCAGGCGACGTGCAGGAGACCTGCGACGCCTACGAGTGGTTCCTCTCCCAGAAGAAGAAAACTCCGCCGAAGAATGAGAAGGAACTTCATTCCATGGCGGAAAAATGGCGTAAAAAGCTCCAGGAGGATCAGGAGAAGAAGGCCAGAGAAGCAGGAATGTACCAGACGGTATAACGGGTGAACTCATCAGAAGCTGTAGCTTCCGATGAGTTCATTTACGATATTGTCGTACAGAACAATCTGCAGTCGGCGGTCCCGGTTGGAATAATCGGTAAGGCCGATCATGACATTGCCGGCAGCGAAATCTCCGTTGTATTGAACGCGGAGAGAATCTGCAGGGCTAAGATCCAGGGAGGCGGCTTCTTCCTCTTTGTCATTGTCGTGAAGCTTCTGGAGAGTGCCCGCCCGGTAGAGCCACTTTCCGCCCGGAGCGGCAATTTCGGTATTGAAGCCGAGCGGCTTTAAGGCGGGGAGGAGATCTGCGAAGGAGGAGGCGCTCTCCGGCAGCGCAGCCTCGTTCCCGGTGTCCTCCAGAGAGAGAATCGCAGTGATGTCTGTTGTTTCAGACAGAAGCTGACAGAACTTCTGCGCGGATTCGGCATAGTCCAGTGCGTAGCGGAACTTTGTCTGGTTCATCCACTGCAGATCCTGATCCCACTGCCTGCAGGAGGCATCCAGTCGGCGGTCCACCTCCAGATACCTCTCCGAAGGGAGCGTATCCAGATAGCTCTCCAGATACCGGGTGGTCTTGATGGCCCCAAAGCCTGAGAGATGCCCGGAGTCGCGGAAATCCTGCGTGCGGTCAAATCCAACCTCATTTTCCAGAAGAGAGAAGTCAATCACATCAAATCCCTTTTTGCGGATATATTTTGTCACCTCGTTGTAAATGGCACGGTCTTCTTCAGAAATGTCGTAGGGAAGAAGGGTAAAAACGAGCGTAAAGTTCTTCTTGTCCGAAAGAGCGGTCATCCGGTCCACCCACCTGCGGTTGCTGTCTGAGAGGGGCGCAGTGAGCGTTTCGTCGGTGCAGGGAAGGTTCCAGGAGGTGTCTGCGTGCTCCCAGACATAGGAGGCGCCTCTTCCGAAGTCATTCAGAGGATAATTCAGAAAATCATAGGGCTGGAGTTCGCGGTAGCGTGTGTGGACGATGGGCCAGCGGAGCATGAAATCCTCCCGGTCCTTCGGATCGGCATATTCGGTGACGAGCTGAACCGAGTTCGCAGATGTCCGCATGGAGAGAAGATTCCGGTAGACGTTGCCGATGAAGGCATGCTCCTCGAAGGTGAGTGCATAGAGATCTGCGAAAACGACCTGCGGGTGCTGTGTTTTCAGAAGCTCGACAAGGCCGTGGTAGCAGGAGTCCTTGTCCTGTCCGGAGACAGCCATATCGAAGGCGGTGACGCCCCGGTCCTCCCAGAGGACAGCCGGATAGATGCCCGCGTAGCAGTGGCTGCTCCCGAGAAAGGCGACGTCAACGGTATCCTTGGGCGTATGGTAGAGCTCGTCGTAGGAGGAAATGTAGTTGCCGGTGGTATCCTTCCAGGAAAGCGCACGGTATACAAGCGTCAGAAGGATGGCGGTCAGAAGGATAAAGCAGAGGACTTGCAGTCCTTTTTTCTTATTCATTCGAAGAAATCTCCTCCAAAATCCGGTTTTGTCAGAACGCAAACCGGTGAAAACGACAATCGGTGCGGCAGAGCATGCGGGTCCTGCTCAGAAACCCGCATAAATAAACTGACTGGAGCTAAAATCAATGCCGTATTCTCCGACGGTCAGAATAAGCAGAATCAGAGCAAGGCAGAGTGCCCAGCGAAACCAGAGGTTCTGCGTGACAAGAAGCTCACCGAAGTCCTTCTTTTTCTTCGCGGAAATCAGGTCGAAGGCAAGAAGAAGGATGGCTCCGAGCGTCAGGATGCCGAATTCCTGCCGGTCCAGGCCGAAGGCGTAGAGCCCCTCGTTAAAGAAAACCCATGGATTCCAGCGGGTGAACATCCGGTTCAGGAAATACACGGCGCCGGACAGAGAGCCTGCGCGGAAGAAAATCCAGGCAAACGAGGTCAGAAGAAAGGTCCTAAGAACCTTCAAGAGGCGGAAGCTGAAGGCCTCCTGCCGGACCACAAAAAGGCGGCAGAATTTTGCCCGCAGGGGCTTTAGCAGATCGCCGAGCACCTGATACAGCCCGTGGAGACCGCCCCAGATGACGAAGGTCCAGGAGGGACCGTGCCACAGGCCGCTGACAAGGAACGTTATCAGGATGTTCCGGTATTTGCAAAGGCGGGAGCACCGGCTTCCGCCGAGCGGAATGTAGAGGTAGTCGCGAAGCCAGGTGCTCAGGGAAATGTGCCAGCGGTGCCAGAATCCGGCAATGCTGCCTGCCAGATACGGGGAGCGGAAGTTGGCGTCCAGGTCAATGCCGAGGATCCTTGCGGCGCCGATCGCAATGGCGGAGTAACCGGCGAAGTCTGCGTAAATCTGCAGGGAAAAGGCAAGGGCTGCGGTGCAAGTTTCCGTGGTTCCGCAGGCGAAGAGATTCTGCCAGACATTGTCCACGAAGATTCCGGCGCGGTCTGAGAGGACCATTTTCATGAAAAAGCCCCACAGCATCAGGGAGAAGCCGGAGAAGACGCGGGACAGCGGTGGACGCTGCGAATCCGGAAGGTGCTCAATCTGAGGAAGAAGTCTTTCGGCGCGGGCGATGGGCCCTGCGGTGATCTGCGGGAAAAAGCTGATAAACAGCGCGTAGCTTCCAAGGCTGCGCGCAGCGGGAAACCTTTCGTGATACACATCGGCAAGATATCCGATCGTCTGGAACAGATAGAACGAGATGCCGACCGGCATCAAAAGCGAAAAGCCTCGTGAGAGCGGCCTCCGATGAAGGATGGCAAGAACCGCGTCGCAGTTGTCGAGGATGAAATCCGTATATTTGAAAACGAGAAGAGCCAGGACAAGGAGAACCAACGCACAGGAAAAGATCCGCTTCCGGACGGCCGGGGCGGCTGCGTGCTCTATGAGCCTTCCTGCCCCATAGCCGATGAGGATCACCGGAACGAGAACAAGGAGAAACCGCGGATCGAAGCCGAGGTAGAAGAAAAGACTGCACAAAAGCAGCCATCCCTTCCGGAGCCTTCCGGGAATCAGGCGGAACAATAAAACGGTGATGGCAAAAAACAACAGAAAGTCAGCGGATTGGAACTGCATAATAACCTCAGGAAAAGCGCTGCCGGAGTGGATTGACCCAAAGGACCTGTGCCGGCTGGTACCGGAGTCAATGTAAAACACCGGGAAGCGAAGGTGTTAAGATTGTTTCAACTATTATATAATAGATATTTGTTCGGCACATGCAAAAACGTGCCGAGGGCTTCATAAATTTGCCGGCAGTCCGATTACAGAGAGGCCGGCTGCCTCAGCGAGGTATAAAATGACAGAAAAAATGAAAACGGTACAAGACAGCATGGGCAGGATGGAGGCACCGAAGGATCCGGTGCTGCAGGAGGATCTTGACCTTGTGGCGGCGGATCAGCAGCTTGTCACAGCTCTTGCGGGGAAACGGATTCTGATTACCGGAGCAACCGGGCTGGTCGGCTCGTGGCTGATCCGTGCCCTTGCCTGCATGAACCGCAGGAACCGGAACGGAATGAAGATCTACGGCATCATCCGAAGCCGTGAGAAGGCGGAAGAAATTTATGGACAGGACTTCCTGCAGAGGGAGGACGTGGAGCTTTTGTCCGCGGATATCACGGCACCGGATTTTACAGAGAACGTGGAAAAGACCCTTCAGAAGGAAGCATCCGGGGATGGAAGGGGAGCGGTGCGGACAGCGCTGGATGTTGTGATCCACGGCGCGGCGGTGACGGTATCGAAGATGATGGTGGAGCAGCCGGTGGAGACGATCATGACCGCCATTCTGGGGACCCGGAATCTTCTGGAGCTTGCAAGAGCTGCGGACGCGAAGCGTTTTGTCTATCTTTCGAGCATGGAAATGTACGGGAGCCTTGTGGACGAGGCGGGGCGCGACATTCCGGCGACGGAGGACCGGCTTGGTTTCCTGGATCTTACCAGGGTGCGCACGGACTATCCGGAGAGCAAGAGAATGTGCGAGAACCTGTGCATCGGCTTCGGGCATGAGTACGGCATGGACGTGATGATCGCGCGCCTGTCGCAGACGTTTGGCGCGGGGATTCTTCCCTGGGAGAAGCGGGTTTTCTCGCAGTTTGCAAGGAGCGCGGTTCATAAGACTGATATTGTGCTGCACACGAAGGGCCTTTCGGAGGGCAATTACTGCTACACGAGAGATTCTGTCCGCGGAATTCTGACAATTGCTGCGCGCGGAGAGAAGGGAGAGGCCTACAACGTTTCCAACGAGAGAACGCACACGACGATTGCCGGAATGGCTAAGATGGTGGCGGACAGGATCGCGGGCGGAGAAATCCGCGTGATCTTCGATATCCCTGAGACCAATACCTTCGGGTATGCGGCGGACACGAAGCTGTTTCTGGACGCATCGAAGCTCCGGGCACTTGGCTGGGAGCCGGAGGTTGATCTGGAAGAAATGTACCGAAGACTCATTGCTTCCATGGAAAATGAGGGCATTGCATGAAAAAGAACAACAGGCCGTTCCGGGTAGCGATGATCGGCCACAAAAGAGTGCCGTCCCGCGAGGGCGGCATTGAGGTGGTGGTCTGGGAGCTTGCCACAAGACTTCGGGACAAGGGGTATGAGGTGGAATGCTATAACCGGTCGGGCTACCGCATGAAGCATTCTGATTACGACAGGATTCCGGGAAAGCCCGGATATTTTCGTGACGGCGTTCGTATTCTGATCACGCCGACTGTGTCGAATGGCAAGCTGAATGCCATCATCTATTCGTTTTTTGCAACGGTGAGGGCGCTGTTCGGACGCTATGACGTCATTCATTTTCACGCGGAGGGGCCGTGCCTGATGTGCTGGCTGCCGAAGCTGTTCGGAATCCGTGTGGTGGCGACGATTCACGGTCTGGACTGGCAGAGGGCGAAGTGGGGACATTTCGCATCGAGAATGCTTCAGGCGGGCGAGAAGATGGCGGCGAGGCATGCCGATGAGGTCATCGTCCTCTCAGAAAATCTGCAGGAGTATTTTCTGGAGAGGTACGGAAGAAAGACACATTTCATTCCCAATGGCATTACCAGGCCGGCTTTGGCAGCAGCGGAGGAGATTACAAAGCGATGGGGCCTTGAGAAGGACGGCTACATCATGACACTGTGCCGGATTGTGCCGGAAAAGGGACTCCACTATCTGCTGGAAGCGTTCCGGCAGATTCCGACGGACAAAAAGCTCCTCCTTGCCGGTGGTCCGTCCAACGCGGTGGAGTACTATGAGGAGATCAAGGAGCTGGCGGCGCAGGATGACCGCGTGATTCTCGCGGGCCTTGTGGAAGGAAGAACGCTCGCGGAGCTTTTATCGAATGCCTATGTCTTTGCACTTCCCTCGGACGTGGAGGGAATGTCCATCAGTCTTCTGGAGGCGATGAGCTACGGCAACTGCTGCCTGGTCTCGGACATCCGGGAGAGCACGGAGGTCGTGGAGGATCACGCAGCTGTATTCCGCAAGTCTGATGTGGAGGATCTGAAAAAGAAGCTGGAGGATCTTCTGGATCATCCGGACCTGGTCGCACATTACCGGGAGAAGGCGGCGGATTTTATCTGCAGCAAGTACAACTGGGATGACGTGGTCACAAGAACGGAAGACCTGTACCGTGGACAGGCTGATCAGAAAAACTGACAAAGGTGCGGAGAAGTTTTCGCAGGAAAGCCGCAGGAGAGCCGCGGCAGGGAGATGAATATGGGCAGATATTTTGGAACAGACGGCTTTCGCGGCGAGGCAGGCCGTGATCTTACGGCGGTGCACGCCTTTGAAATCGGGCGGTTTCTCGGCTGGTATTACGGCGAGCTGAAGAAGAGAAGCGGCGAGGAAGAGCCGGCAAGGATCGTCATCGGCAAGGATACGCGCAGATCCAGCTACATGTATGAATATTCTCTGGTGGGCGGTCTTGTCGCAAGCGGCGCGGATGCCTACCTTCTGCATGTCACGACCACGCCATCCGTCAGTTACATCACGCGGGTAGACCGGTTTGACTGCGGCGTCATGATCACGGCGAGCCACAATCCTTTCCACGACAACGGAATCAAGCTGGTGAACCGGATGGGCGAGAAGATGGACGATGAGACCATCACGCTCATTGAGGACTGGCTGGATCATGTGCTGAAGGGCAGGGAGGATGGAGAGAAGGCTCCTGTTTTCTCCTGCTTCGGAAAAGAGTGGGACGAGCTTCCGTTTGCGGCGGGCGATGCCATCGGGACGACGGTGGATTACATTGCGGGACGCAACCGCTACATCGGGTATCTGATTTCACTCGGTGTCTATGATTTCCGCGGAATGAAGGTGGGCCTGGACTGTGCGAACGGCGGCAGCTGGTCCATTGCCAAGGCGGTGTTCAACGCACTGGGAGCAGAGACCTATCTGATCGGTGACCGACCGAACGGCCTCAACATCAACCGTAATGTTGGCTCCACACACATTGAGCAGTTGCAGAATTTCGTCCGGGACAACCGTCTGGATGTCGGCTTCGCCTACGATGGCGACGCGGACCGGTGTCTTGCCGTGGATGAAAAGGGAGACGTGGTCACGGGAGATCACATTCTCTACATGTATGCCCGCTACATGAAGGAACGTGGGAAGCTTCTGGAGAACACCGTGGTCGCGACGGCGCAGTCGAATTACGGCCTGTTTCAGGCGCTGGAGGAGGCCGGCATTGATTATGTCCGGACGAAGGTCGGGGATAAGTACGTCTATGAAGCGATGAAGCAGTACGGCTACCGCATCGGCGGTGAGCAGACCGGCCATATTATTTTCAGCAAATATTCGACGACAGGCGACGGCGTTCTGACGTCGCTCAAGGTCATGCAGGTGATGATGGCGAAGAAGAAAAAGCTCTCAGAGCTTGCAGAGCCCCTTCATCTCTATCCGCAGGTCCAGTATGCCGTCCGGGTAAGTGACAAAGAGGGCGTCCTGCAGAACGCCTCTGTGGCTGCCCTTCTGGAAGAGACCGGCAGGAGGCTGGAGGGGAAGGGCTCACTTCTTGTCCGTCCCTCAGGAACGGAACCCGTGATCCGCGTCGGCGTGGAGGCAAGGACGGAAGAAGAGGCGAAGCTTCTGGCGGATGCGATCGCGGATGCGGTCCGAAAGGCGGACGGACAGACCGAATCCCCTCAAGACAGTTGATCCCTGCGGGCAACGACAACAAACCGGTCCTTGAACACGGTCTTGTCATAATCCGCGTCATCAAAGGCCTGTGCCTGTGCCGTGGTCAGAACGAAGATGTCGTTCTCATAATCCGGTGCCTGCAGGCAGGAGAGATCCTCTGCTTTTGCAGAATCGGCGGAGTCTCCTGCAGGCAGTCCGAAGACATAGCGCCCGAACGAGGAGGCGACGCGGAACTCCGCCTCGGGGTCCTTGTAGACGACAGTATCCATGAAATCATAAGGATTATATTTCGTATAGTATAGAGTCAGCATAAAGGGAGAAGCCACAAGATCGTAGGTGGAATAGACGATCGAGGCTTCGCCCTTTTTCTCTGCAAGCTTTGTGGCATACACCATGGCATCGCCGTAGCCCGGCATGAAATCGGAAGCCGCTACCTCGTTGTACTCTCCGCCGTAGTAGTCCCTGGCAAAGGAGGCAAACCCTGCGAAAAAAAGCACCAGGGAGAGAAAGGCCGGGGCCGCGAAAACGATGGATTCCGGACGAGCGGTGAAGGTGTGTTTCCCGAGGATAAAGAGGAAGCGCAGTCCCATCACATACCAGTATACGAGCGGCAGGAACAGCAGAACATCGCGATTGATGTCCTGCTGGATGAACAAAGAGAACAGAAGCGCTGCAAGAAGTGCCGCACGGAAGACGTCCCCTGCGGCGCGCCCGGCAGGAGACTCCGCAGCCTTGGTGCGTCTTCCGAACAGGATGCCTGCAAATGTTACAGGGAAGGTGAAACAGTACAGCGTCCAATAGCCGGGCATCGCGTTCCAGGAAACCTCGCCGGGAATCCCGACCGTGAGCATGAGGACGAGATCCTTCAGATTGTGAAGAAGCGCATGCGGGAGCGTCTGGTCGAAGGCAACGAAGACGGATCCAAAGTGGCTGGACGTGAATTTCGGGAAGGAAATCCAGCTCGAAGCGATCTCCGGGAGCCCGAAGAAATTCACTGCATAGAACAGCGCGAGCGGAAGGCAGGTGAGAACGAAAACGACAAAGCATCCCATAAGCTGCCTGATCCGGATGCGCCCTGTCCGAAGGAGACGCACACAGGCAAAAAAGAGCGTCAGCGGGATGACGACGTTTGCGGAGCCATAGGAGTACAGACAGACGCCGAAGAAAAAGGCTGCGAGAAGGTAAAGTCCTGTCTGCTTCCTATGACTTTTGGAAGAGTCCGTGGAGATGGCCTGTATCAGCGTGAATAAGGCAAGAAGCTGCCAGAAGGGCATTGTGTTGGAGTCAAGGCTCCAGCGCGAGAGAATGATGTGCCAGGGTGTCAGCGACAGGACGGCAAGGCCGGTCAGCGCAGTCCGCCTTCCGAAGGATTTTTTCAGAAGAAGGAAGAACAAAAGAAGCGTCATCACGCCGAGAAAGGCGGGGACAATCCGGATGGACCAGATCCGGGAGCCAAAGAGCTTCGTTGTCAGAACGTTGAGATAGATCATGATGGGACTTCCACCGCCGGAGCCCCAGGTGATCGGGTACACGGGCCAGTGATAGCCGTTTCGGTCAATGCCGTAGTTCGCGAGGCAGAACGCCTCGTAGCCGATGGAAGCCTCGTCCTGCTGCAGACCATCCGGGAGAGCGGTGAGATTCCACATGCGCAGAAACGCGCCGAGGAAAAGAAGAAGCGCTGCTGCGGGAACAAAGAGCTTTCCGGTAAGAAGAGCGTCCAGAGAGGAGAAAAAGCCTCTCCGGCGTCCGGCTTGAATGCTCCTTTCTTCGGCTGCGGAACCGGACGGGCAGCTCTTTCCTTCTGAACCGGAGCCAACGAAAGCAGCTCCCTTCCTGCGGGAACGGGACCATGCCATCAGAACGGACAGGACCAGAAGGGTCTCGAGAAGAATGGCGGCAATGTTGTAGTAATCGATGATTCTCATGAAAAATCTCCTGTGCTGTGGTCCATGGCGCCTGGCCGGGAATTTGTCCGGGAAGAGGATCCGGAAAGATTGTCCGGAAAAGAGAACCGGTTTCTGGAGGCACCATGTGTGAAACACATACAGTGTAACATGCAACGGATCCTCACACGCCGCTTTTTTTGAGGAAACAGAGCACCTTTCGGACTCCTGTGGCGGCCTTGGAGCGAAAATCGGAAGACACTAACCGCAACTTATAGCAAAAAGTCCGCAAGGGGTGAAAGTATTTTGAAAGGAAATCGGGATAAATTAGTTATAGATATGCCGCAGGAAACGCGGCGTACATGTCCGATCGCATCGGAGAAATCGCCCTCGCGAGATTCTCCTCGCGTGCTGCAAAAAGCAGCAGGAAGGAAAAATATATGAAGCAAAGAAGTGCAGCGGAGCGCAGATTCTGGGCACAGTTCGATGCTCTGGATATGGGCACGGGCTGGGATGAACAGGACATCCGGAAGCCGCAGATTATGATCGAAAGTGTGTACGGCGATTCACATCCTGGAAGCTATCATCTGAATCAGATGGTGGAGCAGGCGGTGTACGGCGTTTATGAGAAGGGCGGAAAGCCGGCAAAATATTACGCGACGGATATCTGTGACGGATGTACGCAGGGCGGCGACGGTATGAACTATGTGCTGGCCTCCCGGGAAGCCATCGCGAATATGGTGGAGATTCACGGGAGCACGGTTGCATGGGACGGCGTGATCATGTCGTCCAGCTGCGACAAGTCGATCCCGGCACACCTGAAGGCCATCGCGCGGCTGAATGTGCCTGCGATTTTCATGCCGGGCGGATCCATGCGACCCGGCCCGGATATGACAACTTCCATTGTGGCGGGCGACATCTCTCTTCGGGAGAAGCGGGACGGAGCGATTACGCCGCAGGAAATCCGGGATTTCAAGCTGACGGGCTGCCCTTCCGTGGGAGCCTGCGCATTCCTCGGAACGGCTTCGACCATGCAGTGCATCGCGGAGGCTCTGGGCCTCACGCTCCCCGGAGCTGCACTGGTTCCGGCAACGATGCGGGATCTTCTGCAGTATTCCCGTGAGGCGGGGCGCAGGATCATGGAGCTTGCCGAAAGAAAACTGACGCCGGACAAGATTCTGACGCCTGCTGCCTTCCGCAATGCCATCGTGGTGCACTCCGCGATCGGCGGCTCCACCAATGCAACGCTCCATCTTCCCTCCATTGCGCGGGAGGCAGGTGTAGATCTTCCCATTGAGCTGTTTGATGAGATCAACCACAAGATTCCGCACATCGGCAACATTTACCCGTCCGGCTCCCAGCTGACGGAGAGCTTCTGGTTTGCAGGCGGCGTTCCGATGGTGGAGTGGATGCTGCGGGATTATCTGGACCTGGATGTCATGACGGTGACCGGAAAGACGCTGGGCGAGAACCTGGAGGAGCTTTGGAAGGACAACTGGTTTGACCGGAATCTCGGCTATCTTCACAACTACGGCCTTACACGGGAGCAGGTGATTTTCCCGGTGGAGCAGGTGAAGGAGAAGGGCTCCGTTGCGATCCTGAAGGGCAACATCGCACCGGAAGGATCCGTTATCAAATATGCGGCCTGCGCGGAGAATCAGCGCGAGGTTGTGAACGCAAAGGCACGCGTGTTCAACTGCGAGGAGGATGCCTATGCGGCGGTTGTCCGGCGGGACATCCGTCCCGGCGAGGTCATCATCGTCCGCTATGAGGGACCGCGCGGCTGCGGCATGCCCGAGATGGTGGCAACGACGGAAGCCATCTGCTGCGACGAGAGGATCAACGGAAATGTGGCGCTCATCACGGACGGACGGTTTTCCGGCGCAACGAGGGGCGCCGCGATTGGACATGTCTCTCCAGAGGCGGCATCAGGCGGGCCGATTGCCTTTGTGGAGGAAGGAGACCTCATCTCTTATTCGGTGAAGAACCGGATGCTGAACGTGACCGGCATCGCAGGGAAGCCCTGCACGCCGGAGGAGGCAGCGAAGGTTCTTCAGGGGAGATCGAAGAAGGGAATCATTCCGAGGGAGCCGAGAAAGGGATTCTACCGGATGTATACAAAATATGCCCGCAGCGCCATGCAGGGCGGCGGACTGGAATAGTACACTCGGAAGTGCCTGATGGCACTTCCTCGCGTACTTGAATGCCTGGGGAAACAGAAAGGAAGAAAATGAAAGCAAGTTATATTACTCCCGCAGTTACATTATTTAATGAGGACGGTACGCTGGATCTGGAGAGCCAGGGGAGACTGTTCGAGCACCTGATCGCCAACGGAATCGACGGGATTCTGGTTCAGGGAAGCATCGGTGAGTTTTTCGCCATGAGTCTGGAGATGAGAAAGGACCTGGCGGGCTTTGCCATCCGCAGCATTGATCACCGCGTCCGCTGCATCATCGGAACCGCCTCCATGGTGGAGGCGGAGATTGTTCCGTATTCCAACTGGTGTCTGGAGCAGGGGGCGGATGCCGTGATGATCATTTCCCCGTACTATTTCCGGTTTGATGATGCATCGCTGTTTCGCTTCTACGACGGGCTGTTTTCTCAGATTCACGGCCCGGTTTACATCTATAATTTCCCGGACCGCACCGGTTATTCCATCTCTCCCGAGGTTGTGCTGGAGCTGCGCAGAAGGCATAACAATCTGAAGGGAATCAAGGACACCATCAGCGGAATGGATCACACGAGAGAGCTCATCAAGACCGTGAAGAGCGAGTTTCCGGAATTCGAGGTGTTCTCCGGCTTTGATGACAACGCGGCGCACAACGTGCTCTCCGGCGGTGACGGCATCATCGGCGGCCTCTCCAACGTGGTTCCGGAGCTCTGCAGCGCATGGATCCGCGCGATGCGTGAGAACGATGCAGAGAAAATTGCGGCAGGGCAGCAGCAGATCAACCGCCTGTTCGACATCTATGCGGTGGGACCGCTTTTCGTTTCGATCATCAAGGAAGGCTGCCGTCTGCGCGGCATCGTGAAGAATTCCGTGTGCACGAAGCCGATCCCGGAGGTGACACAGGAGCAGACCGAAGAAATCCGTAAGATTCTTGCAAGGGAAGGAATTACCGTTTGATGCAGACCTTTGTATTGATGACAGAAGAATCCGCTTATCCGGGGGTCCTGAGGATCGCGGAGAAGGTAGCCGGCGATTTTGAAAAGGTCACCGGTACCCGCCCTGAAGTCCTTCACGGGATCAGGAAGAATCGGGAAAACGACGGGATTTCCGGAAAAACCGTCCGGATTCTTGCGGCGACGCTTGGGAAAAGTCCTCTGACGGAGGACCTGATCCGGACCGGGCGTCTTTCCCGTGAGCTGCCGGAGAGAATCCGCGGAAAACGCGAGTCGTATCTGCGCGTGTTTCTTCCCGGACACTCTGCTTGCAGGGGAAAGGAAAATGGCATCGGTGGCAGGGAAAGGGAAAACGACGCGGGGACGAAAACGCCTTGTGGCGCGGCAGGGGAAGCGGCGGCTTTGGAGGAACAGGATGTGCTCCTCATTCTCGGAAGCGACAAGCGGGGAACGATTTATGGCCTGTTTTCTCTTTCGGAATCCATTGGCGTGACGCCCCTTACCTTCTGGGGAGACGCACCGGCGGTGCACCGGAAGGAGCTTGTTCTGGACGGACGGCTGGATTTCATTTCGAAGGAGCCCTCGGTGGAGTACCGCGGCTTTTTCATCAATGACGAATGGCCGGCCTTCGGCAGCTGGTGCATGGAGCATTTCGGAGGCTTCAACGCCTCGCTTTATGACTGCGTGTTCGAGCTTCTTCTCCGGATGAAGGGCAATTACCTGTGGCCCGCCATGTGGACGAGCTCCTTCCCGCTGGACGGCCCGGGAGAGGCCGACATGGAGCTCGCCGATGAATACGGCGTGATCTGGAGCTTCTCCCATCATGAGCCCTGCCTTCGCGCGAGCGAGGAATGGGACAAGGTGCGGGGAGAGGATTCCGTTTACGGGAACGCGTGGGATTTCCGCACGAATCGGAAAGGGCTTCTCCACTACTGGGGGGATGCACTGAAAAGCCGCGGCCATTATGAGAACATGATCACGATCGGCATGCGGGGCGAGCGCGACTCGGCTCTTCTCGGGGAGAACAGTCCGGTAAAGGACAATGTTGCTCTCTTAAAGGAGATCATTTCTGCGCAGCGGGGCCTCATCCGCAATTTGGAGCAGCAGGGACAAATCCGCGAAAATGCGCCGCAGATGCTCGCAGTTTACAAGGAAGTGGAGGAGTACTACTACGGCAATGAGGAAATCGAGGGTCTGTACCGGTGGGACGGCTTAAACGGCGTCATCTGCATGCTCAGCGACGATAATTTCGGACACCTTCGGACACTTCCCACGAAGAAGATGCGGGAGCACGAGGGCGGCTACGGCATGTACTACCATCTGGACTATCACGGCGGCCCTGTTTCCTATGAGTGGATTGATTCCACGCCGTTTTCCCAGATCCGGGAGCAGATGTGTGAGGCGTGGGACTACGGCGTCCGAAGGCTCTGGATCGTCAATGTGGGCGATGTGAAATTTCATGAGGTGCCGCTTCAGTATTTCATGGACCTTGCCTATGATTTTGCGAGGTGGAGCAGAGAGCCTTCGGAAGGGGAGGGCGGCTATTCCGGTCACCTGATCCGGAGAAACTTCCCGGAGGAGCTGCCGGAAATGAGCCGGGAGCTTCAGAAGGAAATGGAAGAGGTTCTGACGGGATATCTGCACCTTGCGGCGCTAAGAAGACCGGAGTCTCTTCACGCAGGCATTTACCACGCGGGCCATGAGCTGGAGAGCGACCGCATGCTGGCGCTCACCGGGGCGCTGGAGAAGAAAAATCAGAAAATTCTCCGGGAGCTTTCGGTCAAAGGCGAAGAAGAGGGAAGCGTCTTTGCAGGATATTACAGCATGATCGGCTGGCCTGCCGGGGCGCTCTGCAATCTGGTGCGCCTGTATCTGTGCGAAGGAAAAAATCACCGCTATGCGGGGCAGGGGCGGCCGGCAGCCAATTTCTGGGCAGGAGAGGTAAGAGCCTGCCTTCAAAAGGACAAGGAGCTCTCCAGGGAATGGGCGAGGTTCCTTCGCGGCAAGTGGTCTGGCATGGAGAAGCCGCACCACATCGGCTTTACGCAGTGGAATGATTTCGGGAGGCACTATCCGGTGACCATGGAGCTGGAGCCTGCGGAGGATCCGATTCTCTGCGTTTCACGGGCGGATGAGGATGAGACGGCGGTCCGGATTTACGGAGCGCATGAGAGCATCCAGGCGGATGATTTCCGCTATGAGGACAACAAGGAGGTCCTTCTGGAGGTCTCCAACAACGGAACAGGAGAGCTGTCCTTTGAAATCCGGAATCTTCCGGAGTGGCTGGAAGCGGACTGCGGAAAGAGGATTCTTCAGACGGCGGAGCTTGCCTGCGTCCTTCTCCGGGTCCATCGGGAACGGATCCAGGATGGAAACGAGGATCCCGGAGAGGTGTCCGCTGTGGTGGAAATCGCGGGAAGCGATGAGACCGTTGTGGATGTCGTCGTGACGGCAAGAGGCCAAAGGACCGCCCTGCCGGGCCAGGGAAGAAACGGCGTGATTATTCTGGAAGCCGGAGATTTTAAGCCGGTGCCGAAGGAAAGCCTGTCGGGAATGGGATTGTATTCTGCAGGGGAGCGCCCTGCAAAAGAGGGTGCCTCCTGGGAATATCTTCCCTCTTATGGAAAATATGGCTCCGGCTGGAAGGTCTTTCCGGACACAGAGAGGTTTTCGAAAGGCGACCTGGACGCTCCCGCGATTGCCTGCTCCTTCCGGATTGGAGAAGAGGGAGACTACGCGGCAGAGGTGCTTGCCGCGCCGTCCAACCCGCTGGAGTTCGTAAAACCGCTTACGCTCGGCGTTCTGGTGAGAAAAGAGGCTGACGAAGGGAAGCCGTGCGAAGACCCGGGGAGACAGGAAGCGCCCGGGCAGATTCCTCGAATGCAGCAGGAGGAGATCACGCTCGTTCGCGCGGAGCGGACCGTCGGCTCGCCGTCCAATGCGGACTGGTGCAGAGCGGTTCTTGACCAGGAGCGGAGGGCAAAGGCTCTGCTTCATCTGGAAAGGGGGGAATACACCCTGATGCTCCTTGCAAGAGAGGCCGGCGTGATCCCGGAGAGAGTTTACCTATATCCCGCAGGAAAGAGGGTGCCGGAGTCCTACCTTGGGCCCGCAAAGGCGGCGCACTGAAGCAGCTTCCTGCCCTGCTGGGAAGCCATCAGCCAAAAAGAGCAGAGAGAACTGTCACAGAATACAGCAGCAGAAAGGAACATGATGAGAAACAGCGAAACATTTCACAATCCGATTCTTTCGGGCTTTTATCCGGATCCGTCCATCTGCAGGGTCGGAGACGATTATTATATGGCGACCTCGTCATTCAACTACTATCCGGGAATTCCGATTTTTCACAGCAGGGATCTGATCCACTGGGAGCAGATCGGTCACGGCATTCACCGGAGGGATCAGCTGGACTACAAAAACTGCGAGGCGAGCCTTGGACTGTGGGCTCCGACGATCCGGTACCATGAGGGAACCTTTTATCTGATCAACACCTTCGTGTCCGAGGGGCGTGAGGTGAACCGCGACAACTATATCCTGACGGCGAAGGATCCTGCGGGACCGTGGAGCGACCCTGTTTTTATCAAGGGGGCGGACGGCATCGACCCGACCGTCTTCTTCGATGAGGACGGACGGATGTGGTATGCGGGCAACTTCATTCAGAAGAATCCGAAGTACGAGGGCCATCACGGCATCTATCTGTGTGAGCTCGATCCGGAGACGTTTCAGTTCATCGGAGAGCGCAAGGTCATCTGGGACGGCGCACGCACGGCGAGCAAGTGGATCGAGGCGCCGCACCTGTATCGGATCGGAGGCTGGTATTATCTGATCGTTGCGGAGGGCGGGACCTTCTCCAATCACTGTGTGATGATGGCAAGAGCAAGGAAGGTGGACGGCGACTATGAAATCTGCCCGCGGAATCCCATTGTAACGCATCGGCATCTTCCCCTTGCCAGAGAAATTTCCGTGACCGGACATGCCGACATCGTGCAGACGCAAAACGGCGAGTGGTGGATGGTTCTTCTTGCCGTCCGTCCCTACGGCGATTTCCAGTTCAACACGGGTCGCGAGACCTTCCTGGTTCCCTTCCACTGGGAGAAGGACGGCTGGCCGCTTCTTGACACAGAGGACGGCATCGTGCACAGTACGGAGAGAAAGCCGCTTCTTCCGGAGTTTGTTCCGGCCGGCGTGGATCCCATGGAGCAGGAGGTGCGGGACTCCTTTGAGGAGAAGACGCTGGATCTTCGCTGGAACACCATTCTGGCACCGAAGAGTGATTTTTATTCTCTGACGGAGCGGGAAGGCTTCCTTCGCCTGTCTCTTCTTCCTGCGACTCTCTGGAAGAAGGACCGCTTAGACCGCTGGCATACGGAGCAGCCTGCCTGCGTCGTGCGCCGTCAGCAGCACCACACCTTTGAGGCGTCGGCGAGGCTGGAGTTCTGCCCGGAAAGCAGCAAGGAAGAGGCGGGCCTGGTCCTTCTTCAGGACGACCGTTACAGCTATCTTCTGACGGTCGGCCGAAACGAAGAAGGGCAGCAGGTTGTCCGCCTTGCAAAGGCCGAGGACGGCGTTCATTCGGTGATCCGTGAGCTTGCGCTGAATGCCGAAGAGATAAATGCGAAGGGAAGCATCCTCCTCGGCACGACCTGCCGCAATGAGACCTATGATTTCTGGTACGAGATTGCAGAAGGAAACAGGAAGGGAATTCGTGTCATGGTGGCAGAAAAGCTTCCGGCAGAGCTTTTGAGCTCTAACGTCAACGAGGGCTTCACCGGAGCTTACATCGGCATGTACGCAAGCTCCTGCCACACGGACAGTGACAACCACGCGGATTTTGACTGGTTCTGCTACGCAGGCGGAAGAATCTGAAAAACGGCAGCACCGGTTGACGCACCGGCTGCATTTGGCAAAATTTTGCCTCAGTGAGGTATCAAAATGCTTCGATTATCAAGATTTCTGTCGGACGGGGCGGTTCTTCAGAAGGATGAGCCGATTCTGGTCTGGGGATGGGGAACGCCGGGATGCCGCATCCGGGCCTTTCTGAAACAGAATGGAAACGCTTCTTTTGGCGGCGAAGAGAAGAAAGAAGGGCAAGGGGAGGCTCCGCTTTTGGGTCCGAAGGAGACTGTAGTATCCGAGGACGGCAGATTTTCCCTGAAGCTGGATCCGCTTCCGCCGGGAGGCCCTTATGAGCTTCATGTGGAAGGAAAAGAGGAACTTCTGGTTATCCGGGATCTTCTGATCGGTGCCGTCTGGTATGTATCCGGCCAGTCCAACATTGATGTGGACATGGAGCGCTGCTGTGATTCCTATCCCGAGGTGGTGCGAGACTGTGCGGACGACGGACTTCGGACCTTCCGGATCACGGAGAACGCGGATTACCACGGACCGCTCGAGGAGCCTCTTAGCGGGGAGTGGAAGAAGGCGGAGCAGAATACGATTCTTCGTTTTTCCGCGACGGGGTATTTTTTTGCAAGGGCGCTGCGGGAGATGACAGGAATCCCGGTGGGATTCATTCAGGCATCCCTCGGCGGCTCCCGGATTACCTCGTGGCTTTCCCGGGAAATGCTGGAAGGAAATGAGGATTACCGGGGGCTCCTTGAGGAGGCGGACCGCTATGCGGATGATGCGTTCCTTGCAAAAGTCATCCGCCGGAATGAGACAGAGCCTGCTGCCTGGAAGGAGGAGCTTTCCTCAGAGGATGCGGGAAGGAAGAATGCCTGGGAGAAGGACGCTGAGGCAATCCGGAGCGCGGGGACGCGCATCGGGATTCCCGTCTTTTTCCGCGATACAGAGCTTTCCGGCTTTGTCGGAAGCGTCTGGCTGACCAGGGAGTTTACGATACCGTCTTCGATGGCGGGAAAGAGCGCAGGACTTTGGCTTGGCACGATCGTGGATTCCGATGATACCTACGTCAACGGCGTCAAGGTCGGCGAGACGGGATATCAGTATCCGCCGCGCAAGTACCGGGTGCCGGAGGGGATTCTCCGCGCCGGGAGCAATACCATCACGATCCGTCTTGTCGTGGAGAATGGCGAAGGGCGTTTTACACCGGGCAAGGGATACTTTCTCTATAATGATCAGGGCGTCGTTGATCTTCAGGGAAGCTGGTTTTACCGGATCGGGGCATCCTGCGGGAAAATTCCGCCGACGGATTTTGTCAACTGGAAGGCAACCGGCCTGTTCAATGGAACAGCGGCACCGTGCTTCCATGTGCCGGTGGAGGGCATTGTCTGGTATCAGGGCGAGGCCAACACGCATCAGCCCTACGACTATCTGGACCTCATGAAGCGGTACGTCGAAGGCTACCGGAAGCTCTGGGGAAAAGAGACGCTTCCCTTTTATTATGTACAGCTCCCGAACTATGATGTGGATCTGGATCAGGATGTGCAGTGGCCGGAGCTTCGCGAGAAACAAAGAAAGGCGCTGGCAGAGATTCCGCACGCCGGGATGGCGGTCACGATGGATCTTGGTGAGGACAATGATCTTCATCCGCATGGGAAAATGGAGATCGGGCGCAGGCTGGCGCTTCTTGCGGCGCATGATCTTTATGGCAGAGAATGCGAGTGCACGGGACCGGTGCCATTGCGGGCGGAGCTCGCCGCGGAATCGGAAGGCAAAGGCACAGAAGGCGTAACGCTGTCTGGGCGCTTTTGTAAGGAAATCAGCCGGAGGCTTCCGGAGGAATCGGAACCAACAAGGGAATGGAAATCGGAGAGCGGCGTTTGTGTAAGAGTTGTGCTCTCTCATGCGGAAGGCCTTTTTGCAGATTCTCTGGAGAAGGGGAGCGTTATTCGGGACGCGGAGGTCATTCTGGCGGATGGCACCGCGCATCAGGCAAGGGTTCTTCTGGAAAAGGCTCCCGGGACGGAGAAAAACACCCGGGATGGCAGTGCGGCACTTCTGTTTTGGTGCCCGTCTGTGAAGGAGCCTCCGGTTTCTGTCCGGTACGCATATCACAATGTGATGCACGGTGCGATGATTTACAACGGCGCAGGACTTCCGATGAGCCCGTTTGAGCTTTTGGTAGAGAAAAGCCGGGACGAAAGGACAGAATGCGGAGTATAAAAGGGACAAAGCGGATTTATGAGAACATTATTCAATGATCATTGGACATTTCTGGAAATGCCGGTGGGAACCGGTCTGGAGGAAGCAAGGAGGGCGGAAGAAGCGGGAGAATTTCTTCCGGTGGCGATTCCGCACGACTGGCTGATTGGAAACAGCAGGGAGCTTTACCGGGACGGGACCGGCTGGTACCGGAAAACCTTTTCCGTCGGGAAGAAAGATGGAAAACGGAGATTTCTTGTTTTTGACGGCATCTACATGGACAGTGCCGTCTATTTGAACGGCTCGAAGATCGGCGAGTGGAAGTATGGCTACACCCGTTTTTCCCTGGAGGTGACCGGGAACCTTCGGGACGGAGAGAATGAGCTGATGGTGAGCGTCACCTTCCGGAATCCGAACTCCCGCTGGTATTCCGGCGCCGGAATCAACCGCAACGTGTGGCTGATGGAGACACAGGAGGTGTGCATTCCGGACGGCGGGATCTATGCGCATGCCGACAAGGCGGAAGACGGCGGCTGGGAGCTTCGCGTGGAGACCAGAGTTCTCGGTCCCTCTGAGGAGACCGGGGCAGAACCGGAGATCCGGCTCTATGACGGAGAACGTGAACTTCTTCCCGCACAGGTGACGGAGGAAAAGCCGCTTGCCGCGCTGCACCTTTCCATTGGAGACAAGAACAGCAAAGAGGAGATGGAGAAGGTGCAGAATCCGGGAGAGCAGGAGGAAACCGCACTCTGCAGGATTCTTCATTTCGGTCCGGATGCAGAAATCAGCGCCTGGGACATTGACGATCCGAAGCTGTACCGCCTTGAGGTGTGCCTGAACCGGAAAACCGGCGAGACGCTTCAGACGGAGAATCTCCGGATCGGCTTTCGTGAGACGTCCTTTGATCCGGATCAGGGCTTTTTCCTGAACGGCAGGCATGTGAAGATTTGCGGCGCCTGCCAGCATCCGGATCAGGGAGCACTGGGAACGGGCTTTCATCCGGATGCGCTGCGCAGACAATTTGCGATCCAGAAGGAAATGGGCGTCAATGCCATTCGCTTTTCGCACAATCCGTTTGCGGCAGAGGCACTTGATATTGCGGATGAAATGGGCCTTATGGTGATGGATGAAGCCTTCGATATGTGGGAGAGAAGCAAGACGCAGTTTGACTACGCCCGCTTCTTCGACGACTGGCAGGCAAGGGACGTAGAGAGCTTCGTCTGCCGCGACCGCAATCATCCGTGCGTCATTCTCTGGAGCATCGGAAACGAAATCTATGATCAGCACGCGGATGCGCGCGGGTATGAGGTCTCGAAGCTTCTGATGGAGGAGGTGCGCGCTCTGGATCCCTGCGAAAATGCCAGAGTGACAACTGGCTCCAACTATATGCCGTGGGAAAACGCGCAGCACTGTGCGGATCTGTATAAGATTGCCGGCTACAACTATTCGGAGAAGTATTATGAGGAGCACCACAGGAAGCATCCGGACTGGGTGATCTACGGCTCGGAGACGAGCTCCATCTGCGCAAGCCGGGGCATTTACCATTTTCCTTTGAAGGCAGGAATCCTTGCCGATGAGGACGAGCAGTGCTCGGCACTTGGCAATTCGGTAACGAGCTGGGGGGCCAAGAGCATGGAGGACTGCGCTTCGATTGACCGCGATCTGGAGTTTTCCATGGGGCAGTTCCTGTGGACCGGCTTTGATTACATCGGTGAGCCGACTCCGTATCACACGAAGAATTCTTATCTTGGTGTGATCGATACGGCAGGATTCCCGAAGGATGCTTACTACGTGTGGCAGTCCGCATGGACCGATGTGAAGAAGAATCCGATGGTACACATCTTCCCGTATTGGGATTTCAATCCGGGACAGGAGATCGACCTTCGCGTCTGCTCGAACGCAGAGGAGGTGGAGCTTTGGGTCAACGGAACGAGTCTTGGAAGGCAGAAGCTGGACCATGCGCCGCACAGCGGAAGGCACCTCATTGCGGACTGGCATGTGACGTATGCGCCGGGAGAAATCACGGCGGCTGCCTATGAGAACGGTCAGGAGGTCGCAAGAAAGACCCGGCACTCTTTTGGAGATACGAGCGCCTTTGCTGTTCGGGAAGAGACACAAAGAGAGCGGAATGCGGGCGGCAAAGGCGTCTGGAGACCTCGTGAGCTGGAGCTTGTGGAGAATGCACACGGAGCGCTGCATTTCTATGAAATCAGCGCGGTTGATGCGGACGGATATCCGGTGGAAAATGCTTCGGACCGCGTGAGAGTTTCGGTAAAGGGCGGCCGGCTTCTCGGACTCGATAACGGTGACAGTACGGACTACGACAGCTATCAGGCAAGCGAGCGGAATCTTTTCTCCGGAAAGCTTCTTGCAATTGTGGAAGAGGATCCGGCACAGGCGGCAGACGTACCTTCGATGGAAAATCCGGAGGGACCCGGGTACTCTTTGAACAAAGAAGCAGGGCATGACGGGAACGGCATTGAGCTTACGGTTACAAGAGCGGACAGGGTTCCGGTCCGCAAGGTGATTCTGCACGCAGAGGATGGCCAGATCTTTACGCCGGAGCACAGGGCTTTGAAGGCAAGAGCAGAGATCGCGCCGAAGGATGCGGAGGATCCGGAGGTGGTTTTCTCTGCCGTGGATGACAATGGCGTTGTCACGAATATTGTGAAGCTGGAGCAAAAAGGAGCCGAAGTCGTGATGACGGCTCTTGGCGACGGAGCCTTCCATCTTCGTGCAACCTCGAAGAGCGGAACGGATCATGTGAGGATCATCTCCCAGGTGGAGTACAGAGTAGAGGGACTGGGTCCCGCCTATCTGGATCCGTACGGATTTATTTCCGCAAGCCTGTACACCGGCGTCATCGGTGAAGTCGGAAACGGAAATGAAAAGGGCGTTGCGACCGCAAGAGACGGAGAGACCACAGTCACCTGGTCGGGAATGGATTTCGGGCCGGTCGGATCGGATGAGATCACGATTCCGATTTTCGCCCTGGACGGAAGCGAGTATCCCATTGAAATCTGGGAGGGCGTTCCGGGCGAAGAGGGAGCAAGCCTTCTTGCGAGGGAGATCTACTGCAAGCCCTGCATCTGGAATGTGTATCAGCCGGAGACCTATCACCTGGCACACCGCCTGAAGGGGCTGGCTTCCTTCAGCATCCGGGTTCACCAGAAGATTCACATCAAGGGCTTTTCTTTTAAGAAGCTGGAGAAGGCATGGACGAAGCTGTTTGCGGCAGAGTCGGACGGTGTGTACGGAGATTCGTTCCGGGTGGATGGGACCGCAGTCCGCGAAATCGGCAACAACGTATCGCTCCTGTTCCGGGACATGGACTTTGCCGCACACCCTCTGCACGGAATCCGCATCTGCGGCAGTACGCCCCTTCCTGGCAATACGATCCACGTGCGGTTCTATGACGGAACGACGGAGGAAAAGGAAATCATCGAATTTGGCAGGGACGGCGGAGCAGTGCAGGAGTTTCCGCTGAAGGAGCGGACCGGCAAGTGGGATCTTACCTTTGTGTTCCTGCCGGGCTCCCATTTCGACTTTGAGTGGTTTGAGCTGTTCTGATGCGTTTGGAAAATAAGTTTGGGTAAAAAAAGAATCTGCGCGGTGCTCATGTGACGCTTCGTCGTCGAAATCGCACCGCTGCAGATTCTTTTTTCAGATTTTCCGTCCCTCGTGGCTTCCCTTCTGGTTGATCTCGCGGAAGGCGGACGGCGTCATATCCTTCTCCGCCTTGAATACGCGGGTGAAGGTGGAAAGGGAGTTGAAACCGGACTGCATCGCGACATCCGTGATGGAAAGATCCGGATTGGCGAGGAGCTGCTCCGCGGCCTCGAGCCGCCGCTGGATCAGGTATTCATGGCTGGAATAGCCGGTGAATTCCTTAAACAGGCGGGAGAAATGAAACTTCGAGAAACCGGCGATTTCCGCCAGCCGGTCCGTGTTGATCTCCTCGTCGAGGTGGTCCGTGATATAGTTGCAGACCTCCATGAACTTCGCCACGTACTCCTGACGCTTGTCCTTCGGGAACTCGCTGGAGTGTGAAGCCCGGTATACGTTGGTCCTTCCGATGTAGGAGAAAAATTCCAAAAGCCTGGACCAGATCATTGCTCCGCTGTAAGGGGCATTCTCATCGTATTCATGAATGACATCGCGAAGAAGCTCCTGAAGCTTTTCGTTCAGGGGCGGATAGGCGGTCTGCGTGATGAGAATATAGGGCTGGATGGCCTGCATCACCTGGCGGAGACTGCTGAACATCTGCAGAAGATTGTAGTCGAACAGAATGAAAATCCGTTCTCCGCTCTCCGGAGGCGTATAGGAGTGAATGGTCCCCGGTGCGACAACGAGAATATCGCCGGGGCTCAGCACATTTTCCTCGGTCCCGATCCGGACGGTGTAGTTCTGGTCCAACGGATAGAGAATTTCAATGGCGGAATGCCAGTGGGGAGGAAAGTGAATGGTATTATGATTATGGTATAAACGGATTCCCTGAATGCTGGAATACTGGATGTCTTCGCGGATACCGTGCAGCCTGGGATGAAATTCATCCGCGGCTTCGGTGTTCTCCTGGTTCAGATCACTCATGGAATAATTTCCTTTCTGGAGATTCGGACGTGATGCTTTCTGCGATCACGCCACGGGGTACTCAATAGTATATGCTAAAATTCCGATTTCGCAAAGGCTGACAAAAAGAGCGCACGTTCTGAAGGGTAGCGGAGACGGAATTCTGAATACAATAAATCTGAATATGCTCCGCGCAGGTATTTTCGGCATGCAGCAGGATGGTGCTCCCGAAGAATCCGAAGGGAAGAAGTGTGCCTGGAAGGGGCACAAAGCGCGGATGCAGATGCGTCTGGACAAAAGGGAGGAATACGTAATGAGCGAATGGAAACAGCTGTGGCTGCAGTATCATCCGGTGGCAGATCAGGGCTTTGGGGCCTATGCCGGGACGGTTGTTCTGGATGGCTTTGTGAATACGCCGGTGATCAACAGCCTGAAGGAAGAGGCTGCGCGCGGCCTGAAGGGAATGCTTGGGACAGAGCCTGTTTTTGCAGATCAGGCAGAAGGGGCCTGCATCCGGATCCGCAGGGTGGATGCGGTGGCTTCCGCAAAGGCAGAAGAGGAGCTTTCTGAGAACCAGAAGACGGAGAGCTACCGGATTCTGGTGACGCCGGAGGAAATCCGGATTGAGGCAGCAGGAGAAAAGGGCGCTCTTTACGGAACCTTTGCGCTTCTTCGCGCCATCGGCACAGGGAAGGCCCTGCAGGAGGCAGAGACAGAGACGGTTCCCTCCAATCCGCTCCGCATGCTGAATCATTGGGATAACATGACCAATGACATCGAGCGCGGTTACTCCGGCGATTCGTTCTTCTTCAAGGATGGAACGGTCATTGTGGATGAGAGAACGAAGGATTACGCACGGCTTGTTTCGAGTGTCGGCATCAATGCGGTGGTCATCAACAACGTCAATGTCAAAGGTGATGCGACGGATCTGATTACGGACCGTTATTTTGACAAGCTGGCCGCGATGTCTGAAATTTTTGCGGCGTACGGTGTCAGTCTGTACCTGAGCCTGAATTTTGCTTCCCCGATTGAGATCGGCGGGCTGGACAACTGCGATCCTTTGAACGAGGAGGTCATCGCGTGGTGGAAGGGCAAGATCGCGGAAGTGTTCGGCCGGATCCCGAATTTCGGAGGGTTCCTTGTCAAGGCGGATTCCGAGGGACGTCCCGGTCCGTTCACCTATGGAAGAACGCAGGCGGACGGCGCGAACATGCTGGCAGATCTTGTAAAGCCTTACGGCGGAACCATCATCTGGAGATGCTTCGTCTACAACTGCACGCAGGACTGGCGTGACTACAAGACCGACCGCGCGCGCTCCGGCTACGACAACTTCAAGGCGATGGACGGCGACTATCATGACAACGTGATCCTGCAGATCAAGAACGGACCGATGGATTTCCAGATCCGCGAGCCGATTCATCCTCTGATGGGAGGCCTTCGGAAGACCAACCAGATGCTGGAGGTGCAGATCGCGCAGGAGTACACCGGACACCAGATTGATGTCTGCTACCTGATGCCGATGTTCAAGGAGGTGCTGGAGTACCACACCTATTGCACGAATCATCCGGAAGAGAACGACCGGCAAAAGGAGGGAGCAGGCGATCAGGTCAAGGACATCGTCAGCGGCAGAACCTTCGGCAACCAGAAGAGTGGAATGGCCGGCATGGCTGCTGTTGCCAACACCGGAAATGATGCGAACTGGACCGGAAATGACCTGGCGGCGGCGAACCTCTATGGCTTCGGACGTCTGTCCTTTGACACGGAGCTTTCCAGTGAGGAGATCGCAAGAGAGTGGGCACAGCTTACGTTTGATACGGATAAGGAAGCCATTGATGTCATCGTAAGGATTCTGATGGGATCCCGCGCTACCTATGAGAAGTACACGAGCCCGCTTGGGATCGGCTGGATGGTGACTCCCGGCTTCCACTACGGATGCAGCGTGGACGGGTATGAGTATTCCCGCTGGGGTACCTATCACCGTGCAGACCATCTCGGCATCGGCGTGGACCGCTCCAGCCACGGAACCGGCTATGCTCAGCAGTATTATCCGGAGAACGCGGAGCAGTACGAGGATCCGGCCAGGTGCCCGGAGAATCTTCTGCTGTTCTTCCACCACATCCCCTATACCTGGAAGCTTTCGTCCGGACAGAGCCTGATTCAGTACATCTATGACTCACACTTCGAGGGCTATGAGGAGGCGGAAGGCATGGCGAAGGCATTCGAGGGACTGAAGGGAAGAATCCCGGAGGATTCCTTTGAGAACATTTCCGGGCGCTTCCGTCTCCAGCTGGACAATGCGAGGGAGTGGCGCGATCAGGTCAATTCCTACTTCTACAGAAAGAGCGGAATCCCGGACGAGAAGGGTAGACCGATCTACTGATCTGTCCGTTGCCGGTGCGGGCAGGACCTGCTTTGGGCAGACAATCGGGAACGGCATACAGTGAGCTGTTCATGACAAAAGAAAAGCCGCGGCATTCGTCGGAAGACGGTGCCGCGTTTTTTGCGGCCGGACCCTTCTGTGCGGCCGCTGCCGCGCATGGTGCACAAGGCACTGGAGAAGGATCCGGCCGCCAGAGTCAGCGTGTGATGCCGTGTCCCGGGATGCGGAGTGGCAGAATACTTAAAATACAGCAAGAAATACAATGAAAGAAACAATTATTGCAATATGACGGAAAAACAGACGGTGCTTCGACCATTTTGTATAGGCTTCCGAGAGACACTGTGTACAAAATGCACAACGGATACGCAAAAAATGAAAAATGTTGCGCAAATTCTGAAGAGTAGGCGCAATTCGTGGATGCTAAAGTAAATACATCATGAAATACACTATTACCATTGGAGGAGGGTAAGTCTGATGGCAGCAAAGAACAAAACAAAAGCCAACAAAAACGTATGTCAGCAGGAAAGTCTCAGCAGACATATCAAAAAGTACTGGCAGCTGTATGTGATGATGCTGATCCCGGTTATCTACTATGTGATCTTCCGGTATGTGCCGATGGTCGGCAATATCATCGCATTCCGCCGCTACCGCGCAGGAAGCAGCATCTTCGGTGATGAGTGGAGTGGTCTGAAGTACTTCAATCAGTTCATCAAGGACAGCAATTTCTGGAGAGCATTCCGGAATACACTCGCCCTGAACCTGAAGTATCTGGTGATCAGCTTCCCGATTACGATCATTTTCGCAATCCTGCTGAATGAAATTAAGAACGTACATTATAAGAAGCTGGTGCAGACCATTTCCTATCTGCCGCACTTCATTTCCATGGTTATCGTGGCAGGCATGGTTCGCGAGCTTCTCTCCACCAGCGGCCCGATCAACAGCCTGATTGCTTCTCTGGGCGGTGAGCCGATTCAGTTCATTTCCCTTCCGCAGTGGTTCACAACGATCTTTGTAACCTCCGGCATCTGGCAGGGACTTGGCTGGGGCACCATCCTGTATCTGGCAGCAATGTCCGGCATTAACCCGGAGCTGTATGAGGCAGCCAGCCTGGACGGCGCAAACCGTCTGAAGCAGATCTGGCATGTTACGATTCCGGGTATTCTTCCGACGATCATGACGCTGCTGATCCTGAACATCGGTTCCCTCTGCGGATCCGCAGCCTTCGAGAAGGTCTTCCTTCTGTATCAGCCGACCACCTATGAGACGGCCGATATCATTGCAACCTATGTCTATCGTATGGGCCTTGGCTCTGGTAACTACAGCTATGCTACCGCAGTCGGCCTGTTCCAGGGACTGATCAACATCGTACTGCTGACAGCAGCCAATATCTTCTCCAAGAAGACGACCGGCAGCGGTTTGTATTGATGAAGAGAAAGGAGAGTAAGAAAGATGGCAAAGAAAGTCAAAGATACGCCGGAAGCTTCCCGCATGATTGTTTCTCCGGGATACCGTGCTTTCACAATTATCAATGACATTGTGATCGGCATCATCTGCCTTGCAATGCTGTATCCTTTCCTGTATCTGATTGCACAGTCCTTCTCTTCCACGGAGGCAATTGTTGCAGGTAAGGTTGGAATCGTTCCGGTGGGCTTCAGCCTGGATACTTATAAGTACGTTTTAGCCAGCGGTGTATTCCTTCCGGACTATGCGAACACACTGATTTATGCAGTCATCGGTACTATCTCGGCACTGGTGCTGTCTAGCCTTCTGGCATACCCGCTCTCGAAGCCGGAGCTTCGCTGCAATAAGATCATCGGACCGTTCATCATTTTCACCATGTACTTTGCGGGCGGCATGATCCCGAACTACATCCTGATGGTTTCTCTGGGACTGAAGGATACCGTGGCATCCTTCATTCTTCCGGGCGTCATTTCTACCTACTACGTGATCCTGATGCGTTCCTTCTTTGAGTCGGTACCGAAGGAGCTGGAGGAGGCTGGTGAGATTGATGGACTGTCCCGGTTCGGCGCCTTCATCCATGTGGCACTTCCGATGTCCAAGCCGATTCTTGCAACCATGACCCTGTTCTATCTGGTTCAGTATTGGAATGACTGGTTTGATGCTTTCCTGTATCTGGATACGCAGACCAAGTGGCCGGTTGCCTACTATCTGAGAAACCTGATTTCGACCTCGAGCTCCTCGGCAGAGGATGCCGGTGAGGCAATGACCATTGCAGCGAACATCAAGTCCTGCGCCATGGTTCTGACGGCTGCGCCGATCATCTGCGTATATCCGTTCATTCAGAAATATTTCGTTGCCGGCATGATGCTGGGCGGCGTCAAGGGTTAAGGAGAAATCGTCTCAAAAGGGGTAATGATTCCAGCTGCCAGCGGGACAGAAAAGCTGCGGAGGAGCTTCTGCACGGATTTCTGCTTCCGGTGGCCTGGCCGGAATATTACATAGGGATGTGATTTTTCACATCTCAAGGCATGAAGGCCGTGATAATGAGCCATGGCCTGAACATTCATACCACAAGGAGGTAACATGAAAAAGAAACTCATTAGTGCAGTAATGGTAGCTGCGATGGCTGCATCTGTACTGGCTGGCTGCGGAAGCAGCTCTTCCAGCTCGGATACGACCGCTGCAGATTCTGCCGCATCGGAGAGCACCGAGGCAGAAGAGGAAGCTGTTCCGGATGAGAACGGTGTGTACCAGGCAGACGGCTATACCTATGGAACCGAGTTCCATTCCGATGAGCCGGTCACCTACACCATGTTCTTCAACGACAACGATGCATATCCGATCAAGGATTCCTGGAGCCAGGAAGGCGGTATCTTCTGGGCAATCGAGCAGGCAACTAACGTTCATCTTGATATCACGGTTGTCAACAACGCAGACTATGCGCAGAAGGTTTCCCTTGCCATCAACTCCGGCGAGGCTCCGATGATCATCCCGAAGATCTATGATGAGACCAGCTATGTAACCGGCGGCGGTGTCGTTCCGGTATCGGACTATGTCAAGTACATGCCGAACTACACCAACTTCTACAATGAGTACGATATGGAAGCAGATGTCAACACGCTGAAGCAGGATGATGGTAAGTATTATCGTCTTCCGGGCCTGAAGGAGACTGCGCTTCAGGATTACACGCTGCTTCTTCGCAACGATATCTTCAAGGCGGCTGGTTATGATGTTGCTTCTCTTGAGAAGGACTGGACCTGGGATGATTTTGCAGATGTCCTGATCGGCGTCAAGAAGTACATGGTTTCTCAGGGAATGTGCTCCGACAGCGATTACATCTGGTCCGACAGATGGTGCGGATCTGACTCCGGATACGGCACCGGCGGATGCCTGCTGAACCTGATCTCCAGAAGCTATGGCATTTATACCTCCTGGAGCAGCACGGGCGGAACCAACTCTGCAGATCTGTATTTTGATACCGATGCAGACGAGTTCAAGCTTTCCGGAACCAGTGATGCTTACAAGCAGTACATGACCGTTGTCAAGAAGCTTGTCGACAACAAGATCCTGGATCCTGAGACCTGGTCTCAGCAGGATGCTACTGCAGACAACAAGTTCTACACTGGCAAGACCGCTCTGATCCTGACCAACCGTTCTCAGACGACTGCTCAGATCGATGGTTTGACCTCCCAGCTCGGCGATGGAAACTTTGAGGTTTATCGCTGCGTAGTTCCGAAGGGAACGACCAACTATCAGGCAGAGAATTCCCGCCTGGAGTGCGGCATCATGGTTTCCGCGAAGGCAAAGGATGAGCTTGGCGACGAAGGCTTCAAGAAGATGATGCGCTTCATCGACTGGCTGTGGTACAGCAACGAAGGCCAGACCCTCACGAAGTGGGGCATTGAAGGAGAGGACGGAACCTACACGGTAGATGCAGACGGCAAATATTCTCTGAATCCTCAGTACTACTGCGGCGGACTTTCCATCGCACAGACCTCGGACGATCAGAAGGATATGAGAATTGAGTATGGTTATGCATGCGGAAACTTCATGTATGGCGGAACTGCAGCTCTTCTGACCTCCAACTTCTCCGATGACCTGCAGGATTTCTACAAGCGTCAGGAAGAGTACAGAGAGCTTCGTCCGCTGGATCCGGTGATTGCAATGACCGAGGACGACAAGGAGCAGATGAACCTGTGGGCTACTCCTCTGTATGACACCGAGAACACCTGGACCCTGAAGTTTGCAATGGGTCAGGCAGATATCGATAAGGACTGGGATACCTACGTAGCAGAGCTTGATGCGCAGAATGCTCAGAACGTACTCGATATGTACAACGATTACTATCAGAAGAGCAAGGCAAACTGATCGAATCACAAACGGTACGAAAACACAATAAGACATGAACCGGCGGCAGGGATGCATGGTGTCGGGGCATGGAAAGAGAACGGGCAGCTCCGCAGGGGCTGCCCGTTCTGGCGTTGCGGGGTGCCGGGAAGCGTGTGACTCCAGCTGTCCTTTGAAATTCAGGATTGCTTCTTGCGTACTGGCACCTTAGGATCCGGAAATGGCTTTGGGGAAAAAGATTCTGCCTGTGTCCGTGCTTTTGCGCATGAGATGAGGAAAAAAACGCACGGATTGAATAGTCACAAAACATGCTTTGACGCATACTAAAGATGCAGAATAACCAATTTATTCAGAAGGGAGAGAGCAGCAGATGTCACTTTTTGGCGGATTGAATTATAACGACCTTGGCGGAACGCTGGATGCAGAGCAGGGAGACCGTTCTGCAAAGGGATATTCCTGGCACATGATCGTGGATAATTTTACCCGTCTGTTTCTGACGAATTTGATCTGTGTTGCGTTTCTGATCCCGGCGCTTGTCGGCTTTACGTTTGGTTCCATGTGGGACCGGCCGCAGATTCTCCTTCTGTCGGGAGTACTCGGCGGCGCACTGGCAGCACCCTCCTATATCGCCATGTACGATGCGGCACTGATGTCCTACCGCGGCTATCCGGGGAGATGGTGGGAGCGTTATAAGCTGGTCCTGAAGCGCGAGTGGAAGGGGAGCCTTGTCCCAGGCATGGTTATCGGCCTTCTGGCAGCCATGGTGATTAACATTGTGACGAACCTTTACGATGGGAACCGTTTGCCGGATATGATGCTGGTTTCGATGGTGATTGCGGTTCTGGTGGCACTGGCTGTTTTCTCCTATCTGTGGATTCAGAGGCTGATGCTGGATCTTCCGCTGACGCAGATCCTTCATAACAGCTGGCTTCTGGCAATGATGCACCCGGCAGTTACGCTGGGAGCCATTGCGTTTCGCGTGGTCTACTGGGGACTTCTGCTGATTTTGTATCCGTATTCCTTCGTGTTCCTGTTTTTCCTTGGAGTGTGGTTTCCGGCCTTTATCAATGTCCGCATTGTGTACAACACGATGGATCGTGACATGAAGCTGGACGAGCGCTACGAGGCTGCGCAGGAGGATGACGCAGAGGAGTAATCGTACAAGTAAGAGGTGTGCAGCACTCCGGCATGGTCCGGAGGTTGACATAGATGTTTTCTCAGGGCAGTGATTGCAAATCTGTCCGGGAGACAGAATCTAATTCATATTGAGTTTGGAAACTCAGAGGAGGTATGAAGATGGAAATGATGAAGGGTGCTTTTATGCACGGTCTTGACAACATGATTATCAAGGAGATTCCGAAGCCGACAGCAGGAAAGGGAAACGTTGTGGTTTCTCTGGAGTACGTCGGAATCTGCGGATCCGATGTTCACTATTATCACAGCGGAAAGTGCGGCGCGTATGAGGTTGATATGAGCCAGGACTACATGCTGGGACACGAGACGGCAGGTACGGTTGTTGAGGTTGGCGAGGGAGTTACGAGCCTGAAGGTTGGCGACCGCGTCTGCCTTGAGCCCGGCATCACCGACGGAACCTGCGAGTTCTGCAAGGAAGGCAAGTACAACCTTTGCCCTGACGTTCAGTTCCTTGCAACTCCTCCGGTACCGGGATGCAATGAGGAGTTCATCGAGTTCCCCGCGGACTACTGCTTTAAGCTGCCGGAGAATGTCACAACGAAGGAGGGCGCACTGATCGAGCCCCTTTCCGTTGGTTTCCATGCTGCCAACCAGGGCAATGTACAGGTTGGCGAGAGCGTTCTGATTCTGGGCGCCGGCACCATCGGCATGACAACCCTTCTTTCCTGCAAGGCACACGGCGCGGGCAAGATCATCGTTGCAGACCTGATCGATGCGAAGCTCGAGATTGCAAAGAAGATCGGCGCAGACGTTGTCATCAACAGCGGCAAGGAGGATGTTTTTGAGGCTGTGAAGAAGGCAACGAACGGCGAGGGCGCAGAGAAGGTCTTCGAGACCGCAGGCTCTGCCATCACCATTGCGCAGACTCCGTTCCTTGTAAAGAGAGGCGGAACGATCGTTCTTGTCGGCATCTCTGTGAAGCAGGAGATCAACTACAACTTCGCACAGATCATGGACAAGGAAGCGACCATCAAGTCGGTATTCCGTTATCGCAACATTTATCCGAGAGCCATCGCGGCCGTTGCAAAGGGAGCAATCGACGTGAAGCCTCTGGTGACGCATGAGTTTGATTTTGATCACATTCAGGACGCTTATCAGGAAGCACTCAACAACAAGACCGATGCGCTGAAGGTTGTCATCAAGGTGAAATAATTGTATTGATTTCAGAAAACGGGGGATAGCAAAGTGGACAGAAAAAAAGCAAGAGAGCTTGCAGAAGAACTCGTCGGCAAGATGACATTGGAGGAGAAGGCATCACAGCTTCGGTATGATTCTCCGGCCATCGAGCGTCTCGGTATTCCGGCCTACAACTGGTGGAATGAATCTCTGCACGGCGTAGCACGCGCCGGTGTTGCGACCATGTTCCCGCAGGCAATCGGAATGGCGGCGGCGTTTGATCCGGATATGATGCAGGAGATCGGAGACGTCACGGCAGAGGAAGGCCGGGCGAAGTACAACATGCAGAGCCGCCGCGGCGACCGCGACATTTACAAGGGCCTGACTTTCTGGGCACCGAACGTCAATATTTTCCGTGATCCCAGATGGGGCCGCGGACATGAGACCTACGGTGAGGATCCGTATCTGACCTCACGTCTCGGCGTTCGTTTCATTGAGGGAATGCAGGGAGACGGTGAGTACATGAAGACCGCTGCCTGCGCGAAGCACTTCGCAGTTCATTCTGGTCCGGAGGCGGAGCGTCATTTCTTCAATGCTGTTGCATCCAAAAAGGATATGGAGGAGACGTATCTTCCGGCATTCGAGGCCTGCGTCAAGGAAGGAAAGGCTGAGGCAGTCATGGGAGCCTACAACCGCACGAACGGCGAGGTCTGCTGCGGATCCCCCGCACTTCAGGAAATCCTGCGTGGCAAGTGGAGGTTCCAGGGTCACTTTGTTTCCGACTGCTGGGCAGTCCGTGACTTCCACGAGAATCACAAAATTACCAAGACGCCGGAGGAATCTGTTGTCCTTGCACTTGAGAACGGCACGGATGTCAACTGCGGCTGCACCTATCAGAAGGTGATGAATGCGGTTGAGCAGGGAATTCTGGATGAGAAGTACATCACGGAATCTGCAATCCGTCTGTTCACGACAAGATATCTTCTCGGAATGTTCACGCAGACAGAGTACGACAAGATCCCGTACACTGTTGTGGAATGCAAGGAGCATCTTGCTCTGGAGGACCGCGCAGCGAGAGAGAGCTTCGTCCTTCTGAAGAACAACGGCATCCTTCCTCTGGACAAGAGCAAGCTTCATGATGTTGCCGTAGTCGGACCGAATGCGGACAGCCGCGTGGCCCTGAAGGGCAACTATCATGGCGATGCGTCCCGCTATACGACGGTTCTGGAGGGCATTCAGGATTATCTGGGCGAGGATGTTCATGTTCATTATTCCGAGGGCTGCCATCTGTTCAAGGACAATGTCGAGGCGCTTGCGGATCCTGTGATGTGCGACCGTCTGGCAGAGGCACAGGAATGTGCGGAGTTGTCGGATGTCGTCATCGTGGTTCTGGGTCTTGACGAGACGCTGGAAGGCGAAGAGGGCGATACGGGAAACCGCTACGCATCGGGCGACAAGAACAACCTGGAGCTTCCGTTCCAGCAGCTGGAGCTCCTTCGCGGCATGCTTGCAACCGGCAAGCCGGTCATCCTGATCAACATGACTGGAAGCGCGGTCAACCTGCGTACTGCAGAGGATCATGCAGCAGCCATTCTGCAGGCATGGTATCCGGGCGGACGCGGCGGCAAGAACGTCGCAGCGGTTCTGTTCGGCGAGACCTCGCCGTCCGGAAAGCTTCCGGTGACCTTCTATGAGCACGACAAGGATCTTCCGGACTTCAAGGATTATTCCATGAAGGGAAGAACCTACCGCTACTACGAGGGAAAGCCGCTGTATCCGTTCGGCTATGGCCTGACCTACGGCGACTGCCTGGCAGGGAGTGTTTCGGCAGAGAAGATTGTCCGTCCCGTCGATGAGAAGGTGGAAGCGGGCGAGACTGCATTTGGCAGTAGCGACGATTTCGGAGCTCCTTACGGAATGGATGGCCTGAAGGTTACGGTGAAGGTGCGGAATGACGGCAAGGCAGCTACGCAGGAGGTCCTGCAGGTATATGTGAAGGAAGAGGACGATGCCAACGATGTCACCAACGCGCATCTGTCTGCGTTCCAGCGCATTGATCTGGCGGCAGGAGAGGAGAAGGAGGTTGTTCTGACCGTCCGTCCTCATGAGCTTGCCAGTGTGGATGAGAACGGAGACCGCAGAATCCGCACGGATCGGTTTAAGATCTATGCAGGCTTCTCACAGCCGGATGCAAGAAGCAAAGAGCTGACCGGCCATGCCTGCGCAGAGTGCGAGGCAAGAATCTGAGCCGTAGCTGTTTCCTGAAGAAAAGGCATTTGAAAATCCGTATGAAAAGATAAAAAGGAAGGCCTAAGGGCGCTGATGATCAGCACCCCGGAGGCCTTCCTTTTTAATTCCAGAGCTCTCCGCAGATTCCCTCGAGGATGCTGCCGCAGGCCCAGGGCATCAGTGCAAACCAGGTGCTGGCGGGGGAACCGTCCGGATATTTTTCAACCAGGAGCCCTTCACAGTGGCAGAAGCGCTCGGACATCCAGCCCTTCCGTCCATACCCGAATTCGCCGTCAAAGGTGTTGAAGGTCTGAAGACTCCAGGCTGCGGTGTCCACCAGACGGGAACGGATGTACGGATCCTCACGCTTCTGCAGATAGTAGAGCATTTCATCGATGACGGTCGCGGACATCGGATGGATGTGCGGATTGGCGACGGACGTAATGCTTCCTCCACAGCTGGACCAGTGAAGAGAGGAGAGCGGAGGTGTCTGGACCGGCGTGTTGTAGCAGAGCTTGAAGCTGTATTCGTAGCAGAGTGCATCGCGCAGATGATCCAGATAAACGTCATCTCCGGTGAGCTCATGGAGAAGCCGCACAGCGCGTATATAGGACAGAACGCCTTCGGAGTCCACGGTTTTGTCGGTGTCCAGAGGAGCCCCGTAGCAGATGGCCCTTCGGATGAAGGCATCGTAATAATGCTGCTCGCTTTTTCGAAGATCAGAAAGAAGCTCTCCGGAGGACAGAGAATTTTCGGAAAGTGCGAAGGAAGAAGCACTGCTGCCCGGCTGTCCGCAGACACAGAGATATTTGGCAAGAGCGGCAAGGCACCAGCAGCCGCCCATGGCATCATACTCGATTCCCGCTCCGGTTTCGGACGAGAGAATAAACGGGTATTCACCGTCGGAATTTCTCTGCGCGTGCAGGTGGCGCAGGACACCCTCTGCAAAGAAAAGCCACTCCTGGTGCTCCTTTTTCTGGAGGGCCTTCTCATATTCGTAGGCCTTCAAAATGTAGTAGACCGTCTGACCGTCCAGATACCCGGAGTGGCCTCCGTTGTGCATGCCGTCGTACCACCATCCGCGGCAGCTCCAGCCGTTTTCCTTGTCCCAGGTTTCAAACGGAAGGCCGGAGGCCGGATTCAGGGAGTTCTGAACGATGTTGTCGATGCAGGAGAGAGCCTGCGATCTTGCGGTCGTATCCGAAAGGCGGAGCGCCGCCATGAGGACGGGAACTGCGGCGGAGAGGCCACCCGTCCAGCTGATGGAGAAAATACGGTTGTAGGAAAAGGTGCCCTTTACGGGCTCACGGACGAAGCCGCTGTAATTCCGATCCTCCGGAAGCCAGGCATCGCGGGAGACGGCGAGCATCAGATCCTCTGCGGCTTCTTTTACGGAAACGCCGCGACGGGGAGCCTGATGCCAGATGGCATAAACCGCCTCCTCGGCGCGGTAGAGGATGCGCGCATCGTCTGCCTCCAGATCGTAAACAAGGAGCTGGAAGGTGAGGGAGGCTCCGGGCACCAGAGAAATGGCGTTCTTCTTTGAGAGCGGAGCCCGTTCCCGGATGCTGTGAGACTGAATAAAAAGCCAGGGCGCATTTTCATAGCCAAGTGTATAACCGATGCTGCAGGAGTCCAGAGAGCAGGAAAAGCCGCAAAACTGCGACAGGGAAAAGGAAGCTGCGGCAGAAGCGCCGGAGGTGTTTTCCTTGTTATTTTCCCTGCCCTTTTCCATATCCGGTGTCCATGGGCGGATGGTCTCTGTGGAATCCTTTACAAGATAGGGGCTTGCACTGATGCCGAACAAATGTCCGGAACGGGTGCTTTCTTTCTCTTTCCCGGGAATAACGGGAAGATACAGGAAGGCGGCCGGGTGAGAGAGGCGGTCACTTCGCGTCATCCACCAGGAAGAGGCCGGAAGCTCCGGAGTGCCGGGGCGGATTCTGGGATAACGGTTGTCTACCCTGATCGGCGCGTCGCCGCGGTTGGTTCCATAGAGAAAGCCGGGAAGGAAGAATTCGGGAGAAACGGCATTTGGGCCTTCACAGATCAGCTCTGTCTGCACAACGCCGCAAAATGCACTTGCAGAATCGTTGGAGAGCGTAAGCTCCAAATGGTAAGGACGCTCGAGGGAGCCGTCCCCTCCCGGGCAGGAAACAGTCATTTGAAGGCCGTATCCGGACAGATCGGTGTAGTTCCTCTTTGTGAAAGGGGAAGAGTCATGCTCCAAAGAAACAGGAAGGCTGTCTTTTATGGAACGTGCAGAGAATTTCAGGTGCATGGATGTTGATCTCCTTTTCGGATTTGTCTTTTTATAAATTATACAAAGAGGTGCGCTTTTTTGATAGAAGAAATGATTCGATGACATAACGAGGAACGTGAATTAGATGAAATCAGCCGAAATGTAACGAACAATAACATTTCTGAAATCTTCTTGCGCGGAAGAAGAGGCTGTGCTACGCTCAATTTTAGGAAAAAGCAGAAGAGATGTGGGATGAGTTAAAAACAAATGGTTATGAAATATAACATTTTGCAAAAAACGAGTCCCTGCGGTGTGAAAGGACATTTATGAAGAAGCTGTCACAGAAGGCATTGGCAAATCTTGTGAGTGCAAGGCGCAAGACTCTTGGAATTACGCAGCAGCAGCTGGCTGAGCGGACCGGGATCAACCGGGCGATGCTCAGTCACATTGAGACGGAGGAGTATGTTCCGTCCATTGCTCAGCTCCAGGCACTTGGGGATGAGCTGGACTTTGACCTGGAGGATGTGTTCCTCCGGGAGCCGATCGGGGCCGGAAAGAAGGGCAGTGCGCGGCAGAAGGAGGACGGCCTTGAGAAGGCGCGAAGCCTGATTGCAGAAAGAAGGAAGGAGAAGAATCCGATCCGGATCGCAGTGGCAGGAACGGGGTACGTCGGGCTTTCTCTGGCGACCCTTCTGTCTCAGCACAATCCGGTGACGGCCGTGGATATTCTTCCGGAGAAGGTAGAAGAGATCGGACGGCGGCAGTCCCCGATTCAGGACGAGTACATTGAGCGGTATTTGGCGGAGAAGACGCTGGATCTGACGGCGACAACCGACGGGGCAGCGGCCTATCGGGATGCGGATTTCGTCATTATTTCGACACCGACGAATTACGATTCGAAGAAAAACTATTTTGACACGTCCGCTGTGGAGGCGGTCATTGAGCTGGTACGGGAAGTGAATCCGGATGCCGTCATGATCATCAAATCGACGATACCGGTTGGCTACACGAAGAGCGTCCGAAAGAAATATCACACAGAGAACATCCTGTTTTCTCCGGAATTTCTGCGGGAATCCAAGGCCTTGTATGACAACCTGTACCCGTCCCGCATCATCGTGGGAGTGGATCCGGAGAATGAGAAAATCTGCGAGGCGGCTCATGTTTTTGCAGCGCTTCTGCAGGAGGGCGCCATCAAGGAGAACATCGACACGCTGTTCATGGGCTTTACTGAGGCCGAGGCGGTGAAGCTGTTCGCGAATACGTATCTTGCACTGCGGGTTTCGTATTTTAACGAGCTGGACACCTACGCGGAGACGAAGGGCCTGGATACGCGGGAGATCATCGACGGTGTCTGCCTGGATCCCCGCATCGGGACGCACTACAACAATCCGTCGTTCGGCTACGGCGGCTACTGTCTGCCGAAGGATACGAAGCAGCTTCTGGCGAACTATCAGGACGTTCCGGAGAATCTGATTGAAGCGATTGTGGAGTCGAACCGGACGAGAAAGGACTTCATCGCGGACCGCGTGCTGGATATCGCCGGTGCCTACGGGAATTCTGCACAGTACTCGAAGGACAAGGAGCACGAGGTGGTGGTCGGTGTCTACCGGCTTACGATGAAGTCGAATTCCGATAATTTCCGTCAGAGCTCCATTCAGGGCGTCATGAAGCGCATCAAGGCCAAGGGCGCTACGGTGATCATCTACGAGCCGACCCTGGAGGACGGGACGACGTTCTTCGGGAGCCTTGTGGTGAACGATCTGGAAGAATTCAAGAGAAAATCACACGCCATCATTGCGAATCGCTACAACAGCTGCCTGGATGATGTGAAAGAGAAGGTATATACAAGGGATCTGTTTCATGTGGATTAGCGCATTCGGAAATGCCTGATGGCATTTCCTCCTGCTTGGAGCAACCGCACTGCGTGCGTTTGCTCCCGCATCGGAGAAACCGTCTTCGCGGGTTTCTCCTCGCGGCACTCGCAAATGCCTGATGGCATTTCCTCCTGCTTGGAGCAACCGCACTGCGTGCGTTTGCTCCCGCATCGGAGAAACCGCCTTCGCGGATTTCTCCTCGCGGCACTTGAACAGTAAAGAATGGAAAAGGAAATCACAGAGGTTATGGACAAAATCAGTTTGAAGGGAAAGAGAATCCTTGTGACCGGCGCGGCGGGCTTCATTGGAGCCAATCTGGTGCTGCGGCTTCTGAGGGACGGCGAGGCTGGACGAATTGTCGGTATCGACAATCTGAATGATTATTATGACCCGGCGATCAAGGACTGGCGGCTCTCGCAGATTGGGGAGGCGGCAGAAAGGGCAAAGGAAAACGGGCAGACCAAATGGAATTTTGTGAAGGGCGATATTGCAGACGCAGAGACGATCCGGGGACTTTTTGACGAGGAGAGGCCGGAAATCGTTGTAAATCTTGCAGCACAGGCCGGGGTCCGGTACTCCATCACGAACCCGGACGCGTACATTCAGTCGAATCTGATCGGTTTCTACAATATTCTGGAAGCCTGCAGACACTCCTATGATGCTGCGAGAGAGGGCGGACCGGAAACAGAGAGGGAGTACCTGGGTGTACAGCACCTGGTCTACGCTTCCTCTTCTTCCGTATACGGAACGAACCGGAAGGTCCCGTTCTCCACGGAGGACAAGGTGGATGATCCGGTGTCTTTGTATGCGGCAACGAAGAAATCCAATGAGCTGATGGCGCATGCCTATTCGAAGCTCTACAACATTCCGTCCACAGGTCTTCGGTTCTTTACGGTGTACGGCCCGGCGGGAAGGCCGGACATGGCTTATTTTGGCTTTACGGACAAGCTCCGCGCGGGGAAAACCATCCGGATTTTCAATTACGGCAACTGCAGCCGTGATTTTACCTATGTGGATGACATCGTGGAGGGAATTGTACGCGTGATGCAGGGAGCGCCGGAAAAGCGAAGCGGTGAGGACGGGCTTCCGCTTCCTCCGTATGCGGTCTATAACATCGGCGGAGGAAGACCGGTGAATCTTCTTGATTTCGTGACAATTCTGCAGGAGGAGCTGGTGCGTGCAGAGGTTCTTCCGAAGGACTATGACTTTGAGGCACACAAGGAGCTGGTGCCGATGCAGCCGGGCGATGTTCCCGTGACCTATGCGGATACGCAGGCACTGGAGCGCGACTACGGCTATCGCCCGGGAATTGATCTTCGGACAGGCCTTCGGAGCTTTGCCGAATGGTACCGGGGATTTTACCTTACAAAGTGAGGCGGCAAAGTTTGAATGCGATCGCATTCAAACACGAATTGGTGCCGCCAAGCGGCCCAATTTC
>ERZ808246.265-NODE-265-length-47024-cov-4.069791_pt1 | contig 47024 bp, 39 predicted proteins | sample MGYA00521083_ERZ808246 | MGnify/ENA primary metagenome ERZ808246 (study PRJEB31516, sample SAMN03275577) | gut metagenome | biome: mammalia-associated habitat; material: feces | host: Papio cynocephalus | place: Kenya | collected 2012-07-07 ... | reverse complement strand
GCCCGCCGTATTCCACCATGAACTGAACCGGCCGCACCTTCGGCTTTCCGTCCAGACCAATCGTCGCCATATACTGCAGCCCGACTTTTTCAAGATAAGATGCAACCTCGTGAAGTTCCATAAATTCCTCCGAGAATTTTTTGATGAAAGTATTGTTGTAATTTTTGTTGTTACAGTTAAGAAGATAATGATAGGAAAAAATAAAAGTCAAGAGTTTATTTTAGGGCGTTTCCCTCGCTCCGTTCGGGCCGGGCGTTCCAGCCTTCGCTCACGCTCATTCTTCCGCTTCGCTTCGTGCGAACACTTCGTTCCGCTCCAGAACTTCGGGCTTCCATGCCCTAACGCATTGGCATTAGAATGCGCGCAAGTATACACGGCAAACATTATAAATGCGAGAATCAAGAAAGCTCTTTTTTTATCAGAAAATCAGTTTGCACATCATCGCCTAAAACAAAAGCATGCTCGCTGAATTTTCTAAAGCCTTTGTCAGTGTAGAATTTCTGGGCAGGAAAATTTTTCTCCCAAACGCCAAGCCAAATAAAAGAAACTTCAAGCTCTCTGGCCTTTTTTTCGGCAAGACTCATAAAAGCCGTTCCGATTCCAAGCCCTTTTGCTTCTTTCAATACATAAATCCGCTGAATTTCAAGTGAATTTTCCAAGCCGGATTCCGTCTCCGCATTTCCAGTGTTGATTTTCAGAACCCCGAGAATTTTTTGATTTTCCACTGCAAGAAAAGTTTCTGATTCCTTGTCTTCAATCTCAGATTTCAGTTTTTCTTCGCTGTACGCCTCGTCCAAGAATTTTCTCATATTCTCTTCGGAATTCTGTTCCGAGAACGTCTCGTAAAAAGTCTGCCGATATATTTTCTGCAAATCAAGAACATCATCTAAACCGCATTTTTTTATTTTCATAGCAGGATTCTAGCAAAATTTTCAGCGGATGCAAACAATCCCCAAAAATTCTGCTATAATTTTCAAATCATGACAAAACAGGAAACCTACGATTTTTTGAACGCAAAAAACATTGAATACGAAATCACTGAGCACAAGGCGGTTTTCAGCATGGACGAAATCTGCGACGTTGTGCTGCCTCACTCGGAATGTGACGCGAAAAATCTTTTTGTGCGCGACGACAAGAAACGCGAATATTTTCTGATTACCGTAAAAGGAAACAAGCGCGTTGACCTAAAAGAATTCCGTAAATCCCACGGAATCCGGCAGCTCTCCTTTGCAAGCGCGGAAGACCTGATGCGCTTCCTGAATCTCACGCCCGGCTCTGTAACTCCGCTCGGACTTTTGAACGACGCCGAACACAAAGTAAAATTCTTTCTTGACAAGGATTTTCTTGAGCCGCCAGGGATGATTGGAATCCACCCGAACGAAAACACAGCGACCGTCTGGCTAAAAACAGCCGATTTGATTAATCTAATAAGAGAAAACGGAAACGAAGTTGAACTTGAGGAACTGTGATTTGTCAGAAACGCAGTTTCGGGCAGAACATTGGAGAAAAATATGAAGATAATTCCGGCGGACAAGAAAGATATTCCCGAGCTTTACGCGCTGCAGCTGCTCTCTTTTGAAAGCGAGGCTGAAATGATTGGAAGCCGCGATGTTCCGGCTCTTACAGAAACGGCGCAGGAAAATTCGGCTGACTTTAGCAACTGGAGCACGCTCAAGCTTGTAAATGACGGCGGAAAAATCATCGGCGCAATCCGCTATAAAGAAGAGAACGGCAAAATAAATGTCGGGCGGCTGATGGTTCATCCGGACTTCCGCCGGAAAGGATTTGCAAAGAGGCTTCTTGAAGAAATCGACAGGCTCTTTCCTTCCGCGCAAAAAGAATTGTACACTTGCTCAAAAAGCTGGACGAACATCGCCCTGTACACTCAGACAGGATACAAGCCATACAAGGAACAGACCGAGCCGACAAGGCTTTCATTCATATTTTTCAGGAAATGATAAGAAAACTGTTTTAGAAAACGGAAAATTTATGCTCCGCCCGGCGTGTTTTTTGTTCGCATTGTCATAACGCTAGCTGAACTGACGCAATTTCTTGAAGCGTTGTTTTAACGTTCCGTGAAGTGGCGTGCTTTCGCAAAAGATTGTGCCGCAAATGTTCTCACAGTTTCATCCATGCGATTGGAAACGGATTATAGCTTTCCTTTACAATAGCTGCAGAGGTACAAAATGACTTATGGTTATATCCGCGTGAGCACGGACAAGCAGACGGTTGAAAATCAGCGTTTTGAAATCTGCAATTTCTGCAAAAAGGAAAATCTTGAGATTGACGGCTGGATAGAAGAGACAATCAGCGGAACAAAAAACTACGACAAGCGAAAACTCGGAGACCTGCTGAATCATGTTCAGAGCGGCGACCTGATAATCTGCGCGGAGCTTAGCAGGCTTGGGCGAAGCCTGTTCATGATTATGGAAATCCTTTCAATCTGCATGAAAAAAGACTGCAAGGTCTGGACAATAAAGGACAACTACAGGCTAGGCGATGACATTCAAAGCAAGGTGTTAGCGTTTGCGTTTGGCCTAAGCGCGGAAATTGAGCGCAACTTGATTAGCCAGCGGACAAAGGAAGCGTTGAAACTGAAAAAGGCGGAAGGAATAAGTCTCGGCCGTCCAAAAGGCCGGAAAACTTCCCCTTTAAAACACAAGCTCTATGGAAAACGTGAAATTATAGACGAACTGCTCGCTTTTGGAATTTCTCAACGTCAGATTGCGAAAAAACTTAAGGTTGACAGAAACACACTTGCAAGATTTCTTGGAAAAATGAAGTAAAAAAACGAGCCATTTTATTCAGCAGAACTCGTCAGCCTGCGCATTCGGCAGCGCGGCAAGCTGGGTGATTCTCTCCCCAGTCGAGCAGAGCATAAAGCGGAAGATTGAGAGCGCGGGAGTTCCACTGAAAGACTGGGACATAAATATTTACCGCGGGGTTCTTACCGGCTACAACGACGCGTTCATAATCAGCGGAGCAAAGAGAGATGAAATTCTTGCGGAGTGCAGAACAGAGGAGGAGCGGCGGAAAACAGATGAGCTTATACGGCCAGTTTTGCGCGGCCGCGACATAAAACGATACGGGTATGAGTTCGCGGATTTGTATTTAATCGCGACATTCCCATCAATGCATTACAATATTGAAGAATATCCTGCTGTAAAAAACTATCTTCTTTCTTTTGGAATTGAACGACTGGAGCAAACTGGAAAAGAATATATTGTGAACGGAGAGAAAATTAAAGCAAGAAAAAAGACAAACAACAAGTGGTTCGAGACACAGGACAGTATCAGTTATTGGGACGATTTTTTTAAGCCAAAGATTGTGTGGTCAAGATTGATGAGGCTTTCAAAAAATGACATAAATAATTTCCCGCGCTTCTGTTTTACAAGCGGAGATTATTTTGTTGTAGACAGCTTGTGTTTTTTCTCAGGCAGTAATGTAGAAGTTCTTGTCAATGAATTGAATTCCGAATTTGCCGCTTGGTATTTTTTCAATAATGTAGCAGTTTTAGACAACGGAGGATTTCAAATGCGTCAGCAATATGTTGAAAATATTCCTCTTCCAAAACTGACAAAAGGAGTTACAAAAAAAACTGTTGACGAGAAAATATATGAAGCGTTTGGTTTCTCCTGTAAAGAAATTGACTTTATAAGAGAAGCCATCAAGCACAAACAACAGGAGGTTTTGAATATAATAAAATAGCTATTTTATTGTAATATAACCAATTGCATCTCGTTCTTCTGCTGTAAGATTATATAGGTCAAAAATCATGGAATCAATTTCTCTTGCTTTAGACTCTGTATATTCTGACTGAATGTCCAAAACTGCTGTTTTAAATTTTATTTCCGTTTTCTCATCAACTTGTATTACAGGAATTTTGTCAAAAAATATTTTGCTTAATTCTCTTGTACCGCCCAGCAATTCAGGAAAAGATTCCCTAAAACAATATTTAAATAATGATGAATTAAAAAACGCAGTTAAAAAAGCCATTGCATTTCCTGTGATGATAAAACATTTTTGGTTAGTCAAAAACGCTTTATCATCATAAACAAAAGGCAAAAATTTTGTCATATTCGGATACACAATCTTTTGCTTAAAAAAATCGTCGAAAAATTTTACTCATTCGAAAACAATATTCGTCATAAATTTGCACGCTTCAATGACTGTTTCAAATGAAATATTTTTTGCAAAAGAATTTTTTCTAGCGTAGTTTTTCCAGCGGTTTAGAGCTTGAATATCCGTTTCTAGTTCTTTCAAAAGCTTATTTACATCTTCTTTAAAAAAATGAGTTTTCCGGTATTCGCAAGTTTTTGCAAACGCTTCTTTTAAATTTCCATAGTCTATTTCATTCATTTTTAGTTTATGGATTATATAGACATCGTAAAAATCCTTGCTTCTGCTGTTGAAAAGTCCTCTGCTGTAAATTGTCTGCAATTTTTCAGCAAGAATTGTCTCCAGATTATATGCCTTGAAGTTCAGAATGTCTTCGGCAATCAGTCTTTTATAATTGTATGTTATTGCGGCAGGAGTTATCGGGTCGCCGGTTGCTATGTCTATATTCACTGTCTGGCGGATATTCTCAAGATGTCCGATAATGCTTACTGTAAAACCGCCGTATTGGTCTTCGCCTCGTATAGGCTCAATTGATGAGAAATCAAAAGAGATATTGTCATCCGCATTTTTTGAGATTATGTCATTTATAATTTTGACAAGATTTTCTTCTTCAAGGTCTTCTCCAGCCAGCTTAAAATCCAAGTCCTGCGTGTAACGGTTTTGCACGCCTATAACCGATGAAAGATAAAATCCGCCCTTAAAAATAAAATTTTCAGCGTAATCAGATTTTGAAAGCCTGTACAAGAACGCCTCGAAAAAATATGTCGCAAGAAGAACATTCGCGCTTGCTCCTGTTTTTGCGGAAAGATTTTTTATGCGGGCCTGCACAGAATTTTTGCTATAGTTCATTCAGCACCACCATCATTGTGTCATAGACTTTTTTTTGTATTCCCATTATTTTTGCGTATTCAATAAGCCGGCTCGGATTTTTGTTTTTAAGTTTTGAATAGTTATAAAGGGCTTTTGTGTAAATTTCAGAATCGATTTTTTCTGAACGGCGGATAAGGTCGCAGACTGTTTTTTCCGCATTGTATGCAAGAACTTTATTTCCTAGATTTGTTTCAACTTCCGCAATTCCAAGCTCATAAGTTTCTTTTTTGTAGTCCGTGTGAATTATCGCAATATTTTCCTTGGGACTGAAAGGTCTGTAATTTTTCGGTCCGGTTACTTCAAAAGTTTGAGGAAGAGAATCCGCAAGATTCAAAAGGTAAAGGGCTGACTCATAAGAAAAGATGAATTTGGGATATTTATACTGGAACACAAGAAAATCATCTGCAATCCAGTCTGGTTTTGCATAGAAACCCGCCGCAAGTTTTTCAAGATTTTCTTTGCGCACAAAGTCCGTAAGAAACCAGGATTGGATTCCGTTTTGGTCAACCTGCCTGCGGGTTATATATCCGCCATTTTTCTTGAGAATATCGCCTAGTTTTGACGAGTTTGTATTTTCTTGCATTTACAACTTATTTTATGATTTTTTGGTTGAAAACACAAGAAGTAATTTTAGATGAATAGAATATAATTGTTTTCTTTATATGAAATGAACAAGATGAAACTGTTTCATTGACGCTCGATAAAATCAATTTCTTCTTTTGACAGTCCGTAGAGTTCATAGACTCTTTGGTCTATTTGTGATTCGTTGTCTTTTTCCGAAAATGGGCTTTTTCCTTTTTTTGGTGGAACAGGAAGTTTTTCTATGAACATAGGCTTGTACTCAAAATATCCGCCGTTCCTCGTAACGCCAAGGCTTCGTATATAATAATCCGCCAGCTTGGAATTCAGAATACGCAGCAAATATTCGTCAGCAGGAACAATCATCGGACACGGAGCATTCACAAACATTCCTTCCGGGGCAACGGCGTAAGCCGCCCTTAAATTCAAGTTTCCCCACACAATCTTTGGCTTAAAAAAATCGTCCAGATACGCGCAGTTACGCAGATTGTACGGAGTATCGCCCTGGTCAGCCCTTTTCTCGATTTTGTCCCAATATCCATCCAGATGTTTTTTCACCGCCGGATAGTCTTTCTCAACGTCGATTCTTGGAATTCCTTTTTCCTTGATTCCGTTGTGCGTGTTTATCAGCCACAAATCCGCGAACTCATACCCGTATCGCTTTATGTCGCGGCCGCGCAAAACCGGCCGTATAAGCTCATCTGTTTTCCGCCGCTCCTCCTCTGTCTTGCACTCCGCAAGAATTTCCGCTCTCTTTGCTCCGCTGATTATGAACGCATCGTTGTAGCCGGTTTTTATTCCATAATTGATTGAAATGTCCCAGTCCTTCAGTGGAACTCCCGCGCTCTCAATCTTCCTCTTTATGCTCTGCTCAATTGGAGAGAGAATCACCCAGCTTGCAGGACCTTCAAACGCGCACACAGACGAGTTCTGCTGAATAAAATGGCTCAAATTTCCTAAGTCATCATATTTCATGTTTTTTGTGACGCAGGCAAGCGTCTGCTTTTGGTTCTGCGCTTTCTGGAAAAGCAGAATGTTTGTGTCAACTGTCGCGCTTTCAAAGACCTTTACGCCGGCAAAGTCTATAAGCTCCTTTGGATTTGCGTTTTTCGCAAAGAAGTCGCGTAGCTTTTCACCGTAGCCTGCGCGCATCCATTTGTTGGATGTGATAAAGCAGAGATGAGCGTTGTCTTTAAGCAGGTTAAAGCCGCGTTCATAAAAAAGGCAGTAAATGTCGCCTGTCTTTGCGAACGCCTTGTAATTCTGGTTTTCGTATAGTTTTGCAAGCTTTCCGCTGTTGTTCTGAAGCTGGATATACGGCGGATTTCCAATCACAATGTCGAATCCGTCCTCGATTCCGAACATCCAGTTCGCGTCAAAGAAATCGGCAACCGCGTTCTGGTCATAAGGATTCCATGAGGCAAGTTGTTTTGCATCTTCGTTATCGTACAGCCTGTCCTGTTCCAAAAGTTTTGCAAGTCGTTCGCGGCATTCTTTGTCAAGAGTTCTGTAGTGCATTTTTTCTTTTGCTGTCTGTGAGCTAAAATGTTTTGCTCGGATATTTTTTAACTCTTCACGTGTTTGGCTTACTCCGTTATCAAAAAGTTGAAGTGCCATATTTTCTTCTTTTTTAGAAATCTCAATCAGTGAATTTGCCGCCACAAATTTTGTCTCAAGGTTCGGCAGCGGGTCAAATCCGTAGTTGTTTTTTGCGTCGTTTCCTTTTTCCTGTTCGCAAATCAGCGTTATAAAGAAGCGGAGCTTTGCAATCTGCACGGCGATTGTCTGAATATCGGAGCCGAATATGCAGTTTTCAATCAGGTGCAATTTAAGCTCATAAAGACTTTGCTTTGAATCATAAGAAGAATCAAGTTTTCTTATTAAACTGACAAGTCTCTGCAAAATTCCTACTGGAAAAGCTCCTGAGCCACAGGCCGGGTCAAGAACCTTTATGCTTGTAAGCGCATTTAAGATTTTTCCATTGTCGTTGAATTTTATCTCGCTGGTGTTGTCATCAAAAAGCTGACTGAACTGCTCGCTTGAAATCTTAATGCTGTTTTCCAGATAATTTTTTATGGATTCATCCACCATAAAATTCACAATTTCGCGCGGTGTGTAAAACGAGCCGGAATCTTTGCGGGCAGTTTCGCTTGTTTCCGGGTTGTATGTTCCAAGAAGATTCTCAAACACTTTTCCCAGCAGCTCCGGGTCAAGGGCAACCTGCACATCGCTTGGAGTATTTTCTTCTACTGTAAAATTATATCTGTTTAGGATATGAACAATTCCCTCGTGTCCATCTTTTTCTTTCTGGAAGAATAATGCGTTCGGAATAAAAGCCCGCCGGTCTTTTTCTCGGCTGAAACCGTCATTGTAAATCTGAATATTGTTTCCATTTTCAGAAGTTTCAAGCTTGTCAAGACACTCAAAAAGTCCGCCGTTCAAGAAAGGCACTGAACTGAATAATCTGATTATTTCCTCATGGCTTACTTTGAAAAATGATTTTTTGTTGTCGTCCCTGTATAAAGTCTTGATTCCGTATTGCAAGTACGCTTTGTCGTCATCTGTAAAACCGCGCTCCGCAATGGCTTTGTTCAAAGTGGCAAAAAACAGGTTTTGGATGACCGCATTGTAGTAGTTTCCTTTTTCTGTGTTTTGAGAATCAAAATCTGACAGAATTTCTTTAAGTTCTTGCTCGTCAAAAATCCAGGACGGAATCAGGTCTTTTTGTTTGATAAACCAGACGAACATTAAACGTGTTATAAGTCTTATAAGGTTTGTCTCGTTGTTTTTGTCAGTTTGTTTTACGCTGCTTCCTTTTCCTTGCGGGTAGGTGGAAAGTTTGCAGGCCCAGGTGTACCAGCTGAACAGTTCCTGATAAAACTGTTTTGTAAGGGCTTCCACACTGAATGCATTTGTCAAGTCAGATAAAAGAATTGTCTCACCTTTATTCTTTTTACTTTCAAGGTCATTAAAACGCTCTGATATAGTCCGTGCAGGATGCTCTTTTCCTAAAATATATGTGTATCTCTTTGCGGAAGTAGAATCTTTTGAGTTTGCTCTTTTTTCAACATAAGAAAACCGCCATTCCTGATTTTCCACATTCTGGTGATGGAAGATTATCAGCGCGCCTTCAAACTGATTTATATACTGGCGGACAATTGCCTGAATTCCAACCTTATTGTTTTCAAGTTTTTTGTCATCTCCAACTGTTATGTCAAATACTTTTAACTCGCTGCCAAAAAAATCAAAAGAAGCCGCGTGGCGAATTTCTGTGATGTTTGAATTTTCAGCTTTTTGGCGGACTTCTGGATCATTTGTAAGAATATCATAGCCTTGTTCATAGTCACCAAAAACAGGAGATAAAACCTCCTTCAAAAAATTTTCAATTCCGCACCAGTCATTTTCGAAAATCTGTCTAAAGTTTGTCATTTACTTTTCCTCTGTTAGTAATAGAATCCTGCGAAAATATAGGCTTCGCCATGCTTTTGTGTATTTGCAGCTGTTATATTTCCAAGCTCTTGTTTAATCATATTTACAATATCCTCTGGAGATACAGGAATAAGCAGCTCATCAGGTTCTCCAAGTTCGGTAAGGAGCTTGTCTAATCTCTTTGCCAGAGTTGTGTTGCCCGCTTTAATTGACTTCATTGCTTGCCCGATTAAACTCATGGATTCTTTTGGAAGCTTTTGGCTGTTAATCCATTCATTTGCTCTTATAAGCACATTTGAAACAACAGTCTTTGCGTTTTTAGCCTTGCTCAGCTTGCTTTCGTATACATGATAAGCGTCCATCGCAGCCTTTCTTTTTGATTCAATATTTTCGATTGTGTTAAAAGCAGCCTCAGCCGTATTTGACGTGCATTTGCAGGAATCGAACATATCCATGTAGTTGATAACCTGAGCCTGCAAATCCTTTGCAACTTTTACATAGACACAGCCGTATTTATTTTTTACTTTTATTGCAAAATAAGTGTTTCCTTTTTCATCTTGCAAAAGGGGGGCAAGGCTTTTTTCTTCTGCGCTTTCAAGTTTCTGAATAAAATCATAGCGCTCAGGATTTGAATCTCTATATTTTTTTAATTCAGCAATGTATTTCTCTTGCGGACTTTCCTCGCCGTCAACAATTGTCTCAAAATTTCCTTCAGAAAGCTCCTCTTCCTGGCTGAATATTTTTGCGTCCTCGCCAAACATTGTGTGGAAAGACTGCAATTTAGTGTAAGCATTCTGCACAAGATTTATTTGCTCGTCTCCCTGGCTTGAAGGATAAAAGTTATAGACATAAATATCCTTGTTTTCACTTCCGATACGGTTTACACGGCCGATTCTCTGAATAAGCCGTGTGGAATTCCATGGCGTGTCATAATTCAATATTGAATTTGCCCTGTGCAGGTTAATGCCTTCGGCAAGGACTTCTGTTGTGATAATTACATCGTAGTCATTCTTCTGTTTTTCTTTATCATAGTTTGCATCAAAATTTTCCCTGATAATAGGCTCTTTTTCGTCACGGTTTGCGGCAGTAATTACAAGAGGTTCTTTTCCTGTGATGTTTTCCACTGCGCGGCTTAAGGACTTGACCGTGCTGATTGCTTCCGAGAAGATTACGAGCTTATGAGGCGTGTTTCTTTCCTTGCAAAAAAGGCCTGAACTTTCTTTTAGCGCAGATTTGAATCTGTCAAATTTAGGGTCGTAGTCGTTTTCGTTCCAGCGTTCTACAAGGTCGTTGATTTTCGCCAAATCAGATTTCAAATAATCAATATAACTTTTCTTTTCATCTCCAAAGGTTTTAAAGTCAGAACAATTATACTCAGCATTCTGATTTTTTTGATTTTTGCCTTCTTTGTTGAGCTTTTTGATTTTCGCTCTTATGTCAGCAAAACAAGATTCAATAGTGATAATTTTATCAGGATTTTTTGCCTGCTTTTCCTTTATGTTCAGTTCCTTGTTCACATCAATTTGAGGACAAATAAAGATGGCGTCATTTTCCCACATAGTAATCATATTTTGTGTGTATCTCTGAAAGTTTCTCAAAGATTCCTTAAAAGCTTCAAAACTGCTTTCAAGCCGCTTTACAAGAAGAATCTGCATAATTCTTGCAAGCTGATTAGAAGAACGCTGGGCAGTCATGTTTCTTCCGGAATAAATCTTTTCATATTTGCTGTTAAGAAACATTGTAGCCCTATAGCGGTAATATCCAAGACCTTCTGCCGCAAATGGATTTTCTTCTTCGGTTTTTGGGGCAATCATATTCATCGTGTCTGAAAAGAGCTGGGCAAGTTTCTTGTCCATAGTGTAGTAAAGATTTTCAGGACCATGAACTTGAGGAAATTTCAAATCATCAGAATAATGCTTTTTAATATCTGTTCTCGTGCGTCTAACAAGAATGTCGCTTAAAACTTTTTCGCGGACTTCTTTTGAAAGTTCAATCAGTTCTTTTTTTGTATTTGCGGCGGAGTCAAAAGAAGCTTGTTCAATGCCAAATACCTGTTTCTTTGAATGGATAATTGATTTGTATTTTCTGTTTATTTCTGCAAAAAAGTGTTCCAGGTCGCGGCCTTCAACTTTCTCAAAAGAAGAATTTTTTGGCTCATGCTCAAAAAGATAAATCTGATTTTGAATGTCGCGCGGACTGTTGTTCTGCATTGTTGCGGAAAGCAAGCCAATGAACGGATAATAACCGGTGCGGGCATTTACGCTTTCAAGATATTCTGAAAGAGCAATATACATCTCTGTTCCAGAATTACGGAATTTATGGCTTTCATCTATTATTACAAGACCGTAGTTTTCAGCGGCAGAAGAGAATGTTTTCATTTCCGGCGCCATTTCTTTTACTGCCTGTTTTTTAACTTCAGAATTTAGAGAAAAATCATTATCTTCTTCAATAACATCTTCTGCATCGCTTATTTCTTCCTCGGAAAAATCATCAGAAAGATGATTAAGGCTTCCTGTTGTCAAGAATCTTACATGCTCTTCAATCTTATCTGTCTGCTTCTTGTCGAATTTTTTAATTGTATCCACCCAGGAAGATTTTATTGCCGGCGGAACGATAATTAAGACTTTATCTGATTTTTTCAAAGACGCGGAAACGTCTATAAAATATTTTATGATTAAGATACCTACAATAGTCTTTCCAAGCCCTACAACATCTCCTAGAGCAAAACCTCCATGCTGAATCATATAGAAATAGCATTGCTGGACGGCATTAAGCTGATATTCCAGCGGTTTGATGTCTTCTGGCAAATATCCTGTCAGAATTGACTTGAAATTTGCGTCTGTTATCATGCCGAATTTGTCTTGCAGCAGTTTTATGTAGTTCTCGTAAGGCGTAAGATTTTTAGAGGTAGCAGATTCTGACTTTAAGACAAAATTCTCTTTTGCTTTTGTTCCTACAGGCGAATTGCTAAGTTCAACAAAAAACTCTTTTGTCCAGTCACCAGAAAGATTCCATTTTTCATTGAACCAATAATAATGTCCTTTAGACGGGTCATTTTCATCAGGTCTAGGTCTTGCATTAATATGATAATAGTCATTGTCAAGATAATTAAGCTCAGAATTTCCTTGCAGACCGTTTGCTGTAAAGTTACTGCTTCCAATTATTCCATAATTCGTTCTATCTGTGCCCTTAAAAATATAGCATTTTGAATGGAAGAACTGCTTTTCATCATTCTCATTTACATTGAAAATATGAACCTTAATTTTAGGATTATCTTCTGAGCAGTAGTCAATCAGCATTTTTGCCGCTTTCTGGCATTGCTCGTCATTCGTTTCGATGTTCTGCAAGTCTATTTTTATATAGTCCTGCGGATATTTCTTTGCTGAATTATATGCGGAAGCAGTCAAATCTTTTTGAAAAACATTAGGGTCTTTACCTATCAACAGTCTTAGTTTTGTTCCGTCTTTTTTCAGAAAAGATTTTAGAGAATCTGTTATCAAAGCCGTTCCTTTCAAATCCCAATAGCCAGTAGCAATACAGATTTCTTTTACTTCCGGGCGGCAAATTATTTCATTCAATGTATCAACAAGTTTTAAATTAGGAGAATTGTCTAAAAGCGTATTGCTAAGCATTTATGCGTTCCTGTTCTGTTTGTGAGAAAATTTTCCATGATATTATAGCACAGATTTTATTAATTTTTCGCTTTGACTCTGAAATCTTTTTCTATACAGTTTGAACTCTATTCCTCTTCAAGCCGGAAGTCTTTGTTTGTTGAACGGCAGTGCAAAAACAGTCTATACATCTAAAAAAATCGTCTAATTAGCTTTTTCAGGGGATAAGAGGCAAGGGGAAAATATATCCAGTATGTTAGGCAAATAAAGTAACTATATTTTAAAATAAAGTAACTATATTTGGAAATATAGTTACTTTATTCGGGGAACTTAGTTACTTTATTTTTAGCTGTTGTAAAAGCATCCGGCTGATTGTCATGTTGTGTCTAATAAGCTTTGAATGTCATTGCCGTGCCACGACACCGCGTTTTTTTGTCATTCCTGTGCCCCGACACAGGAATCTATCCGCACACCAAACTCGTTTATCAATCTCTAAGCAACTGTCATTGCCCGGCTTGACCGGGCAATCAGCTTTTAAGGAGATTATCGGATCAAGTCCGATAATGACAAACTATTGACAGTCCGATAATGACAAACTGTTGACAGCCCGATAATGACAGTAAAGTATAAAAGTTTACATTCGCTTTAATTATTTCCACTTAAACGTCGCAAGGCCGATTATGTAGATTGCGATTATGCAAAGCGGAACAAAGTACGCGAATACTGGCTTCATCCAGTTCTTCACTTTGAGTCCTTCGCCCTCGTTCGCTTCCTGAACGAGTTTTTCCCAGCCTAAGCCGAATCTGCCGCTGCAGCTGAAAACTGCGAAAATAAGCGCGCCTAGCGGAAGAAGGTTGTTGCTTACGATAAAGTCCCAGAAATCAAGCCACGCCGAGCCTTCGCCGAACGGATGAAAATGAAGCACGTTGTAGCCGAGAGCAGTTGTGAGCGCGATTAAGAAAATGCCTGTTCCGCAGATTACGCAGCCTTTCTTTCGCGACCAGCCTGTCATCTCGCGCACGCACGCAAGAATATTCTCGCAGACGGCAAGTTCTGTTGAGAACGCCGCGAACACCATAAAAAGAAAGAAAAGGCTTCCCCAGATTCTGCCTCCTCCCATGTTGTTGAAGACGGTTGTCATCGTGTTGAAAAGAAGGGACGGCCCTGCGTCAACCGCGATTCCAAACGAAGCGCACGCCGGAAAGATTATCAGCCCTGCCGTAACCGCAACGAAAGTGTCAAGAATAATGACTTTTACTGATTCTCCCATAAGGCTTCTGTCTTTTCCGATGTAGCTTCCGAAAATCGACATTGCGCCGATTCCAAGCGAAAGAGTGAAGAACGCCTGGTTCATTGCTCCAACCACAACCGGAACTGTGAGCTTCTTGAAGTCAGGAACGAGATAGAATGAAAGACCTTTTGCCCCGCCCGGAAGAGAAATGCTCCGTGCCGCAAGAACTGTCATCAAGACCAAAAGAAGAACCATCATGTATTTTGTAATCCGCTCAAGTCCGCTCTGGAGATTCCGCGTTAGAATCAAAAAGCAGACCGCAACGGCGATAAAAAGATAGCCCACGTTTAACTTAGGATTTGAAATCATCTTGCCAAAGCTAAGAGAGCCTGACTTTCCCGCGACAAACGAGACAAAATAGTAAATCAGCCAGCCTGTAACAACCGTGTAGAACGCCATCAAGAAAATGTTTCCAAGCAGGCAGACGTAGCCGTGAATATGCCATTTTGAGCCGGGCTTTTCAAGCTTCTGGTACATTCTGACCGGGCTTGCCTGGGACGCTCTTCCAAGCGCGAATTCCATTGTCAAAGCCGGAAGCCCCAGCACAACAAGAAACGCAAGATAAACAAGAACGAACGCGCCGCCTCCGTTCTGACCGACCATCCACGGAAATTTCCAGACGTTTCCGCAGCCAATAGCGCAGCCTGCGCTCAGCAGAATAAATCCAAGTCTGCTGCTCAATCTTTCTCTAGCCATAAAGCCATTTTAGCAGAAATAAGGGGCGGTGTGTATAAAAATTTTTCATATTTAAATACAAGTGAACAATTTAAGGAACAAAAATTATTTTTCTTAAATCATCCTGAACAAATTCCAAAGAGCCTTTTAAATCCGCAGAAGCAAAAACAGAACCATACTTGCAGACAAAAATAAATGAAATGTCAGATCCGAATTCTTTTTTGAATTTATCAAGGAGCTTAAAAGATTTTTCCACGCCAAGAACAAAGGTCGCAGTCGAAAGCGCATCCGCCGTAATGCTAGATGGAGAAATTACAGTCGCGGAAACAATTCCAGAATCTGCAGGAAATCCTGTCGCAGGATCAAAAATGTGATGGTAACTTTTTCCGCCGGCTTCAAAATAGCGCTCGTAGCTTCCGCTTGTAACAACTGAATTTTCATTTATGCAAAGGCGCAAAAGAGGAGCGGCCGAAGGAGATTCTGGATTTTTTATTCCAACAGTCCATTTGCTGCCGTCAGATTTTTTTCCATAAACGTAAATGTTTCCGCCCAAATCTATAACAGCTTTTTTAACGCCGTGCATTTTTAAAATCTTACAGAGTTCATCTGCGGCAAAGCCTTTTACAATTCCGCCAAGATTTATTTTCATTCCAGCTTTCCGCAAAAAAACTGAATTTCTGGAAAGTCCAACGCAGCCAAAATCAACAAGTTCAAGAGCGTTGTTTATTTCAGTTTGCGAAGGAATTTTCTGGTGGTCTGTGTTTATGCCCCACAAGTCAACAAGCGGACCTGCAGCCGGAGTAAATGCTCCATCAGAAATCCATGCAGTTTTCAAAGCAAAATCTAAAACTTTTAAAACCTCTTCAGTTGTCTTTACCGAAGAAATTCCAGCCATTGAATTTATCCGTGAAATTTCAGAACTTGGCAAAGTCGCACTGAATTCATTTTCAATCTGCGCAAGACGTTCAAAAATTTCATCATAAAGTTTTTTTGTTCCGTCCTCAAATGCGTTGACTGTACAAAGAGTGTCCATCACAGTTTGTGTTCTTGGCTCAATTTTTCCAGAACATGAAGCGAATAAAAAAACAAAAACAATACAAAGCCGCAAAACAAATTTCATAAATCGTCTTCAACAAGCAAAGAATTTTTTTGATACTTTGGAAGAAACTTTTTAATTCCGCCAGTTTCAAAACTCACAGTAACAACGTATTCACCTTCATCGCTATAGTTAGTTCTTATGATTTGTCCATGCCCATAATCATCATGGAAAACGCAAGCACCCCGGCAGTATTTTTTTTCGAGTGGATTTTTTTCTGTGCGGCTAGATGAAAATGAATCTGGCTTTTGTCCAAGTATGCGGATTTCATTTCCAAGCTCAGCAAGAAACGGACTTGGAATCATAAAATTTGTTCTTCCAAAAAGCCGGCGGACTCCGCATGAAGTAAAATAAAGCTCGTCTTTTGCCCGCGTAATTCCAACGTAAAAAAGACGCCGCTCTTCTTCAAGTTCTGACTCCGTTTTTCCTTCGCGCGGAAAAATTCCAGATTCCATTCCTGTTATTATCACGCGCTTGAATTCAAGTCCTTTTGTGTTGTGAAGCGTAATCAGAGTAATCTTGTCTTTCTGCTTTTCTTCTTCGGATTCAGTTTTTAAAGTGCGGTCAAGATTTATGTGATCTAAAAAATCTAAAAGTCCTTGCTTTGTGCACGGATACAAAACTGCGCTGTTTACAAGTTCCTGAAGATTTTCAATTTTTTGCGTGCCGATTTCTTCATCCTGATCTTTGTGAAATTCTTCAAGCCCGCTTTCTTTTACAACTTTTTCAACAAACTCTGAAAGTTTTTTTTCATCTGCGGAAACAATATTATTTTCGTTTATCGCCTGCCCTGCAAGCAATGCCGCTTCTGAAGTTACAGGAACATCTGGCAATTCATCGGAAAATTTTTCAACAAGCGATTTAAAAAAATCAAATCCTTCTTTTGTCTTTTTTGAAAGCTTCAAAGATTCCGCTCCATTCAAAATTGAATTTCCATCAGAAGCTTCGATTATTTTATCTTGCGTTGTATTTCCAATTCCGCGCACAGGCTTGTTTACAATCCGCCTAAAAGAGATTTCGTCACGCTGATTCACGATAAATGAAAGCCACGAAATAATATCTTTTACTTCTTCACGCTCATAAAATTTCAAAGAGCCTACAACTTCATAAGGAATTTTTTTATGAAGAAATTCTGTTTCAAAGCCCAGCGACTGTGCGTTTGTTCTGTAAAGAATTGCCCAGTCACTATAAGGAATTCCATGCTCAAAGGCCTGCTCAATAAGGCTGTAGCAAAATTCAGTTTCATCATCTTGCGACGGAAGAAAAACCAATGCCGGCATTTTTCCTTTTCCGCGCGCAGACACAAGCTCTTTTCCAAGACGCCCGGAATTATTTTTTACAACATTTCCTGCGCAATTTAAAATTTCAGAAGTCGAACGGTAATTTGTTTCAAGGCGTATAATTTTTGTTCCCGGAAATTCATCTTTAAAATTCAATATGTTTTGAATTTCAGCTCCTCGGAATTTATAAATGCTCTGATCATCATCGCCAACAACACAGACATAAGTTCCAGAATTTTCATTGACGCCGGAAAGTTCCTTTAAAAGCTTAAACTGCGCAACGTTTGAGTCCTGGTATTCATCAACCAAAATAACTTTGTAGCGCGCATGAAAACTTTTTCTAATCAAATCATTTTCTTTTAAAATCAAATACGGGAGCAAAATCAAATCGCCAAAATCCACATTGCCAGTTTTTCTAAGACGTTGCTGATATTTTTCATAGACTTCAGGAAAAACAGGCTCATCGCAAATCCGGCTCAATTCCAAGTCTCCGGGAAGAAGACAATAGTCTTTTGCCAGCGCAATTTTTTTTGCATAATGCGACGCATCTTTTTTTGTAAGCGAAGGAAGTGCTTTTGAAATCAGTGAGCACACATCGTCATCATCGTAAACTGTAAAATTATTTTGAAGCCCAATTCCAGAATCTTCCGCACAGAGCCGAAGAAACCAAGCACCAAATGAATGAAATGTTCTTATGTGGGATTTTTGCGCGCGCGGCTCAAGATTTATTGCACGCTCTTTCATTTCTTCTGCGGCTTTTTTTGTAAAAGTAACAGCAAGAATCGAAGCCGGATTTATTCCAAGTTCCGAAATCATATACGCAATTTTCGTCGTGATTACGCGGGTTTTTCCAGAGCCTGCCCCGGCCAAAATTAAAAGAGGGCTTCCCTCATGTTCAACTGCTTCACGCTGCTCTTTATTTAAAACTGAAAGATAATCTTCCGCGTTCATTCAAGAAATTCTCCGTCAACATCAACATCGGATGCGGCAAGAGCCTTTGCCTTTACAACAGCTCCCGGAATTATTTTTTTCACGGCATTTTCATTGTCAAGGTCATAACGCACAACAAAAGCTCCGTCAACTTCCGGCGCGTCAAACCAGGCACGTCCAATTGCAAGACCTTCATCAGTGCCATCTTTGTTTTCAATTATTTCTTCAATTAGAACATCGTAAATTTTTCCGCAGCGCATTTTTAAGTTTTCAAAAGTTATTTCATGCTGCATTTCTTCCAGCCGAAAAGCTCTTGCCTTTGCTTTTTTTGAAGAAACTTGCATTTTCATTTTATCAGCGACAGTGTCTTCTTCTCTGCTGTACGGAAAACATCCGGACCAGTCGCTTTTTATTGACTGCAAAAATTCTTCTGTGCGCAAAGCATTTTCGTCTGTTTCCCCAGGAAATCCTGTAAGAAAAGTTGTGCGTATGCAGCTTTCAGGAAAATAAGAGCGGATAGTTTTTATAAGTGAAGTATAATTTTCAAAGCTGCCCTTTCGGTTCATGGCGCGTATTATTTTGTCGTCGCCAGACTGAAATGGAATGTCAAAATAAGGAAGAAACCTTGTGTCGTTTTTCATAACTTCAAGAATGTCTTTGTTAAAATGATCGGGATGAATGTACAAAAGCCGAATCCAAAATTTTTCTTCAAGCGCAGAAATTTTTTTTATCAAACTGCACAAAGGAGATTCGCCATATTTCTCATAAAAATTTTCTTCTGCACAAACAGGAGTTTTTAAATTCCTATAAATTATTTCATGCCAGTTTTTTTCAGAAGAAAATTCTTTGTCTTCTTCGCCGCAACCATAAGCTGCCAAATCCTGACCAATCAAATTAATTTCAAAAATTCCACGAGCCAAAAGAGATTTTATTTCCGCAACAATTTCATTTGAATTTCTTGAACGAAGTTTTCCACGTATAACAGGAATTGCACAGAATGAACATCGGTTGTCGCATCCTTCTGTGATTTTTACAAACGCACTTCCTTTAAAAGACAATAGAGAATTCCGCTCACCGCAGCAAACTCCTTTTTGTTCAGCTTTTAAAACCGGACGTTTTTCTTCAAACAAATCTTTTACAGCGGAATCAATCAGCTCCAAGTTTCCATTTCCAACAATTCCGTCAGCTTCAGGCAAATCTTTTTTAAATACATCCGCATAACGCTCGGCAAGACAGCCTGCCAAAAGAATCTTTGCATTCGGAAAAGCAGAACGCGCTTCCATAAGGGAATCTAGACTTTCTTTTTTTGCGCTTTCAATAAATCCACAAGAATTTACAATAACAAGGTCGGCTTTTTCAGGTTCAAAAACTTGCTCAAATCCAAGGCTAGAAAGCCTATTCATTATAAGCTCGCCGTCAACCTGATTTTTTGCACAGCCATGCTGGTCAAGAAAAAATTTTTTACTAGTCAAGTTCAAGCACCACTAAACGATATTTTCCGTCACTGTCACGAACCCATTTTATGTCTTCAGCCTGAACTTCACCAGCACGCCCAACTTCAAGATCATAGGAAGAAAGTCCTGCAATAACATGAATTTTCAAAGCGTTGATGTTGCTCATCCAAAGACGTGTTCCGTTGTTTGAAGTAATTGTAACAAGCTCGCCGCTCTTGTAATAGCCTTCAACATAATCTTGACGGTCGCTTTTATATCTGAAAAGACAAGAACCGCGGAATGTAACATTTATTGTAAACGGATAAGCGCGCGTGTCTTCATGAATTACCGTTCTGTTTGCATTATTTTTTACAGCCGAAGCCGCAGGAATTTCTGAAAGTTCTGTTCCAGATTTTCCATCTGAAAGTGCAACAAAAGAATTTTCAATAGATTTTTCAAGGATTCTCACTTCCGCGCCGTTCGCTTCATTGTCATTTGAAACATCGCTCAAATAAATAATCAAATCCGCAAATCCGTCTCCGTCAATATCTATATCACGTTCCTCGCTAAGCTCTACAATTTGATTTCCAGAAGGCGTAAGAATTGAAAGATTTCCTAAAGTTCCGCCAACTGTCAAAATAATATTTCCCTTGCCTTGTTTTGCAGGTACAAGAATTTGATCTCCTTTATAAAGTCGCTTTGTTTCGGGCTTGCCAGTAAATTGATACTGATGGATTTTTTCTTTTTCAACTTGCTCTCTTGCCTTAAGTTCTTTTTTCTGTGGAATCTTTAAAACGCTGAAATAAATATAAATTCCAATCGCCGCCAAAACTAAAACAACAGATGCGACAATTACAGGAATAAGAAAAACTGGCTTCTGCTTTTTTAAAAGCTCAACTGGAACTGGAGATTCCTGAATTTTTTTCGCATGATAAAGCCGCAAAATTTCATCTTTGTCCAGCCCCAAAAATTCACAATAATTTGAAAGAAAACCTATAAAATAAGATTCTCCAGGAAAGTCTTCAACGCGCTCATTTTCCAATGAATCTATATAATTTTTTGTAATCGCAGTTGCACGCTCAATCGCTTCCATGGAAACTTTTTTTTCTTCACGGGCATTGCGCAAAATTTCTCCGTAGCTTTCCATTTATTACTCCGAAAGAAGAAAGTTGTTGTAGTTATTTGCAGATGACGGCGGATCATAAATAAAACGCTGATCGCTTATACTCACATTCAAGTTGTAATTATGAAAATCAAAAATATAATCAACGTCCTGAGCTGAAACCGCAGCAACACGGCGAATTAATTTTGTCGAAGGATCTACAGAAAGTTTTATTGTACGGAAAGCTTCAGCCGCGGATCTTCTTGAAAGCAAAAGATTCACAACCATTTCATCGCTGTTTTCATCCAAAGGAACTGCGCTTTGTCCAGACTCATAGGCAACTGTGTAATAACGGCGCAAAAGAGAAAGTCCCTGAGCTGTAGCCGCATTTGGTCCAGAAGCAGTAACATTCTGTTCAAGAATTGCGGAAGTCGGGCTTGGCAAATAAATTGTAAGGTCATCACCGTTAAAGACAACAACTTGTTCCGCAGGATCCGAAAAATCTATGCGAAGCATTTCTGGACGCTTAAAACTGATTTTTCCTTTCATTTCATTTTTGTCAATTGTTATGTCAATGTCAGCTTCATAGTCTTTTATTTCCGCATAACGGTCGCTGACAGATTTAAAGAAATCGCTCGCCGTCGTAATTTCCTGTGAAAAAGCCGCCGTGCAGAAAGCACACATAAAAACTGCGGCACACAAAAACTTTTTCATTTAAAGTACTCCAAACTGATATATTGTAGAAAAATAATCTTTTATCGTCAACAGGCATATTTAACAGCGAAAAATGTCCGAAGTGATTTTTATTCAGAAAAAAGTTTTGGGAATTTTATTTAGCCTGAATTTCGAGTTTTATGATTTAATGTCATTATCGGGCTTGACCCGATAATCTATTGCACTTTTTTTTTGCAAGATTGCCGTGTCAAGCACGGCAATGACACTTAAATTACTGTTCTTATCAAAACTCGAAGTTTGGGCTATTTAATTATTTCTTTTATTTCTTCAAGAACTGAAAGCGCATTTATTCCAGTCTGAAGAGTTGAACGCAAGTTTGCTTTTCCGTCTAAAAAATCAACGGCATTTTGAATCATATTTGAAAAGTAGAAAGTTTTTTTCGGCAGACTTTCGGAACGGTCATTTAAAAGTGAATAGAATCCGCTGTAGAGAGAAGATTTTTCCCGGTGATACAATTTTAAATATCCGTTTCCAATGCAGACTCGGCCTTCTGTTCCCGTAATGGAAATTTCAAATCCAAAGAAACGTGAACGCCCGCTTATTCCAATCGTAACATCAGGGCATTTTGAAGTTGAATAATGCGCGCTGAATTGCCGGACATTTTTTTCTTCATCATGGAAAACGCCAGTAACAATAGGAAATCTAAGAAGCGAATTTACCGTTTTGATTTTTTTTTCAGAATTGTTTAATCCTGAAGCGCGGCTAAGAAGTCCGACTTTTTTTTCAGAGGGATTTTCCAAAGATATTTTTTTCAGCGTTGAAGGCAAATCATCTTCAAGAAAAAACAAAACCGCATCAACCAAATGCGTTCCATCGTGGATAAGACTGTAGGCTCCAGTTTTTTCTTCCGCCGGATTATAAACACAAAGGCTTGAGCAAAGTTCTGCCCGTATGCTTTGAATCTCTCCGATTTTTTTCATGTAGCTTTTTGCCAATTTAAAATCTTCCGCAAAACGCCGCTCGTGGTTTACAAGAACCGGCACTTGGAATTCTTTTGCAGCCTGCTGAATTTTTTCCGCTTCCGAAAGATTGAGCGCAACTGGCTTTTCCAAAATTACAAGTTTCGGCTTTGCGTGGATTGCTTCAACTGCTTCCTTTAAATGGGCATTTTCATTCACGGCGACCGTAACAATGTCTGGGCGACATCTTGCATAAAGATTCGCGCTGTCTGAATATCCAACGGCTTTTTTATTTGCGTCCTGCCATTTTGAAAGCGCAATGGAATCAGTGTCGCAACCGGCAATCAAATTTATCCGAGGATTGTTCAAAAGTGCCATTGTGTGACTGGCGGGCTGCTCGCGTTTTTTGTCAAGTCCAAGGCTGTAACCGATTCTGCCCAAGCCAACCAAAGCCGCCGTGTATTTTTGCATAAGCTAAAATCAGTCCATTAGTTTTTCGTATTTCTTTGCAAGCCTGCGGGATTTTTTTGCAGCAAGTCCGCAATAGTTCGCCGGATGCTCAAAGAAATTTTCTGGATTTTCCACTCCGAGTTTTTCAAGCTGAGCAGTTATTTTTTCAAATGCTTCTTTATGAGTCTTTAGAACTTCAAAGAATGTTTTTCCAGATTTTTCAGCTTCCAAAGTAATCTTGCGGATAACCTCGTGGCCGTCATTGATTCCAGCTTCGCCAAGCAAAATATAAGCAGGCTCGGCAAGAACTCCGCCTTTTACTTTTCCGCCGGCATTTTCAAGATTGCGCGCCATTGTTTCTTTGTCAGCCTGAAGACCCGAAACAACGCTGTTCATTCTTGCAACCGCCATTGTAAATCCTGCAACATAATCTGCCATAAATCTTTGGCTTGCGGAATTTGTAAGGTCGCGCTGATGCTCTGAAATCTGATCCATGTAAAATGTAATAACACGCGGACACATTGCCTTCCAAAGAGATTTTACGTGCTCGCTATTCCACGGATTTCTTTTTTGCGGCATTGTGCTTGAACCGACTTGAGTAGAAGCAAAATATTCAAAAACTTCTCCAATTTCTGAACGCTGAAGGTTGCGAAGATCATCTGCAAGATTCGCAATAATTCCAAACGCAACATTCATTTCCAATAGGAGGCGCAAAAGATATTCCGGCTCAACAAGCTGATTTGAATATTCGCTGGCAGAAAGTCCAAGAAATTCAACATAGACACGTTCAAGTTCTTCCGGGTCTTTTACAATCATCGAAGGTCCGTTGTAAGATCCGACAGGTCCTGCAAGTTTGCCTACAAGCTGATTCGAAAGTTCTTCTATGCGCAAAATCGATTTTCCAAGGCGGCTTACAAATTCTGCAACGCTCCAGCCAAAAGTAATAGGAACTGCGTGCTGTCCGTGAGTGCGTCCAACTTGCGGAACTTCTGCATCGCGATCTGCAATAGCGCAAAGATGTTTTTCAAGTTTTTTAAGCTCAGGAAGAACAACATTTTTTGTAACATCTCTCATTCTGCATGAAAGAGCTGTGTCAAGAATATCAACGCTGGTTGCTCCAAGGTGAACCAAAGGACCGATTTCCGCAGAAACTTTTGTCTTCATAACGTTTACAAGCGCGCGGATATTGTGCTTTGTTTTTTCCTCTTCCGCATAAACTTCAGCAGGATCAATTTCCGAAGCGACTTTATCAAGATTCTGCGCAATTTCATCTGTGAGTTTTCCGCGCAATTTTAAATGGCTTTTTACAAGGGCAGCCTCGCATTTTGCACATGAACGGATTGAGGCTTCCTCTGAAATATACTTAGAAAGACCGTTAAAAACTTCGGCCTCTGACAATGAATATCTGTGGTCGATACAAGAAATGTTTTCAAAAATGTTACGTGTTTCCATGAAAAAATATTGTAGTTTATCTTGCAATAATTTTCAATTGCGGGTTCTGCGCCGATTTTCGCGTTTTAATTTTCCGTGAACTTGAATAACTTTCTTTTTTCTTCTCCAGAAAGATTTGAATATGTGCAGCAATTTTTCAAGTCCACAAGAACAACCTGGCTTTCCACATAGCTCCAAAACTGACTTTTTTTTGCCCTGCTGAAATTGAACGCCCTGATTTTTTTTGCAAGTTCAAACGAAACGTCCTGCATTACAAAAACGCGCAAAACAACAGAACGCCTGTTTCTTGAAAAACCGTCTGCGCCGGAAAGTGTTATTTCAGGCAATCTTTGAAGTTCGGACAAAACAAAATTTTCATCATTGCAAAACGAAACTAAGCACGCTTCTTTCTGCTCAAAGCCGTCATCGTTTTTTGAAAGCGTTCCTGCAATATCGTATTCTTCGCCAAGGTAAAAAGAATCAATTTTGTAATTCTGTGAAAGTGAAGAAATCAAAAGTTCTTTGTAATTTTGAAAATTCATTTTACGCTAGCTGCAATTCTGAATCCAAAAAAATTGTAGGCTTCATTTGGATCGTAAGAGTAGCGGTCTCCTGCCGAAACAAAAAGCGTGTATTCATTCCAGCTTCCGCCGCGCATAACACGTTCCGCGCCATATTTTGGACCTGAGTATCTTTTGGACAAATCATAGGCTTCATAAGGAGCTTCCCAATCCCAGCAAAATTCAATCACGTTTCCGCTCATGTCAAAAATTCCGGCTCCATTTGGATTTCCGCTTGAAGGGCTTGGAGGTGCGCTTGTAGAAAATGGAGTTCCGGCTGTTCCAACTCGTTTCGTTCCATTTGAATTTTCAAAATACCAGGCGACTTCTTCAACTGGAACAGAAGAATCGTCTTTTCCGTTTGAATCAACTTGTCCGCTAGCCAAAGCTCCAGATTGCAGTCCGCTAGAAGTTTTTCTTGCCGCATATTCCCATTCGGTTTCAGTCGGAAGCCTGTAGCCATTGCTTTTCCAGTTGCATTCCGACAAGTCGCACGAAGCTGTATCTGTGGCGTCTTTTAAAATCTGTCCGTCGTAAAAATAGCAGGGAACTTTTCCATCCATCTCGCTGAACGCATTGCACCAGACAACGGCATCGTACCAATTTATATTTGTAACAGGCTCATAGCAGTTCATCTGAGTCGGAGCTTTTCCTCTTGAACCAGAAGAACCTTCCTGCCCGGGATTCGCAAAAACATATCCGTTTTCTTCTGCCCACAATCGCACTTTGTACCAAAGGTTGTAAGTTGTTTCGTAGCGGTTAATCTTGAATGGAAAAACTCTTCTCTTTGCAGTTACCGACTGGGAATTTTCTCCAATTATTTATTCAATTTTTTTTCTTGAAGAAGCGAATTCAACAAAATCAATATCATTAAAAAAATTCTCTGAAGATTCCTGCGCAAAAATCTGTGCCGCTGCAAAAAAAATCAATGCAAAAATTTTTGTAAATTTCATTTTCTTTTCTCCGCTATTTTTTCCTGTTTTTTTATGTAGCGTCTTTGCTTTCGTTCCGCGCGCCGGGCTTTAAATGAAATTCTTTTTCTTGCTTCAACAGACGGAGTAAGACGGCGTTTCATAAACATAAAATATCCAAACACGGAAGTAAAAACGCAAAGTCCCGCAATCGCAACAGCGCCAATCCATTTTGAAGTCGCCCAAGGAAGAGGAACATTTATTCCAAAATAGCTTGTTACCAAAGTCGGAAGCATAAGCACAAGGTTCCAGGCGGTCATTGTTTTCATAACGATATTCAAATTGTTCGACAAAACCGAAGCAAAGGCATCGTTCATTCCTGCCATAATATTCGTGTAAGTTCCAGCCATGTCCAAAGCCTGCTTGTTGTCAATTTCAACGTCATCAATCCAGTCCTGATCTTCTTCATCCAACTTGATAATTTTTGTCTTGCGGAGTTTTTCCAAAAGCATCTGGTTGCTTTTTAGAGATGTTGTAAAAAACACAAGCGATTTTTGAATGTTTAAAAGCTGAATCAATTCATGGTTCTGAACAGAGCGTAGCATTTCATTTTGAATTGTTGTGGCGCGCCGGTTAAGTTCTTTCAAGTAGCGCAAAAACGTAAGATCTGCGCGAGACATAAAGCGAATCGTAAAAGCCGGAAAATCGTTAAGTGAAAGCTCTTTGATTCTGTTTGCGGCAAAATCTTTTAGAACCTCGCAGTCAGTCCAGCAAATTGTTATAAAAAATTTGTCGAATGTAATTATTCCCAACGGAGCTGTAAAATAGCTTACATCGTCTCCCGGAGAAAAAACAGGAAGCTTTATAATTGTAAAAGTATATCCAGTGTCATCATTCCGTTCAATTCGGGAAAGTTCGTCCGGGTCAAGAATATCAAGCATGTTTTCAGAATCGATTCCGTAAGTTTCTTCAAGCTCGCGGATGTCGTCTCTTGTAACAGATCTTGCATCAACCCAAGTGTTCATTTCCGGGACAAGCTCTTCTTTTTCCTTGCTTACAAGTTTTCCGTTTTCCTGCTGCCAATATGTAATCATAGCAAATCCCCGCTAAAAGGCAGCTCCCAAAATTCTATGCAAGCAAAACAGAAACTGCCGTAATTTTTTCTAATCTACGTTGATAACAACTGCCGCTATCCATAACCAACTCTATTTTAGTTTGAAGGCAAATTTTTTACAATCTTTATGATGTAAAGCTCAACGTATCTTTTTAAAGCCGGATGATTTTTTATTTTCATCATGCTTGGAGTGTCAACCAAAGATTCCGCAAGACGCCGAATTCGCTCCGCATTGAAAGTGTCAGCTTTTAAAGTACGCAAAACTTTTCTGAAATAATCGCGGATTAAAGAATTGACATCCTCGCCAAGATTTTCGTAATTCTGCTTTCCGATTCTGTCATTCCATTCGTGCATATAGCCTTTTAGTTCACGGTCCAAAGTGCTGCTTTCCGGAACAAATTCTTTTTCAATTTCAACAGCAAGTTTTCTTAGTTCTCTGCGCCTTGTATTTTTTGGATCTATGCTGTCATCTTCATCGCGGCGTTTTAAAATTTCGCTTTCTTTTTCTTTTAGTTCATTTTGAATTTTTAAAGCTGCGGAAGCTTCTTTTCTTGCTTTTGGCTTAGGCTTTTTAAACAAAAGCTTCATTATAAATGAAACAATCGGCATTGCGTACCAGAACGGCAATTTTAACTTTGCATCTGCAAGAAGTTCCTGCCTGCTAAGCATAAGAAGTTCGCTGTAAGAAATAAGAGAATCATTTCTGAACAAGGTTATATGTCCCGGAGTCTGGTCTTCAAAAGCGACAACCGGCAAAAATGAAGCATTCAAAAGGGCCGAAAGCACAGGCTCAATAGAAGAAACTTCTCGCTCAAGACATCTTTCAAAAGCTGCATTTTCTTTCATTTCAGGCAGAAGCTCATATTCCTTAAGATTGTTGTACCAGCTTTTTATAAGAGCCTCACGCACCAAAATGCGCACATCGTTTGCAAGCCTGATTATAAGAGGAATGACGCGTTCCTTGAAAATATAATATCCGTTTCCATCGTTAACCTTAAAAATCAAAAGCTCCGGCATCTGGTTTCCAATAGATTCCTGAGTCTTCGCCTTTAAATGATTCATCAGCTGCTCTTCTTTGTACTGGCCCAAAAGCGGAATTCCAGTTTTATCCTTCATTTTTCTGATGTCATTTAAATTGTAATAATATGGAGGATTTTTCATAAGAATATCCAGTTGCTCAAACGCCGCCTGCGCCTGCAATTTTTCTGCAGCCTTTGATTTATAATAAGAAGTTGCAATTTCAATTATGGCAACTGACTGCAAAATCGTAATGTCTTCCGGCGCAAAATCTTTGAGTTTTGTGTAATCCTGCTTTATAAAATAACAGAGCTGGCTCCAGTAATAAAAATTGTCGCCTGTGTTCTTTAAAATATCAAGAACCGTTGATGGATTTGCGCAAAACTGATTGAAAAATGTTTTTATAGAAAGCTCTTTTCCGGGATTTGAAATTGAAAGCTTCTTTAAAAAATAATCATGCGATTCTTCCTTGTGCATAAGCTCCTGAAGTTTTTTCAGCGCAAGGTTTATAAGATTTGCAATTGGAAAAGAAGACGGATAAATAAGAGAAGGAACTGTCTTTGAAAAAACGATGCAGTAAAGAGTTCTGTCGTTAATTTCTTCTTTGTCTAAGCGTCCGTAAATAATTTCATCAGCCTGTTTTTTTGTAACAACATCAATCGGAACAATTTTCGGCATATCATTTATGCTTGGAAACGGAATCGAAATATTAGCTTCAATCTGATTAAACAAGCCGTTGTATTTTTCAATAAAATATGGAACAACAAAAATATAGTCTTTATTTCTTATAGAACTGATTACAACCTGACGGTCAGCCACAAGACCGTTTATTTCAGCTTCAAGCACAGCTTTGTAATCGCTTGAGCAATAACTTTCAAGCGCGGAATTTTCTTCAATGTGATGCTGAGCATATCTGTGAACATAGTCTGCGAACTGTCCGTATTCAAGCATATCTGTTTTTTGCTTGGAACAATTGAATTTTAAAAGTGTCAAAATATTCGAGGTCGTAGCCATGCCGCATATTATATATGGAAAAACAACAAGAGTAAACAAATAACGCAAATGTAGCAGGTGTTTTTATTTAAAGGAAATTTCTGAAATTTATTTTTGAAGGAAAGCATTTTTTGTAAAAAAACGGAAATAAATTTAATTGAAATCACGAAAGCAAAAAGCTTCGGAAAAATTATTTTATTTTTATGGAGGATTTTATGAATGCCTTGAATCAAATTATTCTGGAAGGAAATGTTGTACGCCAGCCAGAAAGAAAAAACTGCAAAAACGGAGCTTCATTCTGCCGGATTCCAATTGCCGTAAACAGAAAGTACAAAGCCAGCGACGGAAACTACGTTGATGAAGTTTCGTACTTTGATGTCGCGACATTCGGACAAACCGCTGAACTTTGCGAAAAATGGTGCCCAAAAGGAAGAGGAATCCGTGTAGTCGGAAGACTCAAGCAGACAACAATGCAAACCGAAGACGGAAAAAAACGCAGCATCATAGAAATAATCGCCGAGCACGTTGATTTTAAGCCGATTCCCAAAAAAGCTGAAGAAAAAGCTCTTCCAGCTCCTAAAAAAACATCTGGAAAAAAATCAAAAGAAGAATCTCTTGAAGCTGCGCCCGATGAATTTTGTGAGCCGCTAGAAGATGATTTGGAATTCTAATATCATTATCGGGCTTGACCCGATAATCTGACAATCCATGTGCAAATTATAGCGGATTCCCCGACAGAATCGGGGAATGACATTCTTTTTCAATGATTATTTTCGCTTCTTATTGTCTTTTGCAGTCTGGGCATTTCTAGCCTGAGCCGCCTGATAAGCTTCCATTTTTTCTGGGTTGTAAAATCCATTTTTCCAATTAAATCTGGAAGCTCCTTCTATAAAATCATGTTTCTGTATAATTGAAACAAGGTTTTTTATGTCGCTCTTTAAAATTTTTGTCTTTGAAAAGTCTATAAGCTGATGTGTCCAGCCTTTGCTTTTTAAAGTTTCCATTTTGTCCAAAAGACTGAACGGATATTCCGGCATTACAAACGAACCGTCCGGCGTTGAATTCACTTTAAATCCCATGCCTTCTTTGTCGCTGAAATAAGTAAAATCATAATCGCCCGGCAGCTTGAATCTCATTCGGAACAAAACTGGATAAGAGAAAACGCTAAGAAGAACACGTGAACGCTCCAAAGAGTTTTCAAAAACAGTTTCAAGGTTTTTTTCAGAATTTTCTGCAGGAGACTGCAACGCCATAATATTGCTGTTTTCAAGGAAGCTTACGGCCCAGCGGTTAAAAGTGTAAAGATAAGGACCGGCAATCAAATTTACCTTGTATTTTTTCAGAATATTTATATGCGCAATGTTGTTTACAATAAAAGTTGAATATCCTTTTTCCACAAGAACTAAAACAATGTTTTCAAATTCTTCTGATTTTCCTTCAGCAAAGAACGGATCAAGCGAAATCACAGTCATTTTTTTACTGTACGGAAGCAACGGTTTTGCAGGCGAATCTTTGTTCAGAAGATCATAAGTTGTTTCGGAATTAAGTTCAATTATAAGCCGCACCGGATGAAGAGAAGAAACAATATGCGCATCCGCCACAGTCGAAACCTGAATATAAAGTCCTTCCGGAAACCAGCTAAGCTCATTTTTTGCAAGCGGAGTAAGATCCAAAATCGGCAAGCGTTCAGGGCCGGGCTGTTTTCTAAATTTTGAAAGGTCAGACGGAAGAACTCTTTTATAACGCTTGGACATGGATTTTGTCTGCAAAAGGTAAACGCTGTCTCCCTTGGAAAATCCAGAAGGAATGTCAATCCACCTTGAACCTTTTACGTCCTCGGAAAGAACGCGGATTTTGTGGCTTTCGCGGCCTGTGTCATCTTTTTTATGCAGACGAATGCTGTCTCCCGGATCCGGGTTGTAGTCGCCTCCAGAAATTGTTGCCATTTGAATAGAAAATTCCTGTTTCTTTTCCAAAGAAGATGCGTATTGTTCTTTTTCAGAAGCGGAGGCAGGTCTTGTCTGATTTATTTTTCCAAGGAAAATTCCAGTTCCTCCAGCCTGCTTTGGATTCAAAATTTTTTCGCCAGCTGAATCAACACCTTCCTCTACGGATTTAAAGCCATACCAATAATCGGTTTTTGAACGCGCAAAATCTGTACTTAAAATTCGCTTGCCTTCTGCAATAGAACCTTTTTTATCTTCACGCCAATGATCCATTACATAACGGTAGGCGGCGGTTACAGCTCCAACATATTCTGCGCTTTTCATTCTGCCTTCAATTTTAAAGCTGTCAACGCCCGCTTCCATAAGTTCTGGAACATGGGAAATAAGTTCCAAGTCGCAAGGAGAAAAATAATATCCGTTTGCAACAGTTCCAGGAATTTCAGCTGAATAAATTCTACGGCAAGCTTGAGTGCAGACTCCACGGTTAGCTGATTTTCCACCAAGATAGCTTGAAAAAAGGCAAAGCCCTGATTCACTCACACAAAGCGCGCCATGGACAAACATTTCAAGCTCGGCATTTGTTTTTGCCTTTATTGCACGGATTTCCTCAAGTCCAAGCTCACGCGCAACAACAACACGCTTTACGCCCTGCTTGCACAAAAGATTTGCAGCAGCCGCGCTTTCCACATTCATCTGTGTTGACGCATGAAGCTCCAAGTCCGGAAAAAATTCCTGGCACATTCTGATTACGCCATAATCCTGAACAATTATTCCGTCCGGTCCAATTTTATTTAAATATGAAAGAAATCTATAAAGACGCTCTGTTTCGTTTTCTTCACAAACAGTATTTACAGTTACATAAATTTTTTTGCCAAGCCGGTGCACGCTTTGAACAGCAGCCTCAAACTGATTCCATGCAAAATTTGAAGATCTAAGTCTTGCATTAAAACTCTTCAAACCCATGTAAACTGCATCCGCGCCTTCGCCTATAGCAGCATCAAGCGCTTCAATATTTCCCGCAGGAGCTAATAATTCTGTCATTTTTTCAGTATACAAGTTTTCTTTAAGTTTGTCATTGCAAGATAACCGCCTTGAATAAGCTCGTTTATTTAGGTATATTTTCCGCATGGGGAATCGAAATTTTTTTAAGGACTTGCTTAATTCATTCTTTGGAGGAAACAGTCCAGAGGCCGCAAAAAAACGTGCCTTAAAAAACATTGCAAAAAGCCTTTCTAAGACCAAATATCATTTTTACAAGACTTCTTCTAATGAAATAGATTCAAGCTTTGCAAAATTCTTTTACGAAATATATAAAGCAATTTCACCAGCGCAGGCAATGCTTCAGTCTATAAATCCAAAAGCATTTAAACGGATTGTAATTGACAATTCTCTTTCGGACAAACAGCTTGAATCGCTAGGGAACATTTCGGAACTTGCAATTATAGACGCCGCAAAGAAAAAGCCGCTAAAAGAAGTTTTTGAGCAAACAAAACTTTATGTGGACGCCTTTTCCGCAGAATTCGACAGCAACAAAATTTCTGCAATCGATGGCGTTTATACAAAACTCATGGGCTTTGTAAATTTCGTGCAGTTCGATTATTTCTTTATGCTCAAAAAATTCGACAGTTCGCTTAAAGAGCACAACTTTTCAAATCCGCCAAGATTTATGCCTATAAGCGGAACTTATGTTCTTGAAGACTTGAAAAATTTCATGGATGTCGCTTGGTCGATTCAGTTTGATTCTTCTTGGGACGAAGTTTTCAAGCTGATAAAAAAAGTAAAGGGCGCAGATCCGGTTTCTCTTGGCGTTTGGAAAAAAATCCTTGCAAGAATCCGCTATTTAAAAGAAAACAAAATTATTGAAATGCTCATTCAGCTTATTTCCGAAGATCCATCTTACAATGAAGTTTACACAACAAAAGATTTGTACATCGTTGACGATTTTATCACGGAAGTAAAAAAACAGGCGGAAAATACTTTATCTGCTCTAAAAGAAAAGCAGACGGAAGGAAAAATAGAAGTTCTTCTGAACCAAATTTTTGGAACAACTCAAATAGAAAAACTAAAATTTTATACAGAAGCAGGGAGCGCGCCTTTTGAACGCAAGGAAATTGGAAGGTTTGAATATTGCGAGCCTCTTGCATACTTAAAGAAATTTATTCTCGATTATGTAAAAAAAGATGTAAAGGAACTTTCTGACATTCTTCTTGTCCGCGGTGAATGGGCAAGCCAGCAGCTAGCAACCCCAATGAGCGAAGCTTTCCATCAGCTTATTGAAAACGCAGACAAAATCATAGCACTTGACAACAGTCTTGATGACAGTGTTGATCTTGGCTTAAAAATGAAAACTCATCTTCCGCGAACAGAACGCGACAAGGAATCAAGAAACATAATTCATTCAACACTGAATTTCGTAAATACTTCCGCAGCAAGAATCATTCTTGGTTCTGTAAATCTTTTCATCACTTATGGAAGAAATCTTAAAATGGTTCTTGAGGACTGCATAAAGCCGCACCCAACTTTAATAAGAAACTGGAAAGACATAGATCATTTTGCGGAAGGAAAGCTCAAGCAAATGTGCATCGGCGTATACAAGGAAATTTTTTCTTTTGTTTCCCTTATGCAGAATTTCCATATTGAAGTAAACGAAGACGCTTAAAAACCACGGAGCATCTATGACTTACACAACAAATCTTACAGTCCGCTCTTACGAATGCGACAGTTACAGCCATGTAAACAATGCAGTTTATTTAAATTATCTTGAAACAGCGCGCATGGATTATCTGCACCAAATTGGATTCAACTACAAGGGAATTGTAGAAGCTGGCTACTATCTTTACGTAACGCACATTGATATTTTCTACAAGAATTCAGCATTTCTTGATGATAATCTGACAATAGAAACAACTCCTGTAAAACTTGGAGCTGTAAGCGGAACTTTTCATCAGACTATAAAGAAAGAAGACGGACACATTTGTGCGGAAGCTGATGTAACTTGGGCTTCTGTAAAAAACAATGCGCCCGCCCGCCTTCCAAAAGAATTTATTGTAGACGGACTTCGCCCATAAAATTTATTTTAAAACAGAATCAACTAAAGCCTTTAAGCCGGGATCTTGTTTTACCGATGAAGTTTCAAGATTTTCTTTTATTGTAAAGATTCCGTTCTGCTCAACAATTGCCTTAGTCATATTTTTTGTCCTTAATGATGATTTTGTAATTTTTGAAAGAAGTCCCGAAGTGCAAGTCTTGTTTGTCTTTGTAATTTCAAGAGCTTTTTTCATAAGTCCATGCTCCGAAGAAGAAGAGGAAGGATTACAGATTTTTTGTTCTTTTTCAAATTCCGACATTTTCTTTTAGAGTCCTGAACTTATAAATTTTCGACATAAGGATAAAAAAGTTTAGCACATTTATTTTCTGAAAATTCCAAAGAAAAATCAAGCAAAAAGTTAGCATAATGCAAAATTTAAGCCGCACTTTCATTTGTTTATTTTAAAATGTATAATAAATTTTATGATTGAAATTCAGCAAGAGCAAGAACAAAAAGTAAAATGCCTTTTAGTCGGCGCGCCAGATAAGAAAAACGGAAATCCAGAGCCAAAGGAACTGCAAAGTCTAGTGCAAACGCTGGACATGGAAATTGCAGGCACAATTGTGCTTACACGCATAGAGCCGACTCCAGCCTACGGAATGGGCACAGGAAAAGCTCAGGAAATTGTGGACAAGGCAAAAGAAGTTTTTGCGGACTGCATAATTTTTGACTGGGAAATAGATCCGTCCAAGCAGCGCAACTGGGAAAAGCTTGCCAGTATTCCGGTCTTTGACAGAAACGAAGTAATAATAAGAATTTTTGATTCACGTGCACAGACAAAAGAAGCAAGCCTTCAGGTAGAACTTGCAAAACTCCAATATTCACTTCCAAGACTAAGCCACACCTACGGAGACATGGCGCGGCAAAGAGGCGGCTCATTCGGAAACAAAGGAAGCGGCGAAACTCAGCTAGAACTTGATCGCCGTCAAATTGAAGATAAAATCGTTCAGATAAAAAAAGAACTTGCGCAAGTAGCAATAAACAGAAACATCCAACGAAAGCAAAGGGAACGAACCGCAGCCGCAACTTGCTCTTTGGTTGGCTACACAAACGCCGGAAAATCAAGTTTGCTCAATGCGCTTACCGGGGCAGATGTTCTTGTAGAAAACAAACTTTTTGCAACGCTAGATCCAACCACAAGAAAATTCGCACTTTCGGAAGCCTCGTCTGTTTTAATGACAGACACTGTTGGATTTATTTCAAATCTTCCGCATACTTTAATCGATGCATTTAAATCCACGCTGGAAGAAACTTCTCTTTCTGACTTTCTTTTGATCGTGGTTGATTCTTCCGATCCTGATTGCGAAAAACAATATCAACAAGTGCAGAAAGTTCTGAAAGAAATTCACGCTGAAAAAATTCCGCAAGCCGTTATCTTGAACAAATTCGATCTTGTAAAAGAAAATTTTATCACTGTATCCCAGTTGAACAAAGCTTTTCCAAACGCAATTCATGCAAGCGCAAAAACAGAGCTCGGATTTGAAGAAATAATTTCAGTTCTTACAGAAAATCTTCTTGGCACAGAGCGGAAATTCAAAATCCCAATGGAAAAAGCTGACTTGGTTGAACTTGCAAGAAAAAATGGAACAATTGAAAAAGAAGAGTGGCTTGAAAATTTCATCGAGTTGACTGCAAGAATTCCTGGAACATTCGATGAAAACGGGAGCGCAACAACAAGAACACTTTCTTTGCTAAAGGAATTTATTGTATGAATCTGAATAAACTGAACAAATTTCTTTTTTCATTTGCAGGCGTAATTCTTCTTACAATAATAATTGTTACAATTGCATTTTATATATTCACAAAAGAAAATCCTGCGAGCGCATACAGAAAATCAGATCCAAGTCCAAAGAAAATCACAAACATGAACGCCGGAAAAGAAAAAAGCATGGACGCATTCACGGACATTGGACAGTTGCGAATTTTTGCAAAACAAATTTCAGAAAAAGACGAGCAAGTTGTAATCGTTGTTTCCCCATGGTTTTCGTACCCTGCAGAAGACAAGGCTTTGTTTGAAGAGCTTTCATTAAAGGAACGGCAGATAAAGTCGATTTTCACAAATTATTTTTCTTCGTTCACTTTCAGCCAAATCCGGTCAAAAGGAGAAAATTTAATAAAGGAAGAACTGCTTAAAAAAATAAACGAAAATCTTGTAATGGGACAAATTCGAGCGGTTTATTTCAATGATTATATTTTTATAGAGTAAAAAATATTCTCTTTACAGTAAAAATATTGCTTGCAAACAATTTTTTAACTTTGCTTATCCATTTCCATATTGCAAAGTTCGTCGCAAATTTCATTATACTTTATACCCGCATGTCCTTTAACCCACTTCCATTCGATATCAAGAAGATTGTAAACTGAATCAAGTTGAATCCATAAATCTTTGTTAAGAACAGGTTTCTTTGCGGAAGTTTTCCAGCCGTTTTTTTTCCAGTTTTGAATCCAAGAAGTTATTCCGTTTTTTACATACTGGCTATCTGAATAAACTGAAATATGCTGATTTTTCCAAAGCGCATTTTTAGCAATTGCATTGAGCGCGCTGATTGCCGCCATAAGTTCCATGCGGTTGTTTGTTGTAAGTTTTTCTCCGCCTGAAAATTTATATTCTTTTTCGCCGTCAATGATAACGCAGCCCCAGCCTCCGCATCCAGGATTTCCGCGGCAGCCGCCATCAGTATAAACAACAATGCCTGAATTATTTTCCATTAAAATTTCCTTTCACTTTTTTTTATTCCGCAAGAATCCATTTTAAATTTCCTGCCGCTGATTTTATTCCGTTGACAAATCCGATAAAAAATAAAATGCCAAGCAAAAAGCTCCACCTGCCAACTGTGGTAAATCCCAAGAAGCAGAACAAAATTTGAACTATGCTTAAGAAAAATCCTATTACAGAAAAACTTTTTTTGCTCTCTGAATTTTTTGAAGAATAAGTGTAAGTGTATTGATAATTTCTGTTATTGAAAAAATCTGCAAAAGGGTCGCCTTGATAAAATCCGCTATTCTGCTGAAAATTTTCAGAAAAGCCGTTCATGTTGTATTGGTCATACTGGCGGCGTTTTGTTTCATCACCTAAAACTGAATAAGCTTCGTTTATCTTTTTAAACTTTTCTTCCGCGAATTTATCGCCCGGATTTCTGTCTGGATGAAATTTAAATGCTAAATTTCTATAGGCTTTTTTAATTTCTTCTGCAGAAGCATTTTTTTCAACATTCAAAACTTTATACAAATTTTCCATATCAGCAAACAACTCTTAAAACTAAACTTACTAAAATCCAATAAATAAATCAATTGAAAAAAATCTAATTTTTTATTATTACCCAAGTTGCTCCAGAACCACCATGATTTCTGTCTGGATGTCCAGAAGTTCCAAGCCGCTTGTCCTGCTCAATAAAAAGGCGCACAACCTGTCCAAGAACTGGATCTGTTCCATGGCTGTGGTTTCCTTTTCCGTGGATAATAAGAATTTTCTTGAGCTTTCGAATATAGCAGCTGTCAACAAAAATCTTAAGTTTATCCCAAGCTTCTTCTCTTGTAAGCTGATGCAAATCTATCGTAGCTTCCGGAGCAAGCATCTTTAAATAATTTATATCATTCAATTTTTCCTGACGCTCGTTTTCTTCAAACGCCTTGTCTTTGTCTACTGTGCCATATCGCCTAAGCCAAAGTTCCATAGGATTTATGCGTTTCTTGTTATCTTGCTCCATAATCTGCTCATAGGAATAACCTTGGCGCGCGGCTTCTTTTTCTTCTTTTGTGGGAGCATTTGCCTTTTTACGGCAAACTTGAGGTCCTTTATTTTTTTGAGCAGGCTTCTTTTGAATGGAATCCCATTGCGACAAAATATCACCAAAGTCCATTTCTTTTTCCCTCCGAACTTATTTTATTAAATAAACATTTTCAGACAAAACCCAGCCGTAAGTATCATTGTGCCTTATGTACATCCAGCCGCCCGCAGTTCTTATTATAGAAACAACGCTTCCAGCCTGAATGGTTACACCAGTTGGAGCTGTTTTTTCTGGAATTGGACTCATTGTTCCGCCTGCATAAATTCCGCGGGAAGCAAATAAATGGTATCCATATATCGACAAAAAAACTGCGAATGTTACAAATAAAGAAACAAAAATTGCACAAGTTTTTTTCCGCTTGAAAATAAAAAGCAAAACTGAAACCATCAGCAAAATAAAAGCTGCGCAAAACATCATAGCAAAGAAAACAACACTCGGTTCAATTCCAGATGGAGAAAGTCCAACAGAAAGCTCTATCTGCCTTCTTTCTTTAAATGCTGAATTAAAAAACGGAATTGAATGACGTTCCTTTTTATGAAGCTCAATCAAATTCAAAATGTCATAATTTTTAGCTTCCGGCTTGGAAACATTTTTATCAAAATTTGAAGGCTCTATAAAAGCGTAGGCAAAAGGACTTTCTTGCTTTGGCTTGCTGTCCGTTAATTTTTTTTCATTAATCTTAAATGCAATAGGCGGAGTTTTTATGTCGCTAATTGTTCCATTGTATGAAACTGCTGTAACAAAAATTTCAGGAAGAGTCCAGTTTCCAGCTTTTAAAGGCTGCCAGTCAAACACAGCAACAGGCTTGAATTCCGTGGAAAAAGAATCTTCGCCAGAAAAATTAAATTCCCTCAGTTTTTTAAATACAGAATCTTCCGGAATATTCCAAGAAATATTTTTTACAGAATTTGCGTATTTCACATTCACTGTAAAAACAATGTGCTGTCCTTCATAAGCTTCAGCAATTTTTCGTTTTGAAGGAATATTAAGATTGTTAAAAGAAACTGAAATCTGCGGATTTATAAATCTTGGATTTTCAAAAACTTCAACAGGATTAAATGGAATTTGATAGAAGCTTCCGTTTATAACAAGATCAATCGGGCTGATTTTATAAAATCCAGTTTTTAAAAATTTCATCCAGATTGTAATTCTTGTTCCTGCTGAATATTTTTCGTTCTGTCCATTTCCGCTTTTTATCATAACAGTTTCTTTTTTTGACGAAACAAAACTTACATTATGCGGAAGGGAATTTACCGCAAGCTGAATGCTATCTGGAGTAACGCCTTCAATTTCAACATAAAATGAATTGTCGGTTTCTGTAAATAAAGTTTCCTGATTTTGCCTGAACCGCAAGCTCCATAGATAATTCCATGAAACTGGCTTTGCAAAAACAGAAAATGCCTGCATAACAAGCAAGACAAAAATTAGTAATCGCGGGAAGTCCGTTCTGAATCTTTTTGCATATTTTTCCATTGCTGTCTTTCATCCTCCCGAATTATAGAATAAAGCGCATTTTGAATATTTTGTTCTTCTTTATTTTCCGACAAAGGCACAAGCTCCTGAGCAGAATCTCTTGAATGTTCCGAATTTTCTCTTAAAGAAAGCTCAAGGTTGATTTTTGCATTTATGCTGGTGCTGTCTATTAAAATAGCTTTTTTGAAAAAATCAGTTGCCGATTTATAATCTCCGTTGCGATGCGCAATTATTCCAGAGTTATAAAGAATTGCAAACTTAATTTTATCTGGAGCATTTTCATACACTTGCGAAAATCTTTTTAACGCAGCGTCAGTTTCACCTTGCATAAGATAAGTTGAGCCAAGCCCAAATACCGCATACTGCTCAACAAAAAAATCTCCACGGGCTTGTGCATTTGAAGCTGTTTCCAAAAAATCTCCGACTGCATTTTGATAATCCTGTTTAGACCAATCGAGTTTTCCTTCAAAAATTCTTATGCCGTCATTAAAACGAGGCGAACATCCTGTGAACAAAAAAACAAGAGAGGCTACGGAAACAGATGAAATCAATTTTTTCTTTCCGCCTGCAATATCAAGTTCACCAAAAAGAATTGAAGCAAGGAAAAATAAAATTGCAAGTGAAATAAAAAGTCCGTAACGCTGAGTACTCTGAACTTCATAAGAAACTGACGGCAACGAACCATTAAAATCAAGCATTTTTAAAATAGCAGCAGCAGACCCCACTTCCGAAGCATCGATGTAAGCAACAGAAGGCGCAGAGCTATTTCTTTTGGCAGAAACAAATTTTTCTTTTAAAGATAAAATCATTTTTTCAACGCTACCAGATCTTAAAGCTGTTTTTACTTTTGTAATTCCGTCTCCTGCAAAAATTTCACTTTCACGTTCAGAGCCGAATCCGATAATCACAACTGGAATTCCAGCTTTTAAACATTCAGAAAGAGAAGACTGAAGGCTGCTGTCTGTTTCCTCACAATCAGTAAAAAGCCAGATAAACGAAGCCGCCGAAGACTGCTCAGGGAAAGAAGAAAGCGCGGCCTTTATCCCGTTGCCAAGACTTGTTCCCTCGGAAGTCATAAGCAAAGGTGAAAGATTTTCTATTAAACTTCTTACACTCTGAAAATCTTCTGTAAGCGGAACAGCAGTAATTCCGTCTCCTTTTGCCAGAACAGCAGAAACAGCGCATCCGTTCATTCTGCCCAAAAGTTCGCTTGCATAACTAGAAACTGCCTGAAGTCTTGAAATTCCGCCGGGCGCATCTTTTGCCTCCATGCTATAAGAAATATCAAACACAAGAGATACGGCTTTTCCATTTTTCTGAACAGGCACAGAATCTGTTCCAAATGAAATTCCTGCAAGTGCAAGAACAACACAAATTCCGCTTAAAAATCTAAAAAAAGTTCTGCTCCAAAAACAAACTGCAATTCTAAAAGAGCCGTTTTTAAATTCAAAAACTTTTCCGCATATATTTTTTCTTAAACGAAGATACCGCGCTACAACAAACACAAACGCAAAAACAAGAGGAATAAAAAGATAAAACGAAAATGGACTTTTAACAGAAAAATTCATAAAGTCTCCTGCAAAAGCAATCTGCGCACAATCCAGGCAAGACAAGCCAAAATAACTGCGGCAATCAAGAACTGTCTGTAATAAAATATATCTTGATTCTTTATGTAATAACTTTGCGCAACATTTTCATTTTTTGAAATTGAAGAAACTGCTTGCGACAATGCGGAAAGAGATTCAATCTCAAAAAATTTTCCATTTCCCTCTGATGCAATACGCGCAATTGAAGATGTATCAAATTTCGATTCAAGATAACCTGAATAAACTTTATTTGACTTGGGATCCACGTAATCAATTGGCACAACTCCCCTTGTTCCCACACCAAGAATGTAAAGCGAAATGTCTTTGCTCACAGCAAGACGAGCCGCTGTGTGAGGATGAACCGCGCCTGAATTATTTTCTCCGTCAGTAATAAGAACAATGCTTTTTTTTGGCGACCTTGATTTTTCAAGATGATAAATTGCGCAGCTAAGACCAGTTCCAATTGCAGTTCCGTCTCCAAGTTCTCCAACGCTTACCGTTTTAAGCCGGTTCAAAAAGAATTTTCTGTCCATTGTTGGAGGAACTAAGACAGCGGAATTTTCAGCCATTACAACAAGACCAAGCTCTGAGCCGCCATTCATTTCCGCCATGGAAACTATGGAATTTTTTGCAGCTTCAAGACGGCTCAACGAACCAATATCTTTTGCTGCCATTGAAGGGCTTACATCTAAGACAAAAACAACCGAAGAGCCTTTTGAAGAATAAACTTTTTGCTGAAGATGAAAAACAGGATCTGCATAAGCAAAAACAAGGCAAATATAAAACAAAACACAAAGTGCTCTTCCGAAAGCAGAAAGAAACTTTCTTGCACTTCCCTTCCACTTAAAATTGCTTCCATTCCAGTCGCTTAAATTCAAAGGTAAAGAAAGCCGTGAAAAAATTTTCATATAACGCAAAATATAAAGCACCGGAATTAAAAGTAAAAGAAAAAATGCCGGAGGATTTTCAAATTCAAACACTTTTTTCTCCTATAAAAAGCCAATGAGAAAGTTTCAACTTTCGATTTGACTTTTTAGTGCAATTTTCTAGCAGAAATTGCATTTGATAAGAAAGTTTGCAACGCAAACTTTGTGAATAAAAACTTTGACGCTATTTTAGGCAAAGTTTTTATTACTTTCTCCTTTTTCGAGCAAATCAATTATCTTGCAAGTTTCCACAATCATTGACTTTTTTTCATTCTTAACAAACAAAGCCTGGTGAGTTTCCGCTGGTAAAAGTTTAGAATCAATTGAACCGCTTGCAAACCGAATGTAGTCTGTGCGCACAAAAAAACACGAAAGAGATTCTATCGCTTCACAAACTTTTTCACCTACAAGTCCGCTCGTTATATCAAATATTTTTGCACCGACATTTTTTCCGGGCACAGAACAAAATGAAACTGCAAATCTAAACTCCAAGTATTCGCGCATTGCAAGCTGCCATTTTTCGCAAAAGTCCTTATCGTCAATTTTCTTTTTTAAAAGCGCGGAAAGTTTTTTCTTTGTCCGCTTTGCATTTCTGTAAAGTTCAAACTGCTCTTTTAAGAATTTCAGTTTTTTTAAAATATGCGGAAGCCTTATAAGAACAATGCAAGACAATGAAAAAAATCCAGCAACTAAAAAAAGCGCAATCCACAAAAAATAATTTGTATTAGGAAGCAAAAGAGGAGCTTGCGGAGACTTTAAATTTTTTACCTCGAGCTTTTCTACAAGTGAAAGAATTGTAACCGGCGCAAGTTGAATTTTAAAATCAACGCTTTCTACTTCATTCTTTTTTTGTCCGCGGCAAAATTTTTCCAAATTGAATTCTTTAAACTTTATTGTTCCAGTTTTCCACGGAATTATCGTTATGCAAAGATTGTAGTTTACGCCGTTTCTTACAAGAACAGATTTTGTAACAAGGCAGTCATCTGGATTTTCCAAAAGCTCTTTTGAAGAAAGATTAAGCGAAAGAACTTCATCTTTTATCATTGAGGAATCCGCAAAAGAAAAAAAATCTACAGGCGTTCTGAACGAATACTGAATCTGTCCGCTGTCGCCAATAAAAACATCGCGCGGAACCATAACTTGCGTTCCAAAAGCCGCTGTATTTTCATTTGAATTCTGCGCAGCAAAAAACTGAATAAAAAAGCACAAGCCAAAAATAAAGCAAAGATTTTTCTTCATGCAATTTTCCTAAAATGAATGTCTGTGCCTGCTGCTGAAAAATTTTATAAGTTCTGCAGCAGGATCTTGAACAGTGCTTATAAACAAAGAAATTCCTCCGTGGCGCGCGCAGTCTTTAAACCAGTTTTCATTGCGCTGCTCATTTTCTTCTCTCCAGCCACGGATAAATTTCTGGCTTGAAGTCGGAAGAACAGCTTCGTATCCTGTTTCTGGATCCGCAAAAAGAACAGAGCCAACGGAAGGAATATTGTCATCAGAAGAATCAACTATCTTTATTGCAATGACATCATTTTTCTGGCAAAGACGCGCAAAAGAAGCCTGCCATTCCGCAGCCCTAAAATCAGAAATAACAAACACAAGACTTCTTTTCTTTAAAAGTTTTTCTGCTCCTCTAAGCGCGCTGTCAAGAACAGAACCTGGCTTTTGTTTTTTTCTATCAAGTTCAAAATGGGACAAAAGCATAAGCGAATGTTTTTTTCCAGATTTTGGAGAACAAAAGAATTCCAGTTCACCGTCAAAAACAACTGCGCCAACAGGACTAGAATTATAAAATGAAGCAAGCGTCAAAAGAGAAGCGCACTCCATTGCTTTTTCAAGTTTTGTCTGCTGGCTTGTTCCCACGCACATGGAAAGAGAAGCGTCGGCAACTATAAAAACATCAAGCTCACGTTCTTCTTCAAAAATTTTTACAAATGGCTTTCCCATTCTTGCCGTAACATTCCAGTCAATTGCGCGCACATCATCGCCACGAAGATATTCACGGACTCCGCTGAATTCAATTCCACGTCCACGGTAAAGAGAACGGAATGAGCCGCTTTTCATTTTTTCAGCAAGAGAAAGAGAAGATAAATGCAAAAGAGAAGCACGGCGGCTTATGTCGTTTTTCATGGAACAGGCATCAAATCTATGATTTTTGAAATCAAACTGTCCGCAGAAATATTGTCCGCAGCGGCTTCATAGTTTAAAACTAACCTGTGTCTTAAAACCGGCTTTGCAACTGCCTGAACATCTTCCGCAAGAACAAAGCTTCTGTTTTCAAAAAGAGCGTGGACTTTTGCGCATCTTAAAAGAGCAATTCCAGCGCGTGGAGAAACACCAAATGAAATGTAACGCTGAATGTCATTGCGGCGGTTCATTTTTAACGCGACATCGGCTCTTGTAAAATTTACAATTGAAACTATGTAGGCAAGCATTTTGTCAGCAACAGTAACAGCATCCACAGCGTCCCGGCATTTTTGAAGAGCAGCTGCGGAAAAAACTTTGTTCACAGGAATTTCATTAGCCCTGCCTTCAGATTTTATAATTGAAATTTCTTCTTCCGGCGTAGGATACGAAATAAGAAGTTTTAGCAAGAAACGGTCAAGCTCGGCTTCTGGCAAACTGTAAGTTCCCTCCTGCTCAATTGGATTCTGTGTGGCAAGAACAAAAAAAGGTTCGTTCAGCTTGTAAGTAGTTTCGCCAATTGTAACCTGATGCTCCGCCATGGCTTCAAGCAATGCAGACTGAACTTTTGCAGGCGCACGATTTATTTCATCCGCAAGAACAAGATTTGAAAACACAGGTCCTTTTCTAACAGAAAACTTTCCAGTGCCCTGCTCATAAATCAGTGTTCCGCTAACATCAGCAGGAAGAAGATCAGGCGTAAACTGAATTCTTTTATATTCAAGTCCTGAAACATCCGCAAAAGTTTTTACCGCCAATGTCTTTGCAAGCCCCGGAACACCTTCAAGAAGAACGTGTCCGCCCGCAATAAGAGCTGTGATAATTCCGTCTACAACATCTTTTTGGCCAACAACACGCTTTGCAACTTCTGCGCGGCATTTATTTATATAATCAAAACATTCATCAAGTTCAGCTTTTGTAACAACTTTCATTTGAACCCCAAATTTTCCTTTTTGCGATAATTATATCTATAAAACTATTCCATGTAAACTTCACCATAAGTGTGAAAGCCAGAATCAATTATAATGTTGTCAATATTGTTTTTTGTAACTAAGACAGGATCTAAAAGAATCGCAGGAATTTCTGCAAAGTTGTTGTCAATTGATTTTAAATCAGAAAGCGACTGAATTTTTTCTCCGCGCGCAACCCTCACAGAAATTTCAGCGGCGGTTCTAGCAAGCTCCACAATCGGCTTGTAAACTGTAAAATCCTGAAGCCCGCGCACAATGTTTTGACAAGCTGCAATGTCAGCGTCTTGTCCGCAAATCGGAATATGCTTGTCTGGATAATAAGTCTGCAAAACAGAAATCACGCTGTCAGCAACCGCATCGTTTCCGCAGATAATCGCGCCCGGAATTTTTCCGCTTGTAATAACATCAAGCATTTTCTGCCGAGACAAATCATAGTTCCAGTCCTGCGTATAAAAAATTTCATTTATAATCGGCAAGGAAGTTTTTATAGTTCCGCCAAGCCCACGCAAAAGCATTTTCATGTTGTAATCTTCTTGTGGTCCAAGTATGCAAAGCCAATTACGCAAAGGCGCAATACGCTGAAGTTCTTTTCCCATAATCACGCCCACTTGCCCGGAATCAATCGTAATATACAAATCAATTTTTGTGTTCAAAATCAGGCGGTCATAGGCAATGACAGGAATATTTTTTGCCCGAATTTTTTCAATTTCATCTTTTAAAGAATCTGCAACTTTCGCAAGAACAACAATCACATCCACGTTTTTATCCAAAAGATACATGAGTTGTTTTTTCTGAACCTCAACATTGTTGCCTGCATTCTGAACAATAACGTCCGCATCAAAATCTCTTGCGCGCGCCATAAAAACATCTAGGTCTCTCTGCCACCGCTCAATTGCAAGCGTGTCTATAGAAAATCCGATTGTTGTTTTTTTCTCATCTACAAAAGAATTCTGCTTCTGAACAGAAAAATTTCTTTTGTTTTTTGCGCAGCCGGCAAATACAAATAAAATAAAGATTGTCGAAACTAAAAAAAGTTTTTTCATAAGGACTCCGGTTTTCTATTTGTGTTTCTAAAATCAGTAGGCGAAATTCCGAACTTGTTTTTAAAAATTCTGCTGAAGTAATTCTGGTCGTTGTAGCCAATTTCCGCAGAAATTTCCTTTATAGAAAGCTCAGTTTCGCAAAGCATGAGCCGGCCTTTTTCCAGCCGCTTGTCTGTCACATAGTTTATAAAAGTTTCGCCTGTTTCCTCTTTAAAAAGTTTGCTCAAATAAAAAGAACTTACGCCCGCAAAAGAAGATGCGTCATCAAGCGAAAAATTTTCTGCAATGTGTTCTTGAATATATCCAAAAACTTTTTTTACAAGCGGATTTTCTTTTTCATCTTTTGAGCTGCAAATAAAAGCCGCGCATTCAGAAAGCCTGTTCTTAAAAAAAATCAAAAGTTCCGCCTTTGAATCAGTTTTGCTCAAGTCAGAAAAAAGATTTTCAAATGCGGCATTTTTCCATGAAGAACTTGCGGACTTTGCAGAATTTTTTGCTTCAATCAAAACTTCAAAAATATTTCCTTTTATTTTTTCCAGTGAAAAATTCTGCTCGAAAAGTTCACCAATATAATGCTCTGCCAAAAACTGAACTCCGGCAGCATCTCCTAATTTTAAGCGATTCAAAATACGCTCGTGCAGTTCCTGAATTTTTTCATCTCCGCTAGAAAAATTCAAAAGCTCATCCGCAAACAACAGCTCTCCGTCCGGCGAAGTTCTGTTCAAGGCTTGAATCGCATCTTTGCAGCACTCCGAAACTTCTTCAAGCTTGCCGCAAGAATTGCTTATTCCAGCCCGAATTTTCTGTCCGATTTCTAAAGACAAAAGCGTAAATATTTCCTTGACCGCAGAATGAAAATCATCTTGCAAACCTTCCGCAGATTTTTCCATAGAAACAAAAACAGCTATTCTGTTTGTCATAAACGAACCGGTCAAGCACTTGAATTTTTGCGAAACAATTTTTCTGACTTTAGAGCAAGCTTCGTATATATTTTTTTCTGAACCGGGAACTTCTATGCAGGCAAAAAAATATTCATTAACTTTCATATTAAAATAGTCAAGATAGCTTTGAAAATCTTCGTTCTTTGCCTTGCTGAAAATACACGAGTAAATAAAATCGCTTTCAATCATCGGGTAAACAATATCAAGTTTTTTCTGAAGTTCCAGATTTCCAGAAGTTGTTCCGTTGCGCTCATCAACAAGATTCATTGCATTTCGCACAGTCTGAATCACAATGTTGCGGTTCACGGGCTTTGTAATATATTTGTACGCGCCAATGTTCATGGCTTCCTGCGCATACTGAAATTTATCAAACGCGCTCAAGACAATAATCACTGCGGAAGGTTTAAGGCTTTTTATGCAGCTGATTGCATCAAGTCCGCTCATTCCCGGCATATTTATGTCCATGAAAATTATGTCGATTTTTTCCCGGCTTACAACAGAAACAGCATCGCTTCCTGACAACGCGGAAAACAAATTCACCTGCCCTTCAAAATTC
>ERZ808246.264-NODE-264-length-47092-cov-11.230584_pt1 | contig 47092 bp, 38 predicted proteins | sample MGYA00521083_ERZ808246 | MGnify/ENA primary metagenome ERZ808246 (study PRJEB31516, sample SAMN03275577) | gut metagenome | biome: mammalia-associated habitat; material: feces | host: Papio cynocephalus | place: Kenya | collected 2012-07-07 ... | reverse complement strand
GGACGCCGGACGGTTAACCCAAGGCCGGCATTACACCAACTTTCTCGACACTACCACGGGCCTATTCTTCGACCGCGTTCTCCGAGCCCTCGGCAGCCCCCTCGGTATCACCCGATGCATCGGCATCCTGGTCACCGGTCGCATCCTGTTTCTCCTCGACGGCATCCATGCGCGCCACGGCACACACGCGGTCGCCGTCTTCGACGCTCATCATCTTGACACCCTGCGTGGTGCGTCCGGTCTGGCTGATCTGATCGGTCTTGACGCGGATCACCGTCGCGCCCTCCGTGATAATGAAGAGCTCGTGCTGCGGCCCCACCGTCTTCATGGCGGCAAGGTTACCCTTGCGCTCGGTCATCTGAATGGTAAAGACGCCCTGACCGCCACGGTTCTGCTCGGGGTAGTCCGCGACCGGGGTGCGCTTGCCAAAACCACGCTCCGTGATCACAAAGAGGTCGCCCTCGCCGTTGCTGACCTCCATGCCCAGAACGCGCGTATCGCCCTTCATCGTGATACCGCGCACGCCACTCGTGTCGCGCCCGGTCGCACGCACCTGGTCCTCGCCGAACATGATGGCCTTGCCAGCCGTGGTAGCCATGATGATCTTGTCGCCCTCTCGCACACGACGCACATTGAGCAGCGCGTCGTCGTCTTTGAGGTTGATGGCGATCAGGCCGTCGCGTCGACTACGATCGTAGGCGCTCATCACGGTCTTCTTGACCATACCGCTCGCGGTGGCAAACATCAGGTACTCATCGTCGGGGAAGTCGCGACAGGTAAGGACGCTCGCGATCTTCTCGCCGTCCTCGAAGGGCAGCAGGTTTACGATCGCGGTACCGCGGGCCTGGCGCGTGCCCTCGGGCAGCTCGTGCACCTTAAGGCGATAGACCTTGCCCTTGCTCGAGAAGAACAGCACGTACTCATGCGTCGAGGCGATAAACATCTCGTCGATAACGTCGTCCTCTTTGAGATTGACGCCGCTGACGCCCTTGCCGCCGCGCTTCTGGGCGCGATAGGCGGCCACGGGTATACGCTTCACGTAGCCGGTGTGGGTGATGGTGATGACCATCTCCTCGTCGGCGATCAGGTCCTCGACATCAAAGCTGCGCTCGACATGGCTGATCTCGGTACGGCGCTTATCGCCGAACTTCTTGGAGATCTCGCGCATCTCCCCCTTGATCACGCCCAGGATCTTCTCCTCGTGGGCCAGCAGGTCCTCGTAGTAGGCGATGGCGCGGCGCAGCCCGTCGAGCTCTTCTTGGATCTTATCGCGCTCCAGGCCCGTCAGACGGCGCAGCTTCATCTCGAGGATGGCCGTGGTCTGCTCGGGGGTGAAACCAAAGCGCTCGATAAGACGAGCGCTCGCCTCGGCATCGGTCTGCGAGGAGCGGATGATGCTGATGACCTCGTCGATATGATCGAGCGCCATGAGATAGCCCTCGAGGATATGCGCGCGAGCCTGAGCCTTCTTAAGATCGAAACGGGTGCGGCGAGTGACTACGTCAACCTGGTGGTCGATGTAGTGCTGCAGCATCTCGCGAAGCGACAGCAGCTTGGGCACGCCGTTGACCAGGGCCAGGTTGTTGGCACCGAACGTCGTCTGCAGCGAGGTGTACTTGTACAGGTTGTTGAGCACGACCTGTGGAATGACGCCCTTCTTGAGCTCGATGACCAGACGGATACCCTTCTGGTTGGACTCGTCGCGCATGTCCGAGATGCCCTCGATGCGCTTCTCGTTGACCAGCTGGGCGATCTTCTCCTGCAGCGTGCCCTTGTTGACCATGTAGGGGATCTCAGTAAAGACCAGGCGGTTGCGACCGGTCTTGGTGGACTCCACATGGGCCTTGGCACGGACGACAATCGACCCGCGGCCGGTCTCATAGCTTTTCTTGATGCCGTCGGTTCCCATGATGATGGCGCCGGTGGGAAAGTCCGGTCCGGGCATGATCTGCATGAGCTCGTCGACGGTGGCGTCGGGGTTGTCGATCAGATAGCACGTGGCCTCGATCGCCTCGCTCAGGTTGTGTGGGGCGATGTTGGTGGCCATACCAACGGCGATGCCCTGGCTGCCGTTGACCAGCAGGTTGGGGAAGCGCGCGGGCAGCGCCACCGGCTCGGCGAGCGATTCATCGTAGTTAGGCTGCCAGTCGACGGTATCTTTCTGCAGGTCGCGCAAAAGCTCCATGGCGGGCTTTGCCAGGCGGCTCTCGGTGTAGCGCATGGCGGCGGCGGAGTCGCCGTCGATGTTGCCAAAGTTGCCGTGGCCATCGATCAGCGGCGTACGCATCGAGAACCACTGCGCCAGGCGGACCATGGTGTCATAGACCGCGGAGTCGCCGTGCGGATGGTACTTGCCGATAACTTCGCCGACGGTCCAGGCGGACTTCTTGTGCGGACGGTTGGGGTAGATGCCGCTCTCGTTCATCGCGTAGAGGATGCGGCGGTGCACCGGCTTCAAGCCGTCGCGAACGTCCGGCAGGGCGCGGGCGGTGATGACCGACATCGAGTACTCGATAAAGGACTGCTTCATCTCATGGCCGAACTCCGAGATCTGGAGCTGGCCGCCGTTGATATCCTCGCCGGCCGAGGTTCCGCGATCGACGGCGCCGAAGCTCTCCTCGAGCTCGCCGTCGTCATCCTCGTCCTCATCATCCTCGGCATCGGGGTTATAGGCGTTCGGGTCGCCATCCTCGCCCTGCTCGGCGCGGGCGAGCAGGCGCTTGAGATCATCGGGCATGCCGGCGTCGCCGGTATCCTCGACGTTGTCGTTGTTGTTGATATCGTCTGCCACGTTACCTCCTTTTAAGCATCAAGGAAGCGCGCGTCGTGCGCATGCTTCTCGATGTAGTCGCGGCGATAGCCCACCTCGGAGCCCATGAGCTCGCGCACGGCGCGGTCGGCCACTACCGCGTCCTCGATGGACACACGCTGCAAGATGCGGGTCTTGGGGTCCATGGTGGTCGAGGCAAGCTGCTTGGGGTCCATCTCTCCCAAGCCCTTGTAGCGCTGGACGGTGTAGCCCTTGCGCTTCTTGGTGATCTTGCCGTGCTCGGCCTTGCCGTCCTCATCGTTGTCGTCGGGGTTGAGACCCAAGCTGGCAATGGTGTCGCGCAGGATCTCGTCTTCGGGTTGACGTCCGTTGGGGTAGACGTAGTGGATCTTGTTGCGCACCTTGATGCCAAAGATCGGCGGGCAGGCGACATACACATAGCCCGCATCGATCAGCGGGCGCATGTACTTGTAGAAGAACGTCAGCAGCAGAATACGGATGTGAGCTCCGTCGACATCGGCATCGGTCATGATGATGATCTTGTGGTAGCGCGCCTTGGTGATGTCGAAATCGCCGCCGTCACCGGCGCTCGTGGTCACGCCGCAACCGATAGCGGTGATGAGCGACTGGATGGTATCGGACGAGAAGGCGCGATGATCACCCACGCGCTCGACATTCAAGATCTTGCCGCGCAGGGGCAGGATCGCCTGGATGTCTCGGCGGCGGCCGTCCTTGGCCGAGCCGCCTGCCGAGTCGCCCTCTACGATGAACAGCTCGGTCTGCTCGGCGTCACGCACCGAGCAGTCGGCGAGCTTGCCGGGCAGCGAAGCGGTTTCGAGCAGGCTCTTGCGGCGCGTGGCCTCACGGGCCTTACGGGCGGCGTTGCGGGCCTTAAAGGCCTGCTGGGCCTTCTTGACAATCTCGCGCGCCGACTTGGGATGCTCCTCGAGATAGTCGGCCAGCCCGTCGGTAACAACCTTGAGCGTGAGCGTTCGCATATACGAGCTGCCGAGCTTGGCCTTGGTCTGCCCCTCGAACTGCGGATCGGGCAGCTTGACCGAGATGACGGCAGACAGACCCTCGCGCACGTCGTCGCCGGTGAGGTTCTGCTCTTTCTCCTTGAGCAGCCCCTGCTTGCGCGCGTAGTCGTTGATCACGCGGGTGAGCGCGGTGCGGAAACCCTCGAGGTGCATGCCGCCCTCGGGGGTGTAGATGTCGTTGGCAAACGACATGACGGTCTCGCCGTACCCGGTGTTCCACTGCATCGCGACCTCGACCTCGCCCATCTTCTCGACGGGAGCATCGGGTTCCGATTTGCCCTCGATGTAGATAGGCTCCTTGAGTCCCTCGGCGACATCCTTGCCGTCGTTGAGGAACTTGACGAAGTCGATGATGCCGCCGGCATAGCAGAATTCCTCGACGCGCGGCTCGGCCGCACGCTCATCGGTCAGGACGATCTTGAGATTCTTGTTGAGGAAGGCCGTCTCTTGGAGTCGGCTGTAGAGCGTGTCGAAATCATAGACGCACGTCTCGAAGATCTCGTCATCGGGCCAGAAGCTGACGGTGGTGCCCGTGCTCTGGCTGTCGCCGACGATCTTCATCTTCTCGGTGGTCTTGCCGCGGGCAAACTGCATCTCGTAGATATGCCCGTCGCGCTTGACCTGGACCACGACCTTCTTGGACAGGGCGTTGACGACCGAGATGCCCACGCCATGCAGGCCGCCGGACACCTTATAGGCCGAATTGTCGAACTTGCCGCCGGCGTGCAGGATCGTCATGACGACCTCGAGCGTCGGTATCTTCTTGACGGGGTGCTCGTCTACCGGGATACCGCGTCCGTTGTCGACGACCGTGATGGAGTTGTCGGCATGCACCGTCACGTGGATCTCGGTGCAGAAACCGGCCATGGCCTCGTCGACGGAGTTATCCACGATCTCCCACACCAGGTGGTGCAGACCGCTCGCACTCGTCGAGCCGATATACATGCCCGGGCGCTTACGGACGGCCTCGAGACCCTCGAGGATCTTAATCTCGCCGCCATCGTAATCGTTCTCTTGTGCCACTCGTCCTCCCTTTTATGAGTATTGAGCATAGTCTTACTAGTTTAGCGTACAAAAACGCCCTCACGGGCGAGGGCGTTTGGTTCTATAAAGCCACCAGATGCGTTTTAAGGCGTTTTGTTCGCATCGGCGCCCTTCTGCCAGGCGGCACTTGCCTTCATAGCCTTACCAAGCGCCTCACGCAGACGCGCATCGGCAATGGGATCCACGGCGCGATCGATGGCGGCGTCTTCCGCCTCGGTCAGATCAGCATGGGGAGCCGGCGTGCGATCGGCGACCCGAGGGCGCTGCGGGCCGCGGTTGGCAGGCGGCACATAACCGGGCCGGGTGGTCTTGAACACCAGACCGTCCACATGTGCCCCCTCACGCTCCATGCGGGCACGGATGATCTCGCGCAGAAGTGTCATCTCCTGCGTCCACGAGGGAGCATCCAGGTACACCAGAAGCTCGTTGGACTCAGGAAGATACCGCAGGCCCGTCACGTGCTTGCCCTCGCGCGTCCCCGCGCACACGGCGTTCCAGGCACGGTAGATCTCATGGGAGCGCTCGGCCTGTCGCATCTGGGCGCGGCGCTCCGGCGTGGCGGCATCAAGGATCTGCGCTCGCATGCCCGCTAAAAATCCACCCAGCCCGGTCGTCTGGCCGGCTCTTTTATCCAGATCCTTCGCCTTATATCTCGGCACCGATCCTCACCACCTTCGCCCGGTCGATCACATCGTCCGTAAAATACCCCAGGTTCGTGGTCGTGATGACCGTCTGGATACCGTCGCCGACAAGGGCGAGAAACGCCTCGCGGCGGGCGGCGTCGAGCTCGCTCATCACGTCGTCGAGCAAAAGCAGCGGCGGGGTGCCCAGGATATCGCGGGCAACGGCGACCTCGGCAACCTTCCAAGCCAGCACGAGTGTGCGTTGCTGGCCCTGGGAGGCAAAGGAGCGGGCCGACCGCCCATCGACCGTAAATTCCAGCTCATCCCGGTGCGGGCCCACCAGGGTGACCCCGCGGCGCATCTCCTCATCCGCGCGCTCGGCAAGAGCCGCCAAAAACCGGTCGTGCGCATAGGACCGCTGTTCCTCGCGGGAAAGCGAGTCCGGAATCTCGCCGATCGTGGACACATAGGACACGTCCGCCACCTCGCCGGCGGCAACGCGTCGGTATGCCGCGACCAGCTGTTCGCGCAGGCGGGCGAGCAACGCCACCCGATGCACTAACAGCGACGCCCCGGCGGCGGCAAGCGACTCGTCCCAGGCTCCCAGCATCTCACGGGTGCACCAAGGCTCCTTGAGCAAGGCGTTTCGCTGGCCCACCGTTCGCTCATAGGCCGCAACCAGATTGGCGTAGTTCTCGTTGAGCTGCACGCCAAAATCATCGAGCGCCGCACGACGCTGCGCGGCACCGCGCTTGACCATATCCAGGTGATCGGGGCAAAACAGCACGCTCGGCAGCACCCCACGCACCCCGGCGGCGGGGCAGCGTTTGCCGTTGCGCCTAAAGGCGCGTTTGCCATCCTCGACCGCAAGCCCCATGTCCAGCACGCGACCCTCGCCCTCGATGCGCAGATCGACGGTACACGAGCCGCATCCCTCGCGCACCAGTTCGCGCGAGGCGGGATGCCTAAAGGACGCGCCGCTCGTGGTGAGCTGAAGCGCCTCGATAAGATTGGTCTTTCCCGCCGCGTTGTGCCCCACAAGCACCGTCACCCCCTCATCGAGGTCCAGACGGTACTCATCAAAGCTGCGATAGCGCACGACGGAGAGCTCACGCGCGTGCATCGTCATGACGCCACTCGCTAGATGCGCACCGGCATGACGAGGTACAGGTAGTTGATCTTGTCGTACGACTTAAAGATGCCCGCCTGCGAATAGCTCTTGAGCTCAAGGGTGATTTCCTTCTCTTTGGACAGCGCGTTAAGGCACCCGAAGATGTAGTGGTAATTGAATGCGATGGTACCCGACTCTCCCTCGGCCTGGATATCGATGGTCTCTTGGGCCAGATCCTGGTCGTTTGAGATCGAGGACAGACCCATGGTGCCGTTCTCGACGTCGATCTCAAACTTGACGGCGGGATTGGCGCTCGCGATAACCGCCACGCGCTTGAGTGCGGCGTTGAAGGCGGCGACATCGATCTTGACGCTCGTGACGCACGAGTCGGGGATCAGTTGCTTGTAGTTGGGATACACGCCCTCGATGCGGCGCGACACATAGGTGGTGTTGCCCGCCTCGAAGACCACCTGCGTATCGGTGGCACCGATGAGGATAGTGGGCTGGTCGCTCATGATGTTGAGTGCGTCGTTCATGGCGTCGGCCGGCACATTGAGCTCAAAGGAGCCCTCGAGCGTCGAGGTCTCGACCTGCGTGTCGCACACGGCCAGGCGGAACGAGTCAGTCGCCACCAGGCGCACCGTGTTGTTCTCGACCTTCATATGCACGCCGCCCAAGATAGGTCGAGCCTTGTCGGTGGACGTCACGCGCCATACGCGGCCGACCATCTCGGACAGAACGTCGGTCGGCAGTTCGACGGCACTCTCGATAGCATAAGCGGGAAACTCGGGGAAATCGCTGGCGTCAAGCGTGTTGAGCCTAAACGAGCTCTTTTGGCAGCTGATCGAAACCTGACGCTCCGAAAGCTCGAAAGACACCGGTGCATCGGGAAGGGTCTTGGTGATATTGGACAGCATCTTGCAGGGGATGACCATCTGGCCTTCTTGCTCGATATGCGCCGCGATACGGTGGCGGATCGAGATGGTGTAGTTTGAGGTCTGGAATTCCAAGATGCCGTCTTGAGCCTTGACGAGCACGCCCGATAGAATGGGAAGCGTTGAAGCAGAGGCCACGCCCTTCATGACGATGCCGATGGCTTGCGTAAGCGAGCTTTGGCTGACGGTGAACTTCATCCTTTATTACCTTTCTTTAGATATTAAATAAATTTAATAATAGTAATAACACTGTCGATTCTGTTGATTACTTATATCTTCGCAGGTAGATGCTATGAAAGTTTTCTACATCAGGCAGTTTGAAACCGGGGTGTTTTTGCACGTCTAAAACCTGCTCAAAACTTTTCATCCGTTTCTGCCCACCTTTCAACATGTTGTGTGCCCGCCTTTGACAAGTTTTCAACAGCTTGGGCGGTGTTATGAACGAAGGGTTATCTTCTTTCTGAGTGCCTTGAGGTCGTCGGTGAACCCACGATCCTCCTGGATCATCTTCTGAACCTTCTTGTAGCTGGTGCTTACCGTCGAATGGTTGCGCCCGCCAAACTCCGCACCCACGGCCGAGGTGGTCATGTCGCACATCTCGATGGCAAGGTAGATGGCGATGTGACGTGCTTTTGCGATGTTGGCGTTGCGCCTGGGCCCCACCAGCTCCTCATGGGTCACGTCGAACTCGTCCTCAATGACGGTCTGCACCGTCTGGACGTTGATCTTCTTGGGTGCGCTGTCAAAGTATTCGCTTGCGATGGTGTCGATATCGCTAAACGATAGCTCGCTACCCTCCTGCTCCCGGTCCCACGATTCGCCGGCGCAGCGCTCGCAGAAGCTCTCAAGCTCTCGGATGTTGTTACCCGACACCTCGGCCATATGTTTGATGTGCTCGCGCGTGAGCACACCCCCGCCGCGCAACGAGCTCAACAGCGAGTCGTCTGTCGGCTCCTCCGCCTGGGCGATGTTTGACTCGTAGTAGCGCTCGAGAATCTGAAGCTTCATCTCGTAGCCGGGTTCCGAGACCGGGCAGAGCATGCCGGCGTTGAAACGGCTCGTGATGCGCTCGTCCATGTTGAGGTCCTTGGGCGCGCGGTCCGAGGCGATAGCGATCTTTTTACCCTTGCGGATAAACTCGTCCATGAGCTGAAAGAAGTAATCGAGGCTCTTGTCCTTGCCCACGATGTTCTGCACGTCGTCAATGATCAAGACATCGGCGTTGTGATAGGCGTTCATGATGCGCGAGCCGCTCTTCTTTTCGATGGCTACCTCGTTGATATAGTCGTCGATGTAGGCCTGCGAGTTGGCGTACTTGACCTTGATCTGGGGAAACCTTGTTGCGATCTCGTTTTTTACGGCGAGCAGCAAATGCGTTTTGCCCAAGCCCGAGTTGCCGTAGATGAACAGCGAGGTGCAGGTGCCCGGCTCGTCGGCCGTGACGGCAAACTTGAGGGCGGAGCGGTAGGCGTGTTTGTTCTCGTCGCCGTAGACGAAGTTCTCGAAGGTGAATTTTGAGTTGGCGATACTGGGGGCGTCGTCCGGTTCAACCTCGGCTGCGTGCTCCTCGACCGGTTTTGCAACCGTCTTTGGCGCTTGGACGGACGTTTTGGGCGCCGTACCCTTCATCTGGTTCATCATGCGCCTGAAGTCATCGGCCGATAGCGTGTTTTTGACGGTGACGCCCGTGGCGCTGCCGTCTTCGCTGCCCGCCGCCGTGGGCATATTGGTCGTGCCGGTCGGCGTGGTTTCACGGGAAACATCCGCGGCGATCGCCGGCATAGCCGCAGGTGACGGGATAGCCGGTTGGGGCACCGTGGGATAAGGAGTAGGCGGCACCGATGCTGCGGCCGATACAGATGTCGCCGTCGAGGCAGCAGCAGGGGAGGCCGCACCCTGGGGGGCGACCACCTCAAGCGTTATCGGGGCAAAGGCGATCTCTTCAAGGTAGGCCTCGATGATCGCCTTGTGCTTCATGAGTTGCGCGATGGCGAATCGCGACGGCGCTTCGATGGTAAGGGTGTCCTCGGTAAGCGACAGCGCTCGAGACTGCCCCAACATGTTGATGAGACGCGCATCCCGGCCATCGCGCTGGCAGAAGGCGATCGCGTCGCCCAGGATGATGCCTGCTTCTTCGTCCATGGTTTCCCTCGTCCGTTACCGCTGTTGCTCGCGTGCCTGGCCCAACTCGGTGAGATGGTATTTTTGCCCGCGCTTGATCACCAGTCCCATTCCCGCCAGCTGGTCTAGCTCACGCGACCAGGTGGGTGCCGAGCTGCCAAACGCACGCATGAGGTCCGTGGGACCGCATTGCCCCTGCTGGGCAAGGTAGGCGAGTGCCCGCTCCCCGCGTTCGCTTACGAACAGATTGTTCGTCGGCTGCTGTGTTGGCTGTTGGGCTGCATTAGGATACATCATTTGAGCTGCGGGTTGTTGATAACTTGGATACATTTGGGCTCCTGGTTGTTGAAAACCTGGTGCCCATTGTTGGTATCCTGCGGGGGCTTGTTGATATCCCTGCGTGTTGCCATAGGGGTTTGCATACGGTTGCTGGTAGGTAGGTTGCGCCTGCTGGGGCCATCCTGCCCACATCTGTGGCGGCATCGTGTTTTGTTGGACGGCGTAGGGGTTTGCCGGGACCGTGTCTTGCGCCAGTGGTTGCTGCTCAGTGACCTGCGGCATTGCCGGCATCTGTTGGTTAGAGGGCACCGGTGTCTGTGATGCCTGCTGCATACCTGTCGACTCGGCTGCCATGGGCTGCGACATTGGCATATAGGCCTGTTGTCCCCACGGCGCCTGCCCTAGGGCGTTTTGTTGAAAACCGGTTGTGACGTCCGTTTCCTCGTGCTCGGGGCGCACGGCGGCCCCTCGGCCCCCGCTGCGTTCTATCTCCCGCACACGCTTGGGGTCCAGGCTTACCGTGACCACGGTGCCGCAGCCCATGTTGTCTTCGATCGATACGGCGCCGCCCGCGTTTTCCATGTACTCCTGAACCATGGGAAATCCCGCGCCCGTGCCCCGTATATAGCGTTTCATATTGCTGTTTGCCGAGGTTACCCCAAAATCGAAGGCGCGTTCCTTATCTTCGATGCCGGGTCCCTGGTCAGCGAAACGGATGGTGTTTCCCCCATCTAGAATCGAGATGATCGGTTCGGCAAATCCGGCGTGGATAAAGTTTTCGACAATCTCACGGATCACCATGAGGGCCATGCGGCCGCCCTGTTCCTTCATGCACTGGTAGACGGTGTTGGTTGTTTCTTCCAGATAGGTGCGGACGCTCTGCGGCTCGATCACGATCACGCGCGGCGTCGACAACATGTCGTCGTATACCGCGATACGTGCGGCGTAGGCGGTTTGGGGTGCTTCGGCGCCTTTGTCCTGTGATGTCATCGGGCTTCCATCCGCGTCTTTCACGCCGGTGAGATGGGCATTATCGGGGGCTGGGTCCCCTGAGTCCACGATGGGATAGAAGTCGTCTGACATGGCGCTCGCAATCTTTCAAAAGGTTTCGAAAGAATAGTAGCTCAGTACATGCTCCTTTCGCATCTTTCGACAACTTTTCAAAACCTGTTGAAAACTGACGAAACCGAACGAAAAGTTTTCAACATTTCCAACATGACCTGTTGAAAACTCAGTGAAATATCGTGAAATGTATTTCATTGCCGAACGAAAGCGCGCCGCTTATGACGGACCTGTGTTATCAACGCGACCTTTTACCTTTGATTTCTTGACATTTTGTCGCTTTGTTCCCTACAATCTTCAGGCTCAGTTGTCTATATCTGTATCCGTTAGCGCGGATACTCGAAATGCAGGAGGAACTTAAGATGAAGCGTACGTATCAGCCTAATAAGCGTAAGCGTGCCAAGACCCATGGCTTCCGTGCCCGTATGGCTACCAAGGGTGGTCGTGCCGTGCTCGCCCGTCGTCGCGCCAAGGGCCGTAAGCGCCTCACTGTCTAGTAGCGACATTGATCTCGCATGAGAACTATCAAGTCTCAGCAAGATTTCGAGCATGTGTTCAGTCAGGGACGGCGTTACAACCATCCGCTGATTCGAATGACCATATGTGATTCGGTCGACGAAGGCGATCCAGGAAGGGTCGCCTTCGTTGGTGCTAAGCGTCTCGGTTGCGCCGTCGTGCGCAACCGCTCCAAGCGTGTGCTCCGTGAGGCGGCTCGTAGCTGCGGGTTTCCCGTTAGGGGACGTGACATTATCTTGTTTGCCACCCCTAAGACCAGGACTTCCTCGCCCGAGGACATGAAAAGTGCATTGCGCTCGCTTATGAAGCGCGCCGGCGTTGCCGGGGAGGAGCGATGAGCAGCAGCCGTCTTCGGCGTGTTGTCATCGCTCCTATTCGCATATACCAGCGGGTTATTTCGCCCGTCTTGCCCGATTCCTGTATCTACTATCCGTCGTGTTCGCAATATGCCGTCCAGGCGATTGAAAAACATGGCGTTTGCAAAGGTTGCCTGCTTGCAGCGCGGCGTATCGTTCGCTGCAATCCCCTGCACGTCGGCGGCTATGACCCTGTGCCCTAGCGGGCGCGTGTTTCCGGAGGAACTACATGTGGGATTGGATCGTTAACATCCTTTTCGAGCTACTCAAGCTCATCCAGACCTTTGCGGTCGACTGGGGCCTGTCCATCATCATTTTGGTGGTTATCATCCGCCTGCTGCTGACGCCGCTTATGCTTAAGTCGACCAAGTCGACGGCCCGTATGCAGGTGCTGCAGCCCAAGCTCCTTGAGATTCAGGAGCGCTATGCGGACGATCCTCAGCGTCAGGCCGAGGAGATGCAAAAGTTCTATAGCGAGAACAAGTTCAACCCCTTCGGCGGTTGCCTGCCTCTGTTGATTCAGATGCCCATCTTGTGCGCACTGTTTACGTTGCTGCGCAATCTTCCCCAGTACTTTAACGGTGGCGACTTCTCGTTCTTCAATATCCTGCCCGACCTTACCGTTACCCCTGGCGCCCAGTTTGCGTTGGGTATCGGCCATGCTATTCCCGAGCTCGTTTGCCTGCTGCTGTTTGCCGTGCTCACGCTTGTGCCGCAGCTGTATATGTCGCGCAACCAGACCGGTCAGCAGGCCTCTTCCATGCGCATGATGGCGGTCGTCATGACCATCATGATGCTCTGGATGGGCTGGAGCCTGCCTGTCGGCGTTCTGCTCTACTACGATGTCTCTTCTGCTTGGCAGGTTATCCAGCAGATTTTTGTGACTCAGAAGGTTATCGACAAGGCCAAGGCCGACGAAGAGGAGCGTCAGAAGAACGCCCCACTCGAGGTTGAGGTTGTGCGCCGCGAGAAGAAGCCTCGTCCGCACAAGAAGAAGTAGTTAAGCTGTAGCTCAAATTTAGGTACCTAATTTTTTGGAGTACGTTATGTCTGATGAACTCAACGAGGAGACTCAAGAGGAGGTTGCCGAGCAGGTTGCTGGCGATTATCCCGAGATTGCCTTGCGCTATAAAGCTGGCGAACAGCTGACTGATGAGGAACTCGATACGATCGCCGATGTTGCGATTTCGATTCTTCGTTCGATCCTCTCTCACTTCGATGCCGCGGACTCGCCAATCGATGAGTATGAGGGTGACGAGGGTGAGTTGATCCTTGATGTGACGGCTCCAGATCTTGCAGTGCTTATCGGACGTCATGGTCGTACGCTTGATGCTTTGCAGGTTATGTTCTCCCTCTTGGTAAGCCGTAAACTTGGTTTTAGGTATCCTGTTGTTGTCGATGTCGAGGGTTATAAAAGCCGTAGGCAGGACAAGGTGTCGAGCATGGCCCAATCCGCGGCGGAGCGAGCCCTTCGTTCCCATAAGAACGTTTCGCTGCCTCCCATGAATGCTTATGAGCGTCGTTTGGTTCATATCGCGCTTCGTGGAAATGATGCAGTTGAGACTCATTCAGAAGGTACTGATCCCGATCGTCATGTCGTGATTGTTCCGCGCTGAGCTTATTAACAGATACTATGAGGGGGACGTGGTTTTCCACGTCCCCCTTTTTTGTCAAAAGTTCTTGTTACACTAAGTTTTGTCAAAGATTGGAGCTATTCGAGTGATTAACTTTACCGATGAACAGGTCGTAGCATATCTTGATCAGCTTGCCCTGTACTGCCATGAGTACTCATTATCCGCTGATCGCAAGCAGCTTGAGCTGTGCCTTAAGCATCTTGATTATGTTCTAGAGGCTAATAAGACAACGAATCTTACAAGAATTCTCAACGTTGATGATGCTCTTGTTCTGCACGTTTTAGATTCCCTGGTTCTTCTTCCGTATGTTAACGAGGCTCCTGAGGGTGCTTTACTTGATATGGGTACGGGGGCTGGTTTTCCTGGCATTCCTTTGACGATCTGCTCCCATCGTCCTGCTACATATATTGATTCGGTCGGTAAAAAGATCAATGCGGTAAATTCATTTATTCAGGACCTTAACCTAAAACATGCCCAAGGAGTTCACGGACGCCTGGAAGACTATGCACGATCTCATAAAAAGAGCTTTGCTGTTGTGACCGCCCGTGCTCTTGCTCCGTTACCAACGCTTATAGAGTACGCTGCTCCTTTTATCAAAGATAACGGTTTGTTTGTTATTACTAAAGGCAATCCCTCCAACGAAGAGCTATCAGCAGGCGATTCCGCTGCTAAGATTTGTGGTTTTGTCTGCCAGAAGGAAGCGAGTTTGGATCTTCCGAAAGGCCTTGGGCATCGAGAGTTTATTGTATTAAGAAAAACTCGACCCTCGTCCGTTTCGCTTCCTCGTGCAAATGGCATGGCAAAGAAGAATCCGCTTGCCTAGATGTTTCACGTGAAACATAATGATATTGAGATTAACGTGAGTGTTTCACGTGAAACGTCCTCAAATGCAAGAGAGATACACCATTAGGAGGATTCGTGGGTTTTCGCGATGTTAAACGTTCGAAAAGCGCGAAGGATACGCGTATTATCGCAATCATCAATCAAAAAGGCGGAGTCGGTAAATCAACAACGGCGGTAAATCTTGCTGCTGCTCTTGGAGAACAGAATCGCAAAGTGCTGATAGTTGACTTTGACCCGCAAGGAAACAGTACGAGCGGCTTTGGTATAGAGAAAGAAAAGCTGGACCACTGCATTTATGATGCACTGCTGAATGATTATCCGGCAGAAGAGTTAGTTTGCGAAACAAACTGTAAAAAGGTGTTTGTTGTTCCGGCAACCATTCAGCTTGCAGGTGCTGAAATTGAATTAGTGAGTGCTATAGCGCGAGAAACAAGGCTTAAGGATCTTCTTGAACCAATTCAAGATGAGTTCGACTTTATCTTTATCGATTGCCCACCTTCGCTCGGACTTCTGACCATTAATGCGTTGACTGCTGCAGATAGCGTGCTGATTCCCATTCAGTGCGAATACTATGCGCTTGAGGGTGTAACCAAACTGCTTGAATCTATGCGTATGGTCAAGTCGCGTTTGAATAAAGAGCTTGATACATACGGTGTGCTCATGACAATGTATGACTCCCGCACGTCTCTTTCAAATCAGGTTGTTGAAGAGGTTCAATCTTACTTTGGTGACAAAGCGTTTAAGACACTGATTCCTCGTACTGTTAAAATCTCTGAAGCACCGTCGTTTGGTGAGCCGGTAATCACCTATGCACCGCAAAATAAGGGCGCTAAGGCATATATGAATCTTGCTAAAGAGGTGATTAAGCGTGCCTAGTGCAAAAAAGCGTTCAGGTCTTGGTCGTGGACTCAGTGCATTAGTCTCCGAAGCAGAGTATGAAACGGGTGGTTCGGCCAATCAGGCCGCTTCTGATGTAAAGTTGCCAATAGAAGATATTGTGCCTAATCCAAATCAGCCACGAATTCATTTCAATGAGACTGAGTTGCGTGAGCTGAGCGAGTCCATCCAGGAGCACGGGGTTCTTCAGCCACTTTTGGTTCGTAAGAAAAATAAGGGCTATGAGATCATTGCTGGTGAGCGGCGCTATCAGGCTTCGAAGTTAGCCGGCCTCGAAGAAGTCCCTGTCATCATCAAAGATGTCGACGATGAACAGATGCTTGCTCTTGCCTTGATCGAAAATCTCCAGCGTTCTGATTTGAATCCCGTTGAAGAAGCAAAGGGTTATCGTCAGCTCATCGATGCAAGCGGTATGACGCAGGAAGCGTTATCGAAGGCTGTGTCAAAATCGCGCTCAGCAATTACGAACTCGCTTCGCCTTCTGGATCTACCAGAAGTTGTTCAACAGATGATTTTCGAAGGCAAGCTGACAGCTGGTCATGCGCGTGCAATTCTTGCGGTTCCGTATGAAGATGCTCGAATAAGGTTGGCAGAGAAGGTTGTTGCGGAGGGATTATCGGTAAGAGCGACAGAAAACCTTGCTCCGCTCTTTTCTGCCGGAGAATCACCTAAACCGGTGAGACCGGCAACTCCTCAGTCCTTTAAAAAGGCAGCGCGTGTCCTTCGACAGGTTTTTAATACCAACGTTCGTGTAAAGAGCACGCGAGGTAAAAACAAAATTGAGATTGAATTCAAGGATGAAGAGGAACTGTCTCGCATTCTTGGCGAAATGATCCAATTTGATCAAGGTGGTGACTCAGATGAAGAATAAGTTTATCGCGTTGATTGGATTTGCAGTTACGGTGGCAGCAGGTTCTTATGCAGGATATAAGATTGCCACCGATAAAGATCTGCAGGGCCGCCTGTTGAGGGGCGCAAGAGATTTTGTCGACACATCAAAAAAGAAAATGGATGTGATGACGGAAGACGTTGCTTTGCGAACCGCTCAAGTGACCAAAAACCCTAAGATCAATCAAGATTGGGTATCAAACCAGTGGGAAAAGGCTGGATTTTAAGGTACCTAAATATACCTTAGGTAGTCTAATTCTTAAACGGTGAGATTGATTCGGTCTGATTTCATTTTAGAAATCAAAGAAGACGTGTGTATGAGAAGGACCCCTGAGAGTTTCACTCTCAGGGGTCCAAATGTTTCATGTGAAACGTGCTTTGTAGAGGCCGCTCCCCTAATTGTTCTTCTGTACCTTAAAACGCTGCTTGAGCTGGCCGCAAGCCGCATCAATATCGTTGCCACGAGAGTTGCGAATCGTAGTTTCGATGCCACGAGATGCGAGGCGACGCTGAAGATCTTCGACCTTATGAATCGGAGAAGGCTTGAGCGGGCTACCCTCGATGTCATTGAGTTGGATCAGGTTGACGTGGCACAGCGTTCCCTCGCAGAAATCGCAAAGTGCTTGCATTTCGGGATTGGTGTCGTTGACGCCTTCGATCATGGCGTACTCATACGTGGGGCGACGGCCTGTTTTCTCGGTGTAGAGTTGAAGTGCCTCGTGCAGTCGCAGCAACGTGTATTTTTTGACGCCGGGCATAAGTTTATTTCGGGTCGACTGGACAGCGGAGTGCAGAGAGACAGCGAGCGTGAACTGCTCGGGAATATCGGCAAACTTGCGGATGCCAGGAATAACACCGCTGGTAGAAACGGTAAGATGGCGTGCACCAATACCGATACCATCGGGATCGTTGAGAATGCGAAGAGCCTTGAGGACTTCGTCGTAATTGGCGAAGGGCTCCCCCTGACCCATGAAGACAACACTGGTGGGCCGCTCGGCAAAATCGTTGGAGACGTGCAATACCTGGTCGACAATCTCCTGTGCCGTTAATGAGCGCTTGAGACCGTTGAGGCCGGTTGCGCAGAAAGCGCAGCCCATGCCGCATCCTGCTTGCGTAGAAACGCAGACCGAAAGTTTATTACGGCGGGGCATGCCGACGGTTTCGACGGAAACGCCGTCCTTAAATTCAAGAAGATATTTGCGAGAGCCATCGCGAGAGATCTGCCTGGTGAGCTCAGCGGGCGTGTCAAACGAAAAGTGGTCCTTAAGCTGTTCACGGAAAGCTTTAGGAAGGTTGGTCATATCGTCAAACGAACAGACGTTCTTCTCGAATACCCACTCGATAAGTTGCTTAGCACGAAACGTCGGCTGGCCCAGCTCGGCGACGAGTTCACGGATGTCGTTTTGGCTCAGATTACGAATGTCGTGAGCCTTATTCCTTTGATTCATGAATGCCTTTCGGTTTTGGGAAACGCAGAGGTTATCAGTACAATATGGTACCAGCTGCACCAATCATCAAGGAGGAGTCTGCCCTATGACGGGTAAAAGCCTAGAGAACATGCACGTAGCCGTTGTGTCGGGCGGCCATTCATCGGAGCGCGAGATATCGATCAGTTCGGGCAAGAACGTGGTATCAGCGCTTGAGCAGGCTGGATACGGTCATGTCGAGTTGCTGGACGCGGCCGATAAGGACTTTGCGGTTACGATATCGCAGGGCGGCTTCGATGTGGCCTTTATCGCCATGCACGGGGCGGGCGGCGAAGACGGTGCCATGCAGGGCTTTATGGAGACGCTGGGTATTCCCTACACGGGCTCGGGCGTGCTCGCGAGTGCGTGTGGTGCCGACAAGGACGTCTCTAAACTGCTCTATGCAAAGGCTGGTATTCCCGTCGCGCCCGGCGTGGCGCTGGAGCGCGGCGATGAGGTCGATGTCGAGGCGATCGTTGCCACATGCGGGTCGAAGCTGTTTGTGAAGCCGGCAGTCAATGGGTCGAGCTATGGTGTATCGCTGGTTCATGATGCGTCTGAGCTTCCGCATGCCATCGAAAAGGCGTTTGAGTACAGCGATAAGGTGCTGGTGGAAACGTGTATCGAAGGCACCGAGATCACGGTGGGCGTATACGGTGAAGACGAGCCGTTTGCGCTGCCGATCGTTGAGATCAGAAAGCCGCAGAACTGCGAGTTCTACGATTTGGACGTCAAATATATCGATCCGACCGACATTCATCGAATTCCAGCTGAGCTTTCCGAGGTGGATTACACCCGCGCTCAAGAGCTGGCCGTCCGCGCCCATCAGGCGCTTGGCTGCCTGGGCATCTCGCGCAGCGACTTCATTGTGACGGCTGATCGGGGACCGGTCATTCTTGAGACCAACACCATTCCCGGCATGACCGACACGTCGCTCTATCCCGATGAAGTTCGTCATACCGATATGACATTTGCGCAGGTATGCGATGGTTTGGTGCGCATGGGTCTTAAGCGGGCGGGCATTCAATGCTAATCGAGGACGCCGTTGCCGCGGGAACCCCACAGTTTGTGATCGATGCGTATTCCACGCTCGCCGAGCGTGCCAAAACACGAGAGTTCGGGTTGATCGAAGAAGACGTGATCGTTCTCGATACCGAGACCACGGGGCTTTCGGTGCAGGATAACGAGTTGATCGAGATCAGTGCCGCGCGTCTTTCGGGCCGCGAGGTGATTGATCGGTTCGATACGTTTGTCCATCCCACACAGCTCATTCCGCCAGAGATCACCGAGCTCACGAGCATTACCAATGCCGATGTCGCGGATGCTCCGACGGCGGTGGAGGCTGTCGCGGCGCTTGCCGACTTTGTGGGCGGGTGTCCCGTTATCGCCCACAACGCCACGTTTGACCGATCCTTTATCGAGTCGGTCAAAGGCGGCGTCAATGTTAGCGATATCTGGATCGACTCGCTTGCCTTGTCCCGTATAGCCCTGCCACGTCTGGCTTCGCACAAGTTGAGCTTCATGGCCGAGCTCTTTGGTTGCGACGCCGTATCGCACCGCGCGAACGCCGACGTCGATGCACTATGCGGGGTGTGGCGCGTGCTGCTCGTTGCGCTTTCGGATCTTCCGGCCGGCCTTATGGCCCGTCTGGCCGACATGCATCCCGATGTGCCCTGGTCGTACCGTCCCATCTTCAGCTTTCTTGCCGGGCAGAACCCTGGTTCGTTGTTTTCGCTGTCGGCCGCGCGGGCCGATGTACTCCGTGTCGATCGCACGCCCGAGCGCGTGGATGCTGATGAGCTGCCGGTGCTCCAGATGCCCTCGCGCGATGAGCTCGAGAGCGATTATGCTCCCGGAGGCTTGGTCAATCGCATGTACCCCACCTATGAGCCGCGCGACGAGCAGATCGCGATGGCCCTTGAGGTGCGCGATGCGCTGGTGACTTCAACGCATCGCGTAATCGAGGCGGGTACGGGCGTGGGAAAGTCGATGGCTTATCTGGTTCCGTTTGCCGAAGCGGCCAAGCGCAACAACATCACGGTCGGCATTGCCACCAAATCGAATAACCTCGCCGACCAGCTTATGTATCATGAGCTGCCAAAACTGGCCGCCGAAATGCCCGGGGGGCTTTCATTTTGCGCCCTTAAGGGCTACGACCACTACCCGTGCTTACGCAAGCTCGAGCGCATGAGCAGGGGGTTGGTTGAAATAAAAACAAAGCGTGATCCCGCCGATACATTGACGGCTGTCGCGGTGATCATGGCCTATGTGTGCCAGTCGGCCGATGGCGACTTGGATTCGCTGGGCATTCGTTGGCGCAGCGTCAACCGTCCCGATTTCACCACGGCTTCGCGGGAGTGCGCCCGCCGCCTGTGTCCGTTTTTCCCTGACAAGTGCCTGGTCCACGGCGCCCGCCGCCGCGCGGCTCATGCCGATGTGGTCGTCACCAATCATTCGTTGCTGTTTCGTAACGTGGCCGCCGGCGGCAAGATTTTGCCACCGATCAGGCACTGGGTGGTCGACGAGGCCCATTCTATCGAGCGCGAGGCGCGCCGCCAATGGGCGCTCGTGGTCTCTGCTGACGAGACGCGCATGCTCTTTGAGCGCCTAGGCGGGGCTAACGCGGGCGCGTTGGGGCAGGTTGCCAGTAATCTGGCTTCGTCCGATGCGGCTACGCTCTACTTGGGTGTAACGGCCAAGGCCTCGTCAACGGTGGCGCGAGCCAGCATGCATATGGCCAAGGTGTTCGACGGCGTGCGCGAGCTTGCCCGCCGCGCCCGCGGCGGCTACGACAACGCCAATCTGTGGATCGGCCCCGAGCTCCGCGAGTCGGATGATTGGGCTGATTTTCTGATCGATGCCAACACGGCACTTGATACTCTCGAACAGGCGGATAAGAACGTTGCCGGCGTGGTCGACGCCGTCAAGGGCGACAAGCCTGAGCTTGTTATCGATCTTTCGGACCTTTCTCGACGACTGCACGAGCTGCTTGCGAATTTCAAGCTCATCATCGATGGATCCGATGAGCGTTACGTGTATTCGCTTCAGGTCAATCGCAGAATGCGTGCGGGCGGCGAATCGCTTACGGCTGAGCGCCTCGACATCGGCGAGGCTTTGGCGACCGATTGGCTCCCCGAGGTTCATACGGCGGTCTTTGCCTCCGCGACCATGACGGTTTCGAAGAGCTTCGATCATTTCAACCATGCCGTGGGTCTCGACCGCATCGATAAGGCAACGTCATCGTCGCTGCATCTGGACTCGAGCTATGACTTCGATTCCAATATGGCCGTGGTCGTTGCCGACGATGTGCCGGATCCGCGCGATCGCGATGCCTATTTGAGCGCGCTCGAACATATGCTGGTGGATGCCCATTTGGCCATGGGCGGATCGGTGCTCACGCTGTTTACCAATCGTCGTGACATGGAAGAGCTCTATGATCGCGTTGAGCCTCAGCTTGCCCGTGCGGGGTTGGAGCTCAACTGCCAACAGCGCAATTCATCGCCTCGACGTTTGCGCGATCGATTCATCAGCGAAAAGACTTCGTCGCTCTTTGCGCTCAAGGCGTTTTGGGAGGGCTTCGATGCGTCGGGGGAGACGCTGCGCTGCGTGATCATTCCCAAATTGCCGTTCTCCAGCCCCACCGATCCGCTGTCGTGCGAACGGAATCTGCGGGAGGATCGAGCTTGGGCTCGCTATTCCCTGCCCGAGGCCGTTCTTGAGGTCAAACAGGCCGCCGGGCGCCTGATTCGCTCATCGACTGACACAGGGGTGCTGATCCTTGCCGATGCCCGCTTGGTTACCAAGGGGTACGGCAAGAAGTTCCTGACTTCGCTGCCCACCAGTTCGTACCAACGGATCGAGACGGCGCAGATCGGCCACTATCTGCAACTTTGGCGGCGGGCGCACGATCGTCGCCGCTAGGCCGACGCATGCGATTTACAGGACAAGCGTAGAGGCAAAGGCTTCGAGTCGTTTTGAGAGGGCGGGGTCATCGACGATGGTCGTGGTCCCGCCCTCGGCCAAAACCTGGCAAAAGAGCCACTGCTCGGAGCCGTAGCGAACCGTGACGATGGCCTCGTCTGCCTTGTGCTCGATGTGCTCGATACCGGCCCAGCTCAGCTGCTCGGCGCGCGCGGCGGGCATGCGGAGTCTTGCGACGCGGGAGATATTAGCAAGCGCTTCGTCGATCGTTCGCGGTGCCTGGGCGTGCGTGACCACGGAATCATCCGTCAGCTCAACATCCTCGATTTTGTCTAGACGATAGCTGCGTGCTCCGTCCCGGTCGATATCCCAGGCGATCACGTAGGCGCAGCCTCCGCGTGTCGTCATGTGCAACGGATCGATCGTGCGGACGGTGGCCGCGTCGTCGGTGAGCGAGCGATAGCGAATGCGGCAACGGACCCCGTCCTCGATCGCGCAGGCAAGTGTCTGCCAAAAGGGGCCATGCTCAGCTCCGCCCGAGACGCGCGGAGTGTAGCCGAGCTCTGCGGGCAGCAGAGCGCGCCTGATACGCACGGCTGCCTCGTGGTCCATATCGAGCATTTCGAGCTCGTGGTTGAGCACGGCGCCCTCGGCGGCCGTCAGGCGCAGCGGAAGCATGCGTCCCGCATCTCCCATGAGGTAGACGCGCCCGTCTTTTCGATAGCAGATGGGGCGTGCGCCCGATTCGCGGTCGGCGAGCGACGAGATAGTCTCGATCATCTCGTCAAGCGCGACGCTATCGATATCGAAGCGATGGCAAAGATCATCGACGTCCATGCCGTTGTCGGCGGCAGGCGCGAGCGTCTCCATGACGTCGATGGCACAGGTGATTTTGTCTTCGCTGGTAAGTTTGCGCTTAGGCATGGGCGGCGACCGTCCCTTCGATCAAATGGTTCCAAGCGTCTAAGAGGGCCTGGGGTGCTTGGGGGCGCATGCCGTCGAGGGCGTGGCGCATGCAAAACGCGGCGGCGCCCTTGATGCTGCGCACGTCGACGGTCCACTGCCAATGCGAGTCGACAAATGCAAGATGTCCGCGACCTGCGCTTATGGCGCGAACCATGTTTTCGGGGGAGTCTGGGGAAAACGCGAACGTGGCGGCGACCGGTTCGTTTTCCGAAAAATCAAACTCGAAAAAGATGTGGTCGTTTAAGTTGAAATCAGCAGGGATGCGATATGTCTTCGTCGGTTTCCATGCTTTGACGATGCGACCGCTGCGAAACGTTCGCACGCTGCCCGTGGCGTCATCCAAGCCGCAGAAATAGCCTCGACCATCACGTTCGAAGATGCCGTAGATGCATACGGTGCGCTCGCTTTGCTCACCACGACCGTTGCAATAGACAAAGCGAAGGGAGCGCTGCTCGGCAAAAGCACTCCAAACGGCGTCTGCCATAGGCGCATGGCGCGCGGCAGGTGCAGACGAAGGTTGTTGCCCACCCGCGAGAGCGTCGATTTTGGAGCGTATCTGCTCCAGGGGATCGGCAAAGGGCGAGGTGCCCTCCTGCAGCGTCTGATCGATCGCGGCGCGCAAAAGCTCGGCATCCTGAACGTCGATAATGCCTCCGGCGGCAAAGGTGCGCTCGCGGTCAAGGGACCAAGCGCTTTCCTCGTTTTCGGCCGCACCGGCTATACGGACCTCTTTGACGACAACGCCATGGGAGGCGAGCTTCTCGCGGTCGCGACGAAACTTGCGCTTGTCCGAGTCGGCGTTTCCCGATCCATAACCTAGATCGGAATCCGAGACGATCTGCTCCGTCGTGAGCGGTTCGGCAGAATTGTCGAGCACAAAGAACAGGTTGAGGATGCGCTGTGCCGTCGGGTCGATGGCGGGCAGTGGATCCTCTGCCTTGTTGTCGATGCGTTTGTTGCGTGTGGTCATGAATCCCCTATACGGATGGAACATATGTTGCAATGATTTTAGACCGATATGGAGATAGCGGGGGTATCGATGTCCCCATGGTGTGCTAAGGGGGCAATTAAAGCCGAATCGCGCGGCACGGGGTATACTTTCGACTATATACGGTTCTACTGTGCGAGCAGTAGCTCTATTTGTCGAAAGTTGGATGTGGAGCGCATATGGCGAACACCCAGAAATATATCAACCACCTGCTGCAGAACACGGGCATCACGCCCGCCTGCAGCGAAGAAGAGCGCTTGGCGGCCGAGGATATCGCGAGAATCTTCAGTGACCACGGGTTCGATCCCGAGGTCCAGGAGTTCAACGCCCCCGCGCCGGCGCGCATGGGCATAGCCGTCATGGGCGTTCTCGCCTTTGTTGGCGCCTTGCTCATGGGAATCGGCGGCGCGATCGGGTTGATCGGTATGCTGCTCGCCGTGGTGGCCGCCGTGCTGTTTGGGCTCGACCGCTCTGGCCGTCCCGTGCTCGCGCATCTTGGGCAGTCCGGCGTGAGCCAAAACGTCATCGCCTATCACCCGGCATCTGGTCCGCTTGCCTCTCCGCGCAACCGTCCGGTCGTCGTGGTGGCCCATTACGATTCGCCCCGTGCCGAGTTGCTCGCTCGTGAGCAGTATGCTCCCTACCGCGCGCTGATCGCCAAGCTGCTACCCATCGCCATGGTCGCTCCCGCCGCAATCGCCATCGTGCGGATCTTGCCCCTTCCCGGTTTTCTCAAAGTGCTGCTGTGGATCGCTGCGATCGTACTGGCCCTGGTGCCGTTGGTCAACGCCGTCAACATCATCGCCAACCGGTTCTTCATGCCCTACACCTCGGGATCTGTGTGCAACAAGTCTTCCGTCGCCGCTATGCTCGGCGTGATGGATGCTGTTGCTCCCTACAAGGGCGAAAACGAGTTTCCCCAGGATGTCCCCTTTGACGAGTATTTCGGCGAGCAGAAGCGCCGAGCCGCGGAGGTTGCCCGCGCCGCGGCAGCTTATGCAGCCGCACAGGAAACCAACGATTACGGCAACACGATCGAATATGAGGAGCCCAGCTATTCGGATGACGCCTTCGGCAAGACGGTGCCCGAGGATGAGGCTTCTCAGATAGATCCGTTTGCCCAGAATGAGCAGCCTGTTGCTTCGGGTACCGAGGACTCTGCCGCATCCGGGAGCACCTATGCGCCGGTCTCCGATGAGACCGCCGAGATGCCGCTGCCCACGGTCGCCGCCGAGGAAGCTGCCCAGCCTGCCGAAGAGGCCCCTGTCGCCCCCGCCGAGCCTGAGCCCAAGCTGTATCGCAACGCCGCCGGCAACGTGCGCTTTGGCGCCGATACCGTTCGCGCCTTGGGTATGCTCCCCGAGTCGTGCGCCATCGAGTACGACGAGGGTGAGGATCCTGCGACGATCGAGCCCGAGCCCGCTCCGCAAACCGTTGCCGCTTCTGCTCCGGCCGCGGTTGAGCAGGCCGCTCCCGCACCCGCTCCGCAAACCGAGCAGGACGCGGCTTCCGCATCCGATCCCTTTGCCTACCAAACTGCCCCCGTGCCGTCCGACGATCGCGCAACCGCTCCGTCGGTGACTCCGGTCGACGAGAGCTATGCCGATGAGTTCCCGCAGCGCATCTCCTATGAGAGCGATACCGATTTTTCGGCACAGCCGGTCGCCGATTCTCCCCACGCCGACATCGCGTCCACTTTCTCGGCTTTGGGCGATAGCGCGTCCAAGTTCTTCAAGGGAGCGTTTAAAAAAGGGAAGAAGTTCGTCGATGAATTTGAGGAAAAGCGCGTCGCTGCCCGCGCCGCTGCTGAGGCGGAGGCGATAGCGGAGCAGGAACGCGCCGAGCGCGAGCGTGAAGAAGCCGCCCGCGCCTTTGAGGAGCAGCAGGCTGCCGAGGCAGCTGCCGCAGACCAGCCGGTCGAGGATGCGTCTGATACCAGCGACGAAGCGCAGCAGGCCGATGCGACCACGACGTTTGAGGCTCAGCCCGTTGCGGCTGACGATGAGGTTCCGGCTAGCGACGATGTGGATGCTGCCGATCCTGTGGAGCCCACGGCGGCCGAAGATGAGGCGGCCGATTCAGAGTCTGTCTCCGATCCCGTACAAGAGGAGCCGATTTCCGCTCCCGTTTCGGTGCCCGAGGTGGTTGCAACGGATTCCGTGGAAGCCCCTTCCGCCACGGTTACCATGCCTGCGGCAGACGTTGCCCCGTCCGAGCAGAAACCGTACTCTACACAGATCTTTACCATGCCGGCCGCCGCGGACACCGATGCGACGGTTTCGCAGCCGGCTGCCCCCACACCTCAGCCCGATACGGTCGACAGCCTCATGGCCCAGATCTCCTCGCGCGTGGCCCCGCGCCCCCGCACGGATATCAACGTTCCCGATCCCGCTTCGACGTCTGTTACGCAGGCCAAGCCGAGCTTGCGATCCGTGCCCGATCCATCTGCGCCCTCGATGAACCAGGCGCGCACGTCATCTCGTTCGTCCTTGTTTGATCTGCCCGATCCTGCGGCACAGGAAAAGGATCCCTTTGTGACGCAAGGCACCGAGCCCAAGCAGGCGCCGGCGCCGTCTTCGGTGATGTCCGAGCGCATCGAGACGATTTCTGCTGACGATGAAGCCCCCGCACCTGCGCCTAAACCCAAGAAGCGCGGCTTGGGCGGTCTATTCGGTCGCAAAAAGCGCGGAGAGCAGAGCATGAGCGATTGGCTCGGCGTCGATGACGATTACGATGCCAAGAGCTCGGGTCGCGGCATCGGTTCGTGGGATAACTTCGAGGACGATGACGACGGCTGGAAGGGTGGTGCCACCTCAAGCGATGGCGCCAGCTCTGAGGAGATGCTCAACGCCGTTGCGTCGATGGGCGATGATGAGCTGCTTGGTCATGACATCTGGTTTGTTGCGACGGGTGCTTCCGATCGCGACGGCGCAGGCATGAAGGCCTTCTTGTCGTCGCATCGGGATAAGCTGCGCGGCGTGTTCTTCATCAACCTTGAGTCGGTGGGAGCCGGTCGCCTTTCCGTCGTGACCGCCGAGGGCGAACAGCGCATCCTCAAGGGCGACCGCCGTATCGCCAACTTGGTCAACAAGGTGAGCAATGCCTTCCACATCGATTGTGGCGCCTTCGAGATGCCCTATGCACGCACGGATGCCTATGCGGCCCTCGAGTCGAGTCGTCGCGCACTGACGATTGCCGGTGTTGACGGTCCCCGACTGGCGTATGCGCGAACCGAGGATGACCTTCCGTACAACATTGAGCCGTCCAACATCGACGCGGCGTCCGAGATCGTGACCGAGGTCATCCGCCGTTCGTAGGCGAGGGGGTTAAAGGTGTTTTCGTATATCAGGCGCCATTGGGTTGTATATCTGATCCTGTTTTTAACCGCCATCGCTGTGGGGTTGGGTGCCGCCTATGTCGTGGGGGTCAAGGGATCGACGCCTGCGTCGACTTTGGCCGAAGAGGTGCAAAGCGAGCAGTCGGATGGTACCGACGACGTGAGCGCATCTTCTGACGGCGGTGCTGCCGCGACGGACTCGACGGCCGAATCGGATACGGCTCAGTAGTGAGAGCAAGGCCATAGGATAAGGCGAGGGGCTCAAAAGGCCCCTCGCCTTTTTAGTGGCGTCGTGTCCGAGTCATATAGACTGCGGCACTGCCCGTGGTGAGCAACGCGGTTACCACGGCGGCAACGGGGGCAGAGCCCGTGAGCGGCAGGTCGCCCGTTGTCTTGCAGCGCTGAACCACCTGATCGCTGTCGTGGGCTTCGAGTTTCTCACCGCCTCCGTTGCGGTACAGGGCTATCTCGGCTTTATTCTCGAGCGGCTTCTGCGGTGTGTAGCCCGAGGTAGCGCGCATCTGTATGACGGCACCTTGCAGGGTGTTTCTGTCGTCGATATCGGCGCTTTCGATATCGTCGTGGTCGTCTTTGAGGTTTTCTCGCGTCCAAAGCGAGCCGTCATCGCGCGTGGTAAAAGCCTCGCTCACGCAACCGTACTCAAATCGAATTCCCACAACATGCTCTCCATCGCGCAGATTGAGTTCAGATACCTCGAGTTCGCTCGCCTCGGTGGCGCTTATATCTCGTTTCCACAGGCGCCATTCGCTATAGTCCACGCCGCGCTTGTCGTCCCCCAAAAGCTCTTTGACTTCGCCGGGTGATAGCCAGGGGTTATCGTGACCATCATCAAGGGTTGCGTTTGCCTCTTCTGCGCTGCCGTCCAACTCTTCGCCGTCAGCATCTTTGCTGTCGTCGTTATCGCTACCCGCCGTTTGATCGTGATATTTTCGATCGGTGCGATACCACACATTGAGCTTGCCGTCGTAATCGCCGGTGGCGACGGGCGTCTGCACGCTGATCAATTCGGCCGCGCCGTCTATGACGGCTTGCAGCTCGTCGGTTACCGTGCATTCGTCAACCCAGGTACCCGAGTCGTTTCTGGCATCGATCGTATACCGGTAGCTGCCATCTTCATACGGCTGGGCCTCAGCTTGGTTTTTGCCGTCGCCGTTAGCCTGAAGGACGCTGTCGAGCGGTCGGGCGATTTCCTGACGTTTATCGATAGAACCGTTGATATGCAGCGGTTTATCTTGCATGGTGACGGTCTGGATTTCGCCGGTTGCCTCGAGCTTAAACGTGATTTCTTCTGCCATGTCATAGGTGCGAGGGGTTATTTCTTCGCGCAGCGTATAGGTGCCGGGCGATAGATGCTCGATGCGGTGGGGTGTTTCCGTTGAAGTCCACGACTCGACGATCTCGCCTGTGGCATCGACAAGCGTTAGCTTGGCTCCGGGGATCTCGCCGCCGCCCGTCGCATCAACCTTTGATATGTCGACCTTGGTGTAGTCGTTTGTCATGTTGATCCGCTGTTCCACAACGGGGGTCGCACTGTCTTGATAGGTAAGGGTGACCTTCTGGGGTGTGGAATCAACGAGGTAGCCATCGGGTGCCTGTGTTTCGATAACTTCATAGGTTGCCTCGCCCGCGCCCAGCGATAGCTGCCCTGCCGTTGCGGTTCCATCTTCTTTGGTCGTAGCGGTGGCAACCGTTTGACCGGCGAGTGCAAAAATCGTGCCATCGGGCTCGACGATATCGTCAACGGCGCGCACGTCAAATGTCGCCCCGGCAAGATCGGTATCGTTGTTGGCGTCGGACTTGTGGATGCTCAGCCTGCCCGTGGCACGTCGATCGCGAAAAGATGCGATTACCACCGGTGCCAAAGCCTCATCGGAGGGAATGGTGAACGGAAGATCTTCGGCGAGCAGATACGGGGCGGCCGCCGCGCTCTCACGAAGGTAATATTCTCCCGGTTTCAAACTTTGCGGCAGCGTCACGCTGCCCGTGGCGTCGGTGGTGAACGTATCGGTCACGTGGTGGTTGGGATGCCAAACGGTTTGAGATAAGGGGTTGCGGTTGCAGTCCAGCACCTGGAACGAGAATCCGGCGAGCGGCACGGTGGCATCGCTTGCGGCGTCACGCTTGACGATCTGCAGATGCGTGAGAATGGCATGGTTGTCAACGATATATTGCAGTTTGGTTCCATCGATGAGTTGCTCAGCCGAGATAGTCCAATCGCCAACATGACGAAAGCCTTCGGGTACGGTGGATTCCACCTCATGAACGGTGTAGCCAGCGCGGTCGTAAGGGATGGCGCCGTGAGCGCCGGCCGGCCGCTCCCCCGCTCCCAACCAGGCACCAGCGGAATCTGCCGTGGATGCGTATCCGTAGACATTCGTTGTGAGCGTGCCGACGGTTTTTCCCGTTGAGTTGCTCACGACTTCAAAAGTAACGCCTCCCGCGGGCTGCTCGATACCCGATTCTTCGCTATCGCCATGGTCCTTGAACTTCGAGATCTCCAAATCGCAACTGATCGGCGTATCGCTTACGCGGCATTCGAGCTCAACCACACCGCTCTCGCCCATCTGCTCAGCGCCCACGGTGTAACTCCAGGTCTCGGAACCTGGCAGATAACCTTCGGGCGCCCGTGATTCAAAGAGCGTAAAACTGCCGAGCGGTACATCGTCGAGCGTTGCCGTGCCCTGGGCGTCGGTAACGCATGTGCGGGTCCATCCAGGCGTTGAGTCCGATACGCAGGTGAACTCGGCGCCCTCAAGTGACGCGCCCGGCTGGGCAGGTCCGCCCGTGGCGGCGTCAAGTTTGACGATGCGCACGCGCACGCGCCCCGGGTGTTCATCGATGGTGGTGCCTCCTCCGTTGTCCGAGGTGGTAAAGGCGATGCGGTCTTGACGCGGCAGATATCCTGTCGGTGCGGATGTTTCGACCAGATAGTAAGAGGTGCGAGGCAAAAGGGTAGCCCGGGCGCGTCCTGCCTCATCGAACGTGATCGTTCCCACGAGGGTTTCGTTTTGGGATTCATAGATATCAAACGTGGCACCCTCGAGTTTGTATGTGCCGTTTGATGTGGTGATGGTCGTATCGGCCGAGCGTTTTTCGAATGTAGCTTGAACGGTTGGCATCACGTAGAGCATGTCCTGACGCTGGGATCCGCTGATGGGCCCGGTGTAGCGCCGGGCTCTATGTTTGCCCGCTTTGATGTTGCCGGACACGGCGTTTTCGTAAAGCCAACGTGCTGCCTGGACGATCTCTGTGCCAGCGGAAGTATTGAACGAGCCGCTTTTGTGCGTGGTGCCGCTCGTGTACGCGAACGAGCCGTCGGGTTTGGTAGTTCCTGTGATCATCCAGACGGCAAGTTGTGTGGCGGCGCGGGCATGATCGGCGGACAGATTGTGACCGCCAAACGAGGTCTGTGTGGGATATCCATGGCAGATCACGGCGCCAAAGGCGTCATCGAGCCAGGTCCAGCCCTGGTCATAGGTGAGCCAGGGGCCGCCGGGCACGGTGGGCCCAAATCGGTCTTGGTTCATGCAGTACGATACAGACGAATCTTGAGCCTCGTATCGACCGATCAGGAACGGTCCGCAGTCATCGCTTATGGTCCTGAAGTTAAGTGCATCCCATCCATCCTGGGCCCTGGCCGCTGCGGGCAGAGCGCAAAGCGCGAGCGTGCCGAGGAACAGGAGCAGCACGAACCGTGCGAAGAGCGTTTGGGCGGGGTGATGTTTCACGTTGAACATAACTGCTCCTTGTCCCTAGAGGGTGCCGCGGAGGAGTCCTCGGCACATGGCAAAAGGGTAAAAAGGGCCGCTGTGCCGGTAAGTACCAAGCGCTGACCAAAAACTGGCCACGAGCTGTGCAGATTCGAGCGAAATCAGCTAATTAGTTCGGAACCACCGGTAGATATAGGTATGGCGAAAAATGAGCAGGTGCCAATCTCCATAGCTCGGTGCCAAGCAGGATGTTGAGCCCACAGATAAAACAAAGCGACTTTTGCTTGTCTGACTCTAGAGTACCGAGTTATAATTCCAAACTACACGCGGGCATCGCCAAGTGGTAAGGCATCAGCTTCCCAAGCTGACACTCGCGGGTTCGAGTCCCGTTGCCCGCTCCCAGATATTTAGCAAGCACGGTAACGCAGCGTTGCCGTGCTTTTTTCTGTGCAGCGTACCTTACGGAATCTTCGGTGAAGGCAATCAGGAAACTTCACGGCCTCCGCGAACGGTAGAAAAACCATCGCGAGTGGCTGAGCGATGGGATTAATTTCTGCTACATGGGATAAGTTCACCCCTTGTCGATGAATTGCGATTGCAAGCTTCCTGCTCGTTATTTTTATATCAACCGCGGTTACGAGTACACGTTCACCCCGTGTGGGTGGTAATAAGGGGAAGAAAATGGCAATTGATCTGAAAGGGGCGATGAAACGTTTTTCGGGCGCCGTAATTAAACCCGTGATGTTTCTCGCTGTTGCCGGTATTCTGCTTGCGATAAGCGTTCTAATGAAAATGGACGGTATGCCTGAGTTCGTCGCGCTTATGGGCAAGATGCTCTACACGTGCGTCAATTCCGGCGTCGTCGGTAACCTGAGCCTTCTGTTCTGCATCGGTATCGCATGCGCCCTCGCCAACAAGAAAAAGGGTGATGCTGCGGTTATCGCGGCCTCCACGCTCTTGGTGTATTTGTTCGCCAACAACTTCTGGCTCACTTCGACGGGTGCGCTCATCGAAGCCGATTCTCTTTATGGTACTGGCCAGGGCATGGTCTTGGGTATCCAGGTTGTCGACATGGGCGTCTTTATCGGTATCATTCTCGGTTGTATCGTCGGTTGGTTGTTTAATAAGTACTGTGATGTTAAGTTCCCCGAAGTTGTTAGTTGTTATGGCACGACTCGCTTCGTCTTCTTGCTCTGTATCATCGCCGCCATGGTGCTCGGCGTGGTGAACTGCTATTTCTGGCCCGTCGTCAATTCCGCCATCAACGCACTCCAGAATTTTATGCTTGCTGCGGGCTATGCCGGCCAGTTCGTCTATGCGTTCCTCAATAAACTGCTGATCCCGACGGGTATGCACCACCTGTTGTGGATGCCGTTCATGTACAGTTCTGTCGGCGGCACCGTCCAGATCGCCGGAGAGGCATATTCGGGTTCCTACAACATCTTCATGGCAGAGCTTGGCAACGCGGCGAACATCACCGCTATGGATCCGTCTATCCGCTTCAGCCTGCTTGGTTTTGGTAAGTGGTTCGGCACCATCGGAACCGTTCTTGCTTTCATCAGCGTTGCCAAGCCCGAGAAGCGTGGTGAGGTCCGTGCCATGCTCGTTCCCGTTGCGCTCGTCGCAGTTCTCGCTGGAGTCACCGAACCCTTTGACTTCCTGTATCTCTGGACCTCGCCGGTTCTCTATGTGGTTAATGCCGCGCTCGACGGTATATTCCAATGCATTCTGTTCGCGTCTGGTTTCAGGGCGCTGCTCACCGGCTTCATCGAGACTGTTCCCGGCCTTATTGCCCTTCCTGCGAGCCTGTCTCACTGGTTTGTCGTGATCCCGGTCGGTTTGGTCGCAATCGTCGTCTGGTTCTTTGTCTTCCGTTTCCTTATTCTCAAGCTCGGACTGGTGACTCCAGGTCGCGAAGACGAGCTTGAGCTTGAGAGCGAAGGTGCAACCGTTGCGGTTTCAACTGCATCCAAGCATGAGGCCATCTCCGACGAGGGTGTCCAGAACATCATCGATGGCCTCGGTGGCGAGCAGAACATCAAGAAAATATTCTGCTGCTTTACCCGTTTGCGCTGCGATCTCGTTGATATGTCCCTCATCGATGAGGACAAGATCAACAAAGTTCCAAACAGCGGCATCATCAAGGATAAAAACAATGTTCAGATTGTAATTGGCATGGCCGTGCAAGAGGTCAACGAGGCCGTCAACAAAAAGCTCGGCCGACCCATTGACTAACTCTGACAGTAGATATTTACAAGAATGAAAAAAAGGAGACAGTAATCATGGATAAGAACAAGCGTTTTGCAATCGCCATTGCCGGCGGCGCCTCCCGCTATACTCCGGGTATTCTCAAGATGCTCGTCGCCGAGAAGGACCGCTTCCCGCTGAGCAAGGTTGTACTTTACGATAACGAGGATGTCCGACAGAAGCGCATGGGCAAGTACGCTCGCGTTCTGATGAGCGAGTATTATCCCGAGTGCGAGGTCATCGACACGCTCGATCCCGAAGAGGCATTCACCGGTATCGACTTCTGCTTCATGCAGATCCGTGCCGGTCGCCAGGAGATGCGCCGTTCTGATGAGCATATCGCTCTGAAACATGGATGCATCGGCCAAGAGACCTGCGGCGCTGGCGGTTTCGCCTACGGCATGCGTTCTATCCCGGCTGTCATCAATATCATCAGGGACGTCAAGAAGTACAGCCCGGACGCGTTCGTTCTGAACTACTCGAACCCTGCAGCCATCGTTGCCGAGGCCACTAAACGCGTCTTCCCCAACGACAAGCATGTTATCAATATCTGCGACATGCCTGTGGGTATTATGAACCAGTACGCCGACGAGCTGGGTGTGCCGCGCAACTCCATCGAAGCTCGCTACTTTGGCCTCAATCACTTCGGCTGGTTTACCGCCATCCTTGACAAGGAGACCGGTCACGATTATCTGCCACAACTCAAAGAGATTTTCTCTGCTCCGCTGCCCGAGGACCATTTCGTTGACATGGATCCCAGCTGGCGCGAGACGTTCGTGTTCATGCGCAAGATGGTTAGGGAATGCGCGGATTACCTGCCGAACACCTACCTGCAGTACTACCTGTACAACAAGCATATCCTCGCTGGCGAAGATCCCGAGTGGACGCGCGCCGACCAGGTTATGGCCGGTCATGAAAAACAAATCTACGAGATGGTTGATGAGGTCTGCGAGACGGGCAAGATCAAGGGTACGAAGTACGGCTTCACCTACGAAGATCTTAAAGACGACGATCATGCCACCTACATCGTTGACCTTGCCTGCGCTTTGGCCTTCAACACACACGAGCGCTTCCTTATGATGGTTCCCAACGAGGGTATCATTCCCAACCTGACCCAGGGCATGATGGTCGAAGTTCCCTGCATGGTCGGTTCCAACGGCCCCGAGCCGTTGAACGTCGGCGAGATTCCCGCATTCCAGAAGGGCTTGCTCGAGAACCAGTATGCCTATGAGAAGCTGACTGTCGATGCGAACCTCAACGGCTCCTACATCGATGCCTGGCATGCGCTCACGCTCAACCGTTTGGTTAACGATACTGACACCGCGAAGGAGATTCTTGACGACATGATCGAGGCCAACAAGGACTACTGGCCCGAGCTTAAATAGCCACATCGATTTTGAGCGATAGAATGAGAGGGCAGGGCGATTCGTTTGTCCTGCCCCATTTTTTCGAGTACGATCGGATGGTGCACCGTGGCCGAGTATTCTCAACTCGAGCGTACCGTGATCCAGCACATAGTTTCACACATCTCCCAAAACAGGGAGCTGACGCTTACTGACATAGCCGAGCAGTGCCACGTTTCTAAGAGTACTGTCATAAAGGCCTTGCAAAAGCTTGGTTACCGTGGCTTCAGCGATTTTCATCGGGATGTTCGCCTGGGAGCGCGCTCGAGTAACGATGCGCTGCTTCCGAGTCGCGTGACGCGACTGCCGATTGAGGAGGAAGCAAAGGTTCTTTCCGATTTGCTCTATCGGCATAAAGAGGACCGGAACTTCATTTTCAAGAGCGATCGCCGCTCGGGTGATCTTTTGGCAAACTATCTCAGCCGTAAGCTGTCGCTGTTTGGGATTCTCTGTCCAGCTACTTATGACTATTCGATTGTCGACACCGTGATGGGTCGTCCGCCCGGGCTCGCCATTTTTTGTTTTCATAAGGAATTGCCGGGAAAAACGCATCTCGGTCAGCAAGAGGGTTATGGAGCCGGTTTACTTGAGGCGGCTAGGGGTGCGGGGTTCGATATCGTTGTGATAAGCGATTTGTCGAAGGATGAGCCGCATGAAGAGACAACAGCGATTTCAATCGTGCGGGACCAAGATATTACGGTCGATTTGTATGCAACTCGGGTGCTTATGCTCTTTGAGCAGACGCTTTCCGCTCTTTCCGCTCTTGCGGGGGGGGGGTCATGATGTTATCTGCTAAGCAGCGCCAGGTGTATGCAGCGGTGAGAAGCGCGGTTTTACAGGGACATAGTCCAACGGTTGATGATATCGCGCGCGAAACAGGAATTTCTCGCTCTACGGTGTCTCGCACGGCTGTCGGTGCCGGATATATGGGATGGCGGGAAATGATATCTGCCCTTGCGAGCTATTATTCCGAGAAAGCACCCGTAAGTGATGTCGGGCGCAGCGCTCGCGACATTGCTGAAATCATCGAAGAATATGAGTCTGCGCCGATTCTCGTCGACGCCGTGGGGGATTCGGAAGTCCTGACGGACTACATCATGATGCGACTTTGCGAGAACGGCTACAATGCGACTCTCTACTCGCTGGGATATTTCGACGGGTTGAAGGAGCAGGCCAAAACAGGCCTTTTGATTGTCTTCAACGAGAGCGGCATGTCGTTACTGCCATCATGCTTGGCGGCGAACATGAGGAGGTACAAGGTGCTCTCATTTACGGCTAGTCACGATTCACCTGTTTCGAAGGTCTCGGACATCAATATAGTGATCAAGAACAAAAAATCCACCGTTTCGCATTACGAGCCAAACTATTTTGCTGCTGGTTCCCTTGCACTGCTGGAGCGTGTCTTTTCGCTGCTGGGAAGATAGCTTCTGAGCCAAGGTTCGCGAGCGCTACAATGGTGCCGTTACGACCAACGTGCCAATAGCCAAAAAGGAGCCGCTATGATCGATCGCTATACCCGCCCGGAGATGGGACACATCTTCTCCCTCGAGAACAAGTACGCCATTTGGCAGGAGATCGAGGTTTTGGCTTGTGAGGCCCAGGCGGAGCTCGGCAAGATCGGCATCACCAAAGAGGAAGCTCAGTGGATTCGCGACCATGCGAACTTCGAGAAGTCGAAGGTCGACGAGATTGAGGAGGTCACGCGCCACGACGTGATTGCCTTCCTCACCAACATGAAGGAATACATCGATGCCGATGTTCCCGAGGGCGACCCCAAACCAAGCCGTTGGGTCCACTACGGCATGACGAGCTCCGATCTGGGCGATACCGCCCTGTGCTACCAGCTCACGCAGGCCTGCGACCTCATTATCGAGGACGTCAAGAAGCTCGGCGAGATCTGCAAGCGCCGCGCCTTCGAGGAGCGCAACACCCTGTGCGCCGGGCGCACCCATGGTATTCACGCTGAGCCCATGACGTTTGGCATGAAGTTCGGTTCTTGGGCCTGGGAGCTCAAGCGTGACCTCGACCGTCTTGAGGATGCTCGCAAGAACGTCGCCTTTGGCGCGATCTCGGGCGCCGTGGGTACCTACAGCTCCATCGATCCGTTTATCGAGGAGTACGTGTGCAAGCATCTGGGCCTGGTGCACGATCCGCTGTCCACTCAGGTCATCAGCCGCGACCATCACGCCTATCTTGCCGGCGTGCTTGCCACGACGGCCGCGACCTGCGAGCGCATTGCGACCGAGGTCCGCAATCTCCAGAAGACCGACACCCTGGAGGCCGAGGAACCGTTCCGCAAGGGCCAGAAGGGCAGCTCGGCCATGCCGCACAAGCGCAATCCCATCACCATGGAGAAGGTCTGCGGCCTTTCGCGCGTGGTGAAGGCCAACGCCCAGGTCGCCTTTGACAATGTGGCCCTTTGGCACGAGCGCGATATCTCACACTCGTCTGCCGAGCGTGTTGCCCAGGCTGACAGCTTCATCGCCCTCGACCACATGTTCCAGTGCCTCATTCGCGTGATCGACGGTCTGCAGCTCTATCCGGCGCGCATGATGGCCAATCTCAATAAGACGCGTGGTCTTATCTTCTCGTCCAAGGTGCTGCTTGCCCTCGTTGACACCGGCATCACGCGCGAGGATGCTTACGCTATCGTTCAGGAGAACGCTATGGCGACTTGGCACGAGGTGCAGGATTGCGTTGCCGGCCCCACGTTTAAGGAGCGCCTTGAGGCCGATCCGCGCTGCACGGTGAGTCAGGAGAAGCTCGATGAGATCTTCGATCCCTGGGACTTCCTCACCCGCATCGATACGGTCTTTGACCGCCTGGAGCAGCTGAGCTTCGACTAGGGACTCATCCTCCTCGTTCAAGTTCGACTTTCCAATCACAAACCCGCTGGTAACACGTTTTACCAGCGGGTTTTCTTATGACGAGCATTGGAAACTCGCACTTCAACGGGGCGCGGGTGCCGCCGCCCACACCCGCAGAGCCTCCGATGGCCCGTTCTGCGTGACGAACAACGTCTGGCGGGGATAAAATGAATATTCCTGTACACCGACAAGGGGCGGCTGATGGCCAAGAAGAAACTGATAGCGATCATGTTCGCCTGCGCGGCGGTGTTGCTCGTTGTCACGGCACCCTGCCTTTTCCAAAGGGCCGACCTTTCTGTCAAGCCAGAGACTTCCACGAGCCAGACCACGACGGACGATGACCTACCGGTGATCAAGATCGGCATCGATATCAAGACGCCCTTCGTCTATGTCGGTACCGATGGTGACTACACCGGTATCGATGCCGATATCGCTCGCGAGGCGTGCAAGCGCGCCGGGTTGAGACCGGAGTTCGTACGTATCGACTGGAATGAGCGTGATGATCTGCTGGCTAAGGGTGAGATCGACTGCATCTGGTGCGGCTATTCGTGGAACTCGCGTGCCGATCGGTACCGCTGGACCCATACCTATCTCACCACGGATATATCGGTGCTCATCAAAAAAGATGCGCCGGCGAAAAGCCTTACGGACCTCACAACGGAGACCGTGGCGGTGCGCGCCGGTTCGGTGAGCGAGCGCAAGCTGCTCACGGGTGCTCTGGGTACTTCGGATTCGCTAACGGTTCGGGCGTACGGATCGGTCGATCTGTCTATTGCGGCCTTCGTCAAGGGCTATACCGATTGCTGGATGGGCTACGACTACCTGGCCCAGCGCATTCTTGCCCAGAACCCTGATAAGTATCGCTATTTGAGCCAAGGGGCGCTTACGATCGATCTTGGCGTTGCTTTTGATACCGATTACCAAGGCGATTATCTCGATAAGCTCAATGTTGCTATCGATGCCATGAAGGACGAGGGCGTCACCAAAAAGATCCAGAAGCAATATGTCGAGCAGCTCGTCGACGCTCAGCGAGACGAGGTGAGTGATGAAGACTAGGTTGTCCGATCTGCTTAGGTCAAAGGAGGGGTCCGCAAAGCGTATAGCGGCTATCGGCGTGGCCTTCATGCTGCTCAATGCCCTCGTGATTGGCGGGCTCTTTGTTGTCGCGACGCAGCGCTCCCTTGCCAAAACACTCGATTTTGCCAACGAGACGGTCGCGTTTTTGCAGAACAGCTGCGAAAAATACGATAACTATCAGATGGGCAAAACCTCTGATGAGATTGAAAAGCTGCTCGGTATCGCCAACTCGTTCGCACACTATATGCCCTCGGATCAGGTTGAGATCGATGATTCCCTGATCGAGGAGTACGTGTATTCCGAGCGCCTTTCGGGCATGGTGGTGTTCGACGCCGAGGAGACCCCCATCGCACATCACGATGCGGACGGTCGGGATCCTTTGGTGCTTTGGGGCGATGTGCTGCAGAGCTCTTCGGTTCAATCGGTCTTTCGGCAGCATCGTTCGAGCTATGCGGATATGACCTCGCAGCGGGGTATCGACTTTTCTGTTGCCGTGGCACCCTATGAGGACGGCGCCGTGCTCGTCTACCGGATGGAAGACGAGGCGACGGCGACTGGTTACGGCTACGAGATTTCCGACCTGCTTGCGAACAATACGTTCCATGAGAACCCGATGGTTATGATCGCCTCAAAGGGCTCGGTCGTTTCGTCCAATGATGAGCGCGCCAACGAGTCGCTGCTCAGGTCCCTCGACGATCGCAAGGTCGATTGGAGTCGTGACCAGCTCACCAAAATCGAACGAGAGGGAACCACGTGGTATGCCGTTCGCTCGGCTTACAAGGACTACATGTTCTACGTGCTCTACCCCACGTCTGAGGTCATGTCGGGGCGCGCGGGCTTTGTCGGGCTGGGCTGCGTGGCCTATCTGGGCATTGCGCTGGCGATTCTTGCGGTAAGGGCTGTCTATGACCGTCGCAGCCTCAAAGAGACGCAAAAACAGCTTGATATCATCAATGCCATCAGCACCACTTACAAGACAACCTTCTTGGTTCATCTCGACACGATGAAGATGGAGGGTATCAACCTGTCGAAAGACGTGGAGCGGGTGTTTGATGAGAGCCCGGCGCCGTTGGACTTTTTGGATCAGGTTTGCCGAGACGTCGTGCTGCCCGAGTGCCGCGATACGTTGAAGGAATTTATGGATCCCGCCACGCTTGAGGAACGACTGCGCGATGTGCCGTTTTTGGGCCTCGATATCCAAAACAGTCATGGTGTCTGGTACTCGGTCCAGGTGATTCCGCAGCGCCGTGATGAGGAAGGTCGGCTTTTGGCGGTGCTTGTGGCTACCCGTGATATCACGACCGTCAAGCGCGCCGAGGAGCTCTCGTTTATCGATAAGCTCACGGGACTCTACAACCGCAACTATCTTGAATCGCATGAAGGGGAGCTTCTTTCGTACGACAACCTGCCGGTGAGCGTCGTTATGGCTGACTGCAACTATCTCAAGCGCACCAACGATACGTTGGGTCACGAGTGGGGCGACCGTTTACTGCAACGCATGGCGGCTGTGCTGCGCGAGGTGGCGGGAGACGATTGCCTGCCTATGCGCGTGGGCGGCGACGAGTTTTTGCTGGTCTGTCCTCACATGGACGCGCAGCAGGCTGAGTCGCTCGTGGTGATGATGCGAGATGGACTCGATATGGTGAGCGACGAGGTGCTCCAGGTAAGCGCATCGTTTGGTGTCTGCACCGTCGAAGATGCCTATACCACGATGAGCGAGGCATTTAAGAAGGCGGACGAGAAGATGTATGTCGAGAAGCGGGCGGTCCATGCTGCTCGGGATGCCAAAGAATAATTGAGCAACAGCGCGATCGGTAATCCCGCCGCCGAGATGTGAAATTGATGCCTAGGGCTCATAGATGCCGGGGGATGGGGATAATGGACGATCGATGACAAGGGATCTGTTAGGGGAGATTATGATCAGCGTAGATTACAAACCGAGTGGCGTATGCGCCCGCAATATCCATCTTGATCTGTCCGATGACGGCAAGACTGTGCTCGGCGTGGAATTCACGGGAGGCTGCGATGGCAACCTCAAGGCGATCTCCAGGCTCGTCGAGGGTGCTCCGGCCGATCGCGTGGTCGAGGTGCTTGCCGGCAACACGTGCGGCATGAAGAAGACCTCTTGCGCCGATCAGCTCACACGTGCCATCGAGCAGGCTCGGGCCAACCGATAACATGGGGCTGTTCGACCGATCAGGCATAACGCGCCGCGGGTTTTTGCTGGGCGGACTGACCGCCGGCGCCGTCAGCACGACGGCGCTTGCCGGTTGCTCATCCAAAGCAGGCTCGAGCGATGATGCGGCGGGCGAGCCGCAGGTGGTCAAAGACGATTCCAAAATCGTTTCGGTCATCGATGAGTACAAGGCGGTCGACGTTGACATGGAGGCCGCCGGTACCTGGACGCTGCCCATCGGAACGACCCTCTCCTACTGCGAGGGTGATTACGCTGCGGCCATGATGGCTCCCGCCTCTGCTCGTCACGCCAACACGCTCGGTGTGCTCGGCTTGGCCGACGGTACGCTTACCACCCTTATCGAAGAGCCGGTAAACGGTACTGCCAGCGGTTTTTACGATATGCGTTGCACCGACAGTCTATTTGCCTGGATCGAGATGGACTATGCCAAATCGAGTTGGTCGCTGTATGCCCAGGCGCTTTCTGGGACTGCTCTGAGCGGAGACGCGGTCGAGCTCGATCATGGCGGTGCAAATTATGATCCGCCGCTGTTTAGCGCTACGGGCTCTTCGGTCATCTGGTACAAGATGCCGTCCACCTCGGGCAAGAAGAGCTCAAGCGATTCGTTTTGCTACCTGCAGTCGCTGGATGACAGCAAGCCGCAGACCATTTGGAAATCGGCGGGCCGTTTTGCCAGCGCGCCGCGGGTGAGCGATGGCATCCTGACCATTACACCGCGCGTTCGCAACGACGAAGGCGTCTACTACGGCATGACGGCGATCGACCTCACTGACGGCAACAACACACGACGTGCGCAGCTGGTGCTGCCTACGAGCGTTTCTCCCTTCGAGGCCGTCTATATGGGCGACACGTTCGTCTTCAGCATCGAGGCTTCCTATGACGGCGTGGGCAGCTTGGGCAATATGGGTACCTATATCGGAAACGAAGGGGGCCCGTATATCTATCTCTCGCGCGAGCCGTTGGCGTGTGCGGCCGGCAAGGGCAGCAAATATCTTGTCAAAGCGCAGGCGTCGCATTTTTTGATCGATACCAAGGCCAAGACGTATGGCACGCTGCTCTCCCCCGATCGAGCGCTCGATTATGGCGACTACCCTGCCAGTGCCGGCGAGGTCGACAGTTTTGTGACCTATGCCACGGTGCGCAACAGCCAAGGTGTTCCCGAAGCCGTTACCGCCCGCCTCTTCTCGCTCTAGCTTCCCTCCTGCCCTCTCCCTTAAGCCAACTCTAAGGAAGAGGGTTAAAACGAGGTAAAACGGGGAATAACTCCCCCATACTCCGCCCGTTTGTCGGCGCGGCGCCGCCGCATGGCCCGCGCTGCCGCAACGTGCGCTAAAATGGAGCATGTTCTTAGTTAAGTGAGACAGGGAGGCCGTGTTATGGCTTCAGATGCAAAGAAGATTCTGCTGGTTGAGGACGAGAAGGCCATTCGCGACGCCGTCGCCGCCTATCTCGAGCGCGAGGGTTATTGGGTTGTGGGCGTCGGTGACGGCCAGTCCGCGATCGAGGAGTTCGAGAAGCATCAGTTCGACCTGGTGGTGCTCGACCTTATGCTGCCCAAGGTCCCCGGCGAGCGTGTCTGCCGCTCCATCCGCGATACCTCCGATGTGCCCATCATCATGCTGACCGCCAAGGGCGAGATCGAAGACCGCATTATCGGCCTCGAGCTCGGCGCTGACGATTACCTTATCAAGCCGTTCAGCCCGCGCGAGCTCGTTGCCCGCGTGCGAGCCCTGTTCCGTCGCGCGCATCAGGCTGACGAGCCGGCGGTCGAGGTGCTCGACTTCGGCGATCTGGTTATCGATATCTCGGGCCACAAGATTTTGGTCGAGGGCAAGGAAGTCGACCTCACGGCTTCCGAGTTCAAGCTGCTCACCACGCTCGCCCGTCATCCGGGTCGCGTCTACAACCGCATGGAGCTGGTCGAGAAAGTGCTCGGCTACGACTTTGAGGGCTACGAGCGCACCATCGACAGCCATGTCAAGAACCTGCGCGCCAAGCTGGGCGACGATCCCAAGAAACCCAAGTGGCTCTACACGGTCCATGGTGTCGGCTACCGCTTTGAGGCTCCGGCCAAGACGGACAAGAACGACTAACGGCAATCAAAGGAAAACTCAGATATGACCCCTGCACGCTTTGAGATCGGACAAAAGCACAAGCAGGAGAGCGAGGCGGGTTCCAAGGCAAGTTGGAACACGCCTCGTTCTGATTCGCGACCTGCTTTGAGCTATGCCTCGCGCATGGCCCTGTGGTTTGCACTTACCTCGCTTATGACCGTGGTGGTGCTGGTGGGTGTGGTAAGCGTGGTGTGGGGCACTGCGTTTTCGGACTACACGCGCGCCAACATCGTGGAGATCGCCAACGTGGCGGCCGAGAAGCTGGCCGATAGCTATAGCAAGAGCGGAAACTGGACGGCTGAGGAGCTGCGCTCGGTGGCAAAGTCGAGCTTGGTCTCCGACGATCTGGGCATGCAGGTGAGCAACAGCCGCGGCGTGGTGGTCTATGACGATTCGTGGCCGAGCGCCTCGGCCACGGCCGATGTGCGCGACAGCGGCTCGTCCTCAGAGAAAACCTCCGATAAAAAGGCCTCGCACAGCCCGGTTTCCTCGGCGCCAACTAACTCGGACAGCGTGGTCAATGTGGAGATCGTGACCACGGATGGCGAGCATGTGGGCCAGGTCAAGCTGTGGGCCATCGGCTCGGATGCGCTGCTCACCAAAGCCGATACCGCTTTTAGGGAGAAGACCTTTAATGCCATGGCGCTCGCTGCGGTGGTGGCCGTGTGCATCTCGGTGGTGATCGGCTACTTTGTGTCGCGCATGCTCACCAACCCCATCCGCCGCATCACCGGCACAGCCAAGCAGATCCGCGACGGCGATCTTTCGGCGCGCACGGGCCTGCGCGGCGACGACGAGATCGATCAGCTGGGCGAGACGTTCGACGAGATGGCAACATCGCTCGAGAAGGACATGAAGCACGAGAAACGCCTGACGAGCGATGTGGCTCACGAGCTGCGCACGCCGCTCATGGCCATGCTCGCCACGGTCGAGGCCATGCAGGACGGCGTCTATCCCACCGACGAGGAGCATCTTGAGACGGTGGCGTCCGAGACCCGCCGCCTGGCGCGCCTGGTGCAGCAGATGCTCGATCTTTCGCGCATGGAAAACAGCACCGCGCCGCTCAACTTGGAACCGGTCGACATGGTTCCCTTTGTGCAGGGGATCGTCAACGGCCAGGAGCGCCTGTTTGCCGATCGCGACCTGCGCCTGCGTTTTGCCGACGAAACGCAGGGCAAAAACGACATCATCGAGGCCGACCCCGACATGATCACCCAGTGCGTGATCAACCTGCTGAGCAACGCCATGCGCTATACGCCCGAGGGCGGTTGGGTCGTGGTGTCGGTCATGGCCGGCCGCAAACATGTGGACGTGGCGGTCTCGGATACGGGCATCGGTATTGCCAAAGAGGACTTGTCGCGTATCTTCGGGCGCTTTTGGCGTGCCGACGCCAGCCGTGCGCGCGAGGCGGGCGGTCTGGGCGTGGGCCTTGCCGTGACCAAGCAGATCGTCGAGCGCCACCACGGCTACATCTCGGTGGAGTCCGAGCTTGGAAAGGGTACGACTTTTACGATTCATCTGCCCCGCGAGCACACGGCGGACGCGCCTTCCACTACAATGGAGCACTAGCTTTTTGCTATCCGGTAAAGGAGGGTGCGCCCTGCCGCTCCAGATTGCAAAGAGCGTGCGGGCCGCGTGCCCGCATTCCTGTCGTACTTAGGTAAGGAGTGACTCACGTGACAACGATGGAGCGCCGTCCGGATTCTCGAGGCAAGGTTCGCGACATTTACGATGCAGGCGACAACCTGCTCATGGTGGCGACCGACCGTATCTCGGCTTTCGATTACATTCTTCCGGACGAGATCCCCTTCAAGGGAGAGGTGCTCAACCGCATCTCGGCTTTTTGGTTTGATAAATTTGCCGATATCGTGCCCAACCACCTGGTTTCCATCGATCCGGCTGACTTCCCCGCGGAGTTTGCCGAGTACCGTGACTATCTCGCCGGCCGTGCCATGCTGGTCAAGAAAGCCCAGACGATCCCCATCGAGTGCATCGTGCGCGGTTATCTGACCGGTTCGGGCAAAAAGACCTACGATCAGGACGGCACCGTCTGCGGCATCAAGCTTCCCGAGGGGCTGACCGAGGCCTCCAAGCTTCCCGAGCCGCTGTTCACCCCGTCCACCAAGGCTGCCCTGGGCGATCATGACGAGAACATCTCGTATGAGCGCTGCTGCGAGATCGTGGGCGAGCAGATCGCCTCGCAGATCCGCGACCTGTCGCTCAAGATCTACAAGGCCGCTGCCGAGTATGCGGCGACCCGCGGCATCATCATCGCCGACACCAAGTTTGAGTTCGGCGTGATCGATGGCAAGGTGACGCTCATCGACGAGTGCCTTACCCCCGACTCGAGCCGTTTTTGGCCCGCTGCCTCCTATGAGGAGGGCAAGGTTCAGCCGAGCTACGACAAGCAGTTTGTTCGCAACTGGCTCAAAGCCAACTGGGATATGACGGGCGAGACCCCGCATCTGCCCGCCGACGTGATCGAGGGAACCTCCGAGCGCTATCGCGAGGCCTTCCAGATCATCACGGGCTCCCAGTTCGAAAGCATGAAGGAGAACGCGTAAGTGAGTACCCGCAGCGCCACCAACAAGCGCACGCAAAACCATGAGGTAACCGGCGTCGCCCGCAAGTCCGCCGCCTCTGCCAAGCCGGCCCGTTCGGCCGCAAGCTCCGTCCGCGTGGTGCCCGCCACCGCCAAGGCGCGCCGCAAGGAGATCGAGAAGGGCGAGGACCTCAGCAACCTCTCCAAAGAGGAGAAGCGTGCGCGCAAGGCCAAGCAGCGCGCGCAGGAGGACCGCATCTACACGGTGAGCAACATCCTGCTCAAGCAGGACGAGGATTACCTCAAGCGCCGCAAGATCTGGTGGGGCCTGCTCGCCGCGGGCATGGTGCTCGTCGTTGTTATCTGGATCTCGTTGTTCGCGCTGGGCAGCAACGGCTCAACTGCTACCGGTCCTGTTCAGATGGTGGGCATCGTGCTTGCCTACGTGGTGATCCTGGGCGACTTTATCTATGACTTCGTTCGCATCCGTCCCCTGCGCAACCTGTATCGCACGCAGGCCGAGGGCATGTCCGAGAACAAGCTCAACGCGCTGATCGAACGCTCCGCCGCCGAGGAGGACCGCCGCCGCGCCGAGAAGGAAGCCGCCAAGGCCGCCAAGAAAAAATAAGCGCTGCGTACCCATAGGGTATCCTGTAAGGCGCGTCGCGCAGGCGGCGCGCCTTTTGTGTGCCGCGACCGCATGTCGTCGGTGCTCGATTTCAAGGAGAAGATGTTCATGATCCGTGCAGCTTTGACTGTCGATGAAGCCCGTGAGGGCATGAGGGCGCTCGAGCCCAAACTTAAAAACTATGCTCGCCTGATCGTGCGCAAGGGCGTTAACGTTGCCGCTGGTCAGGAGGTTGTGGTGCAGGCTCCCGTGGGGTGCGCCGCTTTTGCTCGTCTGGTGGTAGCCGAGGCTTATGCCGCCGGGGCGGGCCACGTAACGGTTTTGTGGGCTGACGATGCCGTGACGCGCCTGACGTATGAAAACGTGGACAAGGCCTATTTTGAACAGACGCCCGCCTGGAAGCGTGCGCAGCTCGATGATCTTGCCGCTGCCGGTGCGTGTTTTATCTTTATCGAGGGCTCCGATCCCGAGGCTCTCAAGGGCATCGATCCTGCCAAGCCCGCCGCCGCCTCCAAGGCGCGTAACACCCAGTGCAAGGTGTTTCGTCATGGGCTCGACTACAACATCAACCCTTGGTGCATCGCCGGCGCACCGGTCGCCGCTTGGGCGCGCCATGTGTTTCCCCATGTGGAGGACGAGGTTGCCATCTACAAGTTGTGGCTTGCGATTTTGCACACGGCCCGTGCCGATGGCGAGGATCCGCAAAGCGACTGGGAGTTGCATGATGCGGCGTTCGAGAAAAACCTGCGCTTTTTGAACGACTGCCATTTCGACCGTTTGCACTATACGGCCTCTAATGGCACCGACCTTACGGTTGGCATGACGGCCGGGCATCTGTGGGGTGGCGGCAAGGGCCAGACGCCCGAAGGGCATCCGTTCTTTCCCAATATTCCTACCGAGGAAGTCTTTACCTCGCCGGACCGCATGCGGGTGGACGGTGTGGTGCACTCCGCGATGCCGCTGGTCCATCACGGCAACAAGGTCGACCGCTTTTGGCTCAAGTTCGAAGCTGGCAAGGTTGTGGACTTTGATGCCGAGGTGGGCAAGGCCACCCTCGAGAGCATTCTTGAGACCGACGAGGGCGCGCGCCGTTTGGGCGAGGTTGCGCTGATCAGCAAGAACACGCCGATCCGCGAGAGCGGCATCTTGTTCTATGACACGTTGTATGACGAGAACGCGAGCTGTCACTTGGCGCTGGGCGTCGGTTTTCCCGAGTGCCTGGAGGGCGGTTATGACATGGACAACGACGAGCTTGTGGCCGTTGGCGTCAACGTGTCGAGCACGCATGTCGACTTTATGATCGGTACCGATGACATCAATATCACGGGCATCGCCGCCGATGGGCAAGAGACGGTGATCTTCCAGAACGGCCAATGGAGTTGGGAATAACCGGCCGCTCGTGCTACAATGCCACCTGCGGGCCGTTAGCTCAGTTGGCAGAGCAGGGGACTTTTAATCCCAAGGTCCAGGGTTCGAACCCCTGACGGCC
>ERZ808246.263-NODE-263-length-47104-cov-7.294289_pt1 | contig 47104 bp, 54 predicted proteins | sample MGYA00521083_ERZ808246 | MGnify/ENA primary metagenome ERZ808246 (study PRJEB31516, sample SAMN03275577) | gut metagenome | biome: mammalia-associated habitat; material: feces | host: Papio cynocephalus | place: Kenya | collected 2012-07-07 ... | reverse complement strand
GTCGCTTCGTCGAAAACACGGATATGCAAAAGCTTTGTATCCGTTTCTCTGCCTAAAATATATTCGAATACTCCTCTTTTATTCGTCACAAACGGATCGGAAAACAAAGCGTTCACCCGTTCGGAAACCTTTTGCGGGCTATAGGGCGTTGCGTGATACAGTTCGTACAGCCGCCCCCATTCCAAACCGCGCATTTCGTTTTCAACATCAATAAAAACGGCGGACACCCAATCTATGACGCTGTTGAAATACGTTTTCAGTTCCGCTATCTCCAAATCTTGCCGATGCGCCGACATATAGCTTGAAATATTGCCGTGGCTGACCCAATCCAAAGCGCGTTCCAGATAATCCTGCCTGTTGACCGCCCCGTTGATATAGGCGCTCCATTTTTGGACATTGGAATTTTGGGAATTGCTGAATTCTTGTTTCGCCAATGTAACAAACGGTCCGGAATAAACGGCGTTCAGCAGCTCTTGATTATTCAGCGGAACGCCCGCGATATTGATTGTTTTAAACCATTCCTTGATTTCCGCTTCCGTCCCCGAACACACATACACCAACAACGCCGTATCCAAAATTCTCTTTTGCGCTTCAAGATTCAGTCCGTCAAAATATTGTTCCATACCGTTATGGTCTTTGACGGCAAAACGGTTTGTCAAAAAACGTCCGATGCTTGTAATTCTCTGCTGTCCGTCAAGGACTTCATAAGCATCATCCCCTGTTTTATTGAAATAAATCAATCCCAAAGGATAGCCTTTCACCATCGAATCAATCACGGCGACATCTTTTTTCCCGTCGGCGTAAATGTAATTGCGCTGATATTCGGGTTGAATCGTCAACCGCCCGTCCAAACCAAACAAGCCTTTGCCCTCCAATTCGTTATAGACAAAACCTTTGCATAAATCGGACACGGCTATTTGTTTCAGAGTCGTTTTCATTTCACCCTCTTTTTTTGATAAAAATTCTCTTGTATTTTTTAACACCGTTCACCAAAGGTTGCGCGACACGGCTTTCCGCTTTCCACAATCCGTTTGAAAAGCCGACGCCCTCGCTTTCGGTCGCACCTATGATTTCAAACTGCTCGGGATTGTATTTATCCAAAAAACTGATTGGAACGCCCATTGCGCCATTATAATCGGACGGAATGGAATCGGTAAACGGCACCTCGATTGCGTCGTAATTATCGTATTTTTGATAACCAGTTTCCCGAATTTCCTTGTGTTTGCTGTATTTCAGATTATCCGCCGTTGTCATTAAAGTCAGCGGCTGATGCCGTTTCCCGTGATCAATGTTTGTTAAAAAAATGGAAGATACGTTTTTCATATTTAATCCGTTGATAATTTTATCAAAATTTGAGTCCTTTGATTCAAACCACATACCTCCACTCCATTCAGTTCGTCCGGACCATATTTCATTATTTTTTATGAGAGGGAAAACTTCTTTAAAAGTTACGCAATTTTTATTGGCAATGATGATAAATTTCTTTTGCGCCTCCATAATCCATTCCAAGAACCGCCTGAACAAAGAAAACGGCGGATTGGTGACGATTATATCCGCTTCATCTCGCAATTTGGTCACTTCCGCGCTGCGAAAATCACCGTCCCCGTCCAAATACCGCCATTTCAAAGCGTTAATGTCCGCTTTCGCGCTTTCACCGCGCGTCAAAGTAAAAATTTTGCCCTTAATTCCGGTTTTATCGACATCAAAAGCGGGATTTTGACGTTCAAACAAAGTCGGCTGCCAATCTGTTTTGTACGATTTGCTTTCGGCGGCGAAGCTTGTACTGATAAGCTTTTTTAATCCGAACGCTTCGAAATTTTGGGCAAAAAACTTTGTAAAATTGCTCCATTCCGGATCGTCGCAGGGCAACAGAACCGTTTTGTCGCGAAAAACATTCGGATTAAAGTCCAGATAGGCGTTCATTTCCCGCTGAATATCGGCATATTGCGTATAAAATTCATCGTTTTTAGCGGCTTTGGCGTGATGAAGCTTTTCGTTTGCCATAAAAAAATCCCCGTGAACCGCCTGTCAAGCGGCTCGGGGAGTTGAGAAATCATACATCAGAATGACTGTTTGACCTTTAAAGCCGACCGATTTAAATCGGGGCTTCTGAACATACGCCAAAACCTCCCCGATCCGTAAAAAAATCGGGGATATAATTCCGTTCCGCATCATACGAAACGGATTGTCGGCGTTTATATCAAACGCCGCTGATGTAAAAAGCTTCTCACAGCTCCGCGCCTCTTTTTCAGGCACTGATGCGGACGAACCATCCGTCCGCAATTACTTATAGGATAAGAGGCATCAACGAACCGCGCAACAAAAAAAGCGGTTTTCGGCTTCTTATTCACCGCGCCGTTTTTCATAGCGGCTTTGATGAAGTGCCGCCCGACGAAAACAAGACAAGCTACAGCCGGATCAGAACCAATCCCCGACCGCGTTTAATTCCGGTTCGCTGTCATACGGGGTGTTGACGATGACGATGCCGCTGCCTTTCATGCCCTCTTTGACGCCTTTGAACATGACTTCGCCGTTGTAGAATTTCGGCAATCCGGCGGATTTCAACGTTTCCAGCATGGGAATGTGCAGGCCGTCGTCCAAAACCGGATACCACAGGAACAAAACGCCCTCCGCCCATTTTTTATGGACTTTCAGCAAAAAGCGCGCGGCCGTTTCGTATTCGGTTTTCACCTCGAAACTGGGATCGACGACCATAATGCCGCGCCGCGGCGTCGGCGGACACAGCGCCAATCCGCCCTCGTACCCGTCGCGGTGGTGCAGGTGCGTGTTCGGATAGCGCATGAAACGGTACAGTTCCTGATATTCCCGCGGATGCAGTTCCATCAGATGCAGCGTGTCCGTCGGGCGCAGCAACGCTTCGGCGATAAAGGGCGATCCCGCGTACAGGTTTTTGCCGACTTCGGATTCCAGCCGCTTTTCCAACATGAAATAAGGATGCGACCGCAACTTTTCCGATTGCGCCATTTTCAAAAAGCCGCGCGCCGCTTCGCCCGTTTTCGCGGCTTCGACGCCGGACAGGTCGTACACGCCCCGCCCCGCGTGCGTTTCCAAATAGGTCAGCGGCTTGTCCTTTTGCGTCAAATGGCGCAGTACGACGCACAGGGACGCGTGTTTGTGAACGTCCGCCAAATTGCCCGCGTGGTAAATGTGTTGGTACGACAGCATGGCTGATCCTCCGTTGTAAAACCGTGGTGCAGTATAAAATCGGAACGACGCTTTTTCCAGATAAATCTTGACTTTTCCGACTTATTATTACATAATGTGATTATTTTTCAAGGGGGAATTATGCTGAAAAAAACGCAAAAGACCGGAGCAACGCGGAAAAAAAACTTTTCCGCCGAAGAAATGAGCGATTATCTGATCGACACGGTCAGGGAAGTGATCGAGGTCGCGCGCCGACCCGTGCCCGTTTTGGATAAAAACGGCGCGCCGACGGGGGCGGTCGAATACCAATCCGCGACGGTTTTAAAGGCGTGCGAGCTGATGGCGAAATTGATGGGTTCGATCAAGGAAACGGACGGCAAAGGCGTGTCGGTTCAAATCGTGTCCTACCGCGACGCCGAAAAGGACGAATCCGCCGCGAAAACGCTTTGATTTTTAATGTTGGTTTTATATCTCAAAACGGTTATACTGCGACGTATCCGGAGGGGGAGGCTTCCCTTTCGGCTGATTTCATATTTTGAGGAGAGTTTTATGAAAAAGCTTGCTTTGTTGGCCGTTTTGGTCGGTTCGATGATGATGTCCGCGTGCGCCGTCATTCCGCAGAATATGGCGATTTTCTCGCCGGTCGCCGTTGACGCCGTCGCGCCGAACAATATGTTCGTCAACAACAACGTCCGCCCCTTGAAACGCGGCGAAGCGACCCAGACGGGTATCATCCTGTTCTCGTCGGGCGATGCGTCCATCGAAGCCGCCATGAAGAACGGCAACATTACCAAAGTTCACCACGTCGATTACAAAACGACGACGGTTCTGTTCCTGTACACGAAACAGACCACGATCGTTTACGGTGAATAATCCGAACGAATCGAAAAGCGGCTTTCAATCGAAAGCCGCTTTTTTTGCGCCTGAAATTCAATCCGCCAGCGGATCGTAATCCCTGTAATCCCGCGCCGCCCGACGATACGGGCGTTCCATGGTTTGCGCCCGTTCCCTGATCCCCATGGCCAGATAGCGGAAAGCGTCCGCCGCGTGGCTGGTCCAATCGTGCAAAGGGCGCGGCTGGAAATCCTTGCGCGCGTCGTCCCACGCCCGCTGGTATTGGCGCAGCGCCTCCAACCCTTTGGCGCACTTTTCCTTGTCGAACCGGCACCGCGGCAACAGCAGCCGGACGGCGGCGATGCCGTTTTCAACGCTCGCCCGTTCCAAAACGCGGCCGCGCACCCCCAGCCCCGCCAGAATGTCCAGCCGGCTTTTGCCGCTGGAAAGTTCGTGCACGCGGATGTCGTGGGGAAAGATGTTGTCATCGGTATAGACGTAGGGTTTGCTTTTCAGCACCTTGACATAATGATCCAATCCGACACCGCTTGATTCGTAATAGTCAATGACAAACACCTCCGCGCCGTTCTGCTGGTAAAACCAGATCGCCGTGCTGTCCCCGACGCCCAAATCCCACGCGGTCGTCACGGGCAAGGCCGGATTGAACGGCACGTCCCCGATCCGCCCGCCGTTTTCCAGATCGTTCAGCAAAGTTCCGTAATAGCTGCCTTTCAGCGCGGCGTCGAAAGAGCAGAAAAACTCTTGTTGAATAATGCTGTCGTCCATACCGGCCGCGCGTTCGGCGTCCACCGCGGCCATCGGAATCGCCTTGGTTTCCGAAACGCCCAGTTTCTGCGCGAACCAATCGGGCGAATTTTGCGCCGTTTCAAACAGTTTCAGCCCGTGGTTGCGTCCCCGCGGCGTGTAGATGAACAACGCCCACCCGCCGTTTTCCGCCAAAATCGGGCGGATAAAGTCCCACGCGGCGGGATCGGCGATCGAATATTCCGAAAACACGACACCGACGGGGTTCGACCCGACCAACGCATTGTACCCGTCCGACCCGACGCATTGCCAGATCGACCCGTTCAGCAGTTCGATTTTCATTTCCTGCGAATTGACGGACTTGCGCAACGCTTTCGGAAACACCTGATCAATCACGCGCCTGCCCTGTTTGTCGATCGCGTCCCAAACGACTTTGCGCGCCTGCGTTTGCAGCGGCAACATATGCCAGTACACGCCGACGCGCTGCATCGCCGCCACCGCCGTCCAATTCAAGGACAGGCTGTCCTTTCCCGCGCGCCTGTGCCACACGGCGACCGCGCGCTTTCCGCCGTTTTCCAGATAACGCCACAGATCCAGCTGGTATTTTCTGGGTTTCCATTTATACGGTATTTTGATATCGACCATTCTTCCCCCGTTCAAAGCATAAAAAAAGGTCTGCGGAGCAATCAGCCCCGAAGACCCGAAACGATATCACATTATGTAATATTTTTACGCGTTTGTCAAGCTTCGCCTTCGCATACGGGAGCGATCACCGGTTCGTGACGGCAGGCGCGCATGAATTTCATCAACCCGTCGGGCGTGACGGTCGTCGTCGCCGTGTTGACCAGCGGATGAAAATTGATTTTTTCCTGTTCCATCATTTCCTTGTCCAAAACGACGGTGACGCGGTTTTCCGTGTCGTTGACGACGGAAAAGGGCGTGACCGAACCGCCGAACACGCCCAGCGTTTCAAACAACAGATCCGCGTTGGCGAACGACAGGCGTTTCGACCCGATCCGCGCGGGAACGGATTTCAGATCGACGCGTTTCATCGCGGGCGCGACGATCAGCCACAATTTGCCTTTGGCGTCTTTGCAAAACAGGTTTTTGCAATGCATTCCCGCGATGCCGTTCCAGACCTTTTCGCCCTCCTCGGCGGTAAAAATCGCGGCGTGCGGCGTGTTGACGTACTCGATCCCCAATTCGCCCAAATATTCCAACAGCCGTTCGGGCGATGTCGGCATAACCTTTTCTTCCATATCAAATACCTGTTTGAAAAAATGAAAAACGCCCTTAAAATAATCCGCGTCATCCGGAAACGAAAGGATTTTTTCATGCGTCCCGTTTTGATTTACCCGTCGCCGAATTTCAACAGGCGTTTATCGCCGATCGACATGATCGTCCTGCATTACACAGGCATGGAATCGGAACAGGCCGCGTTGGACAGGCTGACCGACCCGTCGTCCGGCGTCAGCGCGCACTACGTCGTTTTTGAAAACGGCGACATTTACAATCCGGTGGACGAGGAATCGCGCGCGTGGCACGCCGGCGTTTCGTTTTGGCGCGGCGAAACGGACACGAACAGCCGGTCGATCGGCATCGAAATCACGAACCCCGGCCACGAATTCGGATACCGCCCCTTTTCCGACCGGCAGATCGAATCCGTCATCGAATTGTGCCAAGACATCATTCGCCGCCGGAACATCCCCGCGAACAACATCGTCGGCCATTCCGATGTCGCCCCGACGCGCAAAACCGATCCGGGCGAGCTGTTCCCGTGGAAAACGCTGGCGGAAAACGGCGTCGGCCTGTGGACGGATGAATTTGCTTTGCCCGAACAGGGCGTCAAAGAAATGCTGGCGGACATCGGGTACGACACGACCGACGAATCCGCCGCCCTGACGGCGTTCCGGCGTCATTTCCTGCCGCAATCCCTGCCCGACGGCGCCAGCGGACTGGCGGAGCGGATGGCGGCCGTCCGCGGCCTTTTTCACGCAAAGGAATAAACAGATGACTTGTAAAATCGTTTTCAGCGATATCGACGGCACGTTCCTGACCCCCGAACAAACGGTTTCGGACAGAACGAAAGCCTGCGTCGCGCGCCACGCGGACATACCCTTTATTCTGGTGTCCGGCCGGATGCCGACGTCAATCCGCACGATCCAGCGGGAAACGGGGCTGCGCGCGCCCCTGATCGCGTACAGCGGCGCGTTGGCGTGGGACGAAAACGGCGCGGTTTTGTATGACAAGTCCATGACGCTGGCGACCGCCGTTTCCCTGCGTGAAAAAATCCGGTCGGATTTTCCCGAAACCGTCAGCTACACGTTTTCCGGCGACGATTGGATCACCGACGTTGACGACGGGACGGCCGCTCTGTATCTGGAAAAGGAAACGACCGCCAAACGGCCGCTGGTCGGACAGCCCGAACAGGTGTTAAAACCGTCCGATCCCGTGCATAAAATCCTGTGCGCGGGCGCACCCGACCTGATCGACGCGCTGGAAAACAGCCTGAAGCCTGAATTTCCGCAATGCACGATTTTCAAATCGCAGGCGCGGTATCTGGAAATTATGGCGGGCCAAGCGTCGAAATCGGCGGCGGCCGCCGCTTTGTGCGAATTGTACGGCATCGACCGCGGCGACGTTGTCGCGTTCGGCGACAATTTCAACGATGTCGATTTGTTGCAATTCGCGGGAACGGGCGTCGCCATGGGCAACGCGCCCGACGCCGTCAAAGCCGCCGCCGATTTGGTCGCCCCCTCGAACGCCGAGGACGGATTGGCCGTCGTTTTGGATTCCCTGCTGCAAGGAAAATAGGAAATGTCATTCAAACTGGTGGCGTCGGATATCGACGGCACGTTTTTAAACTCTGAAAAGAAAATTTCGCCCGCCACGCTGGACGTTTGCCGCCGCCTGCATTTTGAAAAGGGCGTGCGCTTCGCTTTGGCGTCGGGACGCGGCCGCGCGGGCATCCGCCCCGTCGCCGACGCGCTGGGCTTTCCCGTTTTCATTCTGGCCTGCAACGGCGCGGAGATTTTCGACGAAAGCGGCGTTTCCTTTTACCGCCGGACGTTGTCCCTCGCCGAAACGCTGGCGTTGAAATCGGCCGTTCGCGATTTGTCGCCGGACGTTGAAACGATCGTCTATGCGGGCGACGATTGGATCGCCGACGCGATGACCGACATCGTGCGGGGCGAATGTTACGTCATGCCGGTCGCGCCGCTGATCGGCGATTTGGAAACCGTCATGCCGGAAAACGCCCCGATTTTAAAAATGATCGGCGTCGGCACGATCGAAAGCACAACGGCGTTGATGAACAAACTGGCACCGATGTTTCCGCAGTGCGACTTTTACAAATCGCAACATTATATTATGGAGGCGGTCGCCAAAGGCGTCAACAAAGCGTCCGGGCTGGACGTTTTGTGCGCGCGATGCGGCATTGACGTTGCGGAAACGATCGCGTTCGGCGACAGCTACAACGACACGGAAATGTTGCGCCGCGCGGGATTGGGCGTCGCGATGGGCAACGCCGCGCCCGACGTTCAAAAATGCGCCAAACGCGTGACGGCGACAAACGACGACGACGGCATTTTCAAAACATTAAGCGAAATCTTTTATTGACTTTGCCGCGATTTCCCCGTACCGTCCCCGTCGGTGCCGGAAGATCGGGCGGTCGCGGTGCGCCACGTGCGTACTGAGGAAAGTCCGGGCTTCACGGAAACACGATACCGGATAACGTCCGGCTGGGGCAACCCAAGGGAAAGCGCAGCAGAAAAAATTCCGCCGATGTCTTCGGACAGGCAAGGTTGAAATGGTGCGGTAAGAGCGCACCGCTTTTCCGGCAACGGAAAAGGCACGGCAAGCCCTATCGGAAGCAAGACCAAGAAAGGCATACTTTTCGTATCGCGGGATGTTTCCGTCCCCGCCAGAGGTAGGTCGCTAAAGACGTTTGGCAACAACCGTCGCAGATGAATGATCGCCGATCACAGAACCCGGCTTACAGATCGTCCGGCACCGTTTTCATCAAAATTCAATCGCGAATCGATTCGACGCCCGAATCCCGTTGAAACAAGGGCTTCTCGCTTTTTCGCCGTCCCGTCCGATTCCACCGTGTTTCCCGCGAACCCGTGAACAAAAAAAGCACCTTTCAGAGTCGCCCCGTCCGTTTTCATTTTTCGCCGCCGCCGGCGGATTTTTTTTCGATCATGCGAAATTTCAATATATGCCTCAACCGGACGCGAAAGCATACAAGATATGGTTTTCGACCTGTGACTTTTTCCACATATTCCCATAAAACACCCCTTTCAGTCCCATTGACGCCCATAAAATCCCATGCTATCCCATAAGTATCCAAGGGGAAAAATTTGCCTAGCGCGCAGAACGCGCGTGAACGCCGAAAACGAAAGGAAACGTCACGCATGGCCAAGTTTCAGAGAAAGTACAGTCTTTTTCTGGACGCCACCGTCAACAAGGTGGACGCCAAGGGACGCGTGTCGATTCCCGCCGATTACCGCGCCTTGCTGGAACAGCAGGAAACGGAGCTGGTCGCGTTCCGGTCGTTCACGATGCCCTGCATTGAATGCCGCACGTCGGAAATGATGGAAAAAATGGCCAACGACATTGACAACGCTTTCGATGCCTTTTCCAACGAACAGGACGATTTGACCGGCCTGATCTTTTCGGACGCGAAGGAATTTCCGTTTGATTCGACGGGACGCATCGTTTTGACCGAAAAGCTGTTGAAACACGCGGGCATCACGGACAAAGCCCTGTTCGTGGGCAAAGGCCGCACGTTCCAGATTTGGAACCCCGAAACCTATCAGGCCAAGGAATCCGAAATGCGCAAAAACGCCCTTGAAAAGCATTTTTCCGTCAAAACGGGACGGGAGGCGTGAGATGACGGAACAAAAATCGCCGCACATTCCCGTTTTATTGTCCGAAGTCGTCGGGCAAATCGCCCCGAAAGACGGCGGCGTGTATGTTGACGCGACGTTCGGCGCGGGCGGTTATTCCCGCGCGGTTCTGGACGCGGCCGACTGCGCCGTTTACGCGATCGACCGCGATCCCGACGCGATTGCCGAAGGACAGGCGTTGGTCGAAAAATACGGCGGCCGGCTGAAACTGTTGCACGGCACGTTCGGCGAAATGCGCGTCCTGTTGGCGGCACAAGGCGTCGAATCGGTTGACGGCGTGATGATGGACATCGGCGTTTCGTCGATGCAGATCGACCGCGCCGAACGCGGATTTTCATTTCAAAAGGACGGCGTTCTGGATATGCGGATGAGCCAAAGCGGCCTGTCCGCCGCGGATGTCGTGAACAAATACGGCGAAAAGGAAATCGCCGACATCATTTACCTGTACGGCGAGGAACGTTTTTCCCGCCGCATTGCCGCGGCGATTGTCGCCGCGCGCAAAACCGCCCCTTTTAAAACGACGTTGGAACTGGCGGCCGCCGTCCGTTCCGTGATGCCGCGCAAAAGGGACGAAATAGATCCGGCAACGCGGACGTTCCAAGCGTTGCGCATTTACGTCAATGACGAACTGGGACAGTTGCGTTCCGGTTTGTCGGAAGCCGAAGCGCTTCTGAAAAAAGGCGGAAGAATGGCAGTTGTTTCTTTCCATTCTTTAGAAGACAGAATCGTCAAAAACTTCATTCAGGAAAAAAGCGGCAAAACCGCGAACCCGTCCCGCTATCTGCCCGAACGGTCGGAAACGGCGGCGACACTGAAACCCTTAACGAAAAAACCGATCCTCCCTTCTATGGAAGAATGTCAAAGAAACCCCCGCTCCCGTTCCGCCCGCCTGCGGTCGGCCGAACGTTTGTAGGGGGAGTTTCACATGGCACGTTTCACATTGATTGTCATCTTTGCCGCAATGGCCACGGGAATGTTCGTCATCAAAAACAAAGTCATCGCACTGGAAAACGATTTGGACCGGATCAACACCCGCATCAAGGACGACCAGAAAGCCCTGCACGTTTTAAAAGCCGAATGGAGCTATTTGAACGATCCCGCGCGCATCCGCGCCCTGTCGGAACGCCACGCCCGCATGAAACCGCTGCGCGGCGAACAGATCATTTCCTTTTCCGCCATTCCCTTTAAATCCGTGAAATCCGGTTTGAACGAAAACATCATTCGGGTTTCTTTCGCCGCCCCGACGCGGGAGTAGCCGCCATGTTCCGTTTTTCAAACAAAAGCGGAATATTCTACGCCCCCGGACAGGAAATCCCCCTGCCCGACCGGATCAGCGCGGCCGACAAAAAAACGTCAGACAGTCTGGAAAGCGGCAAAAACCGCCTGTTGGTCACAATGGGGCTGTTTTTCTCCGCTTTTTGCGTCATTGCGGCGCAGCTGACCGCCGTCACGGTTTTAAACGCAGCGCCCGTCGAACGCGGCAGACCCGTCGATGAAAAGACTTATGCCCTTGAAATCAAAATGAACCGCGCCGACATCGTTGACCGCAACGGCGTTTTGCTGGCGACCAGCCTGCCGTCGGCCGATTTGTACGTTGACGCGGAAAAAATCAAAAAGCCCGAAACCATCGCGCAAGCGTTGGTGCAGACCTTGCCCGACCTGCAATACAAGCCTTTGCTGAAAAAGCTGAAAAGCAAAAAGAATTTCATCTATGTCAAACGCAACCTGACGCCGAAGGAACAATACGACGTAAACCGTCTGGGGTTTCCGCAGCTGAATTTCCAAATGACGGAAACGCGCGTCTATCCGCAAGGTTCGCTGGTGTCGCACTTAATCGGCACGACGGACATCGACAACAACGGCATCGCCGGCGTTGAAAAGGCGTTCAATCAAAAACTGTCGGGCAAAAAGGAAACCGTCCGTCTGTCGCTGGATGTCGGCGTGCAGGATTCCATCCATTCCGTTTTGCAAGGCAGCATCGAAAAATACGGTGCGGAGGGTGCGGCCGCCGTTTTAATGAACGCAAAAACGGGCGAGATCGTCGCCATGGTGTCCCTGCCCGACTACGACCCGAACAATTTGAAAAAGGCAAAGCGCAAAGACTTGTTCAACGCGGTTTCGCTGGGCGTTTACGAAGTCGGTTCGATTATGAAGCTGTTCAACGCCGCCATCGGCATCGACACAAAAAAAATCACCGTCAACGACAGAATCGACGCCAGCAAGCCCGTTTTGGTTTCAAACCGGCTGATCACCGAACCGGAAGAGAAAAACCGGCGGGAAATGAGCGTACCGGAAATCCTGATCCATTCGTCGAACGTCGGTTCGGCCAAAATCGCTTTGGCCGTCGGTTCCGAAAAACAGCGCGAATACTTCCGCAAATTCGGATTTTTCGACGCGGCGGGCATCGAACTGCCCGAACGCGGGCATCCCCTGATGCCGTCGAAATGGCGCGAAGTCAACACGGCGACGGCGGGATACGGATACGGTGTCGCGCTGACCCCCGTCCATGTGGCGGCGGCCGCGGCGGCTTTGGTCAACGGCGGGATTTACAACGCCCCGTCGCTGGTGTCGAAACGCGCAGGCGATGAAATAATCGGTCAAAGAGTCATTTCTAAGAAGACATCCGACGTAATGCGCGGTATGATGCGTTTGGTTGTGACGGAAGGATCGGGACGCAAAGCCAACGTTCCGGGATTCGAGGTCGGCGGCAAAACGGGTTCCGCGCAAAAGCTGGTCAACGGCAAATACGTCGGGAACACGCTGCGCACGTCGTTCGTATCCGCCTTTCCCATGGACAACCCGCAGTACGTTTTGATGGTGATGTTGGACGCGCCCAAGGGAATCAAAGAAACGTACAACCTGAACACCGCCGCGTGGAACGCGGTTCCGACGGCGGAAAAGATTATCGCGACTGTTGCCCCGCAGCTGGGCGTGACGCCCAGACCGTACGAATCCAAACAGATCGCCCCGTATGTAAAGGCTGCTTTGAACGCGCGTTAAAGGAAGGATCCGACCTGTGTTTTTAAATCGAATTTTAACGGCTTGCGGCTTGCCCGCCGTTTTCACGGATATTGAAATAACGGGATTGACCCCCGATTCCCGCAAAGTCGAAAAGGGATTTTTGTTCGCCGCCCTGAACGGCGTAAAAATGAACGGCGCGGATTTTCTGGCCGACGCCTGCGCCAAAGGCGCCGCCGCCGCATTCATCCCGTCGAACATGACACCGCCCGACCTGCCAATGATTTTCATCCCCGTTGACGACGTGCGTCTGGCTTTGGCCAAGGCTTGCGGCGAATTTTACGCCCCGCAGCCCGATGTCGTCGTCGCCGTCACGGGAACGAACGGCAAAACTTCGACCGCGAACTTCACGCGCCAGATTTGGGAGTTTTTGGGCAAAAAAGCCGCCTGCGTCGGCACTTTGGGCGTCGTGACGAACGATTTTTCCGCCTACGGTTCGCTGACCACCCCCGATTCCGTCACTTTGCACACGGAATTGCGGGATCTGGCGCGCCGCGGGTATCAGCACGCCGCGATCGAAGCGTCGTCCCACGGATTGGATCAACACCGCATCGACGGCCTGCGCATCGCGGCCGCGGCGTTCACCAACATCACGCGCGACCATCTGGATTACCATAAAACGATGGAAAACTATCTGCAGGCGAAGCTGAAACTGTTCGACCGCCCGCTGTCGTCGCAAACCGCCGTTTTGAACGCGGACATTCCCGAATACCCGCAAATCGCGGATTACTGCCGTTCCAAAGGGTTGAAAATCATCGACTACGGAAAAAAGGCGGACGCCCTGAAACTGGTGGACAGCCAAATGGACACCAACGGCCAGATGCTGACACTGGAGATTTTCGGCCGGCCGCAAACGGTGCGCCTGCCTTTGGCCGGAACGTTCCAAGCCATGAACGCGCTGTGCGCTTTGGGGCTGGCGATCGCCGCAGGCGAAGACGCCGAACAGGCGACCGCCGCTTTGGCCGAATTGAAAGGCGCGGCCGGACGGTTGGAATTCATCGGCGAACGCAAAAACGGCGCGTCCGTTTTCGTTGATTACGCGCACACGCCCGATGCGCTGGAAACCGTTTTAAAAGCCTTGCGCCCGCACACGGAAAAACGCCTGCACGTCGTGTTCGGATGCGGCGGCGACCGCGACACGGGCAAACGCCCGCAAATGGGCAAAATCTGCAACGATCTGGCGGATGTCGTCTATGTCACGGACGACAACCCCCGCAGCGAAGATCCCGTCGCGATCCGTTCGGCCATTCTGCCCGCCTGTCCCAAGGGAATCGACATTGGCAACCGCGCTTTGGCGATCCGGACGGCCGTCGCGGGACTGGAATCCGGCGACATTTTGGTCATCGCGGGCAAAGGTCACGAAACCGGCCAGCTGATCAAAGGTGTCATGCATCCTTTCGACGACCGCGAAGAGGCGCGCAAAGCCATTGACGAAGCCGACGCCCCCCTGTGGACGGCGAAGGAAATCGCCGAAGCGACCGGCGGCCGGATCGCGGCGGATTTCGACGTGTCCGGCGTTTGCATCGACACGCGCACATTGAAATCGGGCGACCTGTTCGTCGCTTTGCCTGGGGAAAAGACAGACGGCCACGATTACGCCGCCGCCGCGATCGCCAAAGGGGCGGCCGGCGTTCTGGTGTCCTACATTCCGGCGGATGTCGATCCGCAACAGGCGATTGTCGTTCCCGATGTTTTAAAAGCGTTGGAGGACATGGCGCGCCGCGCCCGCGCCCGCACAAAGGCGAAAATCATCGCCGTGACGGGCAGCTCCGGCAAAACCAGCACCAAGGAAATGCTGAAAACCGCCTTGGGCGCGGTCGGCAAAACGCACACGACGCTGGGCAATTTGAACAACGGTCTGGGGATGCCGCTGACGCTGGCGCGGATGTCGGCCGACGCGGATTTCGCCGTCATCGAAATGGGCATCAGCCATTCGGGCGAAATGACGGAGCTGACGCAGCTGGCGCGCCCCGACATCGCCGTGATCACCATGATCGGATCGGCGCATTGCGAATACTTTAAAACATTGGAAAACACCGCGCGCGCCAAGGCCGAGATTTTCAAAGGCATGAACGAAAACGGCGTCGTGTTTTTAAACGCCGACGATTCGCAATTCGCCTTGTTGAAAAAAGAGGCGCAGAAATGCGGATTGACGGACATCCGTTCTTTCGGTTCGCGCGCGGACGACGACATTGCTTTGCTGAACGCGGCGCAAACGGATGGCGAATCGGCCGTTTCCGTCAAAATCGGCGGCGACGTGTTCACTTACACCCTGCGTCTGGCGGGAATGCACCAAGTGCAAAACAGTCTGGCCATCGTCGGCGTTTTGCGCGCGCTGAACGTCGATACGGCTTCGGCGCTACAGGCGTTGGGACAGCTGCGGCCGGTCAAAGGGCGCGGCGAACGGTTCGTCCTGCCCTGCGACGGCGGAACGTTCACGCTGATCGACGACGCGTACAACGCCAATCCCGAATCCGTGCGGGCGGCGATCCGCGTGCTGGGCGGCCTGTCCCCCGCGAACGGCGGGCGCAGAATCGCCGTTTTGGGCGATATGCTGGAATTGGGCAAAGACGCCGGAAAAATCCACGAATCGCTGGCGGACACCTTGGTCGAAAACAAAATCGACCGCGTTTACACCGCCGGCGAAAACTGCGGATTGCTGTTCGACGCCCTGCCCGAATCGATGCAAGGCGCAAAGAAACAAACGTCCGCGGAACTGGCCGCCGTCATCCGTCCGGAAATCAAGGCGGGCGACATTGTCCTTGTCAAAGGATCTTTCGGCAGTAAAATGGCCGCCGTTGTCGAAAAGTTAAAGGAAACACCTTAAATGCTTTACAATCTCCTCTATCCCCTGTCGGACAAGTATTCCGTCCTGAACATCTTCAAATACCTGACGTTCCGGACGGGCGGCGCGATTTTCACGGCGCTGATCCTGTGTTTTTTGACCGGCCCAGTCCTGATCCACTGGCTGAAAGACAAACAGCACGCCTGCCAGCCGATTCGCGCGGACGGCCCCGAATCGCACTTGAAAACGAAACAGGGGACGCCGACCATGGGCGGATTGATGATCCTGCTGTCGATGTGTTTGTCCACGCTGTTGTGGGCGGATTGGAAAAACGTGTTCATCTGGGTCGTTTTGGGCATCACCGTTTCGTTTTCCCTGATCGGTTTCGCCGACGATTATTTGAAAGTGTCGAAAAAAAATTCAGGCGGAATGCGCGGCAAGCTGAAGCTGGTCTTTGAATTCGCGTGCGCTTTCGTCGCCGTGTGGTTCATCACGAAATCGACCGTCGCGCCGACGGCCACGACTCTGGCGTTTCCGTTTTTCAAAAACCTGTCCGTCAACCTGTGCTGGTTTTACATCCCGTTCGCGATGTTCGTGATCGTCGGATCGTCGAACGCGGTCAACCTGACGGACGGGCTGGACGGGTTGGCGATCATGCCGGCCATGGTGGTTTCCTGCGTGTTTTTGATCATCGCCTATGTGGCGGGACACGCGGCGTTCGCGACGTATCTGCAGATCGCCTACATCGCCGGATCGGGCGAACTGTCCGTGTTCTGCGGCGCGTTGATCGGCGCGGGGCTGGGATTTTTGTGGTTCAACGCCCCGCCGGCCAAGATTTTCATGGGCGACACGGGGTCGCTGATGCTGGGCGGCGCGCTGGGCACGGTCAGCATCATCACCAAACACGAAATCGCTTTGGCGATCGCGGGCGGCCTGTTCGTGTTGGAAACCTTTTCCGTCATCATTCAGGTCGTGTCCTATAAAACGACCGGCAAACGCGTGTTTAAAATGGCGCCGATCCACCATCATTTTGAAAAGATGGGATGGCCGGAACTGACCGTCGTCGTCCGGTTTTGGATCATTTCGATCATTTTGGGATTGCTGGCGTTGTCCACGTTAAAAATCAGGTGAGCCCCCGATGAAAACGGCGATCGCGCGCACCGACAACAGCGTTTTGGGACGCTGGTGGTGGAGTGTTGACCGTTTTTTGCTGGGCGCGCTGTTCGCTTTGCTGGGCACGGGAATCGTCCTGTCGTTTTCCGCCACCCCGCCCGTCGCCGAACGGCTGAAGCTGGAAACGTATTTCCTGATCAAGCATCAAATCGTATTTTTGCTTCTGTCCATTCTTGTCATGCTGGGCGTTTCGATGCAATCGCCGCGCACGATCCGCCGCCTGTGCTGTCTGGTGCTGGGCGGCGCGTTCGTTTTGCTGGCACTGGTTTTGGCGCACGGAGCGGAAATCAAAGGGTCGTCCCGTTGGATCAGAATATTCGGCATTTCCGTCCAACCGTCCGAAATCGCCAAACCCGCCTTTGCCGTCGTGACGGCGTGGCTGATCGCTTTGGGCAAAAAGCAGGAAAAGTTCCGCGGAACGGCGGCCGCGTGGGGTGTATATCTGGTGTTGGCGGCTCTGTTGATCAGCCAGCCGGATTTTGGCATGACCGTGACCGTCAGCGTGATATTCTTTACGGAACTGTTCCTCAGCGGCATTTCGATGATCTGGACATACATTTTGATGCTGTGCGGCGCGGCCGGATCTGTCGTCGCGTATTTCACGATCCCGCACGTCCGGTCGCGCATCGACCGGCACCTGAATCCCGAATCCGGCGACACGTTCCAAGTGCGCACGGCGATGGAGGCGTTCCGGAACGGCGGTTTTTTGGGGCGCGGCCCCGGCGAAGGCGTCGTCAAAAACATTCTGCCGGACGCGCACACGGATTTTGTGATGGCGGTCGCGGCTGAAGAATACGGCCTGCTGATCTGTCTGGCGATCACGGCGTTGTTTGCGGTCATCGTTTTGCGCGGATTTTATTTGATTTTTAAAGACAAAAATCTGTTTACACTGCTGGCCGTTTCGGGTTTATTGGTTCAATTCGGATTGCAGGCGCTGATCAACATGGCGTCAACGCTCAGCCTGATTCCGACCAAAGGCATGACTTTGCCGTTCATTTCCTACGGCGGGTCGTCCTTGGTTTCGCTGGGGTTCGGCATGGGCATCGTACTGGCGTTGACGCGCAGCACCAACACGGTAAAGGAAAGCAAATGAGCGAATCGGCAAAAAAAATCGTTTTGACGGCGGGCGGATCGGGCGGTCACGTCTTTCCGGCCGAAGCTTTGGCCAAGGAATTGACGGCGCGCGGCGTCCAAGTCGCCTTTGTCACCGACCGGCGCGGCAACTCTTTTTCCGGCCGTTTTCCGGATCTGCGGGAATACAGGGTGTTCGCCGGCGCCTATGCGGGAAAACCGTTGGTTAAAAAGGCGTTGGCGTTGTTTTTGATGATGCTGGGCATTTTGCAATGCCTGTGGATTTTCATCCGGACAAAGCCGGACGCCGTTGTCGGATTCGGCGGATACGCGGCTTTTCCCGCCTCTTTTGCGGCCGGATTGCTGGGCGTCCCGCTGGTTTTGCACGAACAGAATTCGGTTTTGGGCGGCGCAAACCGCGTTTTGGCCAAGCGCGCCGCGCTGGTCGCGACCACTTTTCCGGCGGTCGAACGCGTTCCGGCGGGGTTGAAAACCGCCCATACCGGCGTTCCCGTCCGGCCGGAAATTCTGGCCTTGCGCGACCGTCCCCGCGCCGACGCGGACGGCTGTTTCCACCTGTTGGTTTTCGGCGGTTCCCAAGGGGCGAGCATCCTCAGCCGCGTCGTGCCGGCCGCTTTGTCCCGCCTGCCCGATTCGCTGAAATCCCGCCTGAAAATCGCCCAGCAATGCCGCGCCGCCGATTTGCCGGAGGTTGAAAAGGCCTATGAAAATTCGGGGTTGCAAGTCGAACTCGCCCCGTTTTTCACGGATATGGCCGACCGTCTGGCCGCCGCCGATCTGGTGGTGTGCCGCGCCGGCGCGTCCAGCATCGCGGAATTGTGCGTCGCCGGAAAACCCGCGCTGATCGTGCCGATTTTACGTTCGCCCGACGCGCACCAGCTGAAAAACGCCGGATACGTCGCGCGCAACGGCGGCGCGTTTTTGTGCGAAGAACCGGATTTCACCCCCGAATACCTCGCCGCGAAGATTCAAGAGCTGGCGTCCGATCCGGACGTTTTGCGGCAAACGGCCGAAAAGGCCAAATCCTTGGGCAAACCCGATGCCGTGCGCTTGTTCGCCGACGCCGTTTTAAACACCGCGAAGGGATAAAAAAATGAAAACGCAGACACACCTCCCCTTTCCCATCGGAACGATCCACTTTGTCGGCATCGGCGGCAGCGGCATGAGCTGCATCGCCGAATTGATGCACAATCTGGGCTACACCGTCCAAGGGTCGGACATTGCCGAAAACTCGAACGTCAAACGGCTGCGCGCCATGGGGATTCACATCGTCGTCGGACACGCGGCCGAAAACATTGAACACGCGGGCGTCGTCGTCGTTTCGTCGGCGATCGACCCCGAAAACGTCGAAGTCAAAGAAGCGCGCCTGAAACGCATTCCCGTCGTGCGCCGCGCCGAAATGCTGGCCGAACTGATGCGTTTGAAATGGTCGATCGCGGTCGGCGGCACGCACGGCAAAACGACGACCACGTCCATGATCGGACAGGTTTTGCAAACGGCGGGGCTGGATCCGACGGTTGCCAACGGCGGCATCATCAACGCCTATGGCACGAACGCGCATCTGGGCGACGGCGACTGGCTGGTGGCCGAAGCCGACGAATCCGACGGCAGCTTTTTAAAACTGCCCGCGACGGCGGTCATCGTCACCAATATGGATCCGGAGCATCTGAACTATTACGGCACTTATGACAAGATGAAGGACGCCTACCGGACGTTCGTCCAGAACATCCCGTTTTACGGGTTCGCGTGTCTGTGCATCGACCATCCCGCCGTCCAGCATATGATTTCGCAGATTTCCGACCGCCGCCTGATCACTTACGGGTTCACGCCGCAGGCCGAAGTCACGGCGCAAAACATCCACGCCGCCCCCGGATTGATCACGTTCGATGTCGTGGTCGCCGACAACCTCAGCCCGACGGGCGAAACGATGCGAATGGAGGGATTCTCCCTGCCCGTTTACGGCCGTCACAACGTTTTGAACGCGCTGGCGGCGATCGGCGTCGGTCTGCGTCTGGGCATTTCGGAGGACAATATGAAAAAGGCGCTGGCCGCTTTCACGGGGGTGCAGCGCCGGTTCACCAAAACGGGCGAAGCGAACGGCGTCACGATCATTGATGATTACGGACACCACCCGATCGAAATCGCGTCCACCCTGCGCGCCGCGCGCGAAGTCGCCCCGAAAAAGGTCATCGCCGTTTTCCAACCGCACCGCTACACGCGCGTCGCCGATTTGTTTGAAATGTTCTGCACGGCGTTCAACGACGCCGATTGCGTGATTGTCGCGGACGTTTATTCCGCGGGTGAAAAGGAAATCCCGTCTGCGAACAAGGAAGCACTGGCCGAAGGGATGCGCGCCCACGGCCACCGCCACGTCATCGTGTTAAACAAACGTGAAGATTTGGCGGATATAATTAAAAACGAAGCGTCCGCGGGCGACATGGTCGTCTGTTTGGGCGCGGGCAGCATTTCGTCGTGGGCGAAGGCTTTGCCGCAAGAATTGACGCAAGCGTATGAAAATTCAAACAAAGGGTGACATATGTTTTCTTTTCTCAGCCGTTTCTTTTCACACCAGGCCAGCCTGAAAGACATGATGCCCGCCGTGCGCGGCACCGTCGTTGAAAACGCCCCCTTGGCCAAAATGACATGGCTGGGCGTCGGCGGCGCGGCCGAAGTGCTTTACACGCCGGCGGACGCGGATGATTTGGAATATTTTCTGACCAACCGGCGCGGCGCCCCTTTGACCGTGATCGGCGGCGGGTCGAACCTGCTGGTGCGCGACGGCGGCATTCCGGGAATCGTCATTCATTTGGGCAAAACTTTCAACACGCTGGAAATCAAGGGCGACACGATCGTTTGCGGCGCGGGCGTGCGCAACATGGAAATCGCCAAAGCCGCCATGGAAGCCGGCCTGTCCGGTTTTGAATTCATGTGCGGCATCCCCGGCACGCTGGGCGGCGCGATCCGCATGAACGCGGGGGCGCACGGACGATCCACCGCCGACACCGTCGCGGAAGTGACCGCTTTTGACATCATCGGTAAAAAAATGGTTTTGCAAAGAAGCGAAATCCCGTTTGATTACCGCGCAAACGCCCTGCCCGACAACTGGATATTCACCGGCGCCGTTCTGAAAGGCACGCCCGAAAATAAAGAAAATATTCAGAAACGTATGGCAGAATACAAACAACTGCGCGAAAAAGCCCAGCCGACAGGCGTTAAAACGGCCGGTTCCATGTTCAAAAACCCGATCGGGCTGAAGGCGTGGCAGCTGATTGAAAAGGCGGGATGCCGCGGATTGAAAATCGGCGGCGCAATGGTTTCCGAAAAGCATTGCAACTTTTTCATCAACACGGGCAAAGCGACGGCGCAGGATTTTGAAACGCTGGGGGAAACGGTGCAGCGGCGCGTTTACGAAACCAGCGAGATCATGCTGGAATGGGAAGTGCGGCGCGTCGGCGTCAAAACCAAACGGTTCAGCAGTTTCGGAGGCAGATAATTGACTAAAAAAGTTGTTGTTTTGATGGGCGGCCTTTCGTCGGAACGCGAAGTGTCGCTGGCCAGCGGCGCGAATGTTTCCGCCGCGCTGAAACAGGCGGGATACGATGTTTTCGATTACGACCTGACGCGCGATCTGCGTTCGTTCATCGACATGATCGAAACGCAAAAACCGGACGCCGTTTTCAACGCGCTGCACGGAAAATACGGCGAAGACGGTTGCGTTCAGGGCATTTTGGACATCATGGGCGTTCCCTACACCCATTCGGGGCGCATGGCGTCCGCGCTGGCGATGAACAAGGCGGCGGCGAAAAAAATGTACCGGACGGCCGGTTTGCCCGTCGCGGCGGATCGTCTGGTCACAAAGGAACAGATTCTGGCCGGCGACGTTCTGCCCTATCCCTTTGTTTTGAAACCCGTTTGCGACGGATCGTCCGTCGGCGTGTTCATTTTCAATCATGACAACGGTAAAAAACCGTTTGAGGGTATGGAATACCCCTATGCCGACGACGCGGAAATTCTGGCCGAAGAGTACGTCGCCGGACGCGAACTGACCGTCGCCGTGATGGACGGCACACCCTTGGGCGTTTTGGAAATCATCCCGTCCAAAGGATTTTACAACTACAACGCCAAATATTCCGACGGCGGCGCGCGACACGTCGTTCCCGCCACCATTCCCGCGGCCGTTTACGCCGAAGCGATGCGCATCGCCGCCGAAGCGCACAAAGCGTTGGGATGCCGCGGCATATCGCGGTCGGACATCCGTTATGACGACACGGGCGCCGAACCGCGGTTGGTGATTTTGGAAACGAACACGCAGCCGGGGATGACTTCGCTGTCGCTGGTGCCCGACATCGCGCGCTACGCCGGCTATTCGTATCAGGACATCGTCGTTTGGATGGTGGAGCACGCCAAATGCGGGGATTGAAGATCCGGAGCATGAAACGGATCAGCCCGTTCGCGGCGGCCGCCGTTTTATTGATCGCGGCATTTTCCTTTCTGTGGTTTGTCAACAGCGCCTTTTACGCCGAAAAACGCGAAAGCCTGTCTTTTTTCCTGCACAACACGGCGTTGTCCGCCGATTTGAAACTGGGCGAGGTTTATGTGCGCGGCCGCGGCCGCACGTCGCCAAAGGAATTGCGGGACGTTTTGAAAGCGGAACGCGGGATGCCCGTCACCGCCATCGACATCAATCAGGCGCGCGAAAACATCCAACGCCTGCCGTGGGTCAAAACGGTGCACATCGAACGCCGGTTGCCGCACATTCTGTACATCCGGATCACCGAACGCACGCCCGTCGCCGTCTGGCAGAACAAAGGCCTTTACCGTCCGGTGGACGAAGACGGCCAGCCCGTCGAAACCTTTGTCAAAAAGCTTGACGGTCTGCCGCTGGTTTTGGGATCGGACGCGCCGGAACGCACGCCCGACCTGTTGCGTTTCATCGCGCAGGAACCGGAACTGTCCCCGCGCGTAAAGGCCGCCGTCCGAATCGGCCGCCGTCGGTGGAACGTTTTGCTGGACGACATCGACAAAGGCATCACCGTCCGTTTGCCGGAAAAAGACCCCGCGGCGGCGTGGGGGCGGTTGGCGAATTTAAACAGGACGCAAGGGTTGCTGTCGCGCAAAATCACCATGGTCGATCTGCGCCAACCCGACAAGCTGATCGTCCATTTGGAAGACGACGCCGTCAAAAAACGCCCCACGCGTTCCAAAACAACCCCTTAACCGATTTTGACGTGACGCCATGGCTCGTGTATTGAACGACAACAACCTGATCGCGGCATTGGACATCGGCACATCCAAAACGTGCTGTGTGCTGGCCTATCCCGTCAACGAAGACAAAGCCGTCGTCGTCGGCGCGGGATCGCACCAAAACACGGGCGTAAAGAAAAGCGAGATCGTCGATCTGGCGGCCACGGTCGATTCGGTGCGCCACGCGGTCGCCAACGCGGAAAGCTTCATCAACGAACGCATCAAAACCGTCGTCGCGACGGCGTGCGTCGGATCGCTGAATTCCATGATTGTTCAAGACAAGCTGGATCTGGGCGGAACGGAGGTGTCGCAAAGCGACGTGAACCGGCTGATCGCGAACGCGCAGGCGAAAATCCCCGTCACTTCCGACGAGGTTCTGCACTGCATCCCGATCGACTACAGCCTCGATTCCCGCCATTCCATCGCCGACCCGCGGGGATTGAGCGGCAATTCGCTGTTTTTATCCATGCACGTCGTGACCGCGCCGCCGTATCCGGTGCGCGACATGAACACGGCCTTTGAACAAAGCCATCTCAGCTGTTTTAAAAAAGTGGCGTCGCCGTACGCGGCGGGATACGCCTGCCTGACGCGCGAGGAAAAAAAGCAGGGAACGGCCGTCATTGATCTGGGCGCGGGATCGACCGGCATCGGCGTTTTTTACGAAGATCAACTGGTTTACGCCGCGCGCATTCCGTTCGGCGGCGACATATTGACAAAGGACATCGCCACTTTGTTCAAAACGTCGCGGGACAACGCCGAACGCGTCAAAACCCTGCACGGTTCAACCCTGCCGTCTTCCACTTACGAACAGGAAGAAATCCCCATCCCCCTGATCGGCGAAGACGAAAACGTTTCCCTGATCCGCGTGCCGCGCGCCCGAATCGTCGCCGCGATCGTCCCCAGAATCGAAGAATTGTTTGAAAAAATAAAAGCTTTGCTGGAACAAACCGGATTTTTCGACATCTGCCTGAACTTCGTTTTGACCGGCGGCGGCGCGCAACTGCACGGCATAAACGAAAAAGCGGCCGCCGTTTTGGGACGCAACGTGCGCACGGGGCATCCCGTCCGGCTGTTCGACAAACAGGAAATCATCCCGCCCCATGCGCACCAAAGCTATATGAACTGCATCGGTATGCTGCGTTACACCACGCGCGTTTTATTGAACACGCCGACGCACCAACGCGACATCACCGCCCCCGCCGGAAACAAATTTGTGCAATTTTTCCGCTGGTTTTTAGATAATTCTTAAAGACTTTCACGGTATAAAGGGGGAAAACCTCTTTGGCGCGCGGGCGCGTTTTTTATGGAAAATCCATATTCCGCGCCGATTCGCCAAAGCCGTCCCATTTCCAACGGAGTAACCCATGACTTTAGACATCAGCGTTCCCGAACAACAACCGATCGTCCTGTTAACCCCGAAAATCACCGTCATCGGCGTCGGCGGCGCGGGCGGCAACGCGATCAACAACATGATTCAAACGCAGCTGGGCGGCGTCAATTTCGTTGTCGCCAACACCGACGCGCAGGCGTTGAATTCTTCGCTGGCGGAAACGAAAATCCAGCTGGGCATCGAAACCACCAAGGGACAGGGCGCGGGCGCCAGACCCGAAGTCGGCCGCGAATCGGCGGAAGAAGCCGTAGATGACATTGCCAACGTTTTGGACGGCGCGAACATGGTGTTCATCACCGCCGGCATGGGCGGCGGCACGGGAACGGGCGCAGCGCCTGTCTTTGCGAAAATGGCGCGCGAACGCGACATCCTGACCGTCGGCGTCGTCACCAAACCCTTTACGTTCGAGGGACGGCACAGAATGGCCATCGCCGAAAAAGGCATTGAAGAGCTGGCGCAGTACGTCGATACGCTGATCGTCATTCCCAACCAGAACCTGTTTTTGGTCGCCGATGAAAAAATGACGTTCGCCGAAGCGTTCAAACGCGCCGACCAAGTGCTGCAGGGCGGCGTCCGCAGCATCACCGACCTGATCATCACGCCGGGGATCATCAATCTGGACTTTTCCGATGTCCGCGCCGTCATGGCGGAAATGGGACGCGCCATGATGGGAACGGGAACGGCTTCGGGCGAAAACCGCGCTTTGGAAGCCGCGGAGGAAGCCATCGCCAATCCGTTGTTGGACGACGCGTCCATGACGGGGGCGAAAGGAATCCTGATCAACATCGCGGGCGGCGCCGACCTGACGCTGTACGAAGTCGATGAAGCCGCCAACCGCATCCGCCGCGAAGTCGATCCGGAAGCGAACATCATTTTCGGCGCGTCCTTTGACGAATCGCTGGAAGGTTCGATCCGCGTTTCCGTCGTCGCGACCGGCATCACCCGTCCGCAGGAATCGCAAAACCCGTTCATGGGTCAAACGGCGTCGTCGATTTTCACCCAGCCGCAGCAGGCCAAGCCGTTTTCAACCGGTTTCGGTGCCGTGAAACACGCGGAAACGCCCGCGCCCCAACCCGAACCGACTCCGGCGTCCGTTTTGACGACGCCCGCCGCCCCCGTCGAAGAGGAAGAGGACGACGACGTTCTGGCCATTGACGACAACATCGCCGTTCCGCCCGCCGCCCCCGTCCACCCGACGCTGAACGCGCAACCCGTTTCTTTCGCGCCGAAAACGACCAGCGGCATCCTGCCGGCCATGCCCTCCCCGAACGAATTGTTCGGCGGCGGCGAGATTCGCCAACCGTCCGGATTTGAAACGTTCACGCCGAAAATGACCGCGCCCGAAAAACCGCAGCAGTCCCTGTTCGCGCACGAACCGGCCGCGAAGCCCCAACCGGTTTCCGCTCCGGCCGCCGTTCAAACGCCTGCAATGGCGCAGGACGACCTGTTCATGCCGCCCGCGCCCGCCGTCGTGCCGGTCAAACCCGCGGAAAAGGCGCGCCCGTCTCTGTTCCAGTTTGTCACGGGACGCCGCGCGGCCGAAGAACGCAAACCCGAACCAAGCGTTTCCGCCGACGAAGAATCCGACATCCCGTCGTTTCTGCGCCAGCATTGAAATCGGCAGCATCCGCTTTCCCTCCCCGTCCGGCTTCCGGTCGGGGAGTTTTTTTTCGCACCCCTTTGGATTTCCTTTATTAACGCAAGGTTAATGTAACAAAACGTAACAAAGCTTGATTTGAAAAAAAGAAGAGGGGTTGTTAGAACTATAGGGTAGAAAGTTTTTCAAGAATGAAAGGGCTTTGCCATGGAAAAATATCAGCAGAAGACAATCAAGCATGAAATTTCATGCGTCGGGATCGGTCTGCACACGGGCAACAAAATTTCCATGACTTTGAAACCGGCGGAAATCAACACCGGCATCGTATTTCACCGCACGGACGCCGCAGGACGCGACGCTTACATCCCCGCGCGCCACGAATACGTCGTTGACACGCGGATGTGCACCTGCATCGGCAACAAGGACGGCGTCAAGGTCGCCACGATCGAACACCTGATGGCCGCCATTCACGCCATGGGCGTCAACAACCTGATGATCGACATCGACGGCCCCGAAACCCCCGTCATGGACGGCAGCTCCGCGCCGTTCGTGTTCCTGTTGGAATGCGCCGGCATCAAAGCCCAAGGCGCGCCGTTGAAAGCCCTGCGCATCCTGAAAACCGTCCGCTACACCAGCGGCGACAAGGAATTGGTTCTCTCGCCCGCCGAAAAAGGGCTGAATATGCACTTTTCCATCGACTTTCCCGCGTCCGTCATCGGCCATCAGGAAGCCGATCTGGATCTGACCGCGGCGAATTTCAAAAATATGTTCAGCCGCGCCCGCACGTTCGGATTTTTGCAGGACATCGAAATGCTGCGTTCCATCGGTTTGGCGCGCGGCGGTTCGCTGGACAACGCCATTCTGGTCAACGACAACACGATCATGAATAAAGACGGCCTGCGCTATTCCAATGAATTTGTCCGTCACAAAATGCTGGACGCCGTCGGCGACCTGTATATGTGCGGTTATCCGATGATCGCCGATTTTTCCGGCAGCCGCTCCGGCCACACGGACACCAACGCCCTGCTGTCCGCCGTTTTCGCCGACGAAAGCAATTATGAAATCGTCGATATGGCGACATACTATGCGTCTTTGGCGGAACACAAAACCGTTGAAGAAGACGAAGATCTGATGCAGTTGGAATGCGCGTAAAACAGATCCAAATATTGAAAAGCCCCCGCGCGGGGCTTTTTTTATGCCTGTTTTTCCGGACGAAGAAAACGGGCGCAACCGCGCATCAGGCCGTTCCCGTTCCGTCATTCGTTTACGTTAAAACGGTAACGGCTTTGTCCGACAGGCATCAAACATATCCATTCCCTTTTCATAGGTGTCCGTTTTTATTTCCAATAACGCCAACAACGAATGATACAGGTTATCGTGCGTAAACGCATTCTGTCCGACCAGTTTTTTCAAACAGCCGTAATCCATGTGATCCTCGCGTTGCATCGTTTCGGACAGCCACAGGATCATCGGCACTTCCTTTTGCTCCTTCGGCGCGATCTTGTACGGGAAACCATGCAGATAAATGCCGTTTTCCCCCAGCGATTCCCCGTGATCGGACACATACAGCAATCCGGTTTCAAACTGCGGATATTTGCTCAATTCTTTGATCGCCTGACTGACGACATAGTCCGTGTATAAAATCGTGTTGTCGTACGTGTTCACGATGTTTTCGCGCGAACAGCTTTGAATATCCGTCGTATCGCACGTCGGCAAAAACGCCTTGAACCGGTCGGGGTAACGTTTGTAATAGGCCGGCCCGTGACTGCCTATCATATGCAGAACGACGATTGTGTCCCGCTTGATGTTCGTCAATTTTTTGCGTAGCTCTTTCAACAAAACTCCGTCGTGGCAGTAATCGCCAAAACAGTACTGCGGATCGTTTTCGGCGACAACATCCTTTGTTTCAACGCGGTTGCACACGCCTTTGCACCCGTTGTCGTTTTCCACCCATAAAATGTCGTATCCGCCGCGTTTCAGCAGATCCAGCATATTTTCCGTAAATTTGGCGTCATCCACGTCAAAATTCGCGCGCGACATATTGGAAAACATACACGGCAGAGAAACTGCCGTCGCCGTGCCGCACGACGTAACGTGATTGAACGCAATGACGTTCAGCTTTTCCAAACGGGGATTGGTGTTTTTTTCATACCCGTACAGCGAAAAGTTCGCCGCGCGCGCCGTTTCGCCGACGACCAAAACGAAAACGGTTTTGCGATCGTTTTCATACGGAACCAGCTTCGCCTTTTCGTCCAAAATCGTAAAATGACGCTTGGCTTGCGCTTTGCGGTGGAAATAGCGCACGGTGGAATGAATGTAGTTAAGCGTGTTGATCTGTTTACGTCCATCACGATAGTTGCGCCCGTAAACAACAATATCCTTGTACGCCATTCCGGTGAATACGCCGACCAGTCCCAACATCGCCAAAACGTGCGTTAAACGCGACGCCAGTTCCCGTTTGAACGGTTTGAAACCGATTTTGACAAACCCGACCAAAACAGCCGGCAGCACGCCCGTGAAAAACACGGTCAGGCACGCGCTCACCGTCATCATATCCGTCGCTTCACGCACATTCGTTTCAAAGACGTTGCGAATCGTGTCGCTGTCAATGTATATCCCCAATCCCGTCATCACATAGTTGGCAACGGCAGACGCGAACAGCAGGATGATTACCAACGGTTTTCCGACATACGGAACGACGATCACATTAAAGATCAGATACATCAAAAAGAACATGATCATCGGAACGGCGATCAAAAAAACAATTGTCGAAAAACCTTCGTATTCAACCGTTTTGAACACGAAACGCCAAAAAGCGACATTCAGGGCGAAAGCGAACCACGCCGCCGTCGCCGCGATAAAAACAGAACCGGCGATGGCCGGCCTTTCACCGTTTTTTGGAAAGAATGTTTTCAGCATTTCCGTTCCTTTGATAAAAAAGACCTGCTCTTATATCTTGCTTTAAGCTTTTTGGCAACATCGCGCATATAAAAAAGAGCGAACCGTTTCCGATTCGCCCTTTTTTGTGATTTCGGAAAACGAAAGGTTATTTCGTTTCCGCAGCTTCGTCGGCGGCAACGACGGGACCGGAATCCTGCCCTTTTGCCTTAACGTCGCGGTCAACCAGTTCGATGAAAGCCATCGGAGCGCAGTCGCCGTAACGCAGACCGGCTTTCAACACGCGGACATATCCGCCGTTGCGGTCTTTGTAACGCGGAGCCAGCGTCGCGATCAGTTTTTCAACCATTTTTTCGTCACGCAGGAACGAAATCAGCTGACGACGCTTGTGCAAATCACCGACTTTGGCAGCAGTGATAAGCTTTTCAAAGACAGGACGCAGTTCCTTGGCTTTGGGCAGCGTGGTTTTGATTTGTTCGTGTTTGATCAGCGCGTTGGCCATATTGGCGAACATCGCGCGGCGGTGTGTATAAGATTTGTTCAGCTTACGCTTACTGTTACGATGATTCATTTTATCCTCCTATCATGGTTTCGCGCACGAAACCGATAATTGATCCTCCGGCACCGTCCGTTTCCGCCCACCGTGAACGAAAACGCCCCGAATGCCGCAGCCCCGTCCCTCGGACGGGAATTTTGTTAAAACGGTTCTTCCAAACCTTTGGACAGCGTTTCGATATTTTCAGGCGGCCAACCGACCACTTCCATACCCAAATGCAATCCCATTTGCGACAGAACTTCTTTGATTTCGTTCAAAGACTTGCGTCCGAAATTCGGCGTACGCAACATTTCGGCTTCGGTTTTCTGAACCAGATCGCCGATGTAAACGATACTGTCGTTTTTCAGGCAGTTCGCCGAACGCACGGACAATTCCAGCTCGTCCACTTTGCGCAACAGGTTGCGGTTGAACGGCAATTCGTCTTTCTTTTCGGCTTCGACGTCTTCTTCGGGTTCTTCAAAGTTCACGAACAGTTTCAGCTGTTCCTGCAGGATGCGCGCCGCCAAAGCGACCGCGTCTTCCGGAGAAACCGTACCGTTTGTTTCGACCGTCAAAGACAGTTTGTCGTAGTTGGTGATCTGACCGACACGGGCGTTGTCGATTTGATAGACAGCACGGGTAATCGGGCTGAAAATGGAATCGACGGGGATCAACCCGATCGGGCAGTCTTCCGGTCTGTTCTGGGAAGCGGGCACATAGCCTTTTCCCGTTCCGACCGTCAGCTCCATGTTCAAAACGGCGCCTTTGTCCAGCGTGCAGATGACCAGATCCGGATTCATGATTTCGACATCGTGTCCCGTTTCGATCATCGCGGCTGTCACTTCGCACGGACCTTCCGCCTTCAACGTCATGCGGCGCGTTCCTTCGCCGTCATAGCGCAAAGCCAACATTTTGACATTCAAAATGATGTCAGAAACGTCTTCGCGAACGCCGGGGATGGACGAAAATTCATGCAACACGCCGTCAATGTGGATCGCCGTGACGGCGGCCCCTTGCAAAGACGACAGCAAAACGCGGCGCAACGCGTTGCCCAGCGTCATACCGAAACCGCGTTCCAGCGGTTCGACGACGATGGTGGCCTTGCGCGCGGCACCGTCGGCGTGTTCGATTTCGATGGTGCTGGGCTTGATCAGGTCTTGCCAATTTTTCTGAATCACGAGTAATACTCCCACTTTGTAAAGTAAAGCAATGTGTCAAACGACACAAACCGACGAACCGGTTTTTCAACCGGCCGGCAGACCCGATTAAACGCGGCGGCGTTTGCGGGGGCGGCAACCGTTGTGCGGCACCGCGGTCACGTCGCGAATCGCCGTAATGGTGAAACCGACGGCCTGCAAAGCGCGCAGAGCGGATTCACGACCCGACCCCGGACCTTTGACCCATACTTCCAAAGTTTTCATACCGTGTTCAGCGGCTTTTTTACCGGCGTCTTCGGCCGTCACCTGCGCCGCGTACGGCGTGGCTTTACGGGAACCTTTGAAGCCGTGAGCGCCCGAAGAAGACCAGGAAATGGCGTTCCCCTGAGCGTCCGTAATCGTCACTTTCGTGTTGTTGAACGTCGAATTGACGTGCGCAACGCCGGAAGTAATATTTTTGCGTTCGCGTTTTTTCGTGCGAACAGTCGTTGTAGCTTTAGCCATGAATTAATCGCCTTTCCTAACTAGACAGCTTTTTTCTTGCCTGCGATGGGTTTCGCGGGCCCTTTGCGCGTACGAGCGTTCGTATGCGTTCTCTGTCCGCGGCAAGGCAAACCTTTACGATGACGCAGACCGCGATAGCAGCCCAGATCCATCAAGCGTTTGATGTTCACACCGACTTCGCGGCGCAATTCGCCTTCGACATGATATTCATGGTCGATCAATTCACGCAGTTTCAAAACATCGTCGTCCGTCAGTTCGTTAACGCGACGGGCTTCGTCGATGTTCAATTTCCCGCAGATTTCGCGGGCCAAAGTCCGACCGATGCCGTGGATGTACGTCAAAGCGATTTCCACGCGCTTGTTTGTCGGAATATTCACACCAGCAATACGTGCCAAGTTTAATCTCCTATAACAAATCAAAACCTGCCGGATTCCGGACGGAATCAGGCACACTTCACCATAAGGTGTTATACTGCGGACACCTTACAGAGGTGTTCAAACTATACTCAACCGCCCGTAAAGTCAATACTTCCGCGCCTTTTTTTTACCGTTTTTTCAAACTTTTTTACAGAAAACGCCCCGTCGCGCTCGCGGGACAGGATTTGACCGCGTCGGGCGTTCCCGCGACGACGATTTCGCCGCCCGCCGCACCGCCGCCGGGTCCCATGTCGATGATGTAATCGGCCGTCCGGATCACGTCCAAATCGTGTTCAATCACGATCACCGTCGCCCCGTTTCCGATCAAGGCGTCAAACACGCCCAGCAGCACCCGCACGTCCAGCGGATGCAGCCCGATCGTCGGTTCGTCGAACACGAACACGGCGTCCGATTGCGCCCTGCCCGTTTCGCCGGCCAGTTTCAGGCGCTGCGCCTCGCCGCCGGACAGCCCCGGCGTTTCCTCGCCCAGCGTCAGATACCCCAGCCCCAAATCAGCCAGCGTTTTCAATCGCGGATAAACGTTTTTCATATCCTTGCAAAAATCCATCGCCGCCGAAACGTCCAAAGCCATCAGTTCGGGCATGGAAAGCGTCGCCCCGCCTTTGTTCGCCAGCCGGAATTCGGACGCCGCCCGCGCGTACCTGCCGCCGCGACATTCGGGGCACGGGATTTCCACGTCCGGCAGAAACTGCACGTCCAGATTGACGACGCCCGTTCCGTCGCAAACGGGACAGCGCAGGCTCCCCGTGTTATAGGAAAAATCGCCGGCCGTCAGCCCCGCCCGTTTTGCGTCCGGCGTTTTGGCGTACAGCTTGCGCAATTCGTCGTGAACGTTGGCATAGGTCGCGACCGTCGAACGCACGTTGACGCCGACGGGCGTCGCGTCGATCAGCTTGACCTGCCGGATGCCGTCCGCGGCAACGGAAACGACGTGTTCGGGCATTTTGCCCGCGCCGTTTTTCGCCGCCAAAGCGGGGACGAGGCTTTCCAGAACCATGGTCGTTTTGCCCGATCCCGACACCCCCGTCACGACGGTCAGCCGCCCTTTGGGGATTTCGACTTTCAATGCCTTGACGGTATGGATCGGCGAAGTTTTCATAACGATCCGGCCGTTGGCGAACATATCGCGCGCGGCGGTTTCCGGCCTGACCCGCGCGGCCTTTTTCCCGGACAGAAAAGCGCCGATGACGGAATTTTTGTCCGCCGCGACACCGGCGACCGTCCCTTGGGCGATCACGCGTCCGCCGTTTGCCCCCGCCCGCGATCCCATTTCGATGATCCAATCGGATTCTTTGAGGATTTGCGTGTCATGATCGACCAGAACAACACTGTTGCCGTCCGCCGCCAAATCGCGGATCACCCCGTTCAGCCCCGTGATGTTCAGCGGATGCAGCCCGATGGACGGTTCGTCCAGCACATACATGACACCCGTCGTCCGGTTGCGCACGGCGCGCGCCAGTTGCATCCTCTGCCGTTCCCCCGTTGACAAAGTGCATGACGCGCGATCCATCGACAGGTACGACAGCCCCAATTCCGTCAGCCGCTTGGCCGGAACGGCGAAGGATTTGCAAATGCTTTCCGCCATTTTCCGCATTTCGGCGGGCAATGCGTCGGGAACGCCCGCGACCCAGGCGGACAGATCGGACAGCGGCATTTCGCACGCTTTGTCCAATCCGATTCCGCGCAATTTCGGCAACCGCGCACGGCCGGACAGACGGGTGCCGCCGCAATCGGGGCAAACGTCTTCTTTTAAAAACTTTTCAACGCGCTTCATACCTTTTTCGTCTTTGACTTTCGCCAAAGCGTTTTCCACGGTGTAAACGGCGTTGTAATAGGTGAAGTCCAACTCGCCCGCCTGATTTGACGATTTGGCTTTGTACAGGATGTGTTTCTTTTCGGCGGGACCGTGGAAAACAATGTCCTTTTCCCGATCGGTCAGGTCGCGAAACGGCACGTCCGTGCGCACGCCCATCGCGCGGCACACGTCCGTCATCAACGACCACATCAAACTGTTCCACGGCGCGACCGCTCCGCCGTCGATCGTCAGGGAATCGTCGGGAACCAGCGTCGATTCATCCACCGTCCTGACCAATCCCGTGCCGCCGCACCGTTTGCAGGCACCCTGCCCGTTAAAGGACAGTTCCTCGGCGGACGGGGCGAAAAAACGCGCGCCGCACACGGGGCAGACCAATTCCCTGCCCGCCGCGACCGCCAAAGACGGTTCCAGATAATGCCCGTTCGGACAGCGATGATTCGCCAGCCGCGAAAACATCAAACGGACGGAATTCAACAGCTCCGTCCCCGTGCCGAAAGTGGAGCGCATCCCCGGAACGGCGGGTCTTTGGTGCAAAGCCAGCGCGGCGGGGACGTACAGCACTTCGTCAACGTCGGCTTTGGCCGCCTGTGTCATGCGTCGGCGGGTATAGGCGGACAGCGCGTCCAAATAACGGCGCGATCCCTCGGCGTACAAAACACCCAAGGCCAGAGAAGACTTGCCCGACCCCGACACGCCCGCTATGCCGACGATTTTGTTCAGCGGAACATCCACATCAATGTTTTTCAGATTATGCACCCGCGCGCCGCGAATTTGCACCGCAACCGGCCGGTTGTCCTTGCCCTCCATCACATCCCCGCGTCAACGCCATTTGTTTTTCAGCCACGCGGACGCCGGAATTTCGACATACCGCCACACCGCCCAACCGAAAACGCAACTGTATAAAACGGTCAAAACCGCCGCTATTACTGACTCAGCCGCGAACATTCGCGGCGCGGCGCACCATCGCGTTTTGAACGGCGGCGACACCGCGCGCCTCTTTCAGCAACGCGCCCTGCAATTCGCGATCCGAAGCGCGGCGCGCCAAAACGACCACCTTGTTTTTGGGGTCGCGGACGGAAACGGCCTTGCCCAGACTTTCCATCGCAAGGGAGTATCCCGCCTTTTGCAACGCTTCCAACTCTTTTTTGGCGCGCGCATCCTGACAAACATTGTTGACAATATGATTCAGCCGCCGTTTTTCCAGCAAAGATCCCTCTTTTTCAAAATCGACCTCGGCTTTCAAATCGCGGAAAAACGTCTGCTTGTATTCGCCGGAAAACACCCGTTTCAGCAAACCGACGCTTTCGCGGGCGGAAATTCCCCCGTCGCGCACCTTTAAATCCGCATACGTTTGATCCGGCGCGCGCCCCGTTTTTTCAAAACGCGCCTGATAGAATTTTTCCGCCGATTTGCGGGTTTTGGAACCGACTGACAGTTTGTCGCGCTCTTCCAACACGTCGGGATCGGTTGACCAGTAACACTTGCCGTCCGCGTCCGTGCAATACGTTTCGACGATTTGACGCGACGAAAGCTTTTGCCCCCCCGGCATTTTGGAAAAATTACCCGATTTGACGACGGCGTCCATTTCGTCAATCAGATAGGAACGTTCGTATTCCTCGGTGATCGACGGGTTTTCAAACCACCCGTTGAACGCGGTGCGCAACATCGCGGGCGTGACTTTCCCCGACGAATCGGCTTTGGCGGCGAACCCCGAAACGATCAGCGCATCCCTGTCGGCACTGGCGGCGTACGGCGCGTTGTTGCCCGTGTTTTGCTTGATTTCGTAACACGCGGCGATCGCGACCGCCTCGGCGTCGGCCTCCGCCGCGCGGTAAAGCTTCAGTTCCGTCGCAAATTCGCTGTTTCCCCGCTCCGTTTTCCACGGGGCGCGGATGTCCTGCTGAGCGTGGCGCGATTCGTGAACCAGCGTCGCGACCAAATCCTCGTTCGGCATGGACGGGTTGAGAAGAATACGCTTGTTTTCGGGTTCGCAAGCCCCCAGCGCCCCGAACATATGCTCCATTTCCAGCGTATATCCGGCGTCGCAAGCTTCCTGTAAAATCTTTTTGCCGGTCGGGGATCCTTTGGCGACCGTGTTGACCAGATATGCCAGCCGGTTCTTTTGTTCCTGACTTTCGCCGATCAAATCGAACTTGATCAGCGGTTCCTCCCATTTCAGGGACGCCGCGGATTGCCGCAATTCTTCTCTAGCTTCGTCAAGCATACCCATGGTGCACCTCCCCTGCCGGAAACAGATTTATCGAGAATTATTGACCGACGATCTTCTTGATCTTCTCGGCAACCTCGTCCACGCCGCCCGTGCCGTCAATCGTTTCCAGCAACCCTTCATGCTGATAATACGGCAAAACCGGCGTCGTCATCATGCGATAGGTTTTTAAACGGCTGACCACCGTCTGCCAGTTGTCGTCCGGACGGCGGATGAAATTCGATCCGCCACATTCGTCGCACTTGCCGAACACTTTTGTCGGCTTCAGCGTGTCGTGGTACATCGCCCCGCAATCCGCGCAGGAAAAACGGCCGATGATGCGCTGGATGATCATATCGTCGGGCACTTGGATTTCAATCACATGATCCAACCGCCGCCCTTTTTCAAACAGCATTTCATCCAAAGCCTTGGCCTGCGGCAACGTGCGCGGGAAACCGTCCAGAATGAATCCCTCTTTGCAATCGGGTTCGTCCAGCCGTTCGGAAATGATCGAAATGATCATTTCGTCGGGAACAAAGTTGCCCTTGTCGATCAAGGCCTTTGCCTGCAAACCGACCGGCGTTCCCGCGCGTCCGGCGTTTCTTAACATTTCGCCCGTTGATAAATGGGGAATCCCCAGCCGGTCACGCAGCAAACGCGCCTGTGTTCCTTTGCCGCCCCCCGGAGGAGCCATCAAAACAAGGTGTTTGCCGTTGCTGATCACTTCAGACGTCCTTTAAGCTTTGCCTTGCGCATCAAACCTTCGTACTGGTGCGCGATCAAATGGGATTGGATCTGCGTGGCGAAATCCATCGTGACGGAAACGACGATCAGCAAAGTGGTGCCGCCCAAAACGAACGGAATGGAATATTTTGCGATCATGATTTCAGGGAAACAGCAGATCACGGCCAGATAAAGCGATCCCAAAACCGTCAGACGCGTCAAAACGTAATCCAGATATTCGGCCGTGCTTTTCCCCGGACGGATGCCCGCGATGAAACCGCCGTGGCGTTTCAGGTTGTCCGCCGTGTCTTCGGGATTGAACACGACCGCCGTGTAAAAGAATGTGAAAAAGATGATCAAACCCGCGTACAAAGCCAGATACAGCGGCTGCCCGTGCGCCAGCACCGACGACAGCGTCACGATCCAATCGGGACTGTTGCCGCTGTTAACTGAAAAATTAACGATTGTCATCGGCAACAACAGCAAAGAGCTGGCGAAGATCGGCGGAATGACGCCCGTCGGGTTCAATTTCAACGGCAGATGCGAACTTTCGCTGTTCATCATGCGTCCGGCCATCTGGCGTTTCGGATATTGAATCAGAATACGGCGCTGAGCGCGTTCAAAAAACACGACAAAGAACACCAACGCTACGGCGATCGCCAAAACAGCCAACAAAGCAAACGTTGACAGCGATCCCGCGCGCGCCAGTTCAAACGTCTGCGCCAATCCCATCGGAATGCCGGCGACGATACCGGCCGTGATGATCAGCGATGAACCGTTGCCGACGCCGCGCGACGTGATCTGGTCGCCCAGCCAAACGATGAACATCGTACCGCCCAGCAAGGAAACAACCGTCGTAAAGCGAAACCACGCCCCCGGATTTAAAACCGCGGAAGTGCCGGCCGATCCGACCATGGCTTCCAACCCGATCGCCAGACCGTAAGCCTGCACGATCGTGATCAAAACCGTCAGATAACGCGTGTACTGCGTCATTTTGCGCTGTCCCGCTTCGCCCTCTTTTTTCAAAGCGATCAGGGACGGCAGAACGGACGCCGCCAACTGTACGATAATCGACGCCGAAATATACGGCATAATGTTTAAAGCAAATAACGTCATACGGGACAACGCGCCGCCCGTAAACATATTGAACATCCCCAAAATGCCGCCGGCCTGTCTGGTGAAGATATCGTCCAACACCATGGAATTGATCCCCGGCAGGGGAATGAACGTTCCCAAACGATAAACAATCATGGCGCCCAACGTAAATAAAAGACGCTTCTGCAAATCCGTCGCTTTCGCAAAAGTTTCCCATCCCAGACCGCTAGCCATTTTATCCACTTGAGAAGCCATTTTCTTTATTTCCACTAATTTCTAAATTAAAAACGCGCAAAAGAGGGTTTCCCCTCTTTTGCATTTTTTCGACCGGATTATTCGGCGATGATAACCTGACCGCCGACTTTTTCCACAGCCGCTTTTGCGGATTCCGTGGAACCGGCGACCTTGATGGTCACTTTCGCCGTCAGTTCACCGTTGCCCAACAGACGCAAACCGTCGAAGGTCTGCTTCACAACGCCGGCTTCGCGCAGGACGTCAACGTTGATTTCCTTGGACGCGTCAACCACGCCCTTGTCAATCGCCGCCTGCAAACGTCCCAGATTGATTTCCGCGTATTTGTTCGCGAAAATGTTATTGAAGCCGCGTTTCGGCAAACGACGGTAAAGAGGCATCTGCCCGCCTTCAAAACCGTTGATCGCCACGCCTGTACGAGCCGTCTGACCTTTTCCGCCGCGACCGCCTGTTTTGCCTTTGCCGCTGCCGATACCGCGGCAGATGCGCATACGGCCTTTGCGGGCGCCGTCGTTATCACGAATTTCATTCAGTTTCATTTTCTTAACTCGCTTTTGTTAAACCGACTGTGCGCCGTCCGTTTCCAAACGGCGCACCCGCCGATTATTCCTCAACCACAGTCACCAGGTGGGCGACTTTAGTGATCATGCCGCGCACGGCAGGTGTATCCTGCAGCACTTTTTCGGCATTCATCTTTTTCAGACCCAGACCCAACATCGTCGCGCGCTGGACTTTCGTCGCACCGATGATGCTGCCCGTCTGTTTGACCTTAATCGTTTTTTCAGCCATTGTCTTACTCCTTCACGACCGCGGCGTTCGCACCGTCGCGCGCGGCGACGACGTCGCCGACTTTCTTACCGCGCTTGGCAGCGATCATACGGGGGGAATTGACCATTTTCAAAGCGGCGAACGTCGCCTTGATCATGTTATGCGGGTTCTGGGAACCGATCGACTTCGCAACAATGTCCTGAATGCCCATCGTTTCAAAAACGGCGCGCATCGGGCCGCCCGCGATGATACCCGTACCGGCGGGAGCCGTTCTCAGAACAACTTCACCGGCGCCGTATCTGCCGCGTGCGTCATGATGCAACGTCCGCCCTTCACGCAAAGGAATGCGGATCATTTCGCGTTTGGCCTTTTCCGTCGCTTTGCGGATCGCTTCGGGAACTTCGCGCGCCTTGCCGGAAGCAAATCCGACGCGGCCGCGCTGGTCACCGACGACGACCAAAGCGGCAAAAGCCATGCGGCGACCGCCTTTTACGGTCTTCGCAACGCGGTTGACATACACGAGCTTATCAACGATTTCGTCCATTTCGCGGTCGCGATCGTTGCGCTGATCAGCGCGTTCACGATCGTTTTCGCGTTCTTTTTCGCCGCCGCGGCGGCGTTCTGTATTAGGTGTGCGTGCCATAATTACCTTTTCCTTTAGAATGACAAACCGGCTTCACGGGCGGCTTCCGCCAACGCTTTCACACGGCCGTGATAGACATAACCGCCGCGGTCGAAGACAACTTCTTTGACACCGGCTGCCAGAGCACGTTCCGCGATCAGCTTGCCGACCACAGTGGCGGCGGCGACCGTGGCGCCATTTTTCACGGAAGCTTTGACTTCTTTTTCAACCGTCGAAGCGGCCGCCAAAGTCTTGCCTTCCTTGTCGTCGATGACCTGCCCGTAAATGTGCTGTCCCGAACGGAATACGGACAACCGCAAACGTCCGGCGGATTTACGCCGCAGGGAAGCGCGGGTACGGATGCGACGGCCTTCAAATTGCAATCTTGCCTTACTCATTTTCGTTCCCCCTTACTTCTTCTTACCTTCTTTACGCAGGATGTATTCACCCTCGTATTTGATGCCTTTGCCCTTATAGGGTTCGGGCGGCCGTTTGGCGCGGATCACCGCGGCGAACTGCCCGACGACCTGCTTGTCAACGCCGGAAATTTCGACATTCGTCGGCGTCGCGCACGTCACTTTCAATCCGGCGGGAATTTCAAAATCGACATCATGGCTGAAACCCAAGCTCATTTTCAGGATCTTGCCCTGAACCTGCGCTTTGTAGCCGACGCCGTTGATTTCCAGCTTCTTGGAAAAACCGTCGTGAACGCCCTTGACCAGATTGTTCAGACGGGCGCGGGTCGTTCCCCAAGAGGAACGGTTGATCCCCGTTTCGGATTTGCGCGGGGCGACCCACAGCTTGTTTTCTTCCAGCTTCAGATCGACATCGTCCGCAGCCGTATATTCCAATTCACCCAACTTCCCTTTGACTTTGACGTGCTGACCTTTAACGTCAACCGTAACGTCGGCGGGAACAATGACAGGGTATTTACCAACACGAGACATATGTAAACTCCCCCTTAGAATACTTTGCACAAAACTTCGCCGCCGACATTGGCCTGACGAGCTTCGTGATCGGACATGACGCCCTGCGGCGTGGACAGAACGGAAATACCCAGCCCGTTGTAGAATTTCTGCAAATCCTTGACACGGGAATAGACGCGACGCCCCGGCGTGGAAACGCGGGCGATTTCGCTGATGACCGGACGGCCTTCAAAATATTTCAGTTCAACTTTGATTTCGTCGATGCCTTTGCGGACGTTCACGCGCGAATAACCGCGAATGAACCCTTCACGTTTCAGGACTTCCAGCACGTTTTCGCGCAACTTGGAAGCCGGCACCGTAATGTCGCTCTTGCGAGCCTGCTGACCGTTACGAATACGGGTCAGCATATCTCCCAACGGATCGGAAAATGACATGGTAGTATCTCCTTACCTAACTTGATGTTACCAACTAGACTTAACCATGCCGGGAATCTGACCGCAAGAGGCCAAATCCCGCAACACAACACGAGACAGTTTGAACTTGCGGTAGTTGCCGCGAGAACGTCCTGTCAGTTCACAACGCAGATGAACGCGCGTAGCGGACGAATTGCGGGGCAATTCGGCCAGCTTCAACACGGCGTCAAAGCGTTCTTCTTCGGAAACCGAGCGGTCTTTGATTTTCGCCTTAAGAGCGTCACGACGGGCTTTGTACTGTTTAGCCATGCGTTCACGTTTCTTATTGCGTTCGACAGCGCTTGTTTTTGCCATAATATCTTACTCCAATCGCTCTAGTTTTTCGCAAACGGCATATCAAAACCGGACAGCAGGGCTTTCGCTTCCTTGTCGGTTTTGGCCGATGTGCAGAATACTATATCCAAACCACGGACCTTATCAACAGAATCGTAATCAATTTCCAAGAAAACGATCTGTTCCTTTAAACCCATAGCATAGTTTCCCTTGCCGTCAAAGCTTTTATTTGAAATTCCGCGAAAATCTCGCACACGCGGCAACGCCATCGTGACCAGACGATCCAGAAATTCGTACATACGTTCGCGACGCAGCGTGACTTTGCAGCCGATCGGCATACCTTCGCGCAGTTTGAACGCGGCAATGGATTTTTTAGCGTACGTCACAACGGGTTTCTGTCCGGCGATCGCGGTCAGGTCGCGCACGGCGGAATCAACGGCCTTGCGGTCTTCGACGGCATCGCGGCCGACGCCCATGTTGATGACGATTTTTTCCAAACGGGGAATTTCCATCTGGTTTTTGTAACCGAATTCTTTTTCCAGTTTGGGACGGATTACTTTTTTGTAATGATCATACAGTCTAGCCATACCACTCACTCCTATTTCTTCGCGGCAATGACTTTGCCGGACTTTTTCGCAACGCGGACTTTTTCGCCGTCAACGATTTTGAAGCCGACGCGCGTCGCCTTGCCCGTTTCCGGATCGATTAAAGCCACGTTGGAAACGTCGATCGGAGCTTCCTTCGAGATGATGCCGCCGGCATTCGTCTGGGAAGGACGCGTATGACGTTTAACCATGTTCACACCTTGGACAACGACCTTGTTGGTCTTGGGCATGGCGCGCAGGACTTCGCCCTGTTTGCCTTTGTCACGACCGGTCGTCACGATGACCTGATCACCTTTTTTAATTTTCATTTTGACCCTCAAAAACTTAGATTACTTCAGGCGCCAAAGAAATAATTTTCATATATTTCTTCGCACGCAATTCTCTTGTCACCGGGCCAAAAATACGGGTACCGATCGGTTCGCCGTCTTTGTTGATCAGAACGGCGGCGTTGGAATCAAATCTGATTGCGCTGCCGTCGGCACGACGGATTTCCTTTTTGGTACGCACGATAACTGCGCGGTGAACATCACCCTTTTTGACACGTCCGCGAGGTATCGCTTCTTTAATAGAAACAACAATAACGTCGCCGACAGATGCCGTCTTACGTTTGGATCCACCTAATACCTTTACGCACTGCACTTTGCGCGCGCCAGAGTTATCAGCGACATCCAGGTTGCTTTGCATTTGAATCATGGGATAAATCCTTTACTTTCCCGATTAACCGGCGTCAACCAGAACTTCCCAAGTTTTTGTCTTGGAAAACGGAACACATTCGCGAATGCGAACGACGTCGCCGACTTTGAACTGGTTGAGCTCATCATGAGCGGCGTATTTTTTGGAACGCCGAATAAACTTTTTATAGATCGGGTGCATGACGCGGCGTTCGACTTTGACAACAACTGTCTTATCCATCTTATCGCTGACGACAACACCCTGTAAAATACGTTTGGGCATCTTTATTACTCCTTAGACCCCGTTTTACGTTCAGCCAAGATCGTCTTGATCTGAGCGACTTCGCGTTTCACCTGACCCATACGCGCGGTATTGGCCAGCTGTCCGCTGACTTGCTGGAAACGCAGATTCATGCCTTCTTTTTTCAAAGCAACGACCTGTTCGTTCAGCTGATCATCGGTTTTAGCACGCAAATCTTTAATTTTAGCCATAACTTAAGCCTCCTCAACAACGCTGCGGGAAACAAAACGCGCCTTGATCGGCAACTTAGCGGCAGCTAATTCAAAAGCTTCGCGCGCAGTCTTTTCGGACACGCCGTCAATTTCAAACATGATGCGCCCCGGTTTGACGCGGCAAACCCAAAATTCGGGATTGCCTTTACCTTTACCCTGACGAACTTCAGGGGGTTTTTTGGAAACGGGTACATCGGGGAACATACGCAACCAGAAACGTCCCTGACGTTTCATGTGGCGCACGATCGCACGACGTGCCGCTTCGATCTGACGAGCCGTCACACGTTCGGGCTCCATCGCTTTCAGACCGAACGATCCGAAAGCCAATGTCGTTCCGCCTTTAGCCACGCCGTGAATACGGCCTTTGAACTGCTTGCGGAATTTTGTTCTCTTAGGACTTAACATCTCTCTTCTTGTCCTTTCTTAGCGTTGAGCGTCCGACAGACGTTTATCCTGCGCCATCGGGTCATGAGCCAGAATTTCACCTTTGAAAATCCAGACTTTGACGCCGCAAGCGCCGTATGTCGTATGCGCGGTCGATGTTCCGTAATCCACATCCGCACGCAGCGTATGCAGGGGAACACGTCCTTCTCTGTACCATTCGGTACGGGCGATTTCGGCGCCGCCCAAACGGCCGCCGCAGTTGATACGGATACCTTCCGCACCCTGACGCAGAGCCGACTGAACGGAACGTTTCATGGCGCGGCGGAAAGAAACGCGGCGTTCCAACTGCTGCGCAATGCTTTCGGCGACCAACTGAGCGTCTAATTCCGGTTTGCGGACTTCGACAATGTTCAGATGAATTTCACCACCGGTCATTTTTTGCAGTTCGTTCTTCAAAACGTCGATATCCTGTCCCTTTTTGCCGATAACAACACCGGGACGCGCAGAATGAATCGTAATGCGGGCTTTTTTAGCCGGACGTTCGACAATCACGCGGCTGATGCCGGCGGCGGCCAGCTTCTTTTTCAAGAAATTGCGAATCTTGAAATCTTCATGAAGCTGTTTCGCATAATCAGCGTCAGCAAACCAACGGGAATCCCACGTGCGGTTAATTCCCAAACGCAAACCAATCGGGTTAACTTTCTGCCCCATTTTAACGGTTCTCCTCGTTTTCGCGTACAACAACTGTCAAGTTGGAAAACATCTTTTCAACACGACCGGCACGACCGCGGGCGCGAGCCTGCCAACGTTTCATCACCAGCGCCTTGCCGACATAAGCTTCGGCAACGACCAGTTTGTCAACGTCCATGTTGTGGTTGTTTTCAGCATTGGCAATCGCCGACTGCAATACTTTTTTCACTTCACCTGCGACGCGGCGCGGGGAAAAGCTCAGCTGTGTCAGAGCTTTCCCGACTTCCATACCGCGAATCGAAGCGGCGACGACGTTCAATTTACGCGTGCTGCTGCGAATCGTGCTACCGCAGGCCTTTGCTGTTTTCATTTCTTTTTTCGCTACCATGTTCTTAGCCCTTCTTGGCTTTGTTGTCGCCTGCGTGACCGTTAAACGTGCGGGTCGGAGCGAATTCGCCCATTTTGTGCCCGATCATGTTTTCGGTAACGAGGACAGGAATAAACTTTTTACCGTTATATACGCCAAAAGTCAAACCCACAAATTGCGGAAGAATGGTTGAACGGCGCGACCAAGTCTTGATGACTTCATTTCGACCCGATTCACGTACCTTTTCAGCTTTCTTGAGAAGGTAACCGTCAACAAAGGGGCCTTTCCAAACGGAACGAGACATAATCTACTACCCTCCTAATTAAGCTTTTTTCTTAGAAGCATGACGACTGCGCATAATGAAGACGTTGGTCTTCTTGTTCGTGCGAGTCTTCTTGCCCTTTGTGCACTTGCCCCACGGGGTGACCGGATGACGACCGCCCGAAGAACGACCTTCACCACCACCCAACGGGTGATCGACAGGGTTCATGGCGACGCCGCGGACGGCGGGACGGATGCCCAACCAGCGGGAACGGCCGGCTTTGCCGCCGTTTTCGTTCTGCTTGTCGGGGTTGGAAACCGCGCCGACGGAAGCCAGACATTCGCCGCGAACCAGACGCAGTTCACCGGAGTTCAAACGCAACTGGGCGTAACCGGCGTCTTTACCGATCAGCTGAGCGTAGCAACCCGCGGAACGGGCGACCTGACCGCCGCGACCGGGGTTCAGTTCAATGTTATGAACCACCGTTCCGACCGGCATATTTTTCAGCAACATGGCGTTGCCCGGTTTGATATCGACTTTTTCACCGGAAACGACCGTGTCGCCGACCTGCAGGCGCTGCGGAGCCAAAATGTAAGAACGTTCGCCGTCTTCATATTTGATCAGCGCGATGAACGCCGTGCGGTTCGGATCGTATTCCAAACGTTCGACCGTCGCGGCGACATCAAACTTGTCACGTCTGAAGTCGATGAAACGATAGCGGCGCTTGTGACCGCCGCCCATGCGGCGGCTGGTGATACGACCCTGATTGTTGCGACCGCCGGTGCCATTCAGACCTTCGGTCAATTCTTTAACGGGCCCGCCTTTGTACAGATCAGCGCGTTCAACCAGAACGAGGTGTCTGCGGCTGGGAGTAACCGCTTTAAACGATTTTAACGCCATTTTTTAAACTCCCGTCGTAAAATCAATGTTTTGACCTTCTGCCAACGTAACGATCGCTTTTTTGAAATCGCTGCGTTTGCCGATCTGGCCGCGGAAACGTTTCGTTTTTCCACCGACGCGAACGGTGTTGACAGATTTAACCTTAACGCCGAACAAAGCTTCAACAGCCGCTTTGACTTCGGTTTTTGTAGCCGTCAACGGAATGTGAAAGGTCACCTGTCCGTTTTCGGACGACTTCATAGCCTTTTCGGTAATGACGGGACGCAACAGCGTGTCGTACATTTTTTCCGTTACTTTAATTTCCGGTTTACTCATTTCAGTCGAGCCTCCAAGTTTTCCGCGGCTTCTTTTGTCAGAACCAAAGTGTCGCGGCGCATGATGTCGTAAACATTGGCACCTTGCTGCGGCAAAACGTCAACGCCAACGATATTGCGCGCGGACATCGAAAAGTTGTTGTCCAATTCAGCGCCGCCGATGAACAAAGCGGAAGACAGCCCCATTTTTTCCATTTTGGACAGCAGGTCTTTCGTTTTGGCTTCCGGCATTTTCAAAGCATCGACCACAACCAGCTTGCCGTCTTTGACCTTCGCGGACAAAGCGCAACGCATGCCCAAACGACGGATTTTCTTCGGCAGGTCCTGTTCATGAGAACGGACGACCGGCCCGAAGCTGATGCCGCCGCCACGGAACTGCGTGGCACGCAAAGAACCCTGACGGGCGCGCCCCGTACCTTTCTGTTTGTACGGTTTTTTCGTCGTTCCGCTGACTTCGGCGATTGTTTTCGTCTTGTGCGTTCCCGCGCGACGATTCGCCAGCTGCCAGTTGACGACGCGGCTCAAAATGTCCGTACGGACTTCAACAGCGAAAACGCTGTCGGCCAGTTCCATCGAACCAACGTTCTGGTTATCCAGATTGACGATATCACATTTCATCGCCGTTATTCCTTCACTTCTTCAGAAGCTGCAACCTTTTCTTCCACAACCGCGGCCTTGGCTTTCAAACCAGCAGGCATCGGAACGTTTTCCGGAAGAGCTTTCTTCACAGCGTCTTTAATCAAAACATAAGCCCCTTCAAATCCCGGAACGGCGCCTTTGACCATGATCAATCCACGGTCGGCGTCCGTCGCGACGACTTTCAGGTTCTGGACGGTGACGCGTTCGGCGCCCATATGTCCAGCCATTTTCTTACCCTTGAAGACACGGCCCGGATCCTGACGGTTACCCGTGGAACCCAAAGAACGGTGAGAAATGGACACACCGTGTGTAGCTTCAAGGCCGGCAAAATTATGACGTTTCATACCGCCGGCGAATCCTTTACCGATGGACGTGCCGACCACATCGACGAACTGCCCCGCAATGAAATGATTCGCGGACAATTCATCGCCGGGGTTAAGGACGCAATCCTCACTAACCCGGAATTCAACCAATTTGCGCTTCAATTCGACGTTGGCTTTGGCAAAGTGGCCACGAACCGATTTGGAAACACGGTTTGCCTTTGTTTTACCAAAACCCAACTGCAGCGCGACATAACCGTCTTTGTCCTTGGAGCGGACAGAGACGACTTCGCATCCCTCAACCTTCAGAACGGTGACGGGAACGTGAGTCCCGTCTTCCGTAAAGAGGCGAGTCATGCCCATTTTTTCAGCGATAAGACCACTACGCATGGCTCTTTTATCCTTTAAAGTTTAATTTCGACGTCAACACCGGCAGCCAAATCGAGCTTCATCAAAGCATCAACCGTCTGCGGAGTCGGATCGATGATGTCAAGCACCCGTTTGTGAGTGCGGATTTCAAACTGTTCGCGCGACTTCTTATCAACGTGCGGCGAACGGTTTACTGTAAACTTTTCTATGCGAGTTGGCAAGGGGATAGGACCACAAATTTGCGCTCCCGTGCGTTTTGCCGTGTTTACGATCTCGCGAGTCGACTGATCCAGCAACCGATGGTCGAAGGCTTTCAGGCGAATTCTAATATTTTGACCTTCCATGATCAATATCCTCTATTACTCAATGATTTTGGAAACGACGCCGGCGCCGACGGTGCGGCCGCCTTCGC
>ERZ808246.261-NODE-261-length-47195-cov-3.626814_pt1 | contig 47195 bp, 47 predicted proteins | sample MGYA00521083_ERZ808246 | MGnify/ENA primary metagenome ERZ808246 (study PRJEB31516, sample SAMN03275577) | gut metagenome | biome: mammalia-associated habitat; material: feces | host: Papio cynocephalus | place: Kenya | collected 2012-07-07 ... | reverse complement strand
GAATAAAAATAGAAGTAACAGGAAAATACACAAATTATTTCTTTAAAGAATTAATACGAAGAAAAATTAATATATATGATCTTGTAAAATCTCATAATAAATTAGAAATAATAGTTGACTATAAGGATTATAAAAAAGTAAAGAAAATAAAAACAACTTCTAAAGTAAAAATAATTAACAGATATGGAGTAAGTAAATTAAAATATTTATTTAATAAATATAGATTATTACTTTTCTTTTTTTTATTCGCAATTTTTATAAATATCTTTCTATCTCATATTATATTTAAAGTAGAAGTAATAAATCATAATAAGAAACTAGTAAAAGAAATAAAAGATGAATTAACAGACCTTGGAATAAAAAAATACAATTTTGTCTTAAGTGATAATAAAGTAAATAATATAAAAGAAAAATTATTGGAAAATAAAGATATTGAATGGTTAGAAATAGAAAGAATAGGGACAAAGTATGTTATTAAAGTAGAAGAAAGAAAAGTAAAAGAAAAAGAAGATGAGTGTCTTCCAAGAAATATTGTTTCCAAAAAGAATGCAGTAATTACTAAGATAAATGTAGAAAATGGAGAAATAATAAAAAAGAAAAATGATTATGTAGTAGCAGGAGAAACTATTGTAAGTGGCTTAATTCATAATAAAGAAACTGTTAAAACAAAAGTTTGTGCTAAAGGACTTATTTATGGAAAAACATGGTATAAAGTAAAACTATCACTAGAAAATACTACACTAAATACAGTTTATACATCAAATGAGAAAACAGGTTTTTATATAAAAATATTAAATAAAGAATATAAATTAGGAAATAAATTCAGTGAATATAAAATAAAAAAGTATAATATAGTAGGAAGTAAATTAGTTCCAATGGAAATTAGCTTATCTAAATATCTAGAAATAAATAGAAAAGAGCAACAATTATCAAAAAAAGAAATAGAAAAAAAGGCTTTAATGCTTGCTGAAAATAAAGTTAAAGAAGGTCTAAAAAAAGATGAACATATACTAGATAAAAAAATTTTGAAAAATAGTATAAATAATAGTAAAATAGATATAGAAGTGTTTATTGTTGCAGAAGAAAATATAACATCCTATTTTGACATAAGTGGTATAAATATAGATGAGTTAAATAAGAAAGAAGAGTGATTTTATGTTGGGACCATTAAGTAGTACAATTCATGGAGTTATAGAGTTCACTTGGCCAATGATACTAATTTCAGTAATAATTTTAGTTTCATTTAGAGTCACTTATCTAATAAAAAATAAAGAAAAAATGGTCCTATATAAAGAATTACTTATGCTAAGTTTTATCATTTATATATTATGTTTATTCCAAGTAGTTACATTTCAAGATGATACTTCTTGGGCAAGTAATAATTTTGTTCCATTCAGAGAAATTCTGCGTTATAATATAACGAGTAAATTATTCATAAAAAACGTTTTAGGAAATATGATTATGTTTATGCCATTTGGTTTATTCGCAAGCCTATATTTAAAAGTAGAAAAAATAAACTTACCATTAATGCTTACAGTAATAGCATCAGTATCAATTGAAACAGTACAATTAGTAATAGGAAGAGTATTTGATGTTGATGATATAATATTAAACTTACTAGGTGGTATATTTGGATATTTAATATATAAAATATTAAAAGGAATAGGCGAGAAATTACCAAAATTTTGTCATAGTGAATGGTTTTTAAATGTTTTAGCAATAATTACATTAATTGTTATAGTTTCAACAGTCTATCTAATTTAAGGAGGAAATATGAATAAAATTGAAATATTTAATCAAACAGAAGAAGAAGTAAAAGAATTAGAAACAGTAGAAAAAGTATTATATAGTGCTTTAAAAAAAGAACATATGGAAAATACAAGTTTTAATCTTATTATTGTCGATAATAATTATATTCATGAATTAAATAAAAATTATCGTCATATTGATAGAGAAACAGATGTTATTACATTTGCATTAGAAGATGAAGATACAGTAATAATACCAGATGAAGAAAGAATTTTAGGAGATGTATATATATCACTTGATAAGGCTAAGGCTCAAGCAGAAGAATATGGTCATTCATTTTTAAGAGAAATATGCTTTTTAGCAGTTCATGGTTTTTATCATTTATTAGGTTATGATCATATGACTGAAGAAGATGAGAAAGTAATGTTTGCAAAACAAGAGGAGGTATTAAACTCTTATGGCATTACTAGATAAACTAAGAAAACTATTTGAAGAAAAAACACCAAAAAGAAATAAAGATACAGGGTCTGCACTAGAAAGATATTATAAAAGTTTTTTACATGCAATAGACGGAATCGTATATGCAACAAAATATGAACATAATATAATAATAATTATATGTGCAACAATATTTGCAATATCTTGTGGACTTATTTTAAATGTAAGTACATATGAATGGTTATTTATAATCTTTATATGTGCTTCCATCGCTGCTTGTGAAATGTTAAACTCAGCAATAGAAGCAACAGTAGACTTAGTAACAACTGAAATTCATCCACTAGCAAAAATTGCAAAAGACACAGCAAGCTCTGCAACATTAATATTATGCTTTGCAGCGCTAATCGGAGGAATTATTATATTCGTACCAAAAATATTAGAACTAATTTAAAGGAGAAATTAAATGATAGAAAAATTATTAGAATTACATAAAAATAGTTATGTTCCAATTTCAAATTATCCAGTTTCAGCAATAGTAGTTACAAAAGATGGAAAAGAATATCCTGGAGTAAATGTAGAAGATGCATCAACAAGAGCCGGAACTTGTGCTGAAAGAACAGCAATATTTACAGCACTAACTGCTGGAGTAAAAAAAGGTGAATTTAAAGAATTACATGTTATGACATCATCAACAGAAACTATAGGAATGCCATGCTTTGTATGCAGACAAATGATATCTGAAGTATTTGATAAAGATGCAAAAGTAATTTGCTATAACACAAAAGGAGAAAGTGTTTGTCACACAGTAGAAGAACTATGCCCATACCCATTTGGAGAGGATGATTTAAAATGAAATGTGGATTTGTTAGTTTAGTAGGAAGACCAAATGTTGGTAAAAGTTCTCTTCTAAATTCAATTTTAGGAATGAAACTTGCAATAACTTCAAACGTTTCTGGAACAACAAGAAATGTAATAAATGGAATATATAACGATGATGACTCACAAATTATATTTGTAGATACACCAGGAATTCATAAACCAAATAATAAATTAGGTAACTTAATGAATAAAAAAGCCTATAACAATACTGAAGGAGTAGATATAATCTTATTTTTAGTAGATATATCAAAAGGTTTTGGTAAAGGTGACAAGTTCATATTAGAAAAAATAAAAAATAAAAATATCCCAGTATTTTTACTTCTAAATAAAATTGACTTAGTAAAAAATAAAGAAGATTTATTAAAAAATATTGCTGAATTAAAAGAGTTATATGACTTTAAAGAAATAATTCCAATATCAGCAAGAAAAAAAGACAATGTTGATTTATTAATAGATTGTATAAAAAAAGAATTACCAGAAAGTGAAAAAATCTATTCAGAAGAAGAACTTACAAATGTAACAACAAGATTTATAATGGCAGAATTTGTAAGAGAAAAAGTACTAGAATTAACAAGAGATGAAATTCCACATACAGTAACTTGCTATGTAGAAAACTATGAAGAAGACGAAAAAGTAGTTCATATTCAAGTACTAATTGTAGTTGACCGTGATAATATCAAAAAAATAATCATTGGAAAACAAGGATCAATGCTAAAAGAAATAGGTACAAGAGCAAGACATGATATGGAAGAATTCTTAGGAAAAAAAGTTTTCTTAGAAACATACGTAAAATCAATCAAAAACTGGAGAGATGAAGAAAAATACTTCATAGAATTCGGTTTAAAAGACGAAGATGAATAAAATTTCAAAAAAATCACCACTATATAAGTAGAGGTGATTTTATGACTATAGATATTTTATGGAAATTATTTAATAAAACAGGTAATATAAAATACTATAATTTAATGATGAAGTTAAAGAAGTGATACTATGAAAATGAGAATAGAAACATTTGAAGGAATCATATTAAGTGAAACTAATTATGGTGAATCAAGTAAGATACTGAATGTTTTAACTGATAAATATGGTCTTATAGGAATTATGTCTAAAGGCTGTCGTAAAATGAAAAGCAAATTAAGAGGAGTAAGCAGAAAACTAATATATGGAAAGTTTAATGTTTATTATAAAGAACAAGGAGTATCGACTCTTATAAGTATAGATATAATTAATTCGTTTTCTAAGACACTAATGGATTTAGAAAAAATATCATATGCATCATATATTCTTGATTTAACCACACAAGTAGTTAGACAAACAGATTCTAAAGAAGTATTTTCTATTCTAAGAGATACATTAACAAAATTAGAAGAAGGACTAAGTCCCATTATTTTAACAAACATCATAGAAATAAAATTATTAGATTATTTAGGAGTATCTCCAAATATTGATTCATGTAGTATCTGTGGTAGTAATAAAAATATTGTAACTTTATCAAGTGATGCAGGAGGATATGTTTGTAGTAATTGTTATACAAATGAGTATATTGTAAGTGAAAAAACAATAAAAATAGTTAGAATGTATTACTATGTAGATATAAAAAATATAAAAAAATTGGAAGTAAGCCCACTAGTTACAAAAGAAATAAATATATTTTTAAATGATTATTATGACAGATACACAGGACTATATATTAAAAGTAAAGATTTTATAAAAAAAGTTAATCAGATTACTCAAATATAAGCAAAGAAAAAATTCTTTGTTTTTTTTAATTTTGATATTGCATTTTTTAAAATTATAACTATAATATTCATCGATATTTTTGAAATTGGGGGATTTAGAAATGAATAAAAAGGAAAAGTTTAAAAAGGGGTCATTTGTAGTACTAAGTGATTTTCACTCATTTAGTTGGCCAGTAGATAAGATTGAAAAATATTATTTAGATGAATATGAACATATTTATATATTAGGAGATGCTACTGACAGAGGAAAAAACTTAGATGGAAAAGATGGAATAAGATTATTAAGAAGAATAAAAGGTCTTTCTGATAAATATCCAGAAAGAGTACACTATATTCCAGGAAACCATGATCAAATGCTATTTGGTTATATGGATACAATAGATACAACAAAGGCTTACGCAGATAGTATTGAAAAGAATGGTGGAGATAAAACAATAGAAGATGTAGATTTGTTACATCACACAAATAAAAAAGAATTTAATTCTTTAAAAAATTGGTTAGGAAGTCAACCTATACAAAGAAAACATGTCTATAAAGGAAAGACTTATTGTCTAGCACATGCATATTTTGACGATAAAGTATATAAAAAATATCCAAATCTAAATTTAAGAGATGTAGAATCATTAACAGATGAAAAATCACTTAATATTGCTTATAATATTCTTTGGTATAGAAAAGGAAGAAGTGTAGAAGATGATGAATTAGCAGCAAGTCATTTACCAGATGCATCATCAATTGTAGTAATAGGACATACTCCTATTCAACTTCGTCAAAATCAAAACTTAAACTTACGTGGAACAGATGGAAAAGTAAGAAAAGTAGTATGCGTTGATGGAGGTATTGCCTATAGTATGAAATTTGATAAAGCATTTAAATATGATGGAAACAGTAGTGAACCAATACAGACATGCTCAATTAATCACTTTTGTACTTCAGACTGTGATGATTCAAATGATGGATACGAAGAAGATGAAGAATATGATGAAGAAGAATATGCTAGCGAAGACTTCGATGATGAAGAATTTGACAATGAAGACTTTGATGACGAAGAATTTGATGACGAAGAATTTGATGATGAAGAAAGTAAAAAAACATCTAAAACAAGCAAAATAAAAACACTAATAAATAGTTTAAAAAAATTAAATATAAATTCATTATTAGATGTACTATATGACTTAGTAGATAGAGGATTAGATAAAACTTTAGATATTTATGATGCATTAGCAGAAAAATTAAGTAAGATAAAAGGAAAGACAAGAAAAAAAGCTTTCTTAATTACTCTAATTGTATCTGTTGTTGTAAGTGGTTCTACATTAACAATTACTAAATTATTATCAAGTGATTCTAATAAAACAATAACATTAAATACAAATGAAGATGAGTCTGATGATGGGAAAACATTCTACGAAGTTATAGAAGGGGACACTCTATCAGAAATTGCAACTAGATTTAATACAACAGAAGATGTAATATTATATTACAATCCAAATATTGTAAATGCTGATATGATTTATGTTGGAGAAGAAATAATGATTTATGATGGAGTACAAGAAATACCAACAGAAAAGACTTATACAAAACAAGGTTAAAAATAAAAACTTTATTTTTATTAAAAAATAATATATAATTAATTTGGTGATATTAATTATGGATTTTATACAATATATAATTATTGCAGTAGTATTAATTATAATTTTACTAGCACTAATTAAAGCTACAAAAAAAGATGCAGGACTTGATTTTAATAAATTAGTCGAGTTACTTGGAGGAAAAGATAATATTATTAGTACAGAAACTAATATGTCTCGCTTCAAAGTAACATTAAAAGATGTATCTAAAGCAAACAAAGAAGGTATTCAAAAATTAGGGGCAAAAGGAATCGTAGAAATAGATAATCAATTAAAAATAATTCTTGGTTCTAACTCTAAACAATTAAAAAAATACATAGATCAAATAAAATGACAGAAATGTCATTTTTTTTCGACAAAAAACGACACCATTATATAAAAAAATATGATTTAATATAACTGGTGATTACTATGAGTTATATAAAAACAGTTATATTAGATGGAATGAGTGTATTATTTCCACTATGTCTATATTTAGTATATATTGCTTACATAAGATCAATTGATGCAAAAGAAGGAAAAATACCATTCTCAATCGCAATACTAGTATCTCTATTTTCTCTTATGTATTTTGATGACTTACAAAATTATAATACAAATATGTTTTTTAGTACGCCACTACTTATAAGTTATTTATCAAAAAGAGATAAAACTGCTATTATAATTTCAATTATTTTAATGATGTTATATCATACAATTCATGATGTTAATTTATTCTTACTAGCATTCTTTTACATATCTTACTATGTTGCTTATAAATTTTTTGAAAAGAAGAATCATTTTATAAGAGATTTTTCTATAACATTTTCAATATTAAAATGTATCTATGCAACAATTGTTTTGGTTTCTGTAATCCAACCTCCTAATATAACTCATCATTGTCATTTCTTAATTCTATTTGGTAGTATAGTTTTAACATTATTTTCATTTCTAACATCATTCTTCTTCACTAAGAGTAAAAAAATATTAGAAATAAATACAACATTTAAAGAATTAGACAAAGAAAAGAAACTAAGAGCATCAGTCTTTAAATTAAATCATGAACTAAAAAATCCACTAGCAGTTTGTAATGGATATTTAGAAATGTTTCCAAAAGCTTCCAAAAAAGATCAAGATAAGTATATTGAAATTATGCAAAATGAAATAAAAAGAAGTTTAACTATTATTAATGACTTCTCATCTCTTGGTAAAATAAAAAATATAGAAGTAGAAGAGATAGACATTTGCTACTTACTAGAGGAAATTAAAGATATTTTAGAACCACTATTTAAAAAGAATAAAGCAAAAATAGAAATACCAGATGATGAAATATATATAGAAGGTGATTACAATAGATTAAAACAAGTATTTATAAATTTATTTAAAAATTCACTAGAATCAAAACGTAAGGAAGACTTAGTAGTTAATGTAAAGATAAAAGAAGATAACAATAACTGTATCATATCAATGAAAGATAATGGAAAAGGTATGTCTAAAGAAGTACTTGAAAAAATATATAATGACTTTTTCACGACAAAAGAAACAGGAACAGGTATAGGAATACCTTATATAAAAGAAATAATTGAATTACATCATGGAACACTATCATATAAATCAAGAGAAAATAAAGGAACAACGGTATTAATAACACTACCAATAAAGCAAGAAAAAAAGTCCTAAGACTTTTTAATAGTAATAATTATTACTTGTTTGATAAGTTGGATATGTAGGATATGTTGTATATACTGGATTATAATATGTAGGGTATGTTACTGGGTATACTGGATAGTAAGTATTTCCTTGATTATTTTGATTAGCTCCAATACCATATCCTAATGCTCCACCAGCAAGACCTCCAATTATAAATGGAATTCCAAAGAATCTTTCATCATTATACCCTGAAGGATTGTAATTATTAAAATTACTATAATTATCATAGTTATACATAGTATTCCTCCTCATAATAGTTTATGAGACTAAAAAGAAATTGTAACTTTTAAAATAAATACTAAGAAGATAATTATAATAAAAAACATAAAAAGTTTGCATTAAATGAAATTGCAGTATAATGTACGACAATAAAATAATGTTTTTTTAGTTGTTAATTAAATGCTTTATTATAAAATTATATACCAATTTATGTAGTTAGATATTATACAGTATCATTCTAACAATAATCATTGTAAAATATAGCTGTAGCTAATTAGATTAAGTTCAAAGATTGAACTTTTTTTTCTTAATAATTATAGGAGATAACAGATGTTTAACTTTTATAAATTTAGTATATTAATCAATGTATACCAATACTTTAGATTGTTTAATACAAGATTTTTTTGATAAAATTGAAAAAATATGTTATAATTAAGTCATTGGAGATGATACTATGAAATATTTTATAATTAGACGAAGATACGATTAATACATAGCTTGTGTTTTGTTTTTTACAGATACAAGTGATTTTATATTGATTGTATCTGTGTAGTTAATTATAAAATATTTTGTAGACCTATGCAGATTTGCATAGGTTTTTCTTTTAGTCCTATGCAAGATGTATAGGATTTTTTTATGCTATACGAAAAGTATAGTTTTTTTTGAAAGGAGAGATGTATATGAATAAATATAAAGAAATACTAAAAGATAATAGTAAATTTAAGATATGGGAAAAATTAGATAATGGTTGTTATATAGGAACATTAGGATATTCAGAAGAAAATATTTTAATATTACAAAATTTATTAATGTCATTTGCTGAACACTATGGTGAAGATATTGATTATGAAGCAGCAAAAGAGGAACTACAATTATATGAAGACTCTGGAAAACTATTTATCTATTTTGATGAAAATATGGAACCTGTATCAATGAATGGATGTATTTACAATATGAATAATGACACAGTAGACTTCATCTCCAATAACGGGAAAGAACTTAATTCATTATATTTTTATGGATTATCTACTTTACCAAAATATCGTGGGAAAGGAGCGTGCCATGTACTAGTAAACTATGCAATTCAATTTGCTAAAGAAAATGGTTTTGACTTTGTCTTTGCAAGAACTGACTTAAAAGACTCTATGTCAGAATACATTATGCAATGCGGAGGACTTGAGATATGTAAAAAAGATGATATGATTATTGCAGAATGGGTAGATGTAACAGATACAAAAGGGGATTATCGACTTCATATGTATATGCCACTTAATGATAATGTTTCAGTAGATGCAAAAGGAAAATTTTATTTAGCAGACAAAGAAACAAGAGAAGTAATCTATAAAAATAAGACAAATAGTAAGGAGAAAGTATATGGAAAATATTAAAAAAATTTTATTAAAACTTTTAGAGTTTAAAACTATTGAAAGTAATAAATTAGAGTTTGAAAAATTATTTTGTTATGTAAAAGAAATATGCAATAAGAACTTATTTATAAAAGAGTATACTTTTAATAAAAAAAAATGTTTGGTTATATCAAATTGTGATTCTTATTCTTTTGATGTTATCTTTTGTACACACATAGATATAGTTGAAAGTGATAATTACAGCATAATAGAAGATGCTGATAATTTATATGGTCGTGGTACTATTGATATGAAAGGTAGTGTCTCAGTTTGCATAAATGTTATGAATACATTAAAAACTACTAAGAAAATAGCTTTATTTATAACAAGTGATGAAGAAATAGATGGTAATTGTGTTAAAGAATTACTAGAAATATATAATAGTTCTTTTGCAATTGTCCCAGATGGCGGAAGTAACTTTGATTTAATTGTAGAAGAAAAAGGAGCATTACAATTAAAATTAACAGCAGAAGGAATAAGTGCTCATGCATCCCAACCATTTAATGGAGAAAATGCTATTGTTAAAATAATAGATGTATACAATGATTTAATAAGCAAATATAAACTTCCTAAAAATGGTAGTGAGTACACAACAACAATAAATTTATCAAAACTTGATGGAGGAAATGCAACCAATTGTGTTCCATCCCTTGCAACAGCTTATTTAGATATTAGACGTATTTCAAAAGATAGTGTCCAAGACATATTAGATATAGTAAAAAAACACGATGTAAAATATGAAATATTGTTAGATGGAGATGTATTTAAAACAGACTTAAATAATAAATATGTAAAAAAATATATTAAATCTAGTGAAAAAATATTAAATAAAAAGATAAATATAACAGGATGTGAATCAACATCAGACGCTATTTACTTTTATTTGAAAAACATTCCAACAGTTATTATGAATCCAATTGGTTACTATCCACATAATCCAAAAGAATATGTTAATAAGAAAAGCCTATTAACTTTATATAACATATACATGGACTTTATTAATAATTTATAATGTATAATATTTATCAAAATAATTAAATATAACCATAATAATCATTAAAGAATATGAAATATTATTCTTTTTTCTTTCAATAAATTAAAAATAATAGTATAATATGAGCACGAAAGAGATTAGTAAATTATAGGAAATTATAGTAAAATATAAAAGAGGTGACTAAAAATGGAAAGACTACAAAAAGTAATTGCACAAGCAGGAATTGCTTCAAGAAGAAAAGCAGAAGAATTAATTTTAGAAGGAAAAGTAAAAGTAAACGGTGAAGTTATAAAAGAATTAGGAACTAAAGTATCAGAAAGCGATAAAGTAGAAGTTAATAATAAACCAATAGAAAAAGAAACTAAAGAATATTATTTATTAAATAAACCTCGTGGAGTAATAACTACTACTAATGATGAACATGGTAGAAAAACAGTAACAGATTTAATAGAAACATCAGCAAGAATTTATCCAGTAGGAAGACTTGATTATGATACAACAGGAGCAATACTTTTAACAAATGATGGAGAGTTTGCAAATATATTAATGCACCCATCTAATAAAATCGATAAAGTATATCTTGCTAAATTAGAAGGAATCATTAAAGGCGAACAAATAAATGCACTAAAAAATGGAATTATGTTAGACGACGTCTTAGTAAAAGCATCACGTGTTAAGTTAAAGAAAGTAAATCAAGAAAACTCAACTTCAATGGTTGAAATAACAATTCACGAAGGAAAAAATCATCAAGTAAAAAGAATGTTTGAAAGTGTAGGTTTTCATGTAGAAAAACTAACAAGAGAACGTATTGGAATATTTGATATAAAGAATCTAAAATCAGGACAATACCGTAAATTAACTCCAAAAGAAGTACAAATAGTTTATTCATACAGAAACTAAAATAAAAAAGGGGGTTAATATGGCAAGAATTAGTATAATAATACCAGTCTATAATTCAGAAAAATACATAAGAAGATGCCTAAATAGTATTTTAAATCAAACATTTCAAGATTTTGAAATAATATTAATAGATGACAATTCAAAGGATAATAGTTTAAAAATAATTAGTGAAATAAAAGAAACTCATAAAGACAAAATAAAAGTATTAAAAAATGATAAAAATATAGGAGCAGGAGCATCTAGAAATAAAGGCTTAAAAATAGCAAGTGGTGAATATATTACTTTTATAGATAGTGATGACTATATTGAAAAAAACACATTAAAAAGAATGTATGAATCATGTGTAAATACAGATTCTGATATAGCAAGAATAAATATGATAAAAGTATTTTCAGGTAAAGATGTCTCATTCTTAGGAAGAAGAAGTAATATTGATGAACATAAAATAATAATCCCAAAAGAAGAAATATCTTATTTAACAGAAGAATATCCTTGTGTAACAAATAAATTATTTAAAAGAAATTTAATTGGAACAGTTGAGTTTCCAGAAAACTTAAAGTGGGAAGACTATCCATTTACAATACCATTACTTTATAAAGCAAATAAAGTAGTAACGGTACCAGAAAATGATGCAAGATATAATTATAGTGTTAATTTTTCAGGAACAACTATTAAAGATACAAGAAAAGTTTCTAAAAAAATGTTAGATATATTCACTTGTTCTGATATGATAAAACAAGAAATACCATCTTCTACAGATAAAGAATTAGAAGAACAATTAAACTTTCTTTCAATTGTAAATTGCTTACAAAGAACAAGAGATATTTTATATAGTAATATTCCATATCAAAAGAAAAAAGAATTAATAACATTAGTCTCAAGTCTTATAAAAGTAAAATATGGTACTTGGCAAGATAATGAATTATATAAAAAATATAAATCAAGAAGAATACCTTATAATATAAGAATGAGTATTATAGAAAAGTATTTTATAGAAGAAATAGAAGAATTAAGTGAAGAAGAAATAAAAGGTGCCATAACAAAAAAATTAGAAAAAATATAAAATTTATCTAAGAGATTTTATTGAAAAGAGTTTAATACTCTTTTTTTTTATGTTATAATTTTCTAAGAATAGGAGAGTGTATATATGGCAACATTAAATAAAACTGAATTACAAAGAATGGATGAGTATTTCAGAGTTTTAAATTATTTAAGTGCAGCTCAATTATATTTACTTGATAATCCATTACTTAGAAGACCACTTACAATTAATCAAGTAAAACCAAATGTAGTTGGACACTGGGGAACAACTCCGGGACAAAATTTTATTTATATGCATTTAAATAGAGTAATTAAAAAGAATAATCTAAAAATGATTTATATATCTGGACCAGGACATGGTGGACAAGCAATGATAGCGAATAATTATTTAGAAGGAATATATTCTAAATTTTATCCGGAAATAACAGAAGATGAAGAAGGTTTAAAGAAACTATGTAAGCAATTTAGTTTTCCAGGAGGAGTATCATCTCATGTAGCACCAGAAACACCAGGTTCAATTCATGAAGGTGGAGAATTAGGATATAGTCTTGCTCATGCGGCAGGTGCAGTACTTGATAATAGTGATTTAATTGCAGCCTGTGTTGTAGGAGATGGTGAAGCAGAAACAGGACCACTTGCAACATCTTGGCATATTAATAAATTTTTAAATAGAAAAACAGATGGTGTAGTTTTACCAATCCTTCATAGAAATGGTTATAAAATAGCAAATCCAACAATATTTGGAAGAATGAGTAATGATGAACTTGAAGATTTCTTCTATGGTTATGGTTGGAAACCATACTTTGTATCAGGCAGTGACCCATTAAAAATGCATGAAGAAATGGCAAAAGTAATGGACAAAGTAATCAATGAAATTAAAAAAATAAAAACTCGTGGTAGTGGAAATTATCCAATGATAGTATTAACTACTCCAAAAGGATGGACTGGCCCAAAAGAAGTAGATTCTAAGAAAATAGAAGGATCATTTAGAGCACATCAAGTACCAATTCCAATAACACATGACCATCCAGAAAATTTAAAACTATTAGAAAAATGGCTAAAGAGTTATAACATTGATAATTTATTTGATGCCAAAGGTAGATTAATAAAAGAATTAAGAGACTTATGTCCAACACCTACAAAATGTATGGGAGCAAGTAGTTATGCTAATGGAGGACTTCTACTAAAAGAAATCAGAACACCAGATTGGGAAGACTATTGTTTAGATATTAAAAAACCAGGAAGTATTGTAAAACAAGATACAATGGAACTAGGTAAATATATAAGAGATTTATTTGTACTAAATAGAGATAATAAAAACTTTAGAATATTTGGTCCAGATGAAGCATTATCTAATAGATTTAATCATGTATTTGAAGTAGAAAATAGAACTTGGAATTATAAATTATTAAAAAATGATGAATTCTTATCACCAACAGGTAGAGTAATGGACTCATATCTTTCAGAACACTTATGTGAGGGAATGTTAGAAGGTTATTTATTAACAGGAAGATATGGATTTGTTCATAGTTATGAAGCTTTCGTAAGAATTGTTGATTCAATGGCAAGTCAACATGCAAAATGGTTAAAAGTATGTAATCAAATTCCATGGAGAGCCCCAATTGCATCTCTTAACTTCTTACTTGTAAGTCATGTATTCCAACAAGATCATAATGGTTATACTCATCAAGACCCAGGATTTTTAAATCATTTAGTAACTAAAAAAGCAGATGTTGTTAGAATGTATTTGCCACCAGATACAAACTGTTTATTATCATGCTTTGATCATTGTATAAAAACAAAAAATTATGTAAATGTAATAATTGCATCAAAACATCCAAGACCACAATGGCTAACTAAGACACAAGCAAGAGTACATTGTAGAAGAGGCTTAGGTGTATGGAACTTTGCAAGTAATGATGAAGGAGACCCAGATATAGTTCTTGCTTGTTGCGGAGAAACACCTACACTTGAAGTACTAGCGGCAGTTGACATTTTAAGAAGAAGTGTAAAAGGTATAAAAATACGTGTTGTAAATGTTGTAGATTTAATGAAACTACAAAGTCCAGAAACACATCCACATGGTATGAGTGATAAAGAATATGATGAAATATTTACAACTAATAAACCAATTATATTTAACTTCCATGGTTACCCATCACTTATCCATCAATTAACATATAAAAGAACAAATAGAAACATGCATGTACATGGCTACAAAGAAGAAGGAACAATCACAACAACATTTGATATTCGTGTTCAAAATGAAATTGATAGATTCCATTTAGTAATAGCAGCATTAAAAGAAATACCACGCTACAGAAAAAGTGGAGAAACATTAATTGATTGGTGTAATCAAATGCTTAAAAAACATCATGATTATATTCGTGAATATGGAGAAGACATGCCATTTGTAAGTGATTGGAAATGGGAAGGTTTTAAGGATATTGATTAATGTCCTTTTTCTTTTTGAATTTTAGATTTATAATAGTTAAAAATAAGTAAATGTACTACAAAAAGGAGATTTTTATATGAATATTGTATTAGGAATAATTAGTATTATCTTCGTGTATACCTCGACTATTTTAATGGATAAATTTCTAAAAAAAGAAGGTCTAATTATTTGGATAACATTTGCAACAATAACAGCAAATATCCTAGTTTGTAAAAATATAGATATATTTAATTTAACTGTTTCTCTTGGAAACATCATGTTTGCATCTAACTTCTTAGCAACAGACATATTAAGTGAAAAATACTCAAAAGATTATGCTTATAAAGCAGTAATAATAGGTTTAGTTATGAATTTATTATTTACATTTTTTATGCAAATTGCACTTCTTTATATACCAAGCAGTACAGATATTTCAAATGAATCTATGAAAACACTATTTAATCTAAATCTAAGAGTCTCATTAAGCAGTAGTCTACTTTATTTTTTGAGTAATTATTTAGACATATACTTATTTAATAAATTAAAAGAAAAATATCCTAATAAATTATGGTTAAGAAACAATGTCTCAACTATAATTTCAAATTGTCTAGAAAATTACTTATTTGTAACACTTTCCTTTATTGGTATTTATGATATAAATACAATTATTTCAATAGCAACAACAACATCAATTATAGAAATATTTCTAGCAATGTTAGATACACCTTTTCTATATTTGTCTAAAAAGAACAATACTTAATAAATAAGTACTTGTTTTATAAAAAAATATGGTATAATTTATGTGTGAGGTGATTCTATGAATACAAGAAAAAGTATGAAACTACCAATTGTAATAACATTTATAATGCTTATAATAGTAGTATATTTATTTGCAACTCTTCAACAAGATAAAGTTGTCTGTGAAAAGACCACTAATTTTGATAACGACGTTACATTAAAAGAAGTAGTTACTACAACAATAGACAATGGCAGTATAAGTAATATTCATTTAGTAAAGAAAATTATACTTCCAAAAAAGTATTTAGATAATGAGAGTTACCAAAATAGTGTAAAATATTCTTTAGAAAACACATTAGAATATTTAGGAAAAAGTGTAAAATATGAAATAACATCAACTGGTGTTATAGCAACAATAGATATTTCTAAAGATGAATTAGTTTTACTTGATAATATTGATTTTTCATCAACTGGAGATTTAGGCATGAATATTAATACAAATACCATGAGTGGAGATGTTATTACTTTAAAAATAAAAGATAAATATACTCCAGGTGAACTTATGAAAAAATTAAAAAATAATAGTTATTCATGTAGGTAATTATGGAAATAGATATAAATAAAGTTATAAGTGAAATAGATTTTAATGCTAATAAATATAATGATATAGGTAATGGTATTTTACTTACTAATAGAGAAATTGATATATTAAATAAATACAAAATTAATTATAAAAAATGCAATAGTCTAAAAGAAATATTATTTGAAGTAGAAGACATATTAAATGATATGGATATTGTAGATGAAGAATTAGATTATATTTCATCTACTATTGCAGAAAGAGATTATTATCAAAATACTAATAAGTAAAATTATTAGTATTTTTTAGCCAAAAAGAAAAGAGGGATAAAATGGATATAGATTTATTAGAAAATAGCGAATTCCAAGAGGAAATGCTTAAATACACATTTGCTCTTAATAGATTAACTAGTGAACTTGAAATATTACTTGAAGAATATAAATTTAAAAATGAATATAATCCAGTAGAACATATAAAAACAAGAATAAAAAGTTTTTCTAGTATTAAAGGAAAACTAGAAAGAAAAGGTCTAGATGTAACAGTTGAAAATATGATTCATAATGTTCATGACATAGTAGGAATAAGAATAGTTTGTTCATTTCTTGCAGATGTCTATGAAATAGTTGGAATATTAAAATCAAGTAAACAATTTATTGTAAAAGATGAAAGTGACTACATAAAAAATCCAAAAGATAGTGGATATAGTAGTTATCACATAAACTTATTAGTACCAGTTCATTTATTAGATAGAACAGAATATATTGAAGCAGAAGTTCAAATAAGAACAGTAGCAATGGATTGCTGGGCAAGTCTTGATCATAAATTAAGATACAAATTACCTGAAGAATTACCCGAAAGTATAAATTCTAATATGAATCTAAGAGCAAAAGAAATAAGAAACTTAGATAAAAGTATGCAATATCTACATGAATTAATAGAAGATTATAAATCAAATTATAAAGAAGAAGGTTCTAAAGATTAGAACTTTTTTCTTTGTTTAATAAAAGAATTATACGTGTTATAATATGTTTAGTTTGTTATTCAACTATAGGTTTAGTAAAATTCAACTTTAAATTTATAGTTAAAAATATAAAATAAAGTATAGTTGTTTTAGGAGGTAAAAATGATTTATTTAGATTATAGTGCAACAACACCAGTAAATGAAGAAGTAATTAATACATATAGTAGAGTATGTCGTGAATTTATTGGAAACCCCAATTCTCTACATAAACTAGGAATAGAAGCAAAAAAAATAATAGATGCTAGTACTATGCAAATTGCTAATATTCTTGGAGTAAAACAAAGTGAAATAATTTATACAAGTGGAGCAAGTGAAGCAAATAATTTAGCAATTAAAGGTGTCACTTCAAAGTATAAAAATCGTGGTAAACACATAATTACTACAGAACTTGAACATTCATCAATAATTGCTCCTCTAAATTATCTACAAGAAGAAGGGTATGATATAGACTTTGTAAAATTAGATGATAATGGTTTAGTAGATTTAGACGATTTAGAAAATCTAATAAGAGATGATACAGTACTTGTTTCAATTGCATCAGTCAATAGTGAAGTTGGTATTATGCAAGATATGAAAAAAATAAGTGAAGTAGTAAGACGTCATAAAAAAGTCTTACTTCATAGCGATGTTACTCAAAGTATAGGTAAAACTAAATTTGATTTCAGTCTAGTAGACCTTGCATCTATGTCATGTCAAAAATTCTTTGGAATGAAAGGAATAGGAGCCTTAATAAAAAGAGAAAACTTAGTTATAGAACCAATTATTCATGGAGGAAAATCAACAACTATTTATAGAAGTGGAACACCAGCAACTCCATTAATTGTCTCTTTTGCAAAAGCCCTACGTCTTTCATACGATAATTTTAAAGAAAAAGAAAACCATGTAAAAGAAATACATGACTATTTAATAAGTAAACTACAAAATTTAGATGTATATATTAATAGTAATAATTACTCTATTAACAATATTGTAAATTTCAGCTTAAAAAACATTAAAAGTGAAGTAATGCTTCATGCATTAGAAGAAAAAGAAATTTATATTTCTACACAGACTGCCTGTTCAACAGGTTCTTACTCAAGAGCAGTTTTTGCAGTATGTCATGATAAAGAAAGAGCAAGTAGAAGTATGCGTGTAAGTATTTCATATTTAACAACAAAAGAAGAAATAGACGAATTTATTAAAGAGTTAGAAATAGAAATAAAAAAATTAGATTTTAGGAGATAAAATGAAATTAATAAAAATAGGTGCTATTTGGTGTAGCGGATGTCTTGTAATGAATAAAGTTTGGAACCAATTAATAAAAGAATATAACTTTTCTTATGAAACATATGATATCGATATTGATGAAGATGAAGTGGAAAAGTATAATGTTGGAGAAAAACTACCAGTATTTATTGTGATGGAAAGTGATAAAGAAATAAAAAGATTTACAGGAGAATATAGTTATTCTGATATGGTAAATAATTTAAGAGAGGTTGGTTTATTAAATGAAGAAAGTAATTAATTTTTTAGTAATTATAACTTTCTTTTTTTTATTAACTCTAAATGTTAATGCTAAAGAAGAAGATATAATTACAATGTATGTATTTAAAGGAGATGGTTGCCCACACTGTGCAGCAGAATTAAAGTACTTAGATACAATAAAAGACAATTATAAGAATTTAAAAATAGTAGAATATGAAGTATGGTATAACGAAGAAAACGCATCTCTTCTAGAAGATGTTGAAAAGACTTTTTCAATAAAAAGAAGTGGTGTTCCAACAACGGTAATTGGAAATAGCGTAATCCAAGGCTTTGGAGATAGTACTGAAAGTAAACTTATAAGAGCAATAGAGTTTTATGAAGAAAATGACTATGAAGACGTAGTTAGTAAAATAAAAGATGGAACTTATAAAGACGACGAAGAAATAAAAGAACAAGTAAAAGAAGATAAGTTTAAAGAAAGTGAAGAAAAAACAGATGATGAAATGACTTTTTCTCTTCCATTAATTGGTAAAGTTAATATGAAAAATGTTTCACTGACAACATCTGCTATTGTAATAGGACTAGTAGATGGATTTAATCCATGTGCTATGTGGATATTATTATTTTTAATAAGTGTCTTAATAGGAATGAAAGATAGAAAAAGAATGTGGATATTAGGATTAACATTTTTATTAACTTCTGCTCTAGTTTATATGTTAATAATGTTATCTTGGATAAATATAGCCGTAAAAATAACAACAATAGTTTGGATTAGAAATATAATTGCATTAGTAGCAATTATAGGAGGACTACTAAATTTAAGAAGCTTTATAAAAAGTAAAGATTCAGGATGCGACGTAGTTGACAAAAACAGGAGAAAAACAATTTTTAATAAAATAAAAAAATTTACACATGAGAAAAGTTTCTTTCTAGCACTTATTGGAGTAATGGGTCTAGCAATCAGTGTAAATTTAGTGGAACTTGCCTGTTCTGCTGGACTTCCAATTGTATTTTCTGAATTACTTGCTTTAAATAATGTGTCAAGTTTTATGAAATTTATGTACACACTTATCTATATATTTTTCTTTTTAATAGATGATTTAATAGTATTTTTTATTGCAATGTTTACAATGAAAGTATCAGGAATAAGTACTAAGTATAATAAGTATTCTCACATCCTTGGAGGTATTATTATGCTAGTTGTTGGAATACTTTTAATATTTAAACCAGAGTGGTTAATGTTTCAATTTAAATAGTTTACTTCTTATTAAAAATTAGTTATAATATAACTTAGAATAGAAGGAGTTTTACTATGAATAATAATTTGAGTACGAATGAGAAAAAAATGATTGTTGTTAAAAACCAAGATGGTAGTTCAATGGAAGTTGAATTAGTGACTTATTTAATTAGTGATGATCAAATAAATACGTATTTGGTTTATTCAAAAGGCGAGTTAAGTGGTGCCGACGGAGATGAAGTAATATACATTTCAAAGATACTTCAAAATGGTGAAAATCTTCTCTTACAAGAAATTACTGATGATAATGAATGGCTTAGTGTTCAAAATCTATTAAAGAAAATAGCAAATGCATAATGGAAGGTGATTAAATGATAACTGAATATGTTTATGAAAATCAAGAATATGAAAATGTTTTAGTTAAAATTAAAGCCGCTTTAATGGATATAATTAGTAGTGAAGAAAATAAGCTTTACGAAATAGAACAAAAAATAACAACGACAACAGATGAAGATTTTAAAGAAAAGCTAAGTAAATTATGTGCAGATGAAAGAAGTGCTCTAAGACAAATTATTATTACGATGAATACACTTTCAGCATCTCTTGAAAAAGTAGATTCTTATTCAAAAGACCTTGATAGTATAGAAGATGAAAATATAAAAGAAATAATTGCTGATTTGAAAAATGGAAATATAAATAATATAAGTGATAGTATCAACTCTCCAGTATATCAACAAGAAGAAACAATAGAAAGTGTAAATCAAGACCCTGATGTTGTTAGAAAAATCAATGATTACACTGATTCAAATGAAGAACCAGTAGTTGAAGAAAACATTGAACAAGTACCTGAAGAAAGTACTCCTCAAGTAGAGCCAAGCAAAGTGCAAGAAGAAACAATAGAAAACGCAACACCAGAACCTGTTATGACAGAAGAACAAGTTGAACCTACTGAAACTATAATTAATGCTGAAGAAGAAGTACCTGAAGTAAATCAAGAAGTTCAAAATGAAGAGCAAGTTTATGAAGAACAACCAATAGAAACTCCAACTGATAATACTGAATTAGTTCAAGAAACACCAGAAGATGCAACAGTTTATGAAGAACAACAAGAAGTACAAGAACCTCAAATAGAGCAAGTAGATGATGAAAATCAAGAAGAAGTTGTTACTGAACAACCATCTGAACAAATAAATCAAGAAGTTCAAAATGAAGAGCAAGTTTATGAGGAACAACCAACAGAAACTCCAACTGATAATACTGAATTAGTTCAAGAAGAACCAGAAGATACAATGGTTTATGAAGAACAACAAGAAGTACAAGAACCTCAAATAGAACAAGCGGATGAAGAAAATCAAGAAGAAGTTGCTCCAGAACAGCCTTCTGAACAAGTAAGTCAAGGAGAAAATACACCATTGATTCCAATTGTAACAGAAGAGACTGAACAACAGCAGCCAAGTGAAGAAACAGAAGAACAAGTAAGTCCAGAAATAACAGAAGAAGGTGTAGTTGCACCACCAAGCATTACTACCGATACACAACAACAAGAAGAATTTGCTCCATCAATACCGGCAATAGAAAATCAAGAAGAAGTAACTTATCAAGAAGATTTAAAAAAAGAGCCACTAATGACATTTATAAAAGCATCACAAGACCCACCAAAAGCAATTTTGACATCACTAAAACAAGTTACTAATTTAAGAATGTCATACCAAACTCAAAATGCTTTACTAAGCTCAAGAGGAACTATTGCAAGTAGAAATGTTAATGGAGTAGATAGCGAGGTACAAGAATTAGTAGATAATGGACTACTTGCCCCATCACCAGAAAATATAGAAGCAATGATGAATGAAGCAAATAAATTATACCAAGAAGGAAAAATAAACGAAGCACAAGAAATGTATGATCAAATAAGTGTATTAAACAAACAGTTGCAAGAAAGTAATGCAGTAGTCAAATAGGGGAGTTATATGGAAAACAGTTTATTAGATAGTAATTTAACAGAAGAAAATTACGATGATTATATAGAAAAAATATTTAATATATTTAGATTATCAAGTAAAAGTAGTTCTATAATATTAAGTATTGATATTGTAGATTCAAAATGTTTAATTAAATTAAAAATAGTAAGTCAAAATGGAGATACTAAAGAATTTAGCGATGTAACATTTAAATGTAATAATGCTTTTTATAACGATTTTTTAGATTCACTTATAAAGAGACTAAACGATGACGAGAATTTTATTATAAATGATATAGTTAATTTAGATAAAGATGAATTCATGACATTTAGACTTGTATCAAGTAATAATGATTTAATTACAATAGATGGTCTAACAAAAGAACAAGCAAATCATTTGAATAAACTTTTTGAAACCGATGAGAAGAAAGAAGAAATTTTAATAAATAATAGTGGAATTGCTAATATATGGATATTCTTACTTATGATAGTTGTTTTAGTAATATCATTTATTTTAATAGTTATGTTTTTTAAGTAATAGTAAGTGGAGGGAATTAATATGCGTAATAAGAAAAAGAAAAATATTAATAGTTGGTCTTATTATGCCAAAATATTAATAGTTGCCTCTCTTACTTTTTTAGTGTACGGAATAGTATTAAATGTTGCTAGTGGTAGAAGTTTATTTGACCCAGTAAAAGATGTAGAACAAGAAGAAAAAGCAACAATTAATATCTCGACAATAGATAATAGTGAAGTAGTACCAGGAAATCAAACAACTAGTACAACTAATAGCGCAGAAACAATTGATAATAGTGCAAACCAAGCACCAACAGAAACTCCATCTAGTAACGATAATCAGTCAAATAATACTAATCAAAATACTAATACTAATCAGAATACAAACAACAATAGTACAGTGCAACAACCAACACAAAATAATAATGTATATGTACCAACACTTGAAGAGACAAATAACAGCTTAAGAAATACTATTCAATCAACTTACGGAATAACAATTAAATATGGAAATGAAACGAGTGGATATACGGTAGCAGGAGTTTCAACAACACCAGTTACTAATTCAACAACAATTAACGCTAGTCTAAACAGACTAAATCAAGCATTAAGTGTATACCCAAAAGGTTTTTTTTCAGAAATTAGAAATGGAGGAATTCCACTAACTATAATGCTTATAAACAATTATGCAGAAAATAGTATTACTGGAGTAACAGATTCAAGTTATTCATATGCTGTAATTTCAATTGCAGTATCTTATCCATTTGAAGAATCTTTCTATCATGAATCATATCATTATATAGAAAGATATATGTTTAAAAAGGGAGCAAACTTTAATTCTTGGAACACATTAAATCCTCAAGGATTTTCATATGGAAATATTACTAACTCCAATTCATATAATGTAACATTTTCGCAAGATGCTCCATTTGTAAATGCTTATGCCCAAACATCTGCAGAAGAAGATAGAGCATCAACATTTGAATACATGATGGCTTCATCCAAAGCAAGTTGCCTAAATTATGGAACAACAGTATGGAGAAAAGCAACAGTTATGAAAAATACAATAGAGGCAGTATACAACACAGTAAGTCCTAATGTAATTGAATATTGGGAAAGATATTTATAATTAGTAGAGGGTGGTAGAATGAAAACAATAATTTTTAATGATAATAACTTAACTGATAATGATATAGAAATGAAAGTAGTAAGAGTAAAAGGATTAATGCTTAATTCAAGTGGTAAAATATTATTAGCTCATAATAATAATACATATCAGTTTCCTGGTGGACACTTAGAAGATAATGAAGAAAAAGATAAGTGCTTAATAAGAGAAATAAAAGAAGAAACAGGAATTGATATTGGAACACTAGATGAGCCTTTTTTATGTATTTCAACATATGATAATGATTATTTTGGAAGTGGTAAGAAAGTACTTAATAGTATTTATTATTATAGAATATTTACCGACAGTCTTCCAAACTTTAATGAAACACATTACGATGAATTAGAACTGGCAACAGAATTTAATTTGTTTTATGTAAATTTTAGCGACTTAGAAGACTTCTTGAAAAAAGCGATAGATGATGGTAATATAGATATCAATATTGGAAGAGAAATGATGCAAGTAGTTGACGTGTATCATGAAGTATATGGAGGTTAATATGAAAGTACTAGTTACAGGTGGACTTGGATTCATAGGAAGTCACACAGTAGTTGAACTATTAAATGAAGGATATGAAGTAGTTATCGTTGATAATTTATCTAATGCAAGTATTGATGTAATTGATAAGATAAAAGAAATAACAAACAAAGATATTAAATTTTATGAAGAAGATGTTTGTGATATTGAAGCATTAGAAAAAATATTTACAGAAAATAAAATAGACGCAGTTATTCACTTTGCTGGATTTAAAGCAGTAGGAGAAAGTGTTGCTAAACCAATCATGTATTATGAGAATAATTTAATTTCAACACTTCATTTATGTGAAGTAATGCAAAAACATAATTGTAAAAAACTAATATTCTCATCATCAGCAACAGTTTATGGTGACCCAGAAAAATTACCATTAACAGAAGATTGTAAGGTTGGTGGAACAACAAATCCATATGGAACAAGTAAATTAATGATTGAGCAAATACTAAAAGATATCGTAGTATCAGATAGTGAATTTACACCAATCGTTTTAAGATATTTTAATCCAATTGGAGCACATGAGTCAGGCCTTATTGGTGAAAAACCAAATGGTATTCCAAACAACTTAATGCCATATATTGCAAGAGTTGCATCAGGTGAGTTAGAAATACTTAGTGTATTTGGTGATGATTATGAAACACCAGATGGAACAGGAGTACGTGATTATATTCATGTAGTTGATCTAGCAAAAGGTCATATAAAAGCTCTAGAAAAAGCAGTAAAAACAAACGGAATTCACTACTATAATTTAGGAACAGGTGTTGGATACAGTGTACTTGACATGGTAAAAGCATTTGAAAAAGTTAATAATGTAAAAGTACCATATAAAATAGTTGCAAGACGTCCAGGAGATATTGCTAGTTGTTATGCAGACGCATCCCTTGCCTTAAAAGAATTAGGTTGGAAAGCAAATCTTGGAATAGAAGAAATGATGAGAGATTCATATAATTTTATACTTAAACAAAATGAAAAATAATCCTAGTGATTATTTTTTTGCTTTTAAATGTAAAGTTTTGTAAATTTACTATTTCTCTTTACAATGTTCCTTTAGAAATAAATCTTCCTGTGTTATAATAAAACACGTTATCAAAAAGTTGGAAGGGGAGGATTGAAATGAAAAAAGAAGAAATAAAAAGAGAGAAGGTATTTGATTTTAATAGATATTATTACGTTCCAGTAACATCAAAATTTGTTAAATTTAATGGAATACCATTTGCTGAAATGACAGATAAAATTGATCATGAATTAACAAAGAGAGAAAGTACTCGCCTAGAACTTACATATGGTGATTATGCTATAAATGGAATAGATGAAAATACCGAAAAATATATAGAAAGATATAATATGGAAACATCACTATTATATAATGCCTTAGGTATTGCAGAAAATTTAATATTAGTAGAAAATAGCAAAGGACTTCATGAATTAGCAACAGGCCTACCAGTTACAACAGACAATACTATCTATTTAGGAATACAAGAAAAAACAGGAGAAAAAGTAGTTGATATTTTCGTTGAACACCCTGATTATGAAAATATTGCTAAAAACTTCTTCGAAAGTTATAAGAAAAGCGAAAGTTACGATAATAGTGCAATAAAAAGTAAGTAAATTGTTGTTTTAAATAAAATTATCATGTATAATAAATGTCGTTGGAGGGATAATATGGCAAAAAAAGAAGAAACAAAAGAAATTAAAACTGAAAAAAAAGAAAATAAAAACAAACATGAAGTTACTGTAAAAATCGATGGTGACGCTTGGAAAAATGCTATAGATAAAGTATTTACTAAAAAACAAAAGACTGTAAAAGTTGATGGATTTAGACAAGGTAAAGTACCAAGAAATATTTATGAAAAGAAATTTGGTAAAGAATCATTATATTTAGATGCAGCAGATGCAGTATTACAAGATGCATATGCAAAAGCAATGGATGATTCAAAATTAGTACCAGTTGTACAACCTGAAGTAAACTTAAAAAACATTGGTGAAGAAGGAGTAGAATTTACTTTCAAAATTATTACTAAGCCAGAAGTAAAAGTTAACAAATACAAAGGTTTAAATATTAAGCCAGAAGAAGTAGAAGTAACTGATGAAGAAATAAATCATGAACTTTCTCATTTATTAGAAAGATATACTGAACTTGTAACAAAAGATGGAGAAGTTAAGAATGGTGATGTAGCAATTATTGACTTCGAAGGATTTAAAGATGGAGAAGCATTCGATGGTGGAAAAGGTGAAAACTATTCATTAGAGATTGGTTCAAATACATTTATTCCAGGATTTGAAGAACAAGTTATTGGTATGAAAGCAGGAGAAGAGAAAGATTTAAATGTAACTTTCCCAGAAGATTATGGTGCTAAAGACTTAGCAGGAGCTCCAGTTGTTTTCAAAGTTAAAGTAAATGAAGTAAAAGAAAAGAAAACTCGTGAATTAGATGAAGATTTCTTTGAAGATTTAGGAATGGAAGGAATCGATTCTGAAGATAAATTAAAAGCAGAAATTAAAGAATCTATTAAAGCACAAAAAGAAATGGATGCTGAAAACAAGTATGTAGATTCATTACTTGAAGGAGTTTCTAAAAACGTTGAAGTAGATATTCCAGAAGAAATGGTTAATGAAGAAGTTGATCGTTTAATGGGAAGATTTGCTGAACAAATGAAAATGCAAGGTATCTCTTTAGATTTATATTACCAATTCACTGGTTCAAATGAAGAACAATTAAGAAGTCAAATGGAAAAAGAAGCATTCAACAATGTTTTATATCGTTTAATGATTGAAGAAATTCAACAAATCGAAAAAATCGTTGTAAGTGATGAAGATGCTGAAAAAGAAGCTGAAGAATTAGCTAAGAAATATCAAATGGATAAAGAAGATTTCTTAAATCAATTCGGTGGACTTGAAATGGTTAAATATGATTTAGAAGTTAGAAAAGTTATCGAATTATTAAAAGAATTAAATAAATAATAAAGTAAGATGGTTAATTTAAACCATCTTTTTTAATGCACAAAAAAAGTATTAGAAAATCTAATACTTAATAAATTAAATTATGCATTCTCTTCTTCAATTGCTGAAGTAGGACATGCATCAATTGCGTCCTTAACATTTTGTTCTTCTTCAGCTGAAATTTCTTCTTTTACAACTTCAGATAATCCATCTTCATTTATTTCAAAAACTTCTTCAGCATAAGCACAGCAAGCTCCACAGCCAATACATGCTTCTTGATTAACTTTAACTTTCATTTTAATACCTCGCTTTCAAAGGTTATTATATCTAAAAAAATGAATAGAGTAAAGAGGTTATACTTTATTTTTAATTACTATTATGATAATATTTTTTATGGAAACTAGGAGGAACTATGATATATACAGATATGACTAAAAAAGCAATAAATATAATGTTTGAAGCACATAAAAATCAAAAAGATAAATCAAATACCCCATATGTATTTCATCCATGGTCAGTAGCAGAAAAAATGACTAATGAAATAGAGACAACAACAGCATTACTTCATGATGTAGTAGAAGATTCAAAAATCACAATAAAAGAATTAGAAAAAGAATTTCCAAAAGAAGTGATAGACGCTCTAAAACTATTAACTCATGATGAAACTGTAGATTACTATGAATACATAAAACAAATATCAACAAATGATTTAGCAACAAAAGTAAAACTTCAAGATTTAAAACATAATTCAAATACAGATAGACTTAATAAAATAACAAAAGAAGATGAAGAAAGAAATAAAAGATATAAAAAATGTATAGAATATTTAGAATTAAAACAAAAGATGAATAATTAATAATCTTTATTGTAAAGATATTTGTAATTATCTATCTAAAAATGTAAAACGTCTTTTGTTTTATTTCTTCCTATGATAAACTTATAATAAGAGGGTGAATAGTATGAGACGTATGGATAGATATAAAGATGAAGCACCAGATAGACCTAATAGATATGAAAAAAATCAAGAACTTTATCAAGATATAGCAACTAATACAAAATATACAAATATAACTGATGTAACTAATTCTAATGCTTTTGAAATAAATGGTTCTAAAAATAAAGGTAGTTACACTTCTAGAGAGTCATATCAACAAATGAAAAAATACAAAAATGTAGAACCAGTACCAAGAGTAAAAAAAGAATTAGATGACTTTAATTATCTTTATAAAATAGATGATAAAAAAGTTTATGATATAAATACAGTTTTAGAAGAAGCAAGAAAAAATAGACAAGAAAAAGATAAATTAGAAGAAAAAAGAAAATTAAAAAATACAAGTTATAATATATTAGCAGATTTAAATAGAGAAGAATTAGAAAAATATAAAGCAGAAAAAAGAAAAAAAATAATGACTCCAGAGGAAGAAGAGTTTAGAGATTTAATCGATACCATAGCATCTAAAACATTAGCAGGTGAAATTGATAAAGAAACAAGTGTCAATTTATTAAGTGATTTAATGGCAACTAGTGTAATGGATAAAGTAGAGGATGCAAATAGTCTAGGACAAGATAATGCACTAGATGAAGTTGAAGAGTCAGGAAAAGAAGAAGTACCTAATGAAGAACAAAGTATAGATGATAAAGAAGAACTTGATAAAGTAAAAAATATAATAGAAGAAGATAAAAAAATAGAAGAAAAATTGGATTCTTACAAAGAGTTTGAAGAACAAGAAAATGAAAAAACAAACTCAGATAGTATAGATGAAAAAGATGAAATAGAAGGACAAGAAACAAAAGAAGAACAAAATGATAATCCAATGTCTTTATCAGAAGAAGCCATAAAAGAAATCGAAAAAAGAAAAGATGAGGAACCTAAAAACTTATCAGGAGCAGATAAAGACTTTTATACTAGAAGTATGGACTTATCAGATGAAGACTTTGAAATGGATAATGAATTTAAAGAAAAAAGTATGCCAATAGCCCTAAAAATATTAATAGCTATTTTAGTAATAGCATTAATCGCAGTAGCAGCATATTTTATCTATAAAAGAATGTAATAAAGGGAAAAAGTATTCAACTTTTTCTCTTTTTTTGGTATTATAGTATATATAAATAGAAGTGGTGAAATAAATGAATACAAATTTTATAGTAAACGAATATGCACTTGTTTGGTATTTATTATTTCAAGCATCAATATCAGAACCAATTTATAAGATTAAGCAAAGATTATGGGATGCTTTTAAAGATAAATACAATAACATGTTTAACGATAAATTATTAATATTAGAAGATTATAAAAACTTTATCCCAAACGATGATACAATATACAATATATTTTTTGAGAGTAAAGAGTATCAAAAAATAAAAAAACAAGTAGAAAAATATAGATTAGAAGTAATGCGTATATGGGATAAAAATAAGAAAGTAACACAAGACTTATATAGTAATATTATAAGAGAAAAAGTGGATGAATTTACTTTCTTTGTTGTGTCAAAAGAATTAAATATTATTGATAATCCTATAAAAGAAAAAGCAATAATAGGTGTAGAAATAGATAAAAAAGACCCAACAGAATACTTATTAAGACTAAATATGACTTTAGCTATGAATAGTATAAAAAAGTATAGGGAAGAAGATAATGATTTTAAAAATGCCATTGTAGAATTAGCAATATTAAATGAGTATGCTAGTAATTTAAACGATAGAAGTTGTTACTTAAATGGCACACCATCTCTTATGGAATTAAAAAGATGGATATATCCATATTGGTTAATGTATTTAGGAATTCCAAAAGATGAGTTGTTATCTAGGATGATGCGTGATAAAATAGCATTTGAACTTGATAACTATGCCTATGAAAAAGAACTAGTAAAAATGAATATAGAAGAGTTTATTGATTTCTGTATTAGAAATAAAAGATATATTATAAGAGAACAAAAAGAAAAAAAAGAAGAAATAAATAAATTCCAACAAATGGATGATGTACCTGAAGAAATAATATAAAATTAAGCAAGGGGGATAATTATGGATGACAAAATAAAAATATTATTAGATAAAATAAATATTGATGAGACTTCTTATCAATATTTTAATGATGCTAAAATTACTAAAATAAAAGTAAATTCTAAAACTAACAGTTGGAATATTTTTATTGATAAAGATGAATTACTACCAGTAGAAATACTAGAAGCATTAGAATCTAAAAAAATGTTATTAGATGAGTCTGCATCAAGAATAGAAATAATATTTAATATAAAAAATCCTAATATTGACACTTACTTAAGTTATTATAAATACTTATTAAAAACATTAAAAGATGATTTAAAAGTACTTGAAATATATGAAGATGCTATGAAAATAGAAGATGATTTTCTAGTGCTAGTCGCAGCAAACGAAGTAGAAAAAGAAAGACTTTTAAGTGTTTTAGATAAAGTAATGAACTTTTATAAAAAGCAAAGTTATAACTTTAATATAGATGTTATAGTGAGACATGAAGAAAATATATTAGAAGAAATACAAAAAGATTTAAATAATATAGAAATGCCAAAGTATGAGCCACCACAAAAAAAAGAAGAGCAACAACAACCTGAAAAAAAGCAATTTAGAAGAGAAGCAAAAGACCCAAATAGTATAATTGGAAGAGGTATAAAAGAAGACCCAATAAAGATAAAAACATTAATTGGTGAAGACAACAATGTTGTAGTAGAGGCTAAAGTCTTTGGAACAGATTACTTTGAATCATCAAAAACAGATTTTAAAATAATCACTTTAAAAATAACAGACTTTTCAGATAGTATATATTGTAAAGTCTTTGTAAGAGATGATGAAGAATATAAAAGACTTTGTAAAGAACTAAAAAGTGGTAATTGGTATAAGATAAGAGGTTATACAAAAAATGATCAATTTGCAAAAGAACTTGTCTTAAATGCCAGAGACATTATTAAAATAGAAAAAACAGAAGAGACTGTAAAAGATACAGCTGAAGAAAAAAGAGTCGAACTACACTGTCATACAAAGATGAGTCAAATGGATGGTGTAATAGATGAAACAGATGTTGTAAAACAAGCAATGAAGTTTGGTATGAAAGCAGTTGCTATAACAGATCATAATGGAGTACAAGGGTTCCCACATGTCTTTAGCATGGTAACAGATTATAATAAACATCTAAAAGAAGGAGAAGAACCATTTAAAGCAATTTATGGTTGTGAACTTTTAATGATAGATGACAACGTTGATATAGTAACACGACCAAACGATAAAGTTATGCTAGATCAAACTTACGTTGTATTCGACTTTGAAACAACAGGATTCAATGCTGGTGGATTTGACTCAATTATTGAAATCGGTGCAGTAAAAATAAAAGACGGTATGATAATTGAAAAATATGATGAATTAATAAATCCAGGAAGACCACTTCCACAAAAAATTATAGATGTTACAAATATAACTGATGCTATGCTAGAAGGAAAAGATAATGAAGAAAATGCAGTAAGAAGATTTATTGAATGGTTTGGAGACTGTCCAATGGTTGCTCATAATGCTAAGTTTGATGTGTCTTTCCTAGAAATGGCTTATAGAAAATATAACTTCGGAACATTTACAAACCCAGTAATAGACACATTAGAACTATCAAGAACTTTAGATAATACTTATGCAAGACACTCATTAAGTGCCCTAGTAAAAAGATATGAAGTACCATGGGATGAAAACGCTCACCATAGAGGTGACTACGATGCAGAAGGAACAGCTCTAGTATTTTATAAAATGTTAAAGAAACTATCTAATCGTAATATTGATATAATGACAGACTTAGATAAACTAGTAAGTAAAGAAGAAATACATAAATATGGTCGCGCTCATCACATAAACTTATTAGTAAAAAATAAAACAGGTCTAAAAAATCTATTTAAGTTAGTATCTCTTGCAAACACTACATATTTATATAAAACACCAAGAATTTTAAGAAGTGTTGTAAATGAACACAGAGAAGGTTTATTAGTTGGTAGCGGATGCTACGAAAGTGAAGTATTTACTCAAGCAAAATCAAAAAGTGATGATGAATTATCAAATATTATAAGATTCTATGATTATGTTGAAGTACAACCAATGGAGTGCTATGACCACATGATTCAAACAGGAGACTTTGCAACAAAAGTAGAACTTGCTGCAAATATAGAAAAAGTAGTTAGAGTTACAGAAGAGGCAGGAAAAATAATAGTTGCAACAGGAGATGTTCATCATTTAAAAAGAGAAGACAAAATTTATAGAGAGATTATAGTTAATCAAAAAGTACCAGGCGGTGGACGTCATCCATTAGCAAGAAATGGTATTAAAGAAATTCCAAGCAATCATTTTAGAACTACAAACGAAATGTTAGAAGACTTTAAATTCTTAGGAGAAGATAAAGCCTATGAAATAGTAGTTAAAAATACAAATAAGATTGCAGATATGTGTGATATAGTTGAAGTAATTATAGATACTGGTGGAATTCCATTCTCACCAAGAGTAAAAAGTGATGATGGAAAAAGTTATTTAGACTGTCCAGTAGTAGTAACAGATCTCGTATATACAAAAGCTAAAGATTGGTATGGAGAGCCACTTCCATATATGATAGAAGAACGTATCGCAACAGAACTTTATGGAGATATTGTATTTAAAATAATTAAAGAACGTCATGAAGATATTGAAGATAATAAAGAAGAATATGAAAAAATCATCCATAAAGAATTACATGATGAAATATTAAAAGGTTCAATAAACATAAAAGAAATAGTTACAGACTATGTAAAGAAAACGTCAGAAGAAGAATTAGACGATAAAGCATTAGAAAAAAAAGTTAAAAAAACATTAGGTGGAGTAATAGGTGGAGGATTCGACCCAATCTACTTAATCGCTCAAAGACTTGTAAAGCACTCAAATGATGAAGGATTCTTAGTTGGTTCGCGTGGTTCTGTAGGTTCATCATTTGTCGCAACAATGATGGGAATAACTGAAGTTAATCCGTTAGCTGCACATTATAGATGTGAAAAATGTAAATTGAGTATATTTGAGGATGATGAGGGTAATGCTTTAGGAGCAGCATATTCATCAGGATTCGATTTACCAGATAAAGAATGTCCAAACTGCCACATTCCGATGCTAAAAGATGGTCAAGACATGCCATTCGCAACATTCCTAGGGTTTAATGCTGACAAAGTTCCAGATATCGACCTTAACTTCTCAGATTTAAACCAAGCAAGTGCTCATGCTTACACTAAAGTTTTATTTGGAGAAGACAATGTATATAGAGCAGGAACAATCGGTACAGTTGCTGAAAAAACAGCATTTGGATTTGTTAAAGGATATTGTGAAGACAAAGAATTAGGTGATATGAGAACAGCAGAAGTTGAAAGACTTGCTATGGGATGTACTGGAGTTAAAAGAACAACAGGACAACATCCAGGAGGAATTGTTGTTGTGCCAGACTACATGGAAGTATTTGATTTCACACCTTTTCAATTCCCAGCAGAAGACCCAACAGCAGAGTGGAGAACAACCCACTTTGATTATCACTCAATCGATCAGTGTTTATTAAAACTTGATATTTTAGGTCACAGTGACCCAACACAATTAAGACTTATTCAATTACAATCAGGAACTGATATTTTGAAAGTACCACTAGATGATAAAGCAACAATGTCAATATTTACATCAACAGAAGCCTTAGGGGTTACAAAAGAGCAAATTATGTGTAACACAGGTACATTAGGTATACCAGAGTTTGGTACTCCATTTACAATAAAATTAGTAGAAGATACAAAACCAACAACATTTGCTGAATTAATAAAAATATCAGGACTATCTCATGGTACTGATGTTTGGTTAGGAAACGCACAAGAACTTATTGCTAATAACATAGTTCCGTTTAAAGATACTATAGGCTGTCGTGATGATATCATGGTATATCTTATGTATAATGGCGTAAAGCCAATAAAAGCCTTCAAGATAATGGAGTTTGTACGTAAAGGAAAAGCATCAAAAGACCCAGAAACTTGGAAAGAACATGTAAAAACAATGCAGGAAGCAAATATCCCAGACTGGTTTATAGGTTCATGTCAAAAGATTAAATACATGTTCCCAAAAGCCCATGCTGCAGCATACGTAATAAGTGCCTTTAGAATTGCCTGGTACAAAGTACACATGCCAGTATATTTCTATTCATCTTGGTATACATCAAAAGCAACAGATGTTGATGTAGAAAACATGATAAAAGGATATCAATCAATAAAAGCAAGAATAGAAGACATTCAAAGTAAAGGTTATGAAGCAACAAATAAAGAAAATGGACAAGCTGAAAGTCTAAAGGTAGCCTTGGAAGCAACTGCAAGAGGAATAAAATTCTTAAATGTTGATTTATACAATAGTGATGCAACAGTTTGGGTAGCAAAAGGAGATAATGAAATATATCCTCCATTCAATGCCATTGAAGGCCTTGGAGACACAGTTGCAAAAAACATAGTTGCAGAAAGAGAAAAAGGTAAATTCATAAGTATTGAAGATGTTCAAAAAAGAGCAAAAGTATCACAAACATTAATAGAAAAAATGAAAGATATGGGAATATTAGAAGGATTACCTGAATCTAATCAATTATCATTATTTTAAAGAAAGTGCAATCTTTCTTTTTTTTATATTTTGTAGTAAAATTACAATGATAATAGTAGAAAGGAGATAGGATTTGTGAATAAATCAAAGAATGGTAAAAAAAACAAAAAAAGAAAAAAAGCAAAAGGATTTACGTTAGTTGAATTACTAGTAACTATTTCTATTTTAGGCCTTGTTACAGCTATGTCTATACCAGTTATTAGAAATATAATAGAAGCAAATACTCTAAAAAAATATACAACATATAAAGATTCTGTTGAAAGTAGTGCTAAACTTTATGTAGATTCTTATTCAGAAGATTTGTTTGGTAAAAATAAATCTGGCTGTGCTTATATTACATATGATCAAATGAAAGATAAAAATCTAATAAAAAACATCCAAGAAAACAATGTTTCATGTGACTCAGATAAGACATATGTAAGAGTTGTAAAATTAAATGGAAAGTATACATATGCAACACAAATTGGTTGTGGTAATTCTAGTAGTAATGAAAAAATTACCAGTAGTAAAGTAAATGTATTATATCCAGAAAGTGGAGTACCAAGAAATGAAACATGTTCATATGATGCCGTAACTAAATTATCTGTTAAAGTAAGTCCTTATGAAAAATATGAAAAAACTGATAAGAAAAAGTATGCATTAAACATTATTCTAGAAAGTTTTACAGGAATAAATAATGGAGTACAAGTAAGTTATGCTTGGCATAAAGAAGGAACAGATTCATCAAAAGATGTATGGCAAGATGCAACATTTAGAAGTATGTCATCATCAAAACAAGAAGAACAAATTCTAAATGGACAAACAATCACTTTAAAATCAAGTGAAATATTAACTCCAGACAAAGAAACAGGAAGTTATAAATTATTAGTAAAAATTAATAATGCAATGGATATTACTGGTACAAATTTAATTACAGATTTAAATAAAACAGTTACATTTGGAACATATAAAATAGATAATTTACCTCCAGTAATAAACTCATTAAGTGTTTCTTCAACAAACCAATCATATAACACTTTAAAAGCAAAAGTTAATATAAATGCAACAGATAACAATATGTTATCTTCTCAAAATGATGTAAAAGTTTGTGTAAAAACAAATACAAGTAGTTGTTCGTCAAACGATTATAAAGCGTATGCTTCAAGTTATGATATAACTCTTCCAGGTGGAAAGTATGATGGAAGTAAAAAAACAGTATATGTTTATGTAAAAGATAATGCTGGTAATGTAACATCAAAAACAGTAGATTATACATTATATAAAGAATGTTCTACTTCAATATTAGATTCAAGCAATTTAAAAGAAAAAGGTACATGTACAAAGAAATGTGGTGGAGGAACTAGACTAGACACATATGGTAAAAAAGATAAATATACTGGTGTTCAATGTAGTGGTACTGCTAAAAAACAAGAAACTTGTAATACAATGGAATGTTGTTCAAAAACTGATAAAGAACCTCAATCATGGGGTGGTTGGTCAACATGTAGTGCATCATGTGGTGGAGGAAGTCAATCACACACAAGAACAGTTATATATAAATCAGCATATGATTCAAGTATAGAATGTAAAAGAGAAACAGAGACAGCAAGTCAATCATGTAACACAATGGGTTGCTGTTCAAAAACTACTGCATCTCCAGAAGCATGGAGTGGCTGGTCAAAATGTAGTAAAACATGTGGTAGTGGAACTCAATCACACACAAGAACAGTTATATATAAATCAGCATATAACTCAAATATTGAATGCGATAGAAAAACAGAAACAGCAAGTCAAAACTGTAATACACAAAGTTGCGTATCAGTAGCGGTATTAAATAAATCAGCATACATCTGTCCTGAAGATCAAAATAAACCAACAAGAGAAAAATGTGTAGGAGGACAATACAATGCATTAAATGTTACAAGTGTATCAGCAAGTGGAACAAACGTAAGAGTTCGGGGACACCTTGTAAATAATAGTTTTTATGTTACATGGAATGCTAGTGATGCCTCAAGAACAGTATGCATAGCCAACTCATCTAATAACTGTAAAGTAAATTTATCTTCATTTAGTATTGCTAATCAAGGCTATGCAGGTAAAGGAGCACATTTTGCAGCATTTGATAAAACAGTAGATGTAAAAGACTGGCCTGCAGGAAAATATAGAATTATTGTTAAATCAGGTGGAAGTCCTATGTGGAGAATTCAAACAACAGGATATATGGTAGACTTATTCCAAGTAAAAAAATAGAAAGGACAATATATGAGAAAAAAAGTAATAATATTGGTAGTAATAGGTATTATCTTATTAATAACAGGAATTATTATGCATGAAAGTAATAATAAGCAATTATTCTATATTAAATATAATGTTGGTTCTATAAATGACGATATGGTAGCAATAACAGATAATAAAAAAATAGGTTATTTAAATATTAATACCAATGAGTATGAATTGAAATATGAAAAAAACACATCAATTCCATTTGAAAAATATATCTATAGTAATAACTATGCTCCATATAACAAAAAAGATAAAATAGGTCTTATTGATAAGAATGGTAAAGTAGTTTTAAAAGCAAAGTATACAGACGTAATAATATTAAACAATAATAAAGTAATAACTTATAATGAAAATAAATATAGTATCTTTGATATAAATACAAAAAAAACAATTACTGATAATATAGATGATATAGAGATAATAAAAAATACAAACTATCTTAAATTCACAAAAGAAGAGCAAACTACTTTATACAACTTTAAAGACAATAGTTCTATGCAAAATATAAATATAAAATTAAATATAGCAAGTGAAGATGGTAAAGAATATATATATTTAATAGAAAAAGATAGTATAGAAAAAACATTTTATTTATCTAATAAAAACAACTTACAAGAAGTAAATATTCAACCAAAGGAATTAATAAGATTAAGTAATAATCAGATAGTATATCTAACACAAGACAACAAATTTTCTATTTACAATTTAAAAAATAAGAAAATAATTACATTTAATAATTCATATAGTGCAATAACAGAAGTATCAAATAACTTAATTTTAGCAGTATCATTAGAAAACAAATATGGTTATATCAATGAATCAGAAGAAACAATTATTCCATTTTCTTATTATGAAGGAACTGAAGAATTCAATGATAAAGGTTATGCTATTGTAAATAGTAATAATAAATATGGAGTAATTAATAAGAAAAATAAAATAATAATTCCATTTGAATATGATTATTTAGAACAAGTAAAAGATAATTTATATATATCTATAAAAAATAATAAATATAATTTAATAAATTTAAAAAATAATAAAGTAGGAAATACTTATAATAAAATAATTAGTACAGATAAAGATTTATTAATTATAGAAGATACTAATAATAAATATGGAATTATTAATTTACAAGGTAAAGAAATAATAAAACCATATTATGATGATATTAAGTTTGATAATAATTATTTTATTATGAATTCTAAAAAAGATGGTACATTAATAAGAAAAATCAGTGGTTAAGAAAGTGGCAAACGCCACTTTTTTCTTGTTTTTAGTTACATTAATTATTTGCTGAATATACCAATTTATAGTATAATCATAAAAGGGTGAAGTATATGTACTTAAAAGGAATAACTGCTAGTGGATTCAAGTCATTTGCAGATAAAATAGAATTAAAATTAGACGGGAAAATAACATGTATTGTAGGTCCAAATGGTTCAGGAAAATCAAATGTCGTAGATGCTGTTAGATGGGTTCTAGGAGAACAATCTGTAAAGTCTCTTCGTGGAGATGGCTCTATGTCAGATGTAATATTTTCTGGTAGTAAAAGTAGAAATCCTTTAAATGTTGCTAGTGTAGAATTAGTATTTGATAATAGTGATCACTTTTTAAATGTTCCATATACAGAAATATCAATAAAAAGAAAAGTATATAGAAGTGGAGAAAATGAATATTATTTGAATAATGAAAAATGTCGTTTAAAAGATATTAACAATTTACTTATGGACACAGGTATGGGAAAAGAATCATTCAATATTATCTCTCAAGGTGAAGTAGATAAAATATTAAGTAATTCATCAACTGATAGAAGGGTAATTTTTGAAGAAGCATCAGGTATTTTAAAGTATAAAAAAAGAAAAGAAGAAGCTTTAAGACGACTAGATAAAACACATAATAACCTAGATAGAGTAAATGATATAATTAATGAACTTGAATTACAAATCGGTCCATTAAAAGAACAAAGTAAAAAAGCAGAAGAATATCTAGAAAATAAAAAAGGTTTAGATAAATATGAAGTAGCACTTCTAGCATATGATATTGAAAATATTAATAATGAGTTAGAAACTTCTAAAACACAAAAAGAAAAACTTGATAATGAAATTCTTACTTTATCAACAGAAGCAAGCAAAAACGATACAAAGTATTTAGAAGATAATAATAGATTAGAAAAGAAAGAACAAGAAAAAACTGCCCTTCAAAGAGAACTATTAAAAGTAACAGAAGAAAAAACAAGAATAGAAGGTGAAAAAAATCTTTTAAAAGAGAGAAGTAAAACAACGAAAGAAGAAGATGAGATAAAAGAAAATATAAGAACTTTAATTAATGAAAGAGAAAAATTATCTGGAGAAATAACTATAACTGATGAAAAATTAAAAAGTATTATAAAAGAGTCATCAATAAAAGAAAATGCCTCATTTGAAGTAGAAAAAAAATTAAAAACAGCTCAACAGAAAAAGAATATGTTAACAAATGATTATTCTAAACACAATCAAGACCTAATCTCTGCAAAACACAAAATAGATACTTTAAAAGTAGAAATAGAACAAGGTAGCGATATGCCAAATAGTGTAAGAAAAGTTCTTAAAAATAGTGAGTTAACTGGTATATATAATACAATTGGTAATGTTTTATCAGTAGATGAAGAATATACTAAAGCCTTAAACACAGCAATATCTACTAATAAAAACTTTATAATAACGAAGGACGAAGAATCTGCCAAAAAAGCAATAACTTATTTAAAAGACACTCATTCAGGAAGAGCAACCTTCTTCCCATTATCTGTAATTAAAGAAAGATATGTTGATTATGATACTCTAAATATATTAAAAAACAGTACAGACTTCTTAGGAGTAATGTCAGATTTAATAAGATATAATAAAGAATTTACTAATGTCATAAAAAATCAATTAGGAATAGTGTTAGTCGCAACAAACATAGATGCAGCAACAAGATTATCTCGTATGATTAAACAAAGATACAAAATAGTAACACTAGATGGAGATGTTGTAAATGTAGGAGGATCTCTAACAGGAGGTTCTCAAAACGCTGGAAGAAGTGTAATTATATTAAAACAAGAATTATCTCACTTAGAAAGACAACAAGAATTATTAAAACAAGAAGAAAAAGAAATTCAACAAAGTCTTCAAGATAATGCAAAAGAAATAAATAATATAGAAGAAGAATTATTTAAAATTTCAAAAGACAAAGTAGCCTTAAAAGAAAAATACGATAAAAAGAAAAATGAACTTTTAGAAATAAAAAACAAATTAATTGAAATTACTAAAGAATATGAATCTCTTGAAGTAATAAATAATAATAGTGTAAGCAAAAAAGAAGAAGAATTAATTCATTTATTCCATGAAAAGACAGCCTTAAAAGAGCAACTAGAAGAAAGAATAAATACTTTATCAAAAGAAATATCTGACTTAAAAGATAAAATTGAAAGATCACAAGCAGATGAAAAAGTAAAAAATAGTACTCTTCATACAAAAGAAAAACAAGCTCGTGATTTAGAAATCCAGATAAATAGAATGGATGTAAAATTAGATAATATGTTAGAAAGATTATCTAGTGAATATGAAATGACTTATGATAGAGCAAAAAAAGAATATAGCCTTGATATTGAACCAGATGATGCTAGACTAAAAGTTAATACCTTTAGAGCAAACATTAAAAGAATAGGTATGGTAAACTTAGACTCAATAGAAGAATATCAACGAGTAAACACAAGATATGAATTCTTAACTAATCAAAAAGAAGATTTATTAAAAGCAGAAGATGCTCTTCTTGAAATTATGAATGAAATGGACGAAGTAATGAAAGAAGAATTTAAAACTACTTTTGAAAAAATTAGAGAAGAATTCCAAAAAGTATTCAAAGAATTATTTATTGGAGGACATGCTGATTTAAAACTAACAAACCCAGATGACTTACTAACAACAGGTGTTGACATAGTAGCGTCTCCTCCAGGTAAAAAACTAACAACAATTTCATTATTATCAGGTGGAGAAAAGACATTAACAGCAATAAGTTTATTATTCGCAATACTTAATGTAAGAACAGTACCATTCTGCTTATTTGATGAAGTTGAAGCTGCCTTAGACGAAGCAAATGTTGCTCAATTTGGTAAGTATTTAAATCATTATAGAGATAAAACACAATTCCTAATAATTACACACAAGAAAAAAACTATGGAGTATGCCCATACTTTATATGGTATAACTATGCAAGAGTCAGGTGTATCAAAACTAGTTAGTGTAAAATTAGAAGACCATGCAGAAGTAATATAAAAAATAGTAAAAAAAAAGACTAGATGCCACGCATTTGGTCTTTATTTTTGAATGGATTTTTAGTATCAATATGATCTATAAATAAAATACCATTTAAATGATCAAACTCATGTTGGAAACAAATTGCAAGTTCTTCACGACCTCTTACATGAATCTTTCTTCCTTCCATATCATATGCTTCCATTGTAACTCTAGCATATCTTGGAACAATTCCTTCAACTGGTCTATTAACACTTAAACAACCTTCGCCTTCTTCAACATAAATTTGTTCAACAGAATTACTAATAATTCTTGGATTAATTAATATATATGTTTCAAATTCTCCTTCACCAGGCTCGCCAATCTCATTAACAACAACAAACATTCTCTTAGCAACACCAAGCTGAATTGCTGACATACCCATACCAGGTCTTAAATCATATTTTTCAGCAAGTTCAGGAATTTGACTATCGTGTAAATACTTAATCATTACATCAATTAAATCTCTATCTTTTTTTGATAAAGGAAATTCTACTTCTTTACTAATTGTTCTAAGTCTTTTATCTTTTTCATCTAATATATCCTTAGTTTTTAACACTAATACCACCTCACTTATCTATATAAATATAATATCCATATTAAAAATACATATATATTATATACTAAATTTACAAAAAGTCAAAAAAAGAGTGAATTGCTCACTCTAAATTTAATTACACCATCTTGTTCCAATAATAATAACAAGTAAGATAAATAATACTAAGATAATTGCATAGTTACTGTTAGAAGAGTTATTACTTACAGGATAATAATATGATGTAGTATTTGGACAACAATATTGTGAAGGATTAGAAAATCCTGTTTGTCCAGCACCATAATAATACATAAATATCCTCCTTTTCTAATCTAATATAATTTATGTGATTTTACAAATAATGTTAATAAAAGGAAATCTCCCTAAAAAAAAATAAGAAAAAAGAGTGATTTTATGTTATATTTATAATAGAAGGGAAGATAAGCATGAAGAAAATATTTAAATACATGGACAAACCCTTATTAATTGTAACGGTGGCCTTGTTTATTTTTGGACTAGTAATGGTATTTTCAGCCTCGAACGTAACCGCATATATGTCCCATGCAGTTAGTCCATATAACTACTTCATAAAACAAGCTATCTTTTTAATTGGTGGTTTAATATTATCCATGATAATAATCCGGTTTAACACCAGATCATATGGTTTCTTTTCTTGGACCCTCCTGATTTTAGTAACTATTTCTTTAGTACTATTACTAATAATTGGAAAAGCTAAAAATCAAGCAGTGAGTTGGTTTGATTTAGGTTTCATTAGTATTCAACCAAGCGAATTTATAAAAGTAATAAGCATAGTGTTTTTAGCATGTTATTACGATACTAATCAAAAGAAACTAAATAGTTGGGCAAAAAGCCTTTTTCCAATAGGAATATGTTTATTAATTGCTATACTTATATTTTTACAACCAGACCTTGGAACAACGATAATATTTTGTTGTATAGTAGGTACAATATTTTTATCAGTTCCAATATCAAAAGAAATAAAATATAAGACAACATTTGCAACACTCGGTTTCATATTCTTTGGAATAGTTGCTATAGTGGGAAGTGGTAAAGGAATACTTTTAGAAAGACAATTAGAAAGATTAAACTTTTCAAATCCATGTTCTAGAATATTGGAAGATGGAAACCAAGTGTGTAACTGTTATATAGCAATCAATAATGGTGGTCTAACTGGTGTAGGTCTTGGAAATTCAACACAAAAGTACTTATATTTACCTGAACCATATACTGACTTTATATATGCAATAATTGTAGAAGAGTTAGGTGTTATAACAGGAGTAATATTAATACTTTTATACATATTCATAATTTATAGAATACTACTAATTGGAAGACGAAGTCCTAATAATAGAGGTGCAGTAATATGCTATGGAGTAGCAATGTATATATTCTTACATGTTGCTGTTAACTTAATGGGAATAATGGGAATAATGCCAATGACAGGAGTACCATTACCATTTATGAGTTATGGAGGTAGTTTTACAATTTGTTTAATTGCTGCACTAACTTTAGTTCAAAGAGTAAGTTTTGAAAATGAAGTAATGAAAGAAAAGAGGAAGAAAAATGCCTAATACAGTAATTCATGAAGAAGTAGGATATTACTTATCAACTAAATTAAATAAGAATTCATATGAATTTTATTTAGGATTAATGGCACCATATGCAGTAAACTATGAAAAATTTGCAACTAAAAATGAAAGATGGACATCTCACTTAAGATGCGAAAATCTTGATAGTTGGAAATTATCACTAAAAAAATTTTATCTAGAAAATAAAACAAAATATAATGAAGATTTTTTATTAGGGTATGTTATTCATATTTTAACAGACATAGTTTATGATGAATATTTTGAAGAAGAGATAAAACAAGAAATATTAAAAGAAAATGATGAAAAAGATTACTGGTATATTAAGTGGTCTGATATGGATAAATATAGTTTTAAAGATAAAGAAAAAATTATTAATATTTTAAAACAAGAAGATAAGTATCATGAAATAACTAATATTACAGAAGATAAATTAAGAAAGTGGAAAAATAAGTTTACAAAAGATTTAGAAAAAGAAAATAAAAGTATTTACTTTAATCAAAAAATAATAGATAATTTAAATATAAGGGTAGAAGAAGAATTAGAAATATTAAAAGGGTGATAGTGTGAGAAAAGAAAAAAAAGAAGAAAAGAAAACAGAAACAAAAAAAGTAAAAAAAAGATGTTTCATATTAAGTGACTTCATAGGTCCAGTAATTGCTATTGAAAATATTTTTATTATCTTATTTTATTTTTATTGGTATTTTGTAAGTAAAAATAAAGTAGGATTTATATCATATTTCTTAGCATATGCTATGGTAATGATATCAATATTCTTAATAATATTAAGTGTAGTTGCATTTATTAGATTGATTTTAAATAAAGAAAAAGTGACTAAGAATTTAAAACAAGAAAAAATAACTACATCAGTTGTTGGAATGATTTTAGGACTTATCTTATTATTATTTACCAATGTAGTTGCAGGTTCAATTAATTACTATAATAATCCTGTAAAAGCATGTGACAATAATAATGATGTTATTAATGATATTAAAAGAGGAGGTAATTAATTATGAAAAATGACAAATTAACATTAACACATTTAATTACTTTCTTAATTTTAATTATTATTAGTTTATTATTCTTTGCCTATACTAATAATACTATATTTGAGTATTCTAATGGAGATATAGTAAACTGTACATATTCAACAATTAACTTAATATTAAATTCTTTATTTATAATTACATCAGTTGCTATTATTGAAATATCAATTATTTCAATAAAAAAATTACCAAAAGATAAAAATGATTATAATAAAGCTTTAGTAATTTCTAATATTATATTAGGTACAATGTTAAACTTATTCATAGTATTATGGCCAATAGCTCAATACTTATTAGAATGTAGATAAGATGCTTATGCATCTTTTTATTTGATTTTAAACAAATTGAGTGTTATAATATAGTCGATTTTTCAATTGGTGGGAGGAAGCGGTTGAAATGGCTGAATTAAATCTTAGAGATTTTAAATCAAAATTAGAAACAGAATTAAAAAAGAGTTCTAGTGTTTTTATTATGGGACACAATGAGCCAGACTTTGATGCGATAGGTTCAGCATTTGGTCTATATGTTTGGGCTGTTCAAAACGATAAGAAAGCGTACATTATTGTTAATGATGATGAATCTAAAATAGAGCCAGGTGTAAAGAAAATAATAGATGATAATAGGGATATTGTAAGAATTATTAATAAGGAAGAATTCGAAAAAAAAGTTAATGATAATTCTATTTTAATTGTAACCGACACAAATAAAAAAAGTTTAATTTCTCTAAAAGAAGAATTAGAAAAATTTAGAAAAGTAATTGTAATTGACCATCACACAAAAGATGAGCATTCCATAAAATCAGATTTAGAATATATCGATCAAACATCATCAAGTGCCTCAGAAATAGTCGCAAGACTTCTTAATATGGGAAAAATAAAATACTCTGGTAGAGTTGCAAATTATTTACTAGCAGGTATAAGTTTAGATACTAAAAGATTTAAACAAAACACAACATCAACAACACATGATGTTGCTGAAAAACTACTTGTAAGAGGTGCTGACATTGACTATGTAAATAATTTATTTCTAGAAGAGTTTGAAAACTATTGTAGAATATCAAATCTAATAATAAATGGAACAATAATAAAGAAATATACTGAATCCCTTGCACCAATAACAGTTTCATTTACACTAGATAGAACAAGTCCTAAAACTATTTATTTAAAGGAAGACTATGCAAAAGCAGCAGATAGAATGATGAAGTTTAACGGAATTGATGCCTCATTCGTTTTAGGATATGTTGACGAAGAAACAGTACATATATCTGCAAGAGGTGGAAAAAAGGTAAATGTAGGTAAAATTATGGAGCAAGCCTACGGCGGAGGAAACTTTCAAAGTGCCGGTGGAAGAGTAGTAACAGATGATATTACAGCAGTTGAAAACTTACTTATGGAAAAAGTTCCTATAGGTGTTTCAGATGAAGAAGAAATAATTGAAAATCCACCTGTTGTTAAAAAAGTAAAACAAATGAAAAAGAAAAAATATAGATTATAAGAGAAATTACAAAAAATTTCTCTTTTTTTATGAATAATAAGATAGGAGGTGTTAATTATTACATTCAAATATCGTTATAGAAAACAAATAATAATAGGAATATTTATATTAATTTTACTAGTAGGAGGAACAACACTTACAATATTTATGTTACAAAATAATAAAAAAGATAAAAGTGACATCGTAGTATCTACGTCTACAAACACTTTAAAAAAGAAACCTAAAAAAGAAAACATCGAAAACTATAAAGTTGATATTAAAGGAGAAATACTAACTCCAGGAATTTATACGTTAAAAAGTAATTCTAGAGTAATTGATGTTATAGAAATGTCAGGAGGTCTAACAGAAAATGCAGATACCTCAGTTATTAATCTAAGTAAAAAAATAACAGATGAAATGGTCATAATAATTTATAGTAAAAGTGAAGTAAAAAACTTTGAAAAAACAAAAGAAAAAGAAAAAATTGTTCAAGAAAAATGTATTAAAAAAGATGAAAATTCTCTAAAAAATGATGCCTGTATTACAGATTCAGTAAAAATAAGTGGTAAAGTATCAATAAACTCCGCAACAAAAGAAGAATTAATGACTCTAACTGGTATAGGAGAAGCAAAAGCAGAAGATATAATAAAATATCGTGAAGAAAATGGTCCATTTAAAACAATAGAAGATATAAAAAATGTATCTGGAATAGGAGATAGCTTATTTGCTAAAATTAAGGAAAATATTACTACATGATACTTTATTTTATATAATATTTACTTTAGTAATATTACTTACTTTATTTAGACTAAGTATAGTTAAGACATCGATTTATAATATAAATACTAAAAAAGTAGAAGGTATTGTAAAAGATATTCATATAATAAATGATAAAGTAGATATAACTCTAAAAGCAAAAGAAGATTTAATAGTAACGTATTATAAAAAAGATAAAGAACAAATAAACATTAACTTAGGAGATAAAATATTAGTAATAGGAGAATTTACTAAACCAGTATCTCCTAAAAATACTTATTTATTTAACTATAAAAAATATCT
>ERZ808246.260-NODE-260-length-47201-cov-4.571416_pt1 | contig 47201 bp, 42 predicted proteins | sample MGYA00521083_ERZ808246 | MGnify/ENA primary metagenome ERZ808246 (study PRJEB31516, sample SAMN03275577) | gut metagenome | biome: mammalia-associated habitat; material: feces | host: Papio cynocephalus | place: Kenya | collected 2012-07-07 ... | reverse complement strand
AAAGAATATAAGCTTTGTTGCCGAAAAGGGCAAAACCACCGCGATAATCGGCAGCACAGGCTCGGGAAAATCAACTATTTTAAACCTCATTCCGCGTTTTTACGATGTTAAAGACGGCGCCGTGCTTCTTGACGGCACCGACGTGCGCGAAATGGACTTTGCAACGGTCTATTCAAAAATCGGGTATATCCCTCAGCAGGCGTTCCTTTTCAGCGGAACGATTGCCGATAACCTGCGCTACGGCAAAGAGGACGCCACCGACGAAGAGCTTTGGAAGGCGCTTGAAATAGCTCAGGCAAAGGATTTTGTGGAAAAAATGCCGCAAAAGCTTGACAGTATGGTCTCTCAAAACGGAACGAACCTTTCGGGCGGTCAGAAACAGCGTCTTTGCATTGCAAGGGCAATTGTCAAGCGCGCGCAGTTTTATATGTTTGACGACAGCTTTTCGGCGCTTGATTTCATTACCGATTCAAAGCTTCGCGAAAATCTTTCTAAGGAGCTTTCGTTTGCCACGGTTATAATCGTGGCGCAAAGAGTCGGCACAATTATAAATGCCGATAAAATAATCGTTCTTGAAAACGGCGAGGTTGCGGGCGAGGGCACGCACAAAGAGCTTTTGGGCACTTGCGCCGTCTATAAAGATATTGTAACTTCACAGCTTAGCAGTGAGGAGGGTTCGGATGACTGAGCGAGCTTCTAAAAAAAGCAAAACGCAAACGGCTCTTGAACGCCGCAGGGCAACGCGCAAACAGCGCTACGCCGCTTACAGAGAGGCGCGCAACGAGGACGCGCGCGCCGAGAGTTTTTTTAAAACGGCAAAAAGGCTCGGCACGTTTATCGGCAAACAAAAAAAGCTGATGACGGTTGTTATTATCGCCTGCGCTCTTTTTACAGTGTGCAACGTTTTGGGGCCGAGCTATATAGGCGACGCGATTGACGTTTTAAACGACCAGATAAGCTTAAAGCTTGCGGGCGAAGAGCTTTCCGCAAAGCCGCTTATACCTTATATAATTTACCTTGTCGTGATTTACGGCGGAATGTCTCTTTTCTCTTATATCCAGGAGTATTCCATGGCTACCGCCACAGCGAAAATAGTGCGCGATTTAAGAGAGCGCATAAACGACAAGCTTTCAAATCTGCCGCTTAAATATTTTGACACACACGCAAAGGGCGACCTTTTAAGCCGAATGATGAACGATGTTGACAACATAAGCAACACGCTTCAAAATAACCTTATAGCCGTTATTTGTTCGGCGGCGCAGCTTGTCGGCATATTTTTCGTTATGCTTTACAAAAGCTGGTTTTTAACGCTTGCCATCGTTCTTATATTGCCGCTGTCGGCGTTTGTTGCGTTTAAAATTCTTACGGTCTCGCGAAAGCTTTTTAAAGAGCAGTGGGACAGAATGGGCGAGCTTAACGGCCACGTTGAAGAAATGTATACGGGGCACAAAATCGTTAAGATTTTCGGGCAGGAAAAGCTTGCCGAGGACGAGTTTGACGATATAAACACAGAGCTTACTGCGGTAAGCAGAAAAGCGCAGTTTGTTTCGGGCTCAATACACCCGTTTATAAACCTTATGGATAACGTCGGCTATATACTCATAGCCGTTATAGGCGGCTATCTTATAGTAAACAACGGCGTTTTCTCAATCGGCGGCACCGTGCTTTACGATATGGGCAAGGCGTTTTCAATAGGCGGAATACTTACTTTTATAACTTATTCAAAACTGTTTACTTCGCCAATATCAAACCTTGCGCAAATTTCAAACAACCTTCAGTCGTGTATGGCTTCGGCGGAGCGCGTTTTTGTAATGCTCGATGAAAAAAGCGAAGACAATTCGTTTAAAACGGACGTTCTCGAATTTAACGACGAGCTTCGTTTCAACGACGTTTCGTTTTCATATTCAGAGGACAAGCCCCTTATGAAGAATATGGACTTTACCGTTAAAAAGGGCAGTCTTACGGCGCTTGTGGGGCCCACCGGAGCGGGCAAAACCACGTTTGTGAACCTCTTAATGCGCTTTTATGACGTTACGGGCGGCAGTATAACGATAGACAAAACCGACATACGCGACGTTCCGCGCGACAGGCTTCGCTCGCTTTTCGGCATGGTGCTTCAGGACACATGGCTTTTTGACGGCACGGTGCTTGACAATATTCGCTACGGCAGACTTTCGGCTTCCGACGAAGAGGTTATTGCCGCCGCGCGCGCGGCGCGTGCCGACGAATTTATTTCGCTTCTTCCCGAGGGCTATAATACCCGTCTTGACGAAAACGGAGCGAACATTTCGCAGGGTCAGCGTCAGCTTATCACAATTGCAAGGGCGCTTTTGAAAGACCCGCAGATTCTTATTCTCGATGAGGCGACAAGCTCTGTCGATACAAGAACGGAGCTTTTGGTGCAGGACGCTATGAGCGAAATAATGAAGGGCAGAACAAACTTTGTTATCGCGCACAGACTTTCGACCATAAAAAAAGCCGATGAAATTCTTTTTATTGACAACGGCTCGATAAAAGAACGCGGCACTCACGAGGAGCTTCTTAAAAAGGGCGGCTATTATGCCGATATGTACCGCAGTCAGTTCGGCGAAAGAGTGTCGGACAGAAAGCTTGAAACAGACTATTAATTGTTCCGAAAGGATATGAATAATATTATGAACAATACCGAAAAATCAATGGAAAAAATCGTTGCTCTTTGCAAGGGCAGGGGCTTTATCTTCCCCGGAAGCGACATTTACGGCGGTCTTGCAAACACATGGGACTACGGCCCTTTGGGCGCCCGACTTAAAAATAACGTTAAGGACACCTGGAGAAAACGCTTTATTCAGGAGCGCAAAAACAGTTATGAGGTAGACGCCGATATTCTTATGCATCCGCGCGTTTGGGAGGCAAGCGGCCACGTCGGAAGCTTTTCGGACCCGCTTCTTGACTGCAAAGAGTGCAAAATGCGTTTCAGAGCCGACAACCTTATTGACGATTTTGACCCCGAAGCCCACGCAGACGGAATGACTAAAGAAGAAATGTTTCAATACATCAAGGACCATTCAATTCCCTGCCCCCACTGCGGCAAGCATAATTTTACGGATATACGCGAATTTAACCTTATGTTCCAGACCTACAGGGGCGTTACAAACGACGCGAAAAGCGTTATATATCTTCGTCCCGAAAACGCTCAGGGCGAATACGTCAACTATCAGAACGTTCAGCGCACAATGCGCGCAAAGCTTCCTTTCAGCATCGGTCAGATAGGCAAGGCGTTCAGAAACGAAATCACACCCGGCAACTTCACTTTCAGAACAATCGAGTTTGAACAGATGGAGTTTCAGACCTTCTGCAAAGAGGGTACCGACGCAGAGCTTTATGAGTATTTTAAAAACTTCGGTCATAAGTACTATTGCGACCTCGGAATCCCCGAAGAGCATCTTCGCTTCCACGACCACGAAAAGCTTGCGCACTATGCAAAAGCAGCGTGCGATATAGAGTTTCTGTTCCCGTTCGGCTGGGGCGAAATCAACGGCACGCACAACAGAACAAACTTTGACCTTACAAGACATCAGGAATACAGCGGCCAAAAGCTTGAATACCTTGACCCCGAAACGAACGAAAGATTTATTCCGTTTATAATCGAGTCCACCTACGGACTTGACAGAACGGTGCTTGCGCTTATCTGCGAAGCATATGACGAAGAGGTGCTTGACGCCGAAAAGAACGACACGCGCGTTGTGCTTCATCTCAACCCCGTTATTGCGCCCTATAAGGCGGCGGTGCTTCCGCTTTCAAAGAAGCTTTCGGACGACGCGCTCAAGGTCTATGAAAAGCTTTCAAAAAGCTTTATGACAGACTTTGACGAAACCGGCTCAATCGGCAAAAGGTATCGCCGCGAGGACGAAATCGGCACGCCTTATTGCATAACTTTTGACTTTGACAGCCTTGAAGATAATTGCGTAACCGTGCGCGAGCGCGACTCAATGGAGCAGATTCGTATGCCCATTGACGAAGTGGAAGCTTACATTTCGGAAAAAATTAAGTTCTGATAATACATTTTTAGGCGGGCGTCAGGAAAAGACGTCCGCCTTTAAAAACGCAAAATATTTTAAAAATACCGAAATTTGAATATGAAAAACGAAAATGCAAAAAACATCTTGACTAATAAGATTTTTTTTGCTATACTCTTAACGCACTTGGGGGCGTAGCTCAGCTGGGAGAGCGCTTGACTGGCAGTCAAGAGGTCAACGGTTCGATCCCGTCCGTCTCCACCAAAATCCCGTTCGCCGAAGCGAACGGGATTTTTACTTATTACTTCTTACTTTTTCACTATTACTTCAAAAGCGAAACGCGTCACGCGAGCCGTTAGCCCATAGCTGTTAGCCGTTAGCCATTGTACCCACGGCTCCCGCGCAGCGGGTACAATGGCTAATGGCTGCCGGCTATGGGCTAACGGCTCTTGCGGCAATCTGTCAGTTCTTTAAAGCGGTTATCGGAACGACAAATACGCCGTCCTCTCTTTTGTATGCGGCGTTTGACAGACCGCAGATAACACATAAAACATCCGGCGGATTTCCTCCGGAGTCTTCAATTGCATTTTTTATTTCAATCAAGTCGTGTGCGGCTTTGTCAATTTGATTTGCGCCGAGTTTGATTTCAAATGCGCACCAACGTCCGTCTTCAAGCTCTATTACAGCGTCGGCTTCACGGTTGGCGTAATCCTGATAATGATAAAGATTGGCGTTAAAGCTTTCTGCATAAATCCTCAAGTCCCGTTCGCAAAGAGCCTCAAATAAAAAGCCGAGTGTTTCCAAATCGTTAATTAAACGGCTTGGGGTGGCTTTAAGCAGCGCACAGGCAAGCGACGGGTCTGAAAAATGCCTTTTTTCGGCTTGTTTCAGCCTGACAGAAGAACGAATGCCCGAAGAAAACGGCGGCTGATTGTCCAAAAGAAACAGACGATTAAAAATATCAAGATAGGTTGCGACAGTGTCGGTGTCAATATCTTCGTCATCAACGGCTTTTATATCATTTTTCAAGGTTTTGTTTGATGCCGTTGTGCTCTCGTTTCTTGCAAGCGAGCGAAGAAGCAGGCGCATTTTTGAAAGGTCACGTTTAACGCCGTCTATTCTGAAAACATCATCTTCTATAACCGCTTTTAAATATTCCGTCGGCAAAAGACCTGCTTGCGAAGCGTCGTTGTCTAAGTTGCCGGGCCAGCCGCCGCGAAAAATTACTTCAATGATTTTGCGGAGGTCTACATTGCCGGTCATAGTGGCGACGAGCTTTCCGTCGCACAGGTCTTTAAGAGAGATTTTTCCGGAAGAGTCTCCCGATTCATATAAACTCATCGGGCGCATTCTGAGCCTTGCAATTCTGCCGGCACCGCTGTGTAAAATTCCTTTGTGGTTGGGCGTTGCCGAGCCTGTAAGAATGTATTGTCCCTTTGCGCCGTGCTCGTCAACCTTGTGCCGAACAGCATCCCACAGCGGCGGTACTTCTTGCCACTCGTCAATTAACCTCGGCGTTTCTCCCTCCAACACAAGCGAGGGTGACATTTCAGCCAAACGTCTGTTTTGAAAATTTCCGTCGGGGTTGCCGATTAAAATTTCGCTTTTGCAATGATATGACGAAGACCACGTCTTGCCGCACCATTTAGGACCTTCTATGCATACTGCGCCGAAAGCGGATAAATATTCTTCAATTTTTTCATCAATAATTCTCGGCTTATATTCGCTTTTATTCACAAAACGTCACCTCTTGAAATATATTTTAACCCATTCGGTCAAATTATGCAAGTCCATTCGGTCAAATTTTTGATTTTCATTCGGTAGGATTTTGAATTTCCAATCGGTCAGATTTTGAATTTCCAATCGGCCAGATTTTAATAATGACTTATTAACTCCTCAAGATGTAGGCGCTTTTCTTTTATTCTTATAATGAAAAAACGCGATTTTTACGAAAAAATGTCGGTATTTTTAAAAAAATGTTGACATTTTTTTTATTTGTAGTATAGTGTGAATTGCAAATTAAAAATAACTGTCAGCGGTCACGGGAGGGTGCTTTAAGCAAACGGCTTTTGCGCCTTGTCAGCGGCTTTTTTGTAATAAGGGGCTTGTTTCGTTTTACAAAAACTGCGGTCACTGTTCCACGGACAAAGCAAAAATTCACCTATCTGCGCCAAAGACGGCGCCTTGGGGCATAGCATATACTGTGCCGGGAGCGGTGGTTTTTTTCTTTTGAAAAGAGTTGCAAGGCTTTTTTCGATATTCTTAATTTGCGGAAAGGGGCTGCATAATTGGCAAACAACGTAATAATTGATTTGAAAAACATCTCAATTGCCTTCGATGGCGAAAAAATTCTCGACAATATGAACCTGTATATCCGCGACGGCGAGTTCATCACTTTTTTGGGGCCCTCCGGCTGCGGTAAGACGACCACGCTCAGAATAATTGCGGGCTTTTTGCAGCCTGATTCGGGTGAGGTCGTTTTTGACGGTAAGGTCATAAACGGCGTTCCGCCGCACAAAAGACAGCTTAACACTATTTTTCAGCGTTACGCGCTTTTTCCGCACCTTAACGTTTATGAAAACATTGCGTTCGGTTTAAGACTTCAGAAGAAAAGCGAAAAAGAGATTAAAGAGTCGGTAACGGCTATGCTTGAGCTTGTAAACCTCAAAGGGTTTGAGCGCCGAAACATTTCGTCTCTTTCGGGCGGTCAGCAGCAGCGCGTTGCAATTGCAAGGGCGCTTGTGGTAAAGCCGCGCGTGCTTCTTCTTGACGAGCCGCTCGGCGCGCTTGACCTTAAGCTTCGCAAAGATATGCAGGCAGAGCTTAAAAATATACAAAAGAGCCTCGGCATTACATTTATATATGTAACGCACGACCAGGAAGAGGCGCTTTCAATGTCCGACACCGTTGTTGTTATGGACGGCGGCGTTATTCAGCAAATCGGCACTCCGCTTGATGTTTACAACGAGCCGAAAAACGCCTTTGTTGCCGATTTCATCGGTGAAAGCAACATAATAGAGGGCGTTATGCGCGCCGATTTCTGGGTTGAAATGGCGGGTCATCGCTTTAAATGCCTTGACAAGGGCTTCGGCGTCGATGAAAACGTTGACGTTGTTGTGCGCCCCGAGGACGTTGATGTTGTGAAAAAAGAGAATGCCATGATTTCGGGCGTTGTTACGTCAATTACTTTCAAAGGCGTTTATTACGAAATAATCGTAGAAATTAAGGGCTTCAAATGGATGATTCAGTCTACCGAGTATTATGCGGTCGGCTCTGTAATCGGCATAAATGTTGACCCCGACGCCATTCATATAATGAAAAAATCAAAATACTCCGGTCTTTACGGCGACTACAGCTCGTTCTCGGAAGAGTTCGACGAGCTTTCGGACGCCACCGTGTATGAAGACGAGGAAGAGGACGAATAATGTAACCGCGGTTACAGAGCGTTTTCTTTGCAGTGAAAGGGGTGCTTTGATTGAAAAAGAAAAATTCGCTTACGGCTCAGGCGGCAGGCTCGCCTTATGTCGTTTGGGCGGCGATATTTATAATTGTGCCGCTTTGCATGGTGGCATACTATGCTTTTACAGATTCCGACGGGGCGTTTACCTTCGGCAATATGGCAAGCATAGGAAAATATGCAAACACGTTCGTTCTTTCCGTATGGCTCGGACTTATAGCCACGGTTATAAGCCTTGTTATCGCATATCCGCTTGCATATATCATTGCAAATTCGGGCGAAAAGCGTCAGCGTTTTATGATAATGCTCATAATGCTGCCGATGTGGATGAACTTTCTTTTAAGAACGTATTCGTGGATGACAATTCTTGAAGATACGGGGCTTATTAACTCGCTTCTTTTGAAAATAGGCTTTGAGCCTATAAAGCTCATTAACACGCGCGGCGCGGTCGTGCTCGGAATGGTTTATAACTTTTTGCCTTATATGGTGCTTCCGATTTACACCGTAATGCTCAAAACCGACCGCTCTCTTATAGAGGCGGCTCAGGACCTCGGCTGCAACAAGCTCGGCGTGTTTAAAAACGTTATTTTGCCTTTGAGCGTTCCGGGCGTGGTTTCGGGCTTTACAATGGTATTTGTGCCTTCAGTGAGCACATTTTATATCTCTCAAAAGCTCGGCGGAACGGGAACAACGCTTATAGGCGATATAATAGAAACGCAGTTTCAGACGGCAAACAATTTCCACCTCGGCGCGGCGCTGTCGTTTGTGCTGATGATACTTATTTTTATCTGCCTTGCCGTTATGAACAGATTTTCGGATGAAGACGGGGAGGTTATAATATGAAGAAAAAAACCTCTGTGCTTTCAAATATTTATGCCGTGCTCGTTATGGTGTTTTTGTATGCGCCGATAGTAGTGCTTATTGTGTTCAGCTTTAACGAGGGCAAAAGTATGTCCGTTTTCACGGGATTTTCGCTTCATTGGTACAAGGTTTTGTTTGACGACCGCGCAACGCTTGACGCGTTTAAAAACACAATGATTGTGGCAGTCGTTTCGTCGCTTGTTTCAACCGTTATCGGCACAGCCGCCGCAACGGCAATTTACAAGTACAAAACCAAGTGGTTTAAAAAAGGCGTTCTGACGGTAACAAACATTCCTATGATGAACCCCGACATAGTCACGGGTATTTCAATGATGCTTCTTTTTGTGTTTATCGGTCAGATTCTCGGCAAGAACGATTCTTTGGGGCTTGCAACCGTTATGATAGCACACATAACGTTCGAGCTGCCCTATGTTATATTAAACGTTTTGCCAAAGCTCAGGCAGACCGACAGAAACTTGTTTGAAGCGGCTCAGGACCTCGGCTGCCCGCCGCTAAAAGCATATTTCAAGGTCGTTTTGCCGGCAATACTTCCCGGCATTGTTTCGGGTCTTGTTATGGCGTTTACGCTTTCCGTAGACGACTTTATTATAAGCTACTTTGTCAGCGGACCGACATCGCAGACGCTGCCCATAAGAATATTCTCTATGACGAAAAAACGCGTCACACCCGATATGTACGCTCTTTCAACTCTTATTTTTGTCGCTATATTTGCGCTTATGCTCATATCAAACTTTGTCGGCGGCAAAGATAAGAACGCAAAAAAGGTGAAAAGGGGGGCGGCAAAATGAAAAAAATACTTTCGCTTTGTTTTGCCGCGGCGCTCGCTTTTTCGTGTTTTTCCTTTGCGGCATTTGCCGAAAAAGACTATTCGCACCTTAAAGGCACAACGCTTAACGTTTATAACTGGGGCGAATATATTTCGGACGGCGAGGACGATACGCTTGACGTAAACGCCGAGTTTGAAAAGCTTTACGGCATAAAGGTCAATTACACAAACTTTGAAAGCAACGAGAATATGTATAACAAGCTTAAAGGCGGCGGCGCGAATTATGACGTAATCATTCCGTCGGACTATATGATTGCGCGGCTTGTTGAAGAGGATATGCTTTTGGAGCTTGACTTTTCAAATATCCCGAATTACAAATATATTCTCGATAAATACAAAGGTCTTTATTACGACCCCGACAACAAATATTCCGTTCCCTACACGGCAAGCTACACAGGGCTTATTTATAACACAAAAATGGTTGACGAAGTGCCCGACAGCTGGGGCGCGCTGTGGGATGAAAAATATGCGGGCAACATACTTATGTTCAACAACCCGCGTGACGCTTTCGCAATAGCGCAGTTTTATTTGGGTCAGGACGTAAACAACGCAAGCAAAGAGGATTGGGACGCCGCGCTTGCCGTTTTAAAGGCTCAAAATCCGCTTGTTTCATCATATGTTATGGACGAGGTTTTTGATAAAATGGAGGGCGGCGACGCCGCGCTTGCGCCGTATTACGTCGGCGACTTTCTTTCAATGCAGGAGAATAACCCGGACTTAGGCTTTGTTTATCCGAAAGAGGGCGTAAACTATTTTGTTGACGCCATGTGCGTTCCTAAAGGCGCGCAGAATAAAGAGGCGGCAGAGCTTTATATTAACTATATGCTCTCGGAAGAAGCGGGCGTTGCAAACGCAAACTATATCTGCTACGGCTCGCCGAACAGCCTTGTGCTTGAGTCGGACGATTACGAGCTTAAAAACGACCCGTATCTTTATCCCGAAGAGGGCACCGTGAAATCGCAGATATTTGAAAATCTTGACAGTGAAACGCTCAATTATATGACCGGGCTTTGGAACGAGCTTAAAATTGAGGGCAATTCCATGCTTGACGCGTATATCGGGCTTTCGGTTACGGCACTTGCGGCTGTGGCATTTGCCGTATATAAAACAGTCAAAAAGAAAAAACGCGAAGCTATGTATTGACGGAGGTAAATTATGGATACTTTAAAGCTTGAAAAAGGCTCAACCTTAATGGTTGCTCACAGGGGCTTGAGCGGAATTGAAAAAGAAAACACCATGCCGGCGTTCGTTGCGGCGGGCAACAGAAGCTTTTTCGGCATAGAGACCGATGTTCACAGAACCGCCGACGGTCAGTTTGTCGTTATTCACGACGACTCCACAAAGCGCGTTGCGGGCGTTGACTTTATTATCGAAGAGACGGATTTTGACACTTTAAGAAAAATTCAGCTTATCGACCGCGACGGCACCGAAAACAGAACGGACCTTAAAATTCCGACGCTCAGAGAATATATAAAAACGTGCAAGCGCTATGAAAAGAAAAGCGTTCTTGAGCTTAAAAACGAGTTTTCGTTTGAGGACGTTGAAAGAGTGGTCGATATTATAAAAGAAGAGGGCTACATTGAGAACGTTATATTCATTTCGTTCTGCTTTGAAAACCTTGTAAGAATCAGAAAGATTCTTCCCGGCCACGACGTTCAGTTCCTGTTTGAGGAATACACAAGCGAAACAATTCAAAAGGTTAAAGAGCACGGCTTTGATATTGACATTCTTTATACTTCGCTTAATAAAGAGCGCATTGACGAATGTCACAGTCTCGGCATCAAGGTTAACTGCTGGATTTGCGACGACCTTAATGCGGCGAAGGAATTTGTGGAGTATGGCATAGACTACATCACAACCGACATAATCGAATAACATAAAAAAATCCCCGCGCTGTTTTCTTCGGCGCGGGGTTATTTGATAATGAAAATTAAAGGTCGGGAATAAGTTTTTTGTAATAAGCCCACATACCGATTTTGTCGGGCGTGTGCTCGGGCAGCTGTGAAAAGTCATAGCCGGGATAATCGTTGCCCTCAATAATTCCGGGGCCGTCGGGCGCTATGAAAACGTCCCACCCGATAAAGCGCATATCGTCAACTACAAGAGCCGCCTTTTTTGCAAGCTCAATCGCCTCTTTTACATACGGCAGCTGATAGCCCATAAGCTTGACCTTTGTGTCGGGGTGGCAGTCAAAGTTGACAAGGCGCGACGTGTGCGCGCAGCCGCAGATTTTGCCCGTCTCCATATCTATGGGACAGCAGATGCCGCCGTTTTCCATATTGTCAACAAACTTTCCGCCGCCGCCGAACTTTGCCGTGGCATAGGCGCAGTGGGCAACGCCGTCAACAACAACTGTGACTATTCTGTATGTATTGATTGAAAAAGGATAAATTTTTGAAAGTGCCTCGTGCTGAACTATGAGCTGTTCAATAAGACCGAACTTGCCGCTTGTAACGTAATCGTACATACTTTCAAGCGAAGAAAAGTCTGCGGCATTAAGCTTTTCTATTCCCTTGCCGCTTTCGCCCGAATAAGGCTTTGCAAAGATAATTTCCTTGTCCTCCATAAACTCTCTGAATTTATAAAGGTCCATATCCTTTACGTCAATCCATTCCCTGTGAAGAAAGTCGTTGAAAATCCGGTCGAATTCGCCCTTGTTTTCAAACATATATGAATGCTCCTGGTTGTTGAGCCTTAAAATAAGCTTTTTGTTTTTGGTGCGCGTTACATATGTTTTGCGCTGGGCGTGATTCATATTATAAAAGCCGAATATAAGGTAATCGTAATAGCCCGCGCCGTAAAGCACGATGCACAAAAGCATATCGAAAAAAACGGCAACTTTGTTTTTGCCGCATTTTTCGTGAACGCGGTCAATGCATTCAAAATATTTTTTGAAGCTTACACCGCCGAGAATGTGAAAAAACCATTTAATCTTACTCATCTTTTAGACCCCTTTGAAATTTGTGGTTATTGTATCACAAAGCCTTGCGAAAATCAACGGTGTTTTGCGGTAAAAAAGAGGAACATTGCTAAACATCAATAAACATCAATAATAAAGAAAAAATACTTGACAAGAGGCTGTCCGTATGGTATAGTAACTGTACCTCTTGGAGTAGAGGGTCTTTTTTTTGCGCCGTAAAATCGCAAAAACAGCCCCGTCTCAAAAAAGAGGGAGGCCAATCAAAATAATGGAGGTGCCGTTCGTGAGAGTTAAAATTACACTTTCCTGCACAGAATGTAAGCAACGCAATTACAACACTATGAAGGAAAAGAAAAACAACCCCGACAGGTTGGAGATGAAGAAATATTGCAGATTCTGCAAGAAGCATACTCTCCACAGAGAAACAAAGTAAGGAGGTAGCTTATGGCTGACGAGAACAAAAAAGTCGAGTCCGAGGTTACCGCAAAAAAAGCCGCTAAGGCAAAAGAACCGAAGGCTAAAAAGCCTGCAAAGTTCAGCGCCAAACGCGCCGGCGCCGCAATTAAGCGCTGGTTTAAAGACCTCAAGGGCGAGATACACAAAATCGTCTGGCCGTCACGCCAGATGGTTCTTAAAAGCACCGGCGTGGTGCTTGCAGCTATCATAGTTATAGGCGCAGGTATTTGGATAATAGATTTTGCTATTTCCGGTGCTGTTACCGCTGTTAACAAAGCGGCAACATCGGTTACGGAAACTACCGAGGCAACAACAGAAGCCCCCTCGGCGGAAGAAGAGTCTTCCGGCGAAGAGACGAGCGCCGCGGCTGAGTCCGATACCGCAGAAGCCGAATCGACTTCCGCTGCTAACTGATTTTTACATCGGCTGTTCGGAGGTGCAATATGGCTGACGATGCAAGATGGTATGTTGTTCATACCTATTCGGGCTATGAAAATATTGTAGCCGAAAACATTGGTAAAATCGTTGAAAACCGCAAAATGCAGGACAAAATTCTCGGCGTTATGATTCCTATGGAAAAGGTCGTCGAGGTCAAAGACGACAAAACCGTCGAGACCGAGCGCAAGCTCTTTCCCGGATATGTCGTTGTTAAGCTTGCGGTCGAATATGACGATGACAACCAGCCTCAGGTTCCCAACGAAACCTGGCATGCCATTCGTTACACCCGCGGTTGCACGGGCTTTGTAGGCCCCGAAAGCAAACCGGTGCCTCTTACCGAGGCCGAGGTGCAAAAGCTTGGCATTGAGAAGAAATCCGTTGAAGTGACTTATAAAGAGGGCGACCTTGTTACCGTTACTTCGGGTCCCTTTGAGGGCTTCTCGGGAGTTGTCGAAATGCTTGACGCCGAAAAGAATGTCGTACGCGTTGCGATTTCTATGTTCGGCAGAGAAACGCCTGTCGAGTTTGAGCTTGACCAGGTAGAAAGCGCGGTTGAATAACCGCATTTGTTAAGGTAACTGCCGTTATTACGGTTGTTATATGCAGCATATTGCTGCGTGTGGGAGGAGCAAGGCGAGCTCTTGTTCCGCCATACCACGAATTTTGGAGGTGCAAAACATGGCTCAAAAGGTTGTAGGTCTTATTAAATTACAGATTCCCGCCGGCAAGGCAACCCCGGCACCCCCGGTCGGTCCTGCTTTAGGACAGCACGGCGTAAACATCATGGCGTTCACAAAGGAATTTAACGAGCGCACAAAGAACGATATGGGTCTTATCATTCCCGTCGTTATCACAGTTTACGCAGACCGTTCTTTCTCTTTCATCACAAAGACTCCGCCTGCTGCCGTTCTTATTAAGAAGGCTTGCGGAATTGAAAGCGGTTCGGGTGTTCCGAACAGAACGAAGGTTGCAACGATTACCGGAGAGCAAGTAAGAAAAATCGCAGAACAGAAAATGCCTGACCTTAACGCAAGCTCTGTAGAAGCAGCCGCTTCTATGATAGCAGGTACGGCGCGCAGCATGGGCGTTACTGTTGTTGATTGATGCTCCCGGGTGGGAGGTAAATCCGATTTAACCACTCTGTAGGGAGGAAAAAAGACTATGAAACATGGTAAAAAATATGTTGAGAGCTCAAAGCTTGTCGACAGAGCCAAGCTCTATGAGGTAAGCGATGCTCTTGAGCTTGCTGCAAAAACAGCAAGCGCTAAATTTGACGAAACCGTAGAAATGCATATCCGTCTCGGCGTTGACTCCCGTCACGCAGACCAGCAGGTCAGAGGCGCTGTTGTTCTTCCTAACGGCACGGGCAAAAAAGTTCGTGTAGCCGTTTTCGCAAAGGGCGACGCCGCTAAGGCTGCAGAGGCTGCAGGCGCAGACATCGTCGGCGACCAGGACCTTATGGAAAAAGTCCAGGGCGGCTTTATGGATTTCGACGTGTGCATTGCAACACCCGATATGATGGGCGTTGTAGGTCGTTTAGGTAAAATCCTCGGACCGAGAGGCCTTATGCCCTCGCCCAAGGCAGGCACGGTTACTCCCGACGCCGCTAAAGCCGTTGAAGAGGCTAAAGCAGGTAAGATTGAGTACCGTCTTGACAAAACAAACATTATTCACTGCCCCATCGGCAAAGCTTCTTTCGGCGGTGAAAAGCTCACCGAGAACGCTATGACGCTTCTTGATGCCGTTATCAAAGCAAAGCCCGCCGCAACAAAGGGTACTTACATTCGTTCCTGCGTTGTTGCAACAACAATGGGCCCCGGCATCCGCGTTAACGCAGCAAAGCTTACGGGCGCTCCCGCAGCTGAATAAAAAATACTTGACACGCCCTAAAAAGTGTGTTACTATATCTTAGCTGTTCTAAAGACAGCAGGTACATTTAATTGTCTAACGGTCAAAACCGCCTGCCGAGGAATGCATTTTTCACGATATATGTGTAATTATGCCTTTCCCGGTTCAGGTGAAAGGCATTTTTTGTTAGATTGGTAAAGATTTGACGGAGGTGAATTTATTTGCCAAGCGTAAAAGTTTTAGAAGCTAAAAAAGCAGAGGTAGCGGCAATTGCCGACAGACTCGCAAATTCCTGTGCCGGCGTTATCGTTGACTACAAGGGAACAAACGTTGCAGACGACACGGCTCTTCGTGCCGAGCTTCGTAAAGAGGGTGTTGAATACACCGTTTCCAAGAACACAATGATTGAGCTTGCAGTTAAGGATACCGAGCTTCAGGGTCTCTCAAGCTGCCTTGAGGGCACAACCGCTCTTGCTACCTGCAAGGAGGATTATGTTGCAGCTGCAAGAATTCTTTGCAAATTTGCTACTACTCACCCGAACTTCAAGGTTAAATCCGGTTTCATCGACAACGAGGTTATCAGCGTTGAAAAAATCGAAAGCCTTGCAAAGCTTCCCTCAAGAGAAATACTTCTCGCAACTGTTTGCAACGTGTTCAATGCACCCATCGCGGCTTTCGCCCGTGCGGTTCAGGCTATTGCAGACAAAAACGGCGAGGCAGCAGCCGAATAATTGCTGTTATCATTAACTTATTAAATTTAAACATCTGCCCAACGGGCGATTGACAGGAGGAAATTTAAAATGGCATCTGAAAAAATCACTGCTATTGTTGAAGAATTAAAAACCCTCACAGTTCTTGAGCTTTCTGAGCTTGTAAAGGCTGTTGAAGACGAGTTCGGCGTATCCGCAGCTGCTGCTGTTGCTGTTGCTGCTCCCACAGACGGCGCTGCTGCCGCAGTTGAAGAGAAGACAGAGTTTGACGTTGTTCTTCAGGAAATCGGCGCTAACAAAATTGCTGTTATCAAGGCAGTTCGTGAGCTTACGGGTCTTGGCCTTGCAGAAGCAAAGGCTAAGGTTGACAGCGCTCCCGCAACCCTTAAAGAGGCTGTTTCTAAGGACGACGCTGAGGCTGCTAAAGCAAAGCTTGAAGAAGCCGGCGCAAAGGTTGAGCTTAAGTAATTTAATCTCGGACTTAAAATTAAGGGCTGTCGCAAAAGCGGCGGCCCTTTTGTGCATAATATTAACAGTCAAAAAATATCAGGCACAGCGAGTGTTTAAAGCTATGCCTGATATTTTTAAGTCGGTTTAATTAAATAACATTTTTGTAAATCTGCCGTCGGCTATTTCGAGCATAAGCTCGGCAAAAAGGCTGTTTGCCCACGCAAACCACGGTCTTGTAAAATCGCTCGGGTCGTTTTTGTCAAAGGATTCGTGCATAAAATACGTTCCCGCGTGGGTCGAGGTAATCATTGAAACGCAGTCGCGGATTTCTTTCGGGTCGGTGCTTGTGAGCGCCTGCATAATAAGCGAAATGTGCCAGATTTTGCCCGAGCCTGTGTGCGGACTGCCTATTCCCTTAGCGGCGGCGCCGTCAAAATACCACGGGTTGCTGTTTGAAAGAATAAATTTGCGCGTGTTTTTATAAATTTCGTTTTCGGGCTTTATATATCCGAGATACGGCGCAGAAAGAAGGCTTGGCGAGTTTGCGTCGTCCATAAGAAGATATTTGCCCTTGCCGTCTGTCTCATATGCAAAAATTTTGCCGTTGCTTTCGGTCTCTATCACGGCGTAATCGTTTATGCCGTCCTCAATATCAAATGCAAGCGAGCGGCATTCGCTTTCAAGTTTGTTGTCGTTAAAGCCCACGCTTGCAAGCTCTGCGGCTTTTTTCAGCGCGCAGACAGCCATCATATTTGACGGAACAAGATAGCCGTAAAGGCAGCGGTCGTCAGACGGTCTGAAGCCCGACCACGTCATACCCGTATAAGAAACCTCGTTTCCGAGACCGTCATTCGGCAGTGTGTCGGTTGCGGGGCAGTTTTCACGCTTGAAAAAGTAGGGGGAGGAGGCGTGGTTTTGCTCACGCTCAAAAACCTCGACGATTTTTTCGAGCATACCCTTGAAGCTTTCGGTGAAGATAGAATTGTCAAGCGTTGCGTGGTAATATTCGTGGGCGAGAAAAACGGGCGCGCAAAGCGAGTCGGTTTCGTATTTTCTTTCCCAGATAAGGTCGTTATAGAAATCGGTTTTATCGTCGGCGGCGTTGTTCGTTTTGCTTGCACACCATGCGTTTGAATACGGGTCAATGTTGACATAATAGCTTTGGCGCGCAATAACGCCCCTGAAAATCTCTTTAAGGCTGTCGTCATATGGCGCGAAACGAATGTAGGGCTTTAGCTGTGCGGAGCTGTCGCGAAGCCACATTGCCGGAATATCGCCTGTTATTACAAAATAACTGCCGTCGTCAAGCGGCGTTACGGTTGTTTCTATCGTATTAAGAAAGCACTTTTTAAAAAACGGCGCAAGCTCCGGATAAATTTCTTTAAGCTTAGCTTCGGTTTCGTCGGCTTTCTCGGTCAATATTTTAGGTATATTCATAAAAGTTCTCCGTAAAAATTGCATTGAAAATAAGAGAAAGGTACGGCTGCGGAAAAATTGCTCCGTACCCAACTTATGACTATGGTATATTTTACCATAAAACGCCCTGAAATACAATGCTTATTTGTAAACTTTTTCAACTCGCAAAAAATATCGCAAAAAGAAAGCAAATGTTTACAAATGCGCGCTTTCGTGATAAAATAAAGCATATCGCAAATTTTGGAGTGAAGACTTTTGGTAGGACTGAAAATCGGCCTTGATATAGGCACGGGCTTTGTTACCGCCGCGCTCGAAAACAGGGGCGTTGTGCTTAAAGAGCCTGCCGTTTTGGCGCTGGAGCGCGAAAGCGGTAAGCCGCTTTGCGCGGGCAAAAAGGCTTACGATATGACAGGCCGCTGCCCCGATGCAATAAAGCTTGTAAGGCCGCTTCTTTCGGGCGGCATTTCGGAGCTTAAAAGTTCAGAGCAGCTTTTGAAGATTTTTATTGACGAAATCTGCAAAAACAAAATATTCAAGCCTACCGTTGCCGCAAGTATGCCGGCAGGTCTTACAAACCTTGAAAAACGGAATATTCTTTCGTGCATTCTCGGCGCTGGCGCGGGGCGCGCCGTGCTTATTGAAGAGCCGCTTGCCTCGGCTCTCGGCGCGGGCGTTGATATTACAAAACCGTTCGGCACGATGATTGTAAACATCGGTGCGGGCACAACAAGCGTTGCCGTTGTTACAATGGGCAGCACCGCCGTTGCAAAAAGCGTAAAAGTCGGCGGCGAGACTATGGATAAAGCCATAAAAAAATATTTAAAAGAAAATCGCGGAATTGCCGTTGGAAAGCTCACCTCGGGCGAGCTTAAAGAAATTCTCGGCGGGGCGGTTTTAAGAAGCGAAACGGTTGCCGCCGTCAGCAAAGGCAAGGATATGTCCGACGGTATGCCGCTGTTTTTTGAAGTTACCGCGACCGAAATCAACTTTGCCGTGCGCGAAACGGTTTCGGAAATTTGCGGCGCTATAAAAAATGTTCTCGAAATTACGCCGCCCGAGCTTGTGCGCGATATAACCGATAACGGCATTTTCCTTTGCGGCGGCGTTTCAAATATGTTCGGTATGGATGAAATTATTTCGCAGGAAACGGGCATAAAAGTCAAAATCCCCGGTGAACCCGAAGACGTTACCGCGTTGGGGCTTTTAAGGGCGCTCACTTCTGAGGATTATCTTGAAAAAAACGGCTATAATTTTGTTACACTCGAAACTCTTTTTTAAGGAGAAAGAATAATGAAGCTTCTTGTTGTTGACGGAAACTCAATTTTAAACCGCGCCTTTTACGGAATAAGGCTGCTTTCGACAAAAGACGGGCGCTATACAAACGGCATTTACGGTTTTATGAATATTTTTCTTTCGCTTCTTGAAAGAACGGGCGCCGACTGTGCGGCTGTTGCGTTTGACCTTAAAGCGCCGACTTTTAGGCACAAAATGTACGACGGATATAAAGCAGGCAGAAAGCCCGCCCCGAAAGAGCTTATTGAGCAGTTTGAGCCGCTTAAAGAAATTCTTTCGTCGCTCGGCTATACCGTTGTTGAAAAAGAGGGCTATGAAGCGGACGATATTCTCGGCACGCTTTCAAGACAGGTGAAGACGGGTGACTTTTGCTATATCGCAACGGGCGACCGCGACAGCTTGCAGCTTGTAAAAGATAACGTTCACGTTCTTCTTACATCAACAAAAATGGGGCAGCCCGTAACGGTTGAATATGATACCGAAAAAATACTTGAAGAATACAAGGTCAAAGACCCGTTACAGCTTATTGATATAAAGGCTATTCAGGGCGATACCTCGGACAATATCCCCGGCGTTGCGGGCATTGGTCAAAAGGGCGCGTCGGAGCTTATAAGTAAATTCGGCTCGGTCGAATATATTTATGACAATATTTCAGAGCTTGATATAAAGCCCGCAATGAAAATTAAGCTTGAAGCGGACAGGGATAACGCATTTTTGAGCAAAAAGCTCGGCAGAATATGCCTTGACGCACCGATTGATACCGACATTTCTTCTTATTCCATAAAAGCGCCCGATGAAAAAACGGCGATTTCGCTTTTGTCGTCGCTTGAAATGTTCAAAATAATAAAGCGGCTCAATTTCCGTTCCGGCAATGCAGGCGCTGCCCAAAACAGCGAGCCGCAGGAAACAATAAAGCTTTACGAAGCTAATCCCGACGAGCTTCTTTCGGAATTAAGGCAGGACGGACGCGCGTATTTCACGGCAAAAACCGCCGACAGCGGAATAATATATACGCTGTTTAAAACAAACGGCGGCGTTGCGCTTTTAAGAAACGGCGATTTTTCGTTTTTCTCGTTTGTTTCGGAATTTTTTGCAGATGAAAAAATTGAAAAATATACAAGCAATTTAAAGGAGCTTTATGCATTTTGCGACACAAACGGAACAGAGCTTAACGGCGTAAAGCTCGACACGGAGCTTGCGGGCTACATTTTAAATCCCAATTCGTCCGATTATTCCGTCAGTGCGCTTTGCGGCGTGTTTTCTTTGAATATTGCGGATATTGACGCTGCGGGTCTTGAAGATTTTTATGAAGAAAACAGGACGGAAGTGACAAACGCCGCTTCAATAGCTTCGCTTTCAAACAAGCTCATTTCGGAGATAAAAGAAAATTCACAGGAAAAGCTGCTTTACGAAATAGAAATACCGCTTGCAAGGGTGCTTTCATCAATGGAGCGCGAGGGCTTTTCCGTTGATAAAGAGGGCATTTCGGCTTACGGCGAAACGCTTTCAGAAGAGCTTTCAAAAAAGCTTTTGAAAATTTACAACCTCGGCGGCTGTGAATTTAACGTTAATTCGCCGAAGCAGCTCGGCGAGGTGCTTTTTTCAGAGGAGCATCTCGGTTTGCCGCACGGCAAAAAGACGAAAAGCGGCTATTCCACAAACGCAGAGGTGCTTGAATCGCTTAAAGAAAAGCACCCGATAATTAACGAAATTCTTGAATACCGCACTCTTTCAAAGCTTAAATCGACTTATTGCGACGGGCTTTTAAAGGTTGTCGATAACGACGGCAGAATACACTCTACATTAAATCAAACCGAAACAAGAACAGGGCGTATTTCTTCTGCCGAACCCAATCTTCAGAACATTCCCGTAAGAACGGAATTGGGCAGAGAGCTCAGAAGATTTTTTAACGCTAAAGACGGCTTTGTGCTTGTTGACGCGGACTATTCGCAGATTGAACTTCGCGTTCTTGCCGCCATGGCTCATGACGAAACCATGATAAAAGCCTTTAATAGCGGCGACGATATTCACGCAATAACCGCTTCGCAGGTGTTCTCGGTGCCGATAGAAGAAGTAACCCCCGCAGACCGCAGACGTGCAAAAGCGGTTAATTTCGGAATAGTTTACGGCATAGGCGCGTTTTCGCTTTCAAAGGATATTAACGTAAGCGTAAAAGAAGCCGACAGATATATTAAAAGCTACCTTGCAAATTATTCGGGCGTTGCGCGCTTTATGGAAAAATGCAAAAGCGACGCAAAAGAAAAGGGCTATGCCGAAACGCTTTTCGGCAGGCGGCGCTATCTGCCCGAGCTTACGGCTTCAAACGCGGTGATGCGCGCTTTCGGCGAAAGAGTTGCCATGAATATGCCCATTCAGGGTACGGCGGCGGATATTATAAAAATCGCTATGATTAAAGTTTATTCGCGCCTTAAACGCGAAGTGCCCGAAGCGCACCTTATTATGCAGGTGCACGACGAGCTTATCATTGAAGCGCCCGAAAGCAGAAAAGAAGATGTTGAAAAGCTTCTTAAAGCCGAAATGGAAAACGCCGTAAAGCTCAGCGTTCCGCTTACGGTTGACGTTCATTCGGGCAAAACGTGGTACGAAACAAAGTGATATGGATTTTTTAATAAGACAAGCGACAAAAGAGGACGCCGCGGCTATAGCGGATATTGAAAAAGCCTGCTTTTCTGTGCCGTGGAGCGAAGAAGCGATTAAAGAAACGCTTTGCGAGAGCAATTCGCTTTTTTACTGCGCTTTGTGCGGGGAAAAACTTTGCGGATATATCGGCTCATACAGCGTTCTTGACGAGGTTTATATTACAAACATAGCCGTCTTGAAGGAATACAGAAAAAACGGTACGGCGCGCGCTCTTTTAAAGAGACTTTCGGAGGACTCAAAAAAGAGCAAAAAAGCGTTTGTTACGCTTGAAGTGCGAAAAAGCAATCTGCCCGCCGTTTCGCTTTATGAAAGCGAGGGCTTTGTGCTTTCGGGAGAAAGAAAAGATTTTTATGAAAAGCCCCGCGAGGACGGTTTGATTTATACTTTATTTTTTGGTGAATGATATGAAAATTCTTGCAATTGAAAGCTCTTGCGACGAAACAGCCGCCGCCGTTGTAGAGGACGGCAGGCGCGTGCTTTCAAATATAGTTGCGTCGCAGGTTGAAGAGCATAAAATTTACGGCGGCGTAGTCCCCGAAATAGCTTCAAGACGTCACGCCGAAGCAATTTCGGGCGTTGTAAAAGCCGCGCTTGAGGACGCGGGCTGCGCGCTTTCAGATATTGACGCCATTGCCGTGACATATGCGCCCGGGCTTATCGGCGCGCTTCTTGTCGGCGTGAATTTTGCAAAAGGTCTTTCGTTTTCAAGCGGAATACCGCTTGTGCCGGTGCACCATCTGCGCTCGCACATTGCCGCTAACTACATAACCGACAAAAGCCTTGAGCCGCCTTTTACGGCTCTTGTGGTTTCGGGCGGTCACAGCCATATTGTTAACGTCAGTGATTACACGCATTTTGAAATTCTCGGCAAAACCGTTGACGACGCCGCGGGCGAAGCTATGGATAAAGCGGCAAGAACGGTCGGGCTTCCGTATCCGGGCGGTGTGAATCTTGACAGAATTTCACAAAACGGCGATGAAAATAAATATAAATTCCCCGTTCCGCACACATCGAGCGGAAAGTATGATTTCAGCTTTTCGGGGCTTAAAACCTTTGCCGTAAACCTTGCGCACAATGCAGAGCAAAAGGGCGAAAAGTTAGCGGTTGAGGATTTCGGCGCGTCTTTTATAAAAGCCGTTACCGACTGCCTTATTAAAAATACTTTAGCCGCGGCAGAAGAAACGGGCAGCAAAAAAATAGTGCTTGCTGGCGGCGTTTCGGCAAATTCGCGCCTTCGGAGCAAAATGAAAACCGAGTGCGAAAAGCGCGGAATACAGCTTTTTATGCCGGAGCTTAAATATTGCGGCGACAATGCCGCCATGGTTGGCGCGCAGGGGTATTATGAATTTCTTTCGGGAAAGCGCGCAAATTCGTCTTTAAACGCTGTCGCAACAATGCCGATAACAGAAATAAGAGGGCAATTTTGTATGGCTGAACACGGAGCGATTGCTGAAAAGCTTTTTAAAGAGGGCTGCAATTGCAGTCAGGCGGTTTTTGCGGCTTTTTCAAAGGAGCTGGGGATTAGCAAGGAATTTGCATTAACGCTGTCGTCGTCGTTCGGCGGCGGAATGGGCAGACTGCGCGAAGTGTGCGGCGCGGTGAGCGCAATGGAGCTTGTCGCGGGCGCACTTAAAGGCTACAGCAACATTTCGGATAAAAAAATAAAGGACGAACACTATAGGCTCGTCCAAAAGCTTGCAAATGAATTTAAAGAAAAATACGGCTCTTACTATTGCCGCGATATTTTAAAAACCGACGACACCTCGCCCGTTTCCACAGAAAGAACAGCCGATTTTTATGAAACGCGGCCATGCCTTTCGTGCATAAAAACGGCGTGCGACATTCTTGACAAAACGCTTTTTTCAAGCGCGGATTAATCATCTCCGAAGTTTTCTTTAATAACTTTTTCACTGTATTCAACAAAGCTCCGCACGACGGGGCTTTTTATTTTGCCTTTTGGAATGATTATTCCGAGTTCTCTTGAACAGTCGGGCAAAAGCCTTTTTATTTCTACGCCGCTTTTATCTATGCTGTTTAAAACAAGCTCGGGCAAAATGGTCATTCCAAGCCCGATTTCAACCAGCGCGGCAACCGCCGAGTCGCTTACCGAAATGGTGTTGAGTATCGGCGTAACGCTGTTTTTGTGAAGAGCTTCGAGAATGTCGGGGTCATAGCCGTATGTCGGCATGATAAAGCTTTTGCCGCTCAAAGCGGTTATCGGCACGGAAGAAAGGCCGTCAAACTCTGTTCCGCTTTTGGGGAGCACGGCATAAAACGGGTCTTTTTTTAAGGGGATAAAGTCGCAGTCGTCCGACGGGCAAAAGCTTCCGAAGGCAAGGTCGATTTCGCTTATGCTCACCCTGTCATACATGGCGTTAATGCCGAGGTCGTGAATTTCTATGCGGATTTCGGGCGATATTTTTTTAAAACCGTTTATGACCGTCGGAAGCCACAGCTTCAAAATGCTTGTATAAGTGCCTATACGCACAATTTCGCCAAGCCCGCGCGAGGTTTCTTCGACCGCTCTTTTAAGCTGTTCGTGCGCTATTGAAAAATCTTTAAGATACGGCAAAAGCTTTTCGCCCTCGGGGGTGAGCTTTACGCCGTTTTTGTTTCGCAGTAAAAGCTCAAAGCCCGCCTCGGCTTCAAGGCGGTTCATCATATGCGTAAGCCCCGCCTGCGTGTAGCCGAGCTCTTCGGCGGCTTTTGTAAGACTGCCAAGCTCCGCCGCTCTTAAAAGCGCTTTTATTTTCACCGAGTCCATTAAAACACCTCATATTTAATATTACGTTTACTAATGAATACATTATAAACTGTCTGTTTACATTTTTCAAGCACTAATATATAATGGTAACATTATACTTGCCTTGTGGGGGCAAAATAAATATTAAAGGGTGTTTTTATGGAAAACGGGCTTAAGAAAAAATACGGACTGCTGACGGCGATTTGTATGGTAGTCGGTATCGTTGTCGGCTCAGGCGTATTTTTTAAGGCGCAGACCATTCTGAATGCGACGGGCGGCGATATGCCCCTCGGAATAGCGGCGTGGATAATCGGCGGAACGATAATGATTTTTTGCATACTCGCTTTTTCTGTTATGGCTCAAAAGTATGAAAAGGTCAACGGCATTGTTGACTACGCAGAAGCCACTGTAGGCGGTAAATATGCTTATTACACGGGTTGGTTTTTATCAACGATTTATTATCCCACGCTCACATCTGTGCTTGCGTGGCTATCGGCAAGATATACGCTTACGTTCATTTGCTCGGTTAACCCCGGATTTTGTGAAAATCCCGTAACCGGACCCGAATGCCTTGCGCTTTCGTGCCTTTTCCTGGTTGCAAGCTACACGCTTAATGCGCTTTCTCCGAAGCTTGCCGGCAAGTTCCAGGTTTCTACAACGTTCATTAAATTTATTCCGCTTGTTCTTATGGCGGTTGTGGGCACAATCTATGGCTTTACACACAATATCGCGGGCGAAAGCGTTTCGATACTCGCTTCAAACTTTGCAACCACAAAGGGCGATATGTCGCTTCTTTTCGGCTCTGTTGTTGCAACTGCGTTTGCATACGAAGGCTGGATTATCGCAACATCTATAAATGCAGAGCTTAAAAATGCAAAGAAAAACCTGCCTATAGCGCTTATTGCGGGCGGCATTATAATAGTTGCGATTTATGTTCTTTATTATATCGGCGTTGCGGGCGGCGAAGAGGTTTCCGTTCTTATGGAGGACGGCGCTACGGTAGCTTTCACAACCGTTTTCGGCAAAGTTTTCGGCAACATTCTTAACCTTTTCGTTGCGATTTCGTGCATGGGTACTTTAAACGGACTTATGCTCGGCTGCACAAGGGGACTTTATTCCGTTGCCGTTCGCGGTTACGGCCCTTCGCCCAAGCATTTCAGCGAGATTGACCGTCAGACGAATATGCCGGCAAGCTCTTCTGTTGCGGGCCTTCTTTTCTGCGCGCTTTGGCTCACATATTTCTACGGCGCAAATCTTGCCGACCACAATTGGTTCGGGCTTTTCGGTTTTGATTCCTCAGAGCTTCCGATAATTACGATATATGCTTTCTATCTTCCGGTATTCATTATGTTTATGAAGAAAGCGAAAGATATTTCGCCTGTAAAAAGAATTCTTCTGCCCGTGCTTGCCATAATCGGCTCTTGCTTTATGGTGTTCGCGGCGCTTTATGCACACGGCTATTCGCCTTATATTTCGGCAAAGGCGGACGGCAAATTCTCTTGCCCGGTGCTTTTCTACCTTATTGTGTTTGCCGTAATAATGGCTGTCGGCGCGGCTTTCTCAAAAAAGAAAGACATCGGCGACAACGCTATAAAAAAATAAAATATATACAGAAAAAACAAATTTTAAAAGCCTGCACTTTTTCGGTGCGGGCTTTTTTCTGTGCGGTTTTATTTTTTCTTGCTTTTATTCTTTTTTGAATATCCCTGCGCTATCGCGGGAAAGGTGTTCGCAGTGTCAGCCGTGCGCTGTATTTCATATTCGCCGTATGCGTTAAGCATTTCGGTGACGTCTGCGGGGCTTCCCGGAACGGGCGTTACGGACGGGGTAAGTGGAATGCCGTTGTCGATAATGCTTTTGACTTCGGATTTGTTTTTTCTGCTCATTGTTCATCACCGTTAAAAGTGTTCCACGAAAAAGAAAAAACAATATGGTAATTTTAAGCAAACTATGATATACTGAAAAATGTATTGAAGAGAACGGAATATAAATTTACTTCTCTTGTGCCAAAGACCAAAAAGAAAAAGGTTGAGATTTTATGGGCGAAAAGCTTAAAGTAGGTATTTTTGTCGACTCGTTTTACCCTGTTGTTGACGGAGTGTCGCAGGTCGTAAATAACTATTGCAAATATCTTAATAAATATGACGATGTTGACGTTACGCTTGTAACGCCGCGTTATCCGAACGCGCAATACGGCAAATACAGCTTTAAAATTTATCCTTATACATCTTTCGGCTCGAACAAAAGCGTCGGCTATAGGGTCGGCTGGCCGTTTGTTTTTAAGACGGTGAACGACGTTAAGGATATGGATTTTGACATTATACATATCCACGCACCGCTGTGTTCTTCGGAGCTTGCAAGGCTTGTAAATAAAAACAAAAGCAAAAAAGCAAAAATTGTGCTTACATATCATACAAAATACGACGTCGATTTTGAAGCAAGGCTTAAAACCGCGCTTTTCAAAAGTATAGCGTATGCTTTTCTTAAAGCAAACGTCAATTCGGCTGACGAAGTGTGGATTGTAAGCGAGGGCAGCGAAGAGGCTTTAAGGCGCGTCGGCTTTACGGGCAAATGCCGCGTTATGGAAAACGGCGTTGACTTTGTTAAAGAGCCGCAGGACGAAAATAAGTGCCGCGAGCTTAAACTTAAGCTTAATATCCCCGAAAACTGCCTTGTATTTTCGTTTGTCGGGCGGCTTCAGTGGTATAAAAACTTAAAGCTTATTTGCGACGCTCTGAAAATCGCAAAAGCGGACGGGCTTGATTTCAGAATGCTTTTTGTCGGCGACGGCACCGACGCAGACGATATTAAAAGCTATGTTTCGTCTTTGGGTCTTAACGACAAGGTTATATTCACGGGCGCCGTTAACGACCGCGACGAGCTTAGGGTGTATTATTCGATTACCGATTTATTCCTTTTCCTTTCGACATTTGACACCGCCGCGATAGTCGTAAAAGAAGCGGCGGCGTGCAATTGCCCCGTGCTTTTTGCCGAGGGCAGCGACTCTGCCTACGGCGTTAAAGACGGCGAAAACGGGTGGTTTTCAAAAGAAACGCCCGAGTGCCTTGCGAAAAAAATCGAAGAAGTAACTTCTGACCGCGAAAAGCTTAAAGAAGTCGGAAAAGCCGCCTCAAACTCGCTTTATGTTCCGTGGAGCGTTTCTGTTGACAACGCGCTTAAAAGGTACAAAGAGCTTATTTCTGAAAAAATATGAAACACTACGACTATCTGCTTGTCGGCGCGGGGCTTTTTTCGGCGACGTTTGCAAACTTTGCCGCAAAAAACGGCAAAAAGTGCCTTGTTATTGATAAAAGAAGCCACATAGGCGGTAATATTTATACCGAAAACGAAAACGGAATTAACGTTCACAAATACGGCGCTCATATTTTTCACACAAGCAATGAGCGTGTTTGGGAATATGTAAATTCCTTTGCGGCCTTTAACGGCTTTATAAATTCGCCAAAGGCAAATTATAAGGGAAGGCTTTACAGTCTGCCGTTTAATATGAATACTTTCAGCGAAATATGGGGCGTAAAAACTCCCGAAGAAGCAAAGCGCTGTATTGAAGCCGATATAAAGAACGCTTCTGTAAAAGAACCTGAAAACCTTGAGGAGCAGGCAATAAGCCTTGTCGGCACAAAAATTTACGAAATGCTTGTAAAGGGCTATACCGAAAAGCAGTGGGGGCGCGATTCGCGCGATTTGCCGAGCTTTATTATAAAAAGACTGCCGCTCAGGTTTACGTTTGACAATAACTATTTTAACGATACTTTTCAGGGTATACCCATAGGCGGCTACACCGCAATGACGGAAAAAATGCTTTGGGGGTGCGACGTTCTTCTTAATTGCGACTTTTTTAAAGAAAGGGCGCGTCTTTCGGCGCTTGCCGACAGAATTATTTTCACGGGAAGAGCCGATGAATATTTCGGCTATTCTCTCGGAAGACTTCAGTACCGCTCGCTTGAGTTTAAAGAAGAAACGTTAAATAAGCCTTATTTTCAGGAATGCGCCGTAATAAATTACACCGAGCGCGAAGTTCCTTTTACGCGTATTATCGAGCACAAATATTTTGAAAACACGAAAACCGATTTTACCGTAATAACGCGCGAATACCCAAAGGCGCAGAGCGAAACGGGCGAGCCTTATTACCCCGTTAACGACGAACAAAACAACGCGCTTTATAAAAAATACGAGCTTCTTGCCAAAAATGAAAAAAACGTCTTTTTCGGCGGCAGGCTCGGGCTTTATAAATATCTTGATATGGACAAAACCGTTGAAGCCGCGTTCCGGCTTTTTGAGGAAATCGAAAATAAATAAAACATCACCGCGCCTTACTGCAAGACGCGGTGTGATTTTTTCATTTTAATGATTTAAGCGCATTTTCCGCTTCCTCTTTTGTGAAGCCGCCGGGGGTGTTATAAAAATTCTTAACATACCCGAATCTCGAGCAAAAATCTTTGATTTGCTCGTCCGAAAAGTCGATTTTTACATCGGTAAGCGCTTTGACGGTTTTTATATACTCGCTGTCCGAAACGCCTAAAATTTTGAACATTTCTTCGTATTTTTCGGGGGAATGTTTTTTTGCTTTTTCCTTGAGAAAATACGGCATAAACGCGGTGCAGGCTCTGCCGTGGGGAATGTTTGCGTTTTCTGTCAGAATGTATCCGACCGTGTGCGGAAACGCACAGCCGCAGGTGTTTATAACAAGCCCCGCGTGGATTGAAGCGAGGTAAAGCTCATCGTGCATTTTTTCGGTTATTTCTTCACCGTTTTGAATCCGTTTTAGGTTTTTGTAAATTATCGGAATCGCCTTTTTTGCGAATGTGTCCGTAAAATCGCATGCTTTCGGCGAAAAATAACCTTCGGTTGCGTGCGCCAACGCGTCAAGCGCGGTCGATATTAAAGTGCCTTTCGGCATTGAGTATGTGTATTTGCTGTCAAGAAAGGCGTATTTTGCATAGCAGTCCGCTCCCGAAATGCTCTTTTTCATACCGTTTTTGTCGTTTGTAAGAACAGACACGCCCGTAACTTCGCTTCCCGTGCCGCTTGTTGTGCCGACAAGAACAAGCGGCAGAGCCTTTGCGGGAATTTTTCTTTCATAAAGCGCGTCGATGTCAAAATCGGGATTTGCGGCGCAGATTGCCGCCGCCTTTGCCGAGTCAAGCGGTGAGCCGCCGCCTATGCCGATTATAAAATCGGCGTTTGTGTCACGGGCGGTTTTTCCCGCCTCAAAAACGAGAGAGCAAAGCGGGTTCGGGGTTATTTTTTGAAAAACCGAATAAGAAACGCCCGCTTCTTCAAGCGCGCTTTTAACATCGCCCAAAGCGCCGCATTTTTCGGCTGAAGAGCCGCCCGTCACGATAAGACAGCTTTTGCCGAGCGACGAAAAAACCGCGGCGTTTTTTCTGACGCAGTTTTTGCCGTGAATGATTTTTACGGGCATATATATTTCGTTTGACATATTCGCACCGCCTTATATTGTATAAATTTGTGTTAATTGTAACAAAAAACTATTGAAAATACAAGGGCGTTACTGTATAATGTTTTATAAGATAGGGTATTTGTCACGTCATTTTCACTTGTGAGGTGTTAACCATTAAAAGAAAACTCTGGAGGCCGCTTGACGCCGCGCTTATTGCGGCAATTGTTATATGCGCCCTCGTGTTTTTTTTACCTTTTAAAAGCACAGATGCAACGGCAATAATAACGGTTGACGGCAAAACCGTAAAAGAAATAGACCTTAAAAATGCGCAGGACGGCGTTTTCACATTGGACGAAGCGCCCGACGTTACATTTGAAATAAAGGACGGCAAAATCGCTTTTGTCAATGCGAAATGCCGCGACGGGCTTTGCGAAAAAAGGGGATTTCTTTTTCGGGCGGGTGACACGGCGGCGTGCCTTCCGAACAGGACGGTTATAACTGTTAAGGGCGAAAACCGCTCTTTTGACGGAGTGAGCTACTGATGAAAAAAGAAAAAACGGATTCGCTCAAAAAAAATCGCAAAATCGCGCTTTTCGGCGTGCTTTGCGCCGAGGCTGTCGCGCTTTCCTATCTTGAAGGGCTTTTGCCGAGCTTTATACCGCTTCCGACTGCGAAGGCGGGGCTTTCAAATATTATAACAATGTACGGCGTTTCGTCGTTCGGCTTTTCGTGCGGGCTTTTAATAACGCTTTTCAAGGCGCTCACGGCGCTTTTAACGCGCGGTGTGACGGCGGCGCTTTTAAGCCTTTCGGGCGGCGTTTTAAGCCTTGTTGTTATGACGCTTCTTTTTAAACTTCCCGAAGAAAAAATAAGCTTTATCTCTTTGGGCGTTTTGTCGGCTCTTTTTCACAATTTGGGTCAGCTTATTGCGGCTTATTTTATTCTCGGGAAATACGTTTTTTCGCTTGCGCCGTATCTTGCGCTTTTAGGAGCGGTTACGGGTGCCGTAACGGGCGCGGTCTATAAATACACCGCGGCGGTGTTTAGAAAGCAACAATCTTTAATTATTAAAACAAAATAGCATTTTCTTAAATACAAGGTGACGGCGATTAGGTGCGGAGTACGGATTTTTCAAAAATGTGCACTCTTAACTAACCGCGGTTACTAAAGGAGAAGACGGAATATGATAAAACATATTGCGGGTGTTGTGCCGCCTGTCAAAAAAGGCAGGGGCGGCGCAAAGGTGCCGCACAACAAAAACACCGAAACACAAAAGGCGATAAGAATGCCTGCGCCGAACAGAGTTGTGCTTCCGATGCAGCAGCACATAGGCGCACCGTGCACACCGACGGTTAAGGTCGGCGACGCGGTCACTGTCGGGCAGGTAATCGGCGACAGCGACAAATTTATAAGCGCACCGATTCACGCAAGCGTTTCGGGCACTGTAACAGCTATTCAGGACACAGTCCTTGCAAACGGCAGAATAGCGCCTGCCGTTACCGTGGAGTCGGACGGGCTTATGACGCTTTGCCCCGAAATTGCGCCGCCCGTGATAAACAATGCCGACGATTTCAGAGCCGCCGTGCGCGCGTCGGGTCTTGTGGGTCTCGGCGGAGCGGGCTTTCCGAGCCACGTCAAGTTTGCCGTTTCGCCCGACAAGCCGATAGATACGCTTGTAATAAACGCCGCCGAGTGCGAGCCGTATATTACCGTTGACTATCGCGAGTGCGTTGACAACACGCTTTATATAATAAAAAGCATTCATCTTATAAAACAGTATCTCAATATTAAAAACGCGGTAATAGCCGTTGAGGATAACAAGCCGAAGGCTATTGAAGCGCTCAAAAACGTTGCCGACAAATTCGGCGACGGCTCAATAAAGGTTATGCAGCTTAAATCGCGTTACCCGCAGGGCGCCGAAAAAATGATTGTTTATTCGGCGACGGGGCGCAAAATACCGCTCGGAAAGCTCCCTGCGGACGTGGGCTGTATTGTTATGAACGTCGCAAGTACCGCCTTTATCGGCAGATACCTCGAAACGGGCAAGCCTTTAGTCAGCCGCTCTCTTACCGTTGACGGCTCTGCAATCGTTTCGCCCAAAAATGTGCGCGTTCCTTTGGGAACTAACCTTAACGAGGTTATTGAATTTTGCGGCGGCTTTAAACCCGGCGTTGAAAAGGTTATAGCGGGCGGCCCGATGATGGGCACTTCGCTTGTCAGCACCGACGTTCCGATTATAAAAAGCTATAACGCCGTTCTTGCCTTCACAAAGGGCACTTTAAAAGAAAAACCCGAAACGGATTGCATACGCTGCGGCAGATGCAGTGACGCGTGCCCCATGGGTCTTATGCCCACAAACATTATGCGCTCCGTAAAAGCGAAAGATATTGAAGGGCTTAAAAAAAGCTCCGTTACGGCGTGTATGCAGTGCGGAACATGCGCTTATTCGTGCCCCGCGGGCAAGCCGCTTGTTCAGTATCTTGTTCTTGCTAAGGATATGTTGAGAGAGGAGAGTGCAAAAAAATGAGTGAAAACGCTCTCATTCAAAAAATAAAGCCCACGGTTACGGCTTCGCCGCACATAAAATCGTCGGCGACTTCAAAAGGGCTTATGCGCGATGTAATAATTGCGCTTGTGCCCGCGCTTGCGGCTTCTGTGTGGATTTTCGGACCGCGTGCGCTTCTTGTAACGGCAATAAGCGTTGCGTCCTGTGTGGCGCTTGAATATATAACGCGCCGCCTTTTAAAACGTTCAAACACAATTTCGGACCTTTCGGCAATCGTAACGGGCATTTTGCTTGCCTTCAACCTGCCGTCAACAATAAGGCTTTGGATGGTGCCTATCGGCGCGTTTGTCGCAATAGTCGTCGTAAAGCAGTTTTTCGGCGGCATCGGTCAGAACTTTGTAAACCCCGCGCTTATGGGCAGAATCGTTCTTATGGTTTCGTTCCCTGCGGATATGTCAAACTGGGTAAAGCCCTATGACTGGAGCGGCGCTTCGGACGCGGTTTCTTCGGCTACGCCGCTTTATATGCTTCAAAGCGGCGCAACCTCTGAAATGCCGTCTTACCTTGATATGTTCTTAGGGCTTCGCGGCGGCTGTCTCGGCGAAACTTGCGCTTTGGCTCTTATCCTCGGCGGAATTTATCTTATTGTAAAACGCGTGATTTCACCCGTTATACCGCTTTCGTTTATAGGAACGGTTGCAGTGTTTATGCTCTTTGCGGGAAAATTCGATATGAGCTTTCTCATTTATAACCTTTTGGGCGGCGGACTTTTAATAGGCGCAATCTTTATGGCGACCGACTATGCAACATGCCCGCTTACGTTTAAGGGCAAAATTCTTTACGGCATAGGCTGCGGACTTGTTACTTCGATTATAAGATTTTTCGGAACATACAACGAGGGCGTTTCATTTGCGATAATTCTTATGAACCTGCTCGTTCCGCACATTGATAACCTTACAAAGCTTAAACCGTTCGGTTATATAAAAGAGAAAAAAGCAAAGGCGGGTGAGGCGAAATGAAAAAAGACTCATCGGTAAAAGAAATTCTTCGCCCCGCGATTATGCTGTTTTTAATCGGCGCGGTGTGCACGGCGCTTCTTGCGGGCACAAACCTTTTAACAAAAGATAAAATCGCCGAAATTTCGGCGCAGACCGAAAACGAGGCGAAAGCCGCGGTTTTATCCGAGGCTGACAGCTTCTCGGAAGAAAAAACCGTAAGCGTCGAAAGCAAAGAATACACATATTTTGAGGGAACAAAAAACGGCGAAGTTAAAGGGTATGTAATACCCGTTACAACAAAAAGCTACGGCGGCGACCTTTCTCTTATAGTTGGCATAGACGCAGAGTCGTCAAAAATTACGGGTGTTGAAATTACCTCGATAAACGACACTGCGGGACTTGGAATGAAAGCGAAAAACGCCGACTTTTTGGAGCAGTATTTCGGCAAAACAGCCGGTATAGGCGTTAACAAAAATACGCCCTCGGGCAACGAAATACAGGCTATAACCGGCGCAACAATCACTTCAAAGGCAGTTACCGAAGCCGTAAACACGGCGTTTTCGGTATATTCCGAGATAAAGGCGGGTGACACAAATGGCTGAAAATAAATGCTCTTTAAGAAAAGAGTTTACAAAGGGACTTTTAAAAGAAAACCCTGTTTTAAGGCTCGTTCTCGGCACATGCCCGACGCTTGCAACGTCCACGTCGATGGTAAACGCCATCGGTATGGGCATTTCGGCAACGCTTGTGCTCGTGTGCTCGAATATAGCCATTTCTGCTTTGAGAAAGGTTATTCCCGACAAAGTAAGAATACCGGCTTACATAGTTATAATCGCTTCGTTCGTTACGATAGTGCAAATGATTGTAAAGGCGTTTGTGCCCGCGCTTAACGACGCTTTGGGCGTTTATTTGCCGCTTATAGTCGTAAACTGCATAATCCTCGGAAGAGCCGAGGCGTTTGCAAGCAAAAACCGCGTTTTGGCTTCTGCGGTTGACGGCCTCGGAATGGGCGTGGGCTTTACCGCCGCGCTTTTCACAATGTCTCTTTTCAGAGAATTTTTGGGCAACGGCACGCTTTTTTCAGACGCGCAAAATCTTCTTTCGGTATTCGGCGACAACGTTCTCGGCGGATTTAACGGCGTAACCGTTCTTAACACGCCCATGACAATATTCATTCTTCCTGCGGGCGGCTTCTTTGTATTCGGCGTGCTTATTGCGCTTTCAAACAAAATAAGCGGCAAAAAGAAGTTACCCAAAGCAGAAATGAACGGCTGCGAGGGCTGCCCGATGGCTTCGGGATGCGCTCACAGAATACAGGATAAGGAGGAGAAAGCCGTATGACAGCTTCACAGGTTTTTTCGATTATTTTAACGGCTATCCTCACAGAAAACTTTGTTCTGTGCAAATTCCTCGGAATATGCCCGTTCCTCGGCGTATCTAAAAAGGTAAACACCGCTCTCGGAATGAGCGTAGCCGTAATTTTCGTTATGCTTATCTCGACCGCCGTCACTTACCCCATCAATTCAATGCTTCAGAAAAACGGCCTGGGCTATTTGCAGACGATAGTTTGCATACTCATAATCGCCGCGCTTGTTCAGCTTGTTGAAATCATACTTAAAAAGTATATGAAGCCGCTTTACAACGCGCTCGGCATATATTTGCCGCTTATTACGACGAACTGCGCGGTTCTCGGCGTTGTGCTTCTTAACTTTGACAACGGCTATTCCTTCGGCGTTTCAATGATTAACACCTTCGGCGCGGGCGTCGGCTTTCTTGTGGCGATGCTTATTTTCGCGGGTGTAAGAAGCAGACTTGAAACAGCCGATATACCCGAATTTTTAAAAGGCTTGCCCTCAACGCTTATAGCAGCCGCAATAACCTCTGTTTCGTTTTTGGGCTTTTCGGGCGTTGTTGACGGCATATTCGGTTAAGGGGGAACTTTTATGACAGAAATATTATTTCCCGTGGCTCTTGTTGCAGGCATAGGGCTTGTTCTCGGCTTAGGTCTTGCAATCGCTTCTAAAATTATGGCTGTGCCCGTCGATGAAAAGGCGGAGGCTATAACGGAAGCGCTCCCCGGCGCAAACTGCGGCGCCTGCGGGTATTCGGGCTGCTCTGGCTATGCCGCGGCGCTTTCTTCGGGCAAAGAGACCGCAACAAATCTTTGCGCCCCCGGCGGCAGTGACGCCGCTAAAAAAGTTGCCGAAATAATGGGTACATCGCCCGCATTTGTCCTCCCGACGGCGGCGGTGGTGCTTTGCAACGGCAATACCGTGAACGCTCAGGATAAAATGGTTTATGAGGGCGTTAAAAGCTGCCGAATGGCTTCTCAGCTTTTCGGCGGTGCAAAAGAATGCACATACGGCTGTCTTGGGCTCGGCGACTGCGTAGAAGCGTGCGAATATGACGCAATACGCATTTGCGACGGCGTTGCAAGAATTTCGCCGCTTGCGTGCCACAGCTGCAAAGCCTGCGTTAAAACATGCCCAAAGGGGCTTATACATATGCTGCCGCTCGGCGTTCCCAAGGCTTCGGTGCTTTGCAACAACCACGAAAAGGGCGCCCTTGCAAGAAAGCACTGCAAGGCGGCGTGCATAGGCTGTATGAAATGCGTTAAGGCGTGCGAATACGGCGCCGTAAAGGTTGAAAACTTCTGCGCCGTTGTAGACAGCGAAAAATGCGTCGGCTGCGGCGAGTGCACAAAGGCTTGCCCCGTCGGCTGTATAGAGGTTATAAAGCTTTAAACTCAATTATTAAAAGGCGGGTGTGAAATGTGAAAAACGCCGTTATCGGCATATTTGCCCATGTTGACGCGGGCAAAACTACCTTGTCGGAGGGTATTTTATATAAAACGGGCGTCATAAGGCGCTTAGGCAGGGTTGATAACGGCGACGCATACCTTGATTGGGCTTCAATTGAAAAAGAGCGCGGTATTACCGTATTCGCGGGGCAGGCTGATTTTACGTTCCGCGATATGGGTATCACGCTCTTAGATACTCCGGGACACGTTGACTTCTCGGCTGAAACAGAGCGTATTATGCAGGTGATTGACTGCGCGGTGCTTGTAATAAGCGGCACCGACGGCGTTCAGTCGCACACAAGAACTCTTTTTAAGCTGTTGGGTCATTACGGCGTTCCGGTTTTTATTTTTGTTACAAAAACCGACCTTGAAAGAAAAACAAAAGAAGAACTTTTAAAAAATATAAGAGAAGAGCTTTCGGAAAACGCCGCGGACTTTTCGCAGGGCGCGCAAAACGACGAAGAGCTGTCTCTTTGTGACGAAGAAACTCTTGAAAAATATCTTGAAAACGGCAGCCTTTGCGACGGCGACATTTCAAGGCTCGTTTTGTCGCGCAAGGCTTTTCCCTGCTATTTCGGCTCGGGGCTTAAGCTTTTGGGGATAGACGAGCTTCTTGACGGCATTTACCGCTTTTTGCCCGAAAAGAAATACCCCGAAAAATTCGGCGCGCAGGTTTTTAAAATAACGCGCGACAAAAACGGCGCAAAGCTTGTTCATTTAAAAATTACGGGCGGCACTCTTCGTGTACGCGACACGGTGACGGTCGGCGAAAAGGAGGAGAAAATCAGCTCGATAAGAATTTGTTCGGGCGCTAAATCCGCTTTTGTCGACGAGGTTTCCGCCGGGCGCGTTTGCACCGTTACGGGGCTTGAGAGTGCAAAAACAGGGCTTTCTTTAGGTAATTCGTTTTCGGTCGAAAAGCAGACTGTCGAAAGCGTTATGAACTACAGACTGCTTTTGCCGAAAGAGGTTGACCCCGCGTCGCTTTTGCCGAAGCTAAAGACGCTTGAAGAAGAGGACCCTGTTTTGGGCTTTACACAAAACAGCCGCACGGGCGAAATATATGTAAGGCTTATGGGCGAAGTTCAGCGCGAAATTTTAAAGGCGATAATCGAAGAACGCTTCAATGTTTCTGTCGATACCGATAAAGGGAGCGTTATATATAAAGAGACGATTAAAAACAAGGTTGAGGGCGTGGGGCATTATGAGCCATTAAGGCACTATGCCGAAGTCCACGTTATAATGGAGCCGCTCCCCCGCGGGGCGGGTCTTGCTTTTGAAACTCAATGCCGCGAGGATATGCTCGACCGCGATTTTCAAAGGCTTATTCTTACGCATCTTAAAGAAAAACAGCATTTGGGCGTGCTCACAGGCTCGCCCGTTACCGATATAAAATTTACGCTTGCCGCGGGCAGGGCGCACATAAAGCACACCGAGGGCGGCGATTTCAGACAGGCTTCTTACCGCGCCGTAAGGCAAGGGCTGATGAAAGCCGAAAGCGTTTTGCTTGAGCCTTATTACAGCTTTAAGCTTGAAGTCCCGCGTGAAAAAATAGGCAGAGCAATAAGCGACATAAAGGCTATGCACGGCACGTTTTCATCGCCCGAGGATATAGGCGGCTTTTCGGTTTTGAGCGGCACTGCGCCCGTTACAGAGCTTAACGGCTACGCTTCGATTGTTGCCGTGTATACGGGCGGAAGCGGCAGGCTCTCTTTAAGCTTTGACGGATATAAAGAGTGCCACAATCCCTGCGAAGTGATAAAAAGCTTTAACTATGACCCCGAAGCGGACCTTGAAAATACGCCCGACTCTGTTTTTTGCGCGCACGGCGGCGGCTTTACCGTGAAGTGGTGCGACACAGAAAGCTATATGCACATAGAAAGCTGTCTTAAAAAAGAAAAAGCGCCGTATGACGCGGCGCTTAACAAACGCAATTTTTCAATAGACGACAAAGAGCTTGAGGCTATTATGGAGCGCGAGTTCGGCAAAGCGCGGCTTACGCAGACTCTTTATAAAACGGGAAAGAAAAAAGAAACCGAAAGCACCGCAATTAACGAAGCGCCCCTAAAGACGAGGTGCACCATTGTTGACGGCTACAACGTCATATTCTCGTGGGAGGGGCTTAAAGAGCTTGCAAAAACCGACCTCGGCTTTGCAAGAAAAAAGCTTTCGGATATTCTTTCGGAATACGCGGCGTTTACAAAAAACAAGGTTATTCTTGTGTTTGACGCGTATAATGTTCCCGGCGGCACGGGCGAGCGCGAGCAATACGGCAATATATACACGGTTTTTACAAAAGAAAACGAAACGGGCGATATGTATATTGAAAAGCTCGTCAGCGATATAGGCAAAAACGAAAACGTCCGCGTTGTTACGTCCGACGGGCTTATTCAGCTTTCGTCTTTGAGGTTCGGCGTTTTAAGAATGTCGTCCTCGGCGTTTTTTGACGAGGTTATGCGCGCAAAGGAAGAAATGCGCGATGTGATAGAATTAAATAACGGAAATAACTGAGAGGCTGTAAAAAGTTTTTTGCAGCCTTTCTTAGCTTTATATAATAAAAAATTTACAATATATGCCGCGCTTTGGTGATTGCATTTTTAAAAGATTTATTGTATACTGTAACTTGTAATAATATATTATGGGGAGCTTGTTATGAAAAGCTTATGTAAAAAAATAACGGCGGCCTTTATAGCGGCGGCATTTTTGGTGCTTTCGGCTTTACCTGCGGGCGCGCTTGATATAAAAAGATATTACGGCGATATTGACGACGACGGCGTTGTTTCGACTTCGGACGCGCGCGAAATATTGCTTATGGCGCTTGAAATTTCAGACAGGGAGCTTACCGATACCGACCGCGCCTGTGCCGATGTTAACAAAGACGGCAGCATAACTGTAAGCGACGCAAGGCTTGCGCTTCTTGCGGCAATAGAAATAACAGAGCCTGAATTTATGCCGCCGATTCCGTTTGACCCCTGCACCGATGAATTTGTTAAAGAAATAAACGGCTTAAGAAGCCGCTATACGGGCAAGCCTTTGGGCGAGTTAGAGCTGTCAGAGGAGCTTTCAGATATTGCGTTTGCCGCGGCAAAGGAATTTACCGAAACTACGGGTACGGCGTATTACACCGCAGACGGCAGTCACTATTATAAGCTTCTTGACGACAACAACATAAGCTATTCCGTTGCAGACAAGTTTGTTGTTGCGGCAAGCACAAATTATAAAAAGGCGTATAAAGAATTAATCAATAACGAACAGTGCAAAAAAGCGATGCTCAGCTCAAACTTTTCAAAAGTCGGCATCGCGGCGTATTCAAACGACGGGCGCACGTTTTATTGGTGTATGATTTTTATAGGAGATTAAAAAATAATCGAAAAGCATAAAAAACGCCGAATAATCACGGTGTGATTAAAGCGGCGTTTTTGCTTTTAATGCTTTTTCGGGGGTGTATTTATGGCAAACAAATTATCAGACGGTTTTTCAGCCAAAATCAAAAGCGTGTTGGGAATTGAGGGCGAGGTTTTGCCCACAATAAGGCCGATGCTCAACTACACCTGCGCCAACATCACAATAGGCGGCGCGGGCTATCCCATCAACGTTTACAATCAGCAGTTTTTGTCGTATGTTGAGGGCCTTTCAACAAGGCAGTCGGGCAAAATTTCGCTTATAAGCGGCCTTTGGGACGCAATAAGCGATCCGATTATGGGCTTTATTACCGACAGAACGCGCTCAAAAATGGGCAGACACCGCCCGTACCTTCTTTTTGCCGCAATACCGTTTGCGATTTCATACCTTTTCAAGTGGACTTCGTTCGGGATTTCGGCAGGCGGCGATACCTCTAAAACGTGGGTCTGGTATGTGTTCGCGGGGCTTATGTACGCAACGTTTATGACGATGATGTCAATACCCCACACGGCAATGCTTCCGACGGTTGCGCCGAATTATTTTGAGCGCACGCAGTATAAAATGGTTGAATACATAATGAACTCGGTCGGTCAGTTCAGCTCGTATATTTTTACGGCGCTGGCGATTGCGGGCTTCAACATCAAAACCGCGCTTACCGCCTTGCCTAACCCGTCGCCTCAGGACAGGGGCAACTATCAGATGGTCGGAATCGTGCTTATGATATGGTTTGTATGGGCGCCGATTCTTTGTATGATAAAAACAAAAGAGCCGTCTTCTTTAGGTCAGCAAAACGAGCCGTTTGACTTGAAGTATGTTTTGAAAGAATATAAGCTTGTGTTTAAAAACAAGGCTTTCAGGCAGTATTTTATAATATCGCTGTTTTTCTCGATGAGCAGGTATTTTTATAATTACGCCGACCAGTATTTTATGATAAGCGTAACGGACGCTTACAAATTCTTTAACTCGCTTACAATTATTTCGGGCATTGCCGAAGCGGCAGGCTCGCCTATAAACTATCTTCTTACGCGCTATAAGGGCAAAACGTTCTGCGGAAAGCTTATGGGTCCCTTTATGGTTTTGGGACTTTTGGTCAATGCGTTCCTTTCTTACTCAACGCCCAAGGGCATTAAATACGCGGTAATAGTAATTTCATCGGTACTTTACAACATCGGCTTTTCAGGCCCCGGCTTTGTCGGCGAAAACATTCAGCCCGACGTTACCGACGTTGACGAGCTTATAACGGGTCAGCGCAGAGAGGGCGTTATTTCGACCTTCAACACGCTGTTTAAAAAGACGGTAAGCAGTCTTATGGCGTATCTTGTCGGTGCGTCGCTTGAGTGGTTCGGTTATGACACCAACGTTCAGGACCCGCGCCTTCAGTCAAAGAAGACGGTTTTCGGCTTAAGACTCAACTATGCCGTGATTCCGTCGGTGCTTGCGCTGTTCTGCGTGATTTCGATTTTCAGATATAAAATGACAAAGCACGACCACGAAATGATAAAATCCATTATCGCCGAAAAGCACGAGACGGGAAAATGCACCGTCACAGACGAGGATAAAAAGAAGATTGAGGATATTACGGGGCAAAAATGGGAGGATATGTGGATAGGCTCCCCGGTTGAACCTGTGGGAGTAGGTATATAATTAATTGCAATTCGGATTTGAATTTTTTGACTGAAAAGAGGTATATAAAATGAACGATTTCAGAATAGAAACAAAATGCGTACAGGGCGGCTATCGCCCGAAAAACGGCGAGCCGAGGCAGATACCAATAGTTCAGAGCACAACGTTTAAATATGACACGGGCGAAGATATGGGCAAGCTTTTCGACCTTGAAGCAAGCGGATATTTTTATTCAAGACTTCAAAACCCGACGTGCGACACGGTTGCCGCAAAAATCTGCGCGCTTGAGGGCGGCACTGCGGCGATGCTTACAAGCTCGGGTCAGGCGGCATCGTTTTATGCCGTATTTAACATTGCTTCGTGCGGCGACCACGTTGTTTCGTCCTCGACGATATACGGCGGCACGTTCAACCTGTTTTCGGTTACAATGAAAAAGATGGGCATAGACTTTACGTTCGTTTCGCCCGACTGTTCCGACGAAGAGCTTGAAAAAGCTTTCAGACCGAACACAAAGGCTGTTTTTGGCGAGACCATAGCAAACCCCGCTTTAAAGGTGCTCGATATTGAAAAATTTGCAAAGGCGGCACACGCTCACGGCGTTCCGCTTATAATCGACAATACGTTTGCAACGCCTGTAAACTGCCGCCCGTTTGAGTGGGGCGCAGATATTGTTACCCATTCCACAACAAAATATATGGACGGTCACGGCGCGGCTGTCGGCGGCTGCATAGTCGATTCGGGAAAATTTGACTGGGCGCGTTACCCCGACAAATTCCCGGGACTTTGCACGCCCGACGAAAGCTATCACGGCATAACATATACCGAAAGATTCGGCAAAGAGGGCGCATATATTACAAAGGCAACGGCGCAGTTAATGCGCGATTTCGGCTCGGTGCAGTCGCCCCAAAGCGCGTTTTATTTGAACCTCGGGCTTGAAAGCCTTCACGTCAGAATGGCGCGTCATTGCGAAAATGCGCTTGCCGTTGCAAAATTCCTTAAAGAAAGCGACAAAATTTCGTGGGTAAAATATGCGGGTCTTGAGGGCGACGAGGATTATCCTCTTGCTTCAAAATATCTTAAAAACGGCACTTGCGGCGTTGTAAGCTTCGGCGTAAAGGGCGGCAGAGCCGCCGCAGAGGAGTTTATGAGACGGCTTAAAATAATTGCCATAGAAACGCACGTTGCCGACGCAAGAAGCTGCTGTTTGCATCCCGCGAGCACAACGCACCGTCAGATGAACGACGAAGAGCTTGTAAACGCAGGCGTCAGCCCCGACCTTGTAAGACTTTCGTGCGGACTTGAAAACAGCGCCGACCTTATAGACGACATAAAGCAGGCGCTTGGCGAATAATTTTTTGAGCGGAGGCTGTTTTTGTGCCTATTAAAATACCCGACGCGTTGCCCGCGGTGCAAACGCTTTTAAACGAAAATATTTTTGTTATGACCGAAAAACGCGCCATAACACAGGATATACGCCCGCTGAAAATTCTGCTTCTGAACTTAATGCCGCAAAAGGCCGAGACAGAAACGCAGCTCACAAGGCTTTTGGGCAACTCGCCTTTGCAGGTGGAGCTGGAGCTTATTATGACAAAATCTCACGTTCCGAAGCACACCCCGAAGGAATATTTGCTTGCGTTTTACAAAACCTTTGACGATGTTAAGACCGAAAATTTTGACGGAATGATAATAACGGGCGCGCCTGTTGAAAAGCTTAGGTTTGAAGACGTTGAGTATTGGCAGGAGCTTTGCGAGATAATGGAGTGGAGTAAAACCCACGTCACAAGCACGTTTCACATTTGCTGGGGCGCGCAGGCGGGGCTTTATTACCATTTCGGCATAAAAAAATATCCGCTCGAAAAAAAGCTTTCGGGCGTATATAAACACACGGCGGACTATAAGCGGGCCATTCTTTTAAGGGGCTTTGACGATGAATTTTATGTTCCGCACTCACGCTATACGGGCGTTCGCCGCGAGGACATTGAAAAAGTGCCCGAGCTTAAAATCCTTGCTTCTTCAAAAGAAGCGGGCGTTTATATAGCCACCACAGAAAACGGCAAGCAGATATTTGTTACGGGTCATTCCGAATATGACGTAAATACTCTGAAAAACGAGTATATCCGCGACAAAAACGCAGGTATAGATCCCGAAATACCCGAGAATTATTTCCCGGACGGCGACCCCGAAAGGGAGCCTTTTATGAAGTGGCGTTCGCACGCAAATCTTTTGTATTCAAATTGGCTTAACTATTTTGTTTACCAGTCAACACCGTATGATATTACGGAAATCGGCGGAAACTGAAAAAATCCCGTGAAAAGAGCAATTCTTTTCACGGGACGTTTTTTGCGGATTAAGTTTCAGTATTCATATATTCTTCACCCGAAACAAGGTCTTTCCAGACGAACACGCCGTCCTCAAGCGTCATATAAGAGTGCGGGCTGTCCTCTTTCGGGATAGACACAGAGCCGCAGTTCATATAAGTATAGCCGTCGTGCTTTGTGCATTTCGGAACGTGCGTGTGGCCGTTAAGAAGAATATCGTCTTTTTTTAACGGCGGCAGCTTTTCTTCATTAAAAATGTGGCCGTGCGACGCAAAAATGCTTACGCCGTCAACAAAAACATATGCATAGTCGGCGCTCAAAGGAAAGTTCAATACCATTGAGTCCACCTCGGCGTCGCAATTGCCGCGAACACAAAGAATTTTATCGCTTATTTCGTTTAAAAGCGCGATAACGCCCTTGGGCGAATAATATTCGGGCAGGTCGTTGCGTGGGCCGTGATATAAAATATCGCCCAAAAGCAAAAGCCTGTCTGCATTTTCTTCTTTAAAACGGTTGACGAGCATTTTGCAGTATTTTTCGGAGCCGTGTATGTCGGAAGCTATCATAAGTTTCAAGTTAAAGCACCTCTCTTATGCCTATCTGAAAAAATTATAAAAATTTGCGGACTTAAAGTCAAGATGGAATGTACCGATTACATAAAAAAATGTTCTCGGATTTAGAAAAAGTTTACAAATTACTTCTTGAGTTTCGGCGATTTTAATTGTATAATCATTAAGTTTAATACATAAATGAAAATACGAAAGGAGAGAGCTTGTGCTTAAAAAGCTTATGCAAAGTATAAGAGAGTATAAATTACCCTCGATACTTACATTTATTTTTATTCTTTTAGAAGCCGTTATCGAGTGCATCATTCCCTATATAACGGCAAACCTTGTTAACGCCGTTGAAGACGGTGCAGAGCTTTCTGCGGTTATGAAAACGGGCGGCGTGCTTATAGCCATGGCTGTGTGTTCGCTTTCCTGCGGCGGCATTGCTGGCTTTACCTGCTCAAAGGCGTCGTCGGGCTTTGCGAAAAATTTAAGGCACGACATTTTCCACAGGATACAGACGTTTTCTTTTGAAAACATCGACAAATTCTCATCTTCATCGCTCGTTACCAGAATGACAACCGACGTTTCAAACGTTCAGATGTCATATATGATGATTATAAGAACGGCAATCCGTGCGCCGTTGATGCTTGTTTTTTCAATCATTATGGCTTACATTATGGGCGGCGCGCTTGCAACTCTGTTTGTAATAATCATTCCGGTTCTTGTGTGCGGTCTTGTGTTTATAAGCCGCAAGGCTATGCCCGCGTTTCACAGGGTGTTTAAAAAGTATGACCGTCTTAACGAGTCCATCGAAGAAAACGTGCGCGCAATGCGTGTTGTAAAGGGTTTTTCGCGCGAAGAGTACGAAAAAAAGAAATTCGGCGCCGCGGCTGAGGATATACGCGTTGATTTTACCCGCGCCGAAAGAATAGTCGCCTTGAACTCGCCGCTTATGCAGATATGCGTTTATTTCAATATGATTTTTGTGCTTATAGTCGGTTCAAAAATCATTATTACAACCGGCGGCGCTAACCTCGGCGTCGGCGAAATGTCGTCGATGCTGACTTACGGCATACAAATTCTTATGCAGCTTATGATGCTTTCGATGATATACGTTATGCTCACAATGTCAAGTGAGTCCATGAAGCGTATCATCGAGGTGCTTGACGAAAAAACCGCGCTCAAAAATCCCGAAAACCCCGTAACCGATGTTAAAGACGGTTCGATAGATTTTTGCGATGTCAGCTTTAAGTACTCAAAAACAGCCGAAAAATTTGCGCTTTCGGATATTGACCTTCACATAAAGTCGGGCATGACCGTCGGTATAATCGGCGGCACGGGTTCAAGCAAATCTTCGCTTGTTCAGCTCATACCGCGTCTTTATGACGCCACCGAGGGCACGGTTAAGGTCGGCGGCGTTGACGTCAGAAATTATGACATTGAAGCTTTGCGCGGCGCTGTTGCCATGGTGCTTCAGAAAAACCTTCTTTTTTCGGGCACGATAAACGAAAACCTTCGTTGGGGCAACGAAAACGCAACGCAGGAGGAAATTATTGAGGCCTGCCGCCTTTCGCAGGCCGATGAATTTGTAAGAAGCTTCCCCGACGGGTATGAAACCCACATCGAACAGGGCGGCACAAACGTTTCGGGCGGTCAGAAGCAGCGCCTTTGCATAGCGCGCGCACTTCTTAAAAAGCCGAAAATTCTTATACTTGACGACTCAACAAGTGCAGTCGATACAAAAACAGACGCGCTTATCAGAGCGGGATTTAAGAATTATATTCCCGAAACCACAAAGATAATTATTGCCCAACGCATAACATCTGTTATGGAGTCTGACCTTATAATCGTTATGGACGACGGCAAAATTGCCGATATGGGCACCCACGAAGAGCTTATGAAAACAAGCGAAATATACCGCGAGGTTTATGAGCAGCAGACGAAAGGGGGCAATGAAGATGAGCAGTAACAGAATGCCCCAAAAAGGCGGGCCTAAGGGTATGCCGCCGAGAAAGCTTGACAAGGGCGTTTTAAAAAGAGTTATAAAGCTTCTTTTCAAGTCTTACCCCGTTCTTGCACCGCTTACATGCGTTTGCATTTTGCTTTCGGCGTTGGTGTCGTCAATACCCGCTGTTTTTCAGCAAAAGGTCTTGAAAATAGTAACCGAATATTATGAAGCCGGCAACCTTGACTGGACGGCGGCAAAAACCGAAATACTGCCCATGGTCGGAATGCTTCTTGTGCTGTATTTGTTCTCTATAATATTCATTACAACATACAGCCAGCTTATGGCGTATATAACGCAGGGCTTTCTTGACAAAATGCGCTGCAAAATGTTTGACGGAATGCAAAATCTTCCTATAAAATATTTTGATACGCACAAGCACGGCGACATAATGAGCTATTACACCAATGATATTGATACGTTAAGACAGCTTGTTTCACAGTCGCTTCCGAGCCTTTTGCAGTCAAGCGTAATAGTTTTGACGGTGCTTTTCATAATGCTTTATTACAGCGTATTTATGACGTGCGTTGTGCTTTTAGGCGTTGCTGTTATGATTTTCGTCTCCAAAAAAATCGGCGGCGGTTCTGCAAAATACTTCATTCGTTTGCAGGCGTCCGTCGGCAAGCTTGAAGGCTTCATTCAGGAGATGATGAACGGTCAGAAGGTTATAAAGGTATTTTGTCACGAACAGCAGGTTAAAGACGGTTTTGACGAAATAAACGAAAACCTTTACAGCGAAAGCTATAAAGCAAACTCTTATGCAAACTGCTTAGGACCGATAATAATGAACATAGGCAACGTGCTTTATGTTATCTGTGCAACGGTGGGCGGCGTGTTCCTGCTGTCGGGCATTAACAACATAAGCATTTCGGGGCTTCCGTTCTCGATAGATATTATCGTTCCGTTCCTTAATATGACAAAGCAGTTCACAGGCAATATAAATCAGCTTTCTCAGCAGATTAACGCCATTGCCATGGGTCTTGCGGGCGCCGGAAGAATATTTGCGCTTATGGATGAAAAGCCCGAGGTTGACGACGGTTATGTTACCCTTGTCAACTGCGAATATGACGAAAACGGCGAGCCGAAAGAAAGTGAGAGCCGCACGGGTCACTGGGCGTGGAAGCACCCGCACAGCGACGGCACCGTGACATATACGCCCCTTAAAGGCGATGTGCGTATGTATGACGTTGATTTTGCCTATGAAGAGGGCAAAGATGTTCTGCACGGTGTTACCGTGTACGCAGAGCCGGGTCAAAAGGTTGCTTTTGTAGGCGCAACGGGCGCGGGCAAAACCACAATAACAAACCTTATCAACAGGTTTTACGATATTGCCGACGGCAAAATTCGCTATGACGGCATAAACATCAATAAAATCAAAAAGTCTGATTTAAGGCGAAGCCTCGGAATAGTTCTTCAGGAAACAAATCTGTTTACGGGTACTGTTATGGATAACATCCGTTACGGCAGACTTGACGCCACCG
>ERZ808246.259-NODE-259-length-47235-cov-4.479228_pt1 | contig 47235 bp, 41 predicted proteins | sample MGYA00521083_ERZ808246 | MGnify/ENA primary metagenome ERZ808246 (study PRJEB31516, sample SAMN03275577) | gut metagenome | biome: mammalia-associated habitat; material: feces | host: Papio cynocephalus | place: Kenya | collected 2012-07-07 ... | reverse complement strand
CCCCTCAAGATTGAGGGGCAGGGGTGTTGAGGTGCGAGTTATCGCACTTTTTTATACCGATATTATTCCTTTTTCTATAGCCTCGATTACGGCTTTTAATGCGTCCGAGTTGTTGTCAACCGTGATATAGTCCGCCGCCTCAAGCGCAGGCTTTACCGCATTTGCGACCGCTACGCCCGCTCCGGCGTGGGTGATGAGCGGTATATCGTTGTAGTTGTCTCCGATACCTATTGTTTTTTCAACGGGGATATTCAATAATTTCGCAAGTTCCAGAAGTCCCGTGCCTTTGTTTGAGCCTTTCGGGAGCAGTTCGTAATACCACGGACTTGACTGCATAAATTCAAATTCTTCGGCAAACTCGCTTTCGGCAAAGGCTTGGCGGATTGTATCCACCTGCTCCTCCTCAACCATAAATATTACCTTTACCCAATCATCCGATATATCTCGGTAATCACCGTAATTATCGGGAAGATTTTCGTACTTTTTGTGCATTTCAAGCCGTTTGTTTGTACGGCAGAAAATGCTTTCCCGTGCGGTGCATACATCTATAGCTGCATAAGGAAATTTATTGTAAATAAACTCAACCGCACGCTTTGCGTCACTGTTAAGCTTATTCAGATATAAAATCTTATCATTTTCAAAATCGTAAATGCCTGCGCCGTTAAAGCATATCATAGGCACATTGGGCTTTATGTGATTAAGCAAAAGCTTTGCGCCTGCGATACATCTGCCTGTTGTAAACGCAAAAAGTCCGCCCTCAGCTTTAAAATGTTCTATTGCTCTCCTGTTGCCGTGAGATATGCGCTTATCGGCGGTAAGGAGCGTATCGTCAAGATCGGTGCATAAAAGCAATCCGTCAAATCTACCCATAAAATCAACCTCTCCAATCATTTATAATATTTTACCATACTATTAATTAATTTTCTACAGCAAAAATAGACAATATATAACAAACAGGTACGCCCGTAAATACTCAAATATAACATAAAAAACACTTGTAAAACCGTGGAAAACGTGGTATAATGTACTGATACAAAAAAATATTAATAATTCCGGCGGGGTATATATGAAAATTACCGATGAACTAATAAAGAGAGCGTGTTCCGCCACGATATACAAGCGTGGGCTTGAATATCACCGAGAGGGACGTGTACATTTAAGAAAGAGAAGCGACAATTTAATAAATGCCGTTGTTGACGGCGAAGACATATATAATGTACAGGTGAAGTTTGACGAAAACGGGATAGGCGATTATATGTGTACCTGTCCGTATTACGAAACTATGGGCGCAATGTGCAAGCATATAGTTGCGGCGCTGAAACAGCGTCAGGCGGAGCTTGAGGAAAGCGACACGTTTTTTGACCGCAACGATGCGATTGCGGGTTTGCTGTGCGCCGAGTATTCGCAGATGCATACGGAAAAACAGCCGATATATATAAAATTCATTTTGTATGCGGACAGGCTGCCGCAGGGCGGAATGTCGTATTCTATGGCGCTTGAAACGGGCAGCGGCGAAATGCAGGGGATAGAGAATTTTCTCGATGCATATTTAAACGGCAGAGAATTTTTGATTAACAGGAGTACAATGTACAAGCCGTCGGAAACGTATTTTTACCGTGAACAGAAAGAGATACTCGATATTCTTGCGGAGTCGTATGAGGCACGCTCAATACAAAATCCGCTTTATACAAAAGCCATATACCGCACACCGTTCGGGGAAAAGTGCGCCGCACGTATATTTCCGCTCCTTTGCGATGCGGATTTTACGCTTGTATTTGACGGTATGGCGGTTACGGATATGCATATCGAAAACGACAATCCCGATATTATAATAGATATTGACGCCGCAGACGGAGAGATAAATATGTCCGTAAGCGAATACGGATGTGCGCTCACGCAGGACGGCAGTTGGTTTTTATATGAGGACGTTATTTACCGTACAAGTGCGGAATGGCGCAGTTATTTTATGCCCGTTTACCGTGCGCTTGCAAGGGATAACAGAACACAGATAAGCTTTAAGGGTGACAACACAATCGAATTTGCGGCGGAGGTACTGCCTGCGCTCAGAGGAAAGCACGGCGTTATCACACGTGGACTTGACGAAACCATAGTGAACGAAACTCCGGTGTTTAAGGTGTATCTTGACGTTGACGGAAAAGGGATAAGCGCCGTTGTTACCGTAAGCTACGGCAGTATAACGATGCGTATTCCCGATGAAAAGGTTGAAAGCAGAAAGATAATAGTAAGAAAATATTCGGAGGAATCGGAAATACTTGACGTGTTCTCGCATTTTTCGCTTGCGGACGGAACATATACGCTGTATGACAATGCGGACATATACGAATTTCTGACCGATGACGTGCCGTACCTTGAAGCACGTGCGGAGGTGATTGCCTCCGACAAATTCAAGGCATTGGCGGCAAATGATGCGGACATATCCGCATCGGTGCGGTATAACAGCGGAGTTGATTTGCTTGAGGCGGATTTTGAGAGCAGTCTTACTTACGAGCAGATTTCGGGAATACTGAAAGCCGTTAAATTAAAACGCCCGTTTTACAGACTTAAGGACGGCAGATTTGTAAGCCTTGACAGGAACGAGAAAACGGAGGTGTTTTCACTTCTCGAACGTCTTGATTTCGGCGAGGGCGATTTGCAGAACAGAAAGAAATTCTTACCGAAATATCAGGCGCTGTATCTGTCGGCGCTTGACAGCATAGAACATAAAGAAAGCTTTATTGATTATATAGAAAAGGTAAAAAGCATCGAGCCGAAAATCCCCGAAAATCTGAAAAAAGTTATACGTCCGTATCAGTATGACGGCGTGAAATGGTTAAAACAGCTTTCGGAGCTTAATTTCGGCGGGATACTGGCGGACGATATGGGTTTGGGAAAAACGTTGCAGGTACTGACTTTTGTGCATGGCGAAAAGCCGGACGGGCCTACGCTTATCATAACGCCGAGTGCGCTTGTGTATAACTGGCTCAACGAAATAGAACGCTTTGTACCCGATGCAAAAGCGATAATTATAGACGGCAGTAAGGCGGAACGCACGGAACGTATAAAATCGGTAAACGATTATGAGTTTGTCATAACGTCGTATCCGATATTAAGGCGTGATTCTGCGCTGTACGAAGATATAACTTTTCAATATTGCTTTATAGACGAGGCACAGCATATTAAAAATCCGTCAACAATAAACGCAAAAAGCGTGAAAAAGATAAAGGCGCTTCATAAATTTGCCGTAACGGGTACGCCTATAGAAAATTCCTTAAGCGAGCTGTGGTCGGTGTTTGATTTTGTTATGCACGGGTATCTGTACGGATTAAACGAATTCAGAAACAGGTACGAATATCCGATAATGCGTGACGCCGACGGCTTTGCGGCGGCTGATTTGAAAGCGAAAATACGCCCGTTTATTCTGCGGCGTATGAAAGCGAACGTTTTGAGCGAACTGCCCGAAAAGATAGAAAACACAATGTATGCGGAGCTTACGGCGGAGCAGAAAAAGATGTATTCGGCATATCTTGCTCTTGCAAAAAACGAAACCGCCGCACTGCTCGGCGAAGGCGGAAAGGGAAAAATGCGTATTTTGTCGCTGCTTATGCGGTTAAGGCAGATATGCTGCCACCCATCGCTGTTCGACGAGGCATACCGCAAGGGGAGCGGAAAACTGGATATGCTTATGGAACTTGTCGAGAGCGGAGTCGGTTCGGGGCACAGGATACTTATATTTTCGCAGTTTACGTCAATGCTTTCAATAATACGTGAGCAGATGAAAGCATTAAAAATCGACTGCTTTTATCTTGACGGTCAGACGCCGTCGTATGAACGTGCGGAAATGGCAGACAGGTTTAACGGCGGTGAACGTGAGGTGTTTCTGATTTCGCTTAAAGCCGGCGGTACGGGACTTAATCTTGTCGGTGCGGATATGGTTATCCATTACGACCCGTGGTGGAATCCGGCAGTGACGGATCAGGCGAGCGACCGTGCGTACCGTATAGGTCAGAAAAAGGCCGTACAGGTGATAAAGCTTGCCGCAAAGGGGACTATAGAGGAGAAAATCCTAAAATTGCAGGAATCGAAGCGTTCGCTTGCGGATGATATAGTGAAAGTAAACACGGAAACGTTCGGAAACCTGTCGAATGATGAGATAATGTCGCTGTTTGAGTAGGAGGAAGATATGGAAAAAAGAAAAACTGCCGTAAACGTGATTTTGCTTGTGTTATCCGTTTTTGCGGTAAATCTTATTGCGGTGCTGTATATAAAATGCGGTAAAAATATATACTTCTGGGACGATGCAACATATTGGGATATTGCGAGAAATCTTGCCAAACGGGATATTTCGATGCAATTCTGGCGTGATGTTTATCATTCCGTTGCCACGCAGGATTATAACTATGCGGCAGGCGTGATAAGTGCATTTTATGTAAAAATATTCGGCGAATCAAGACTGGTATATATACTGGGGCTTGTGAATACGTATCTTATTCCGTCATATGTGATGATATATTTTCTTGCAAAAAAGCTTGGAAAAGCTCCTGCCGTAACAACGGTATTGACAGTGCTTTTATGCCCTGTAATGCTGTTTCTGACGCTTAACGGTTTTGTCGATATAGGCGGATTGTTTATATGCCTTTTGTGCTATTCGCTGTATTATCCGAAAAGGGAAAAGCTTGCAATACCGTACAGCATAGCGATAGGAATACTGCTTGTGCTTGCAATGGTGTGGCGCAGATGGTATGCATTTTTTTCGGTGTCATTCATCACCGCAATGGCGGCGGACTGCCTTTTGTTCGGGCGAAAAAAAATCCCCGTACTTGTTACGGGGGCGTCGGCAGGGTTGTTTTTGCTTTTGTGTTTCCGTGGGTTTCTGTTCGGAAAGCTTATGCAGGATTACGGAACGATGTATTCCGGATATAAATTTGCACTGAGTATTGATTTTAAGCTTTTAACGAGATATTTCGGCATAATTTTCCTGCTTGCGCTTTTGGGCGGAAGTATTGCGGCAATGGTGAAAAGGGGCGAAAAACGCACCGTATTTATGTGGATACAGATGTGCGTGTGCTTTGTGATGTTCGTGCTTACGCAAACTCACGGTCAGCAGCATTTGCTGTTATACGTGCCGTCCGTAATAATGCTTTGCATTATACTTATAAAGCATATTTCAACGGGGTATATGCTTGCGGCGGCAATAATACTTGCACTGGCGCAGACGATAAACCCTTGTATCCCGAGAAAACAGCCGCAGAGCATATCGGAAATCAGGCATTATGCCGTAATCCCCGATTTTTCGATGCTGCCTAAAACACGTACCGATACACGTCAGATACTTGATTTGAAAAATAAGCTTGACGGCGTAGTGGGCGAGGGGGAAACGCTTGGCGTTCTGGCATCGTCGTTTGTAATAAACGAGGATATTTTAAAGAATGTTCAGGCATCGCTCGGGGAGAAGTGCAGCCGTGAAAATTATATAGTATCTTTGCCGCAGGTGGATTCGAGGGACAGAGATATGAGCGCATTTTACAACGTGAACTATATCCTTGCAGTGTTCCCGGCGCAGACTCATTTGGCAAAGGAAAATCAGACAGTCGTTGCCGAGGCGGTAAGAAGCTTTGAGGCGTATGCCGATTTTGCAGCGGCATACGAGGAACTCCCCGAATACGAAACGGATATAAACGGGTTAAAAATAAAGCTGTATAAGCGCACCAAACAGGTAAGCGAAAGCGCTATGCGTGAGTTTGAGTCAAGGCTTTACAAATAGAGTTTACAGAATGTTTACAGTTGATGTGTTGACTTTTCATAAATAAGGGTCTATATTATAGATATAGTTTAAAAGCCGCCGAGGGGGCGGCGGAAACGGAGATATATATGAGAAGCTGTATTTATTGCGGTAAAGAGTTGGAAAAGGGCGAAGTGTGCGATTGTCCGCAGAGCGTGGCACACAGAAACGCAAAGAACAATGCGGCCGCCGCTGAGAGCGGTGGGCGTGAAAATAATTCGTATGACCCCAATTACAGTCAGAACACGTATCAGACAGGCTATACCAAAAAAGAGGGCAAAGCAAAACAGGCGTGGAACAGGCATAAAATGAAACGCTCGGTCAACCGTTCGGGTGAGAATGTATCCAAAAACCTGTTTGCGGTTGTAAAGCAATTCTGCAAATCGCCGATAGAAACGGTAATCAATCCGCCGTATATCAGCAAGCTTCTGACAATGGTGCTGACGGCTGTTCAGGGCACTCTTATATGGATAAGTATGTATTTTATACTTACAAACGTGCGCAGAGGTCCGTTTGCGATACTGGCGTCGCTTATATCGTTTAACGGTACGGGTTACAGAAATGTGCTTGAATTTTTGCTGGTTGCTTTGTCCGGCGCTTTGAGCGGTGTTCTGATGTTCTTCATATACAGCGGAGTGTTCTACGGAATAAACCGTCTGATATTCAGGCTTGATACACGCTATTGGGATTTTTCGCAGAGGTTTGCGCTTACGGGAATACCACTTGCAATAGTCGGACTTGTCGGTGCGGTGTGCAGTGTGTTCTCGTCAACAACGCTTATGATTTTAATGCTGTGCGGTGCGTCGATGTGGGCGGTACTGACCTATGAGGGGCTGAAAACCGAATGGGTGACAAAATCCTCGGGAAAAATCATATATGCAATGATGCTCGGCTTGTTCATTATATTCAGTATAGTATGTTATCTGATAAGATTATCATAAATACAATAAACGGAGGTTTTACAAATGAAAGAAATTAAAACAAACAATGCACCGGCGGCAATAGGTCCGTATTCGCAGGCAATTGTAACGGGGAATATGGTTTTTGCATCGGGTCAGATTCCGGTAAATCCGTCAACGGGTGAAATCCCCGAGGGCGTTGAGGCACAGGCAAATCAGGCGTTCACGAACGTGAAAAATCTGCTTGAGGCAGCCGGCACAAGTATTGATAATGTTGTAAAAACATCGGTGTTTATTCAGAATATGGACGATTTTGCAAAGATAAACGAAATATATGCAAACTATTTTACGGAGCCGTTCCCGGCACGTTCATGCGTGGAGGTTGCAAAACTTCCCAAGGGCGTATTGCTTGAAGTAGAGGCAATAGCGGAACTTAAATAGTGAAAAAGAAATCCCCGGCGGGATTTCTTTTTTTGCATTGACATATAAAACATTTGCGTGATATAATGTTGTTACTGCTTGGAAAAGAGGAAATTATTATGGAAAACAGAATTGAAAAATACATATCCGAACACTGGGACGAGTGCATAAAAGAAAACAGGGAGGATGACGGCACGCTTATCGGGCTTCCGTATCCGTACACCGTTCCGGCTGTCGGATATTTTAACGAACTGTATTACTGGGATACATATTTTACAAATGTCGGTCTGCTTACGTCAGAAAAAGCGCTTTTGGCAAAATGCAATACCGATGATATGCTGTATCTCGTAAACAAATACGGCTATATGCCGAACGGAAACAGAACGTTTTTCTTAAAAAACTCACAGCCACCGTTTTTTATCGCAGATGGTGAGAGATGTGTATGAGTATTACAATGATATAATATGGCTTAAGGGCGCATATGAAACACTAAAAAAAGAATACGATTTCTGGATGACAAAAAGGCTTTCGCCCGTAGGTCTTAACTATTACAGCGGAACTCTTGCCGATGATGAAACGGTAAAAATATTTGCCGATATGTACCGTAAGAGAACGCACAGTGATGACGGAAGAAATGAGCTTGATATGGCAAGACAGGCAATAACCTGCTGTGAGAGCGGCTGGGATATGAACCCGAGATGGAACGGAGAGGGTTATAACTATGCGCCTGTCGACCTCAATTCTCTGATGTATTTGTTTGAAAGCAATATGGCGCATTTTGCAGAAACACTTGAAAACGGTGAGGAAAAAATCTGGGAGGAAAGAGCGGATAAAAGAAAGGCGCTTATGTACAAGTATATGTGCGATGAAAACGGCATAATGCTCGATTATAATTTTGTTACGGGAAAATTGAGCAATGTATTCTCGGCGGCGTCACTGTATCCGCTTTATGCCGGCCTTGCCGATAATGATTATGCGGAGCTTATGGACAGGGCGCTTTGCCGTCTTGAAACGGAATACGGCATTGTAACCTGCGAGAAATCTGATAACAAAATCAACTTCCAGTGGGACTATCCGAACGGCTGGGCGTGTCTTCAGCATATAGCAATATCGGGATTTGACCGTTACGGTTTTACCGAAACGGCAAAAAGGCTTGCCGAAAAATATGTCACCCTTGTGGAAAAGGTGTTCAATGAAACAGGCAAGCTTTGGGAAAAATACAATATCGTTGAAGGAAACATAAACATAAACCAGGAGGATTCCGGCAAGATGCCCGCCATGATGGGCTGGAGTGCAGGAGTGTATTTGTTTGCCGATAAATTTGCGAAAATGCCGCATTGACAAATTCTATAAAAAAGAGTATAATAAGCGTAAATAATAGTTTAGGCGGTGACTTTATGGAGAATAATCTGTGTGAAATTTGCAGATATAATCCTCAGATAGTAGAAAGGCTGAAAAACGAGATACCTGATGATGATGTTATTACCCGATTGTCGGAATTTTATAAAATATTCGGAGACAGTACACGTATAAAGGTGTTATGGACACTGTTTGACAAGGAGCTGTGCGTGTTTGATATATGCGAAGCACTGGGAATGAGCCAGTCCGCAATAAGCCATCAGCTGCGGATACTGAAACAGGCAAGACTCGTAAAATCGAGAAGAAACGGCAAAAACACTTTCTATTCGCTTGATGACGAGCACGTAAAGAGAATTATAGAGCAGGGATTAATTCATATCGAAGAATAAAAAAGAACTCTGTCCGAAAGGACAGAGTTCTTTTTGTATTGTGAAAAGAGGAGAACGCTGTTTATTTTATGATTACGGCTTCCTTAACTTCATCTTTGTAAAGTCTTAAGAAAATTCTGTTGTTCTCGTCCGCATCGTAATTCTGAATATCTGCGGCGGAAACCTTTGTAACCTTGTTCTTTGAAGCGGTTGTATCTATCTGATAAACCACTGCGTCACCGAGTTCGTAGTTTACGGCGCTTTCACCGTTTACCGTTACGTTTATCGAATCGGAGAACTTCTTTACAACCTTTCCGTATACCGTTTTGAGGTTTTCAACGGGGGTTGCGGCAGCCTCTGTGTTCTTTGATGAAATATCCATCAATACTCTTACGCTTGTGATTTCGCCTTTGGCGTTTGTCTTGTACTGGATAAGATCGCCTTCTTCAAGCTTTGCCTTACCCTTTACGAGTATTCCGTCATTTTCCGCATAGACCGATACTTCCTTGCCGTCAACGAATGCTTCGAGCATTTCCGTATCCTCGTCGTTGCTGTTCACTGCCGAAATAACGTTCTTGACAACCGCAAGCGATGATTCGGCTGTTGCCTTAACCGATGAGCTTGTGAGAACTATAACCTTTGCGGTGTAGTTTTCCTCCATATCGTAAACCGTTACATCGTATGACTGCTTGTCCTCGAAAATGCTCTTGTCGGCTATCGAGTAGTCCTTGCTGTCCTCGGCGATTTCAAATATAAGCGTGTTCTGCGCAATTCTTACGTTGCCGAGCTTTGATGTTGCGGCTGAATACTCCGCATTTTTAAGAACAAAGTTCTTTGTGAAATTGTCCTTGTCAACCGCACCTGTGCTGGAATTGTCTTTGGCTGTGCGCAATGCGGTTATCTTATCATCCGAATTAACGGTAAGTGTGATAAGCTGCTGTGATGTTGTGCCGTCCTCTGCCGTAAGTGTTTTTACAACTTCTGACGCCTTAACGCCGTTTTTGTCGTTAAACTTAATCTTGTCCTTTGCTTCTATCGTTCTTTCCTTGCCTTCACGTGTGAATACCTTGAAAGAGCTTACATCGGAATTTTTGTCCGTATACGCCTTTGTAAGATAAGCGTAGTTTGTGCTTAATCTGCCGGCTGTGTCAACTGCGGCAATTCTTCCTTCGGCGTCGAGGTAGAACACACCCTTAAGACCGTTTGTCAAAGACTCGGTGTAGTTTGAAGCAACTTTGTAGTGCTTGCTGTCGATATAAACGCCGTCCTTGTCTGTGCCTGTTATTGTGCCGTCAACGCTGTTTCTTGTAACTGTGATGTTAAAGAGCTGATTGTCAAGGCTCTTTACAACCGTCAGTACATCGAACTCACGGAGTTCCGAAAGCTTCATTTCGTTCTGACCGTTTGTAAGCGTGTAGTCAACACTGTCATCAAGCTTAAGCGGCTCGCTGCCGTACTTGTCTATGACCTTTTTAGCGGCTGTAACTTCCTCAACAACGATGTTTTCGTACTTTGTAACAAATACGATCTCATACTTGCCGTCTTTGTCTGCGTCAAGCAGGTTGATGTGACCGCTGCCGCTCTTGATGTCAAGATACTTCTTGTCATAATCCTCGTGCTTGCCGTTGTATATCAGTATCGGTTCTTTGGCGAGTTCTGCCGTTGAAGTGCTTGACGAGCTTGTTGAGTTGTAGTAAACTATTGCGTCATTGCCGTTTTTTGTTGTGAGCTTTGAAAATGCTTCCGAATCAATTGATAAAGACGCATTTTTGCTCTTTATCGGCATTGCAAGTATAAGCTCGCTGTCGGCTTTGTTTGAGTCCTTAACGTAGTAGGTTACGTTGTAACCGAGAAGATTGTTAAGGTTAAGCTTTGAATCATAGGTTGTGTCGTTTATTGTTACCTGTCCCTTGTTAAGAGAGGACGAGCCTTTTATAGACGTCTTTTCAACAGCTGTTATCTGACCGTCTGCCTTTGTGACATTAAGCTTGTCGCCGAGCAAAGTTTTGTCTGTGACTTCATAAGTTACCGATGTGCCGTAGCCTTTCTGCTCCATCATGGGAACTTCAAGAGCATTTGAGGTAAGGAATGCAACATTTCCTCTTGTAATAGGTTCAAGCTGTCCGCATACAACGTTTTTGGACATACCGTTTGAAGTACCTACCGACATATAACCCGACGGGAAACCGCCCTTGTTCATTGCCGATATATTGTAGCCTGTCGCTCTTACCATAATTGTCATTGCTTCGGCATAAGTGATGGAATCGTTCGGTCTGAATGTTCCGTCGCCGTCACCCTCGATAAGTCCGAGCGATGTGGCAACATTGATATATCCGAGCGCCCAGTGATCGTTTGCAACGTCCGTGAATACCGACTGGCTCTTTGAAGCCTCGGCAGCGGCGTCGAGCCCCATGGCGTGAACCGCCATTTTTGCAACCTCGGAACGAATGATGGTATCGTCAAGGCGGAACTGAGCATTTTCGTCACCGTTCATTATATTGAGAGCGGAGAGAATCTGCACGGGTTCTTCGTATCTTGTTCCCGCAACGTCCGACGGTATAGCCGCAAATGACGGAAGGGAAGTGAAGAAAGCGCCCGAAGCGATAACGGAGCATAAAAGCTTCTTCATTGAATTGTTCATATAAATCCTCCTTGGGGGTTACCCCTTGTCCTTGTGAATATTGTTCTGCCGGCTGCACATATCTGCATTATGTCAACCGAATTATGTCAACCGCCGACCACGTTTTATATCTTACACCATGCCGAATGAAAAATCAAGCTGTAAGTTATGGAAGTTTCAAAAAGATTGCAGTATTGTGTCGAATGTGAAAAGATTGTTAAAATTTTTGGTAAAAAAACAAAATTGCTTGCGGAGAGTTTGCGTATATGCTATAATATAATTGTAGATTTGTAAAAATCGCTTAACACAGTGCAGGTTTGGGGAACGCTCCCCTCTAAATAAGAAAAGGAGAAATAAACTATGAAAAAGTTTGTAAAAGTTACGTCGGCAATTCTGGCATGTGCGTCGATTACGGTGCTTTCATATGTACCGGCTTTGGCGGCTAAGTATGCGTTTACGGATATTTCGGACGCTAAGTATGACTGGTGCGCACCGCAGATACAGGAAATGTACACAAAGGGACTTATAACGGGATATGACAACAATACATACCGTCCCGACAATGAGGTTACCCGTCAGGAATGTCTGTCATTGTTTGCAAGAGCAATGGGAAGCAGTGACAAGACAAACGAGCCGGTGCTTGCAATAGCGCATGAATTGTATGACGATACGATAAATACTTACAGCCTTACATGGGGAACTGACGAGATAGTATATCTTTTATACAGAGGCGCTTTGGACAAGGCAGACCTTAATACATATTTAAAGGGTGATGAAAAAACAAAGCCGATGAAACGATATGAAGCGGCAATGATAATCACCAAGGCAATGGGCGGTACGGCAGAGGCTGAAAGCAACAAGAATGCGTCATTAAGCTATGCGGACGCATCAAAAATACCCGCCGCATCGGTAGGATATGTAAAATATGCTATGGATAAAGAGATTATGACGGGTATGGAGGATAACAAATTCTCACCGCTTACATCTGTATCCAGAAGCCAGATAGCGGTAATGTTAAAGCGTGCCGTTGATAAGACAAATTATACATTTGAAGAGGCAAAGCTTGTATCGGTTGATACTGACGCAAAGACCTGTACCTTTAAGAATAATAAAGGAAACACAACCGAAAAGGAATATGACGACAATACCGTTATGAATTCTCTCGGCGTTAAAGTAATACCGTCAAATATGATAACGGACGTATCGGTTATTGCAACGTATTCGGACGGCAAGCTTGTGTATGTGGACGCTCTTTCGGGAGAACCGGACAAGACAATCATCGGTAAGTATGTCGGCTACGGCAACAAGAACGGCGCAATAACACTTAGGGTAATCCCCACGGGTGCATCGGAGGAAACGGTGTATACCTGTGCAAAGGACGTTTCGTTCGTATATGACGGCAAGACAAGCAACGTAAGAAACCTCGCAAAGGACGATACGGTTGAAATGACCGTTGTAAACGGCGTTGTTGAGAGCGTAGCGGTAACAAAGGGCGATACTGTTATTTCGGGCGCTGTTGTAACGGATATTTCGATAAGCCCCAAGCTTACGGTTACAATCAGCCATTCCGATTCGGCATATGACGGAAAAACATACGAAGTAAGCAACAGCGTAATCGTTACGAAAAACGGCGCTTCGGCAGATTTCAGCAACATATATATAGGCGATACGGTAAAGCTTACTCTCCGTTACGGCGAAATACAGAAGGTTGCGGCAACGGCTAAATCTTCGGTTGTTACGGGAACAATAAAATCGCTTACAATTGCAACACAGCCGTCTATGATAGTTACGATTGACGGAAAAGACAAGGAATATATGATAACGAACGACATAAAGATAACAATAAACGGTACTGCGGGCACGCTTTATGATTTCCGTGTCGGCGATTCGGTTACTCTTAATGTCGAGAGCGACGCCGTAAAGGCAATCACGGCAAAATCAACTCAGAACACGACAGGCTCGGTTTCGGGTACGGTAAAGGCTGTGAACGCATCATACGGATTTATCACAATTGAGGGTACGGACGGCTCCGGCGAAACAACCGTATTCTGCAAGGATACAAAAACAACGTTCATAACAAGCGCAGGTAAAACGCTTAAGATGAGCAATGTAAAAGTGGGCGATGCTGTAGATGTAAGAGGTACTGTTTCAAATGGTGCATTTGAGGCAACACTTGTAATAGTAACACAATAAATTGTCCGATAAATTACGGGCGGAAAGTAATTTCCGCCCTTTTGCTGTATAACAGATAATAGGGGGGAAGAAGTTTGAAGATATTTCAGAAGTATTATAAGTGGCTTATTGCGTTTGTTTTCTGCGTGGCGGTAATAGCTGTTTACAAAACCTTTGACAATATAAAGGTGATATGGAATGTTATCGGTTTGTGCGTTAAGGCGGTAAGCCCGTTTCTTATAGGCTTTGCGATAGCATATCTTTTAAATATTCCCACAAAAAAGCTTACGGGACTTATAAGCAAAATAAAGCTTAATTATATAAAGAAACACGCATACGGAATAAGTATTCTTACGGTGTATCTTATAACGTTTGCATTAATTGCGCTTATAATCGGAATGGTTGTTCCGGCATTGTCAAAAAATATTATCGACTTATCAATGAATTTGCCCGGATATGCCGGAAAGGTTATTGCAAAGCTCCGTAACAGCGAAGTGTTCGGTAAGCTTAAAGTGTTTGAAAATTTTGATATTTCGGATACGATAGATAAATTCATTTCAAAAATCAACACTGAGAAGTTCGGAACATATATCCAGGGATTTTTCAATATGACATCGGGAATAGTATCAACCTTTATTGCGGTTATATCCTCGGTGTATATGCTCCTTGACAAGGACAGGATAATTGAATTGTCAAAAAAGACGGTAAAAATATTTTTCAAGTCCGAAAGAGCGGAAAACATTTTGAAAAATGCCAAGCATATAAATGCAGTGTTCACAAGCTATATATACTGCCGTCTGTGGTGCAGTATCATTATGGCGTTTGTATGTACCGTTACGCTTTCGGTTATGAAGGTGCGCTATGCGGTCATACTCGGACTTTTTATAGGCGCTATGGATATGATACCGTATTTCGGCTCAATAATATCGGTAGTAATTGCGGAAATAGTAATCCTTATAACGGGCGGTATATGGAAAACCGTCTGGACAACGATTGTGCTTCTGATACTTCAGCAGCTTGACGGAAATCTGCTTGCACCGAAGATTATGGGAATATCACTCGATATGCGTCCGCTTGAAATCATCGTGGTTGTAACCGTGGGCGGAAGCTTGTTCGGATTTTTGGGAATGCTCATATCCGTGCCGGTTGCGGCGGTTATACGTACAATAATAATAGATTTTGTGACGGAATACGAGGAAAAGAAAAAACTCAGACAGGAAACGGGAGAAACTGATTGATATGGAAATTGCGGTAATCGGCGGAGGAGCGTCGGGAATGTTTGCGGCAATTGCCGCACGTGAGAATGGCAGCTGCGTTACCGTTTATGAAAGGTGCGACCGTGTCGGCAGAAAAATTCTCGCAACGGGAAACGGCAGATGCAATCTGACGAATATTAATGCGTCCGAAAAGGATTATCATGGCACGGACACAGGCTTTATGCGTAATGTTATAAACTCGTTTTGGGTTGAGGAAACGTTAAGCAAATTCTCGGATATGGGACTTGTATGCAGAACAGAGGACAGGGGTAAGGTCTATCCGCACTGCGGACAGGCGTCTGCCGTTTTGGACGTCCTCAGAATGAAGCTTGCCGAGGACGGTGCGGTTATAAGAACAGATTTTGAAGCAAGCGATATTTCACCTACAAAAAACGGATTTATAATATCATCCTATGACGGGCAAAAGGCGTATGCTGACAGGGTTATAATTGCCTGCGGCGGAAAAGCGTCGCCGAGCCTTGGGTCAAACGGCAGCGGTTATGAGCTTTTAAAAAAGCTCGGACACCGTATAACCCCGTTAAAACCCTCGCTCGTTCAGCTTAAAACCGAACCCGAAACGGTGAAAAAGCTGAAAGGTATAAAGGTTGAGGGTAAGCTTACTTTGGGCGGACGCTCCGAAACGGGCGAGATACTGTTTACCGAATACGGTATATCGGGACCGTGCGCATTTTCGCTTTCCGCATATTGTGAGGGCGAAAAGTACGCATATATTGACCTTATGTGCGAATATTCCGAGGAGGAAATTGCGGAAATGCTCTGGACACGTGTGGGAATTTTTCCCGAACGCCGTTTGGAGGAGTTTTTCACGGGAATGTTATCCAAGCGTGTGGGACAGGCTCTCTTAAAATATCTGGATATTGCTCCGCTCTCAAGGCTTTCGTCAACGCTTTCGGAGGAAGAAATCGTAAAAATCGCAAAAACAATTAAGGCGTGGCGGTTTGATGTAATCGGTACAATGTCGTGGAATAATGCTCAGGTAACGCACGGCGGTGCGCTGACAAGCGAATTTGATCCCGAAACGCTCGAATCAAAAAAAGTAAAAGGTGTATATGCCTGCGGAGAAATACTCGATATAGACGGCGACTGCGGAGGATATAATCTGCAGTGGGCGTGGGCGTCGGGATATGTTGCAGGTAAAAATTGTGTATAAGAGGTGCAAAAAATGAATAACGGAAAATTGTTGTTTAAACAGTATATGAATGTACTTGCGGGGCATATCGTTGCGGTGATTGCAGAGGCTTTTTTGCAGCTGTTTCTGCTGGGGTTTCTGTTTATGAAGGACGCATTCCGTCCGCTCGGCGGCGTGCTGTTTGTTATCATATATGCGGCGATAATATACTGCCGTGCAAAGAAAGCTGCCGAGGCTGACAATAAGTCATATTCAGTCCTTAAACCGGACTTGAAAAAGGGATTGCTTATGGGCGTTATGATTGCGGCACTGACCTTTTTGATGTTCGGCATCGATAAGGGATTGTGGGCGGCGTTTGGCTCGGACGGCGTTATTTCGGGAGTAGTTCCGAAAGTATTCAATGTTATATTTGTTGTATGGATAATCCCGTATTACGGCTTTATGGGCAACGGTGCAAATGTGGTTACGGTAACGGTTTTGGTGCTTATGGCTGTTATACCGGTGATTTCGTCGTTCTTGGGATATTTTGCCGGATGTAAGGGAATAAATATAACAGAAAAACTTAATCTGTCGATGTATGAGAAAAAATAATGTAATACTGCTGCTATTGACTTGAAATGTATAAAAGGATATAATTAATATGATAGAATTAGTGACAGGTAAAAGTGGAGGAAATAAAAATGCTATGTAAAAAATGCGGAGCGGAATTACCGGACGGTACAGAAAAATGTATTTTCTGCGGTGAAACATTAGGCTCTGAAGAACCTGCCGCAGAGGAGAATGTTCCCAATCAGCCCGAAGAAGAAAAGGTGTATGATGAGAACGAGCGCAAGCGCCGTGAGCAGATTGAAAGAATGATTGCCGAGAAAAAACAGCAGTTGTCGGAAATAGAAGAAAGGCGCAGCGTTAAAAAGAAAAAACAGCAAAGAAACAGAATAGTTGTAATTGCTATTATTGTGTTCATAATCGCCGTAGGTGCGGGAGCGGGCACATATTATATCAGGAACAATGCACGGGATAAGCAGATTGCAATGGCTACTCCGTCGCCGAAACCGTCGTTTGCATCGGGAACACCGACACCGACGGCAGAACCGGCAACGCCGACTCCGGAGGTGACGCCGACCCCCGAGCCGACTGCACAGGCAACGGCAGCACCGTCCTCAAACAGTCAGACGGTAAAGCGTGCAAACAGCGGATCGGGTACGTCCTCATCATCGGGGAATAAAGCGTCCTCATCAAATAAGAGTACAAGCACTGCCGCAAAGCCTTCGGTAAAAGCAACCCCCGTACCGAAATCAACGGGAATTACAACAGCACCGATAAATTCAAAGCTTGTTGTGGGCGGTCAGGTTATGCAGTATAACGGAAGATGGTTTATGACGTTTACGGCAGACAATACGGTGTATTATGCAAATGTATCTCCCGGCAGTACAACGGCACAGATAAGCGGAAAGTATATGACGGTTTCAGCAGTGCCCACACAGGATATACATTACGGAAATACGATATATGAGATAACGTCAATGACAAAGTATGACGGCGGTAAGTATATCATAAGCGACTCAAATACAAGACTTCTGACGGAATCGGAGCTTTCGGGATATACGAAAGCGGAGCTTGGTCTTGCGAGAAATGAAATATACGCACGCCACGGCAGAAAGTTCAAGTCGGCGGAATATAACAATTATTTCAGCAAATGCTCGTGGTATTCGATAAATCCGAATTACAATTATAATGATGACAGCAGTAACTTAAATTCGATTGAAAAGAAAAATGCCGCATTAATTCTTAAAGTTGAAAATTCAAAATAACAAAAAGCACCTTACGGTGCTTTTTGTTTAAACCGCAGACAAACCTCACTTGGTTTGTCTGCTTTGTTTTTGGGAGTTCGAGGTGCTTTTTGCTTGTTGATATGAATATAATTGTATAAGGGGTATTTCCCAAAGGAGAACGGCTATGATAAGAATTACGAAATATCTTTATATACATATACTCACCGCCGCATTGTTTGCGGCGTGCTTTTTTACGCACAGAACCTTTGAAATAACGGCGGCATATGCGGCAATGACTTTGCATGAGCTTGCTCATGCTTTGGCGGCGGTTTGTATCGGACTTAAAATATCGCATATCACGTTTTATCCGTTCGGTGTGAATATGAAATTGAAAAATAAAATAGTCTGCTCGCTGTCGGACGAAATAATACTGTATGCGGCAGGACCGCTTGTCAATGCCGCAATTGCGATTTTGTCGGCATCGCTTTACAGGCGTTTTCCGCTGTATCATTTACAGTATATGTATATGGCAAATACTGCGCTTTTTGCGGTAAATCTTCTGCCTGCACTGCCGCTTGACGGGGGAATAATCCTTAAAAAAGTCCTTATACATAAATTCGGAAACGGCGTTGGGGTAAAGGTGCTTAAAGCTGTTTCGTTTCTTACCGCCATGGCTATGGCTGCAATGGGAATATATGTCGTTTATATTACCCGATTTAATTTTTCGGTGCTTTTGATTTCGGCACTTGTTGTCGGAAATATTTTTACGCAGAAAGAAAAATATAATCTCGACTACATAAAAGAACTGATGTTCTATAAAGACAAAAATAAAAAATACGTTGCCGTGAAAGCGGCGGACATATCCGAGTCGGAGCATGATATTGTAAAGTCGTTCGATTTCGGGAAGTATAATATTGTGTTTATTGTAGACGAAAAAGGGAGAATTGTGAAAGCTCTTACCGAAACGGAAATCATAAATAAAATACTAAAGTGTTAATATAAGTTTACAATTTCTCGAAAAGTATAGAAAAATCAATCGGTTTGTGATAAAATATAAAAGAGACTGCTGACAAATCGTCTGCGGTGCTAACCTCAATTTTAAATCATTTTTATCGACAGACTTAATAGTATACTAATGTCAGAAAGGTATTGAAAATATGCCACAGGTTAAAAAAAATACAAAAAAGAAAAAAACTACGGCAAAAAAGAATTATATCGGCACATATATGATAACATTGAGCGTTATATCTTTTTTGCTGTGCGTTTTTATGTACATAGGACAGAGCGGTGCAATCGTGATAGACAGCGTAAAGAGCGCCGTTTATTCCGTGTTCGGAGTACCGGGGATTTTTCTGCCGGTTATGGTAATCGGACTTGAGATATATCTCGGAAAAACAAGGGATATAAAAAGATTTTGGTACAAGAGTGCAATTTCATTTTTCATGCTTATAATTATAGGCGCACTTATAAATCTTCACTATGAGTACACCATAAGCGATGCATTCTTTATGGGAGCGCATGAGTCCTCGGGCGGCGGCGTGTGCGGAGCGGTAATATCGGCGGCGTCGCAGAAGCTGTTTAAAAAGGCGGCGTCGTATATGATACTGTCGGCGCTGTTCATATTCCTTACAAGTGTTCTGACGGGCGTTCCGTTTTTGCAGAAAGCGGCGCAGAAGATTAAGGAGATTGCCAACGGCACAAAGGACAAGTATGACGGGCACAAAGTGAAGAAGAAAGAAACGCCCAAAAAGGAGAAACCCGAAACAAATTCCATATTTGACGCCGCAAACGAATATTTAAGAGACGTTTCCAAGAAGAAAAAAGAAGTAATTGAAGAACCTAAAGCAGAAGAAACCAAAGAGGATTTTTCGGACGGAATAGACGAAGTGTTTGAGGCGATGCCGCAGGAAGACGCACCCAAGCAAGCAGAGGAGGAAGCTCCTAAAAAGCCCGAAAAGGAAGAAAAGGCGGAAACAATAACCGAGGCGGAAAAGAAAAAATATAACAAAGAGCTTGACAAAGCGATAGAAAAACCTGTTGTAAAGTATGTATTTCCGCCGCTTTCACTGCTTGATAAAGGCAAAAGTGCGGTATCCGATCACCGTGACGAAATGCGCCGTACAGCCGAAAAGCTTATATCGGTGCTGGATAATTTCGGTGTTAAGGCAAAGCTTTTGCAGGTAACGCAGGGACCGACCGTCACACGTTACGAAATTCAGCCCGATACGGGAATAAAGCTGTCCAAAATTGTCGGACTTGCGGACGATTTGGCGCTTAATCTTGCGGTGTCAACGGTGCTTGTTGCGCCTGTTCCGGGCAAGGTTGCCGTGGGCGTTGAAATCCCGAATAAGAAAGTCAGCAGTGTTTCCATTCGTGATATGCTGCAATCGAACGAGTTTAACGGCGCAAAATCAAAGCTTACTGTTGCTTTGGGTAAGGATATAGGCGGCAACGTTGTTGTCGGCGATATAGGCAAGTGGCCGCACGTGCTTATTGCCGGAGCTACGGGTTCTGGTAAGAGTGTGTGTATAAACACTATTGTAACAAGTATTTTGTACAAGGCATCGCCGGAGGACGTTAAGCTTATAATGGTTGACCCGAAATTCGTTGAGCTTGAGGTGTATAACGGAATACCGCACCTTTTAATACCTGTCGTTACCGACCCGAAAAAAGCGGCGGGTGCGCTTAATTGGGCAGTTACCGAAATGATGCGCAGATACGAGCTGTTTAAAGAAACGGGCGTAAGAAAGCTTGAATCATACAATAAGCTTATGGACTCCACAGGCGGCGAAAAAGTTCCTCAGCTTGTCATAATCATAGACGAGCTTGCCGATCTTATGATGGTTGCCGCAAAAGAGGTTGAGGATTATATATGCCGATTGGCACAGCTGGCACGTGCCGCAGGAATACATCTTATTATAGCGACACAGCGTCCGTCGGTAGACGTAATTACGGGCCTTATCAAGGCGAATATCCCGTCACGTATTGCGTTTGCGGTATCGAGCCAGGTAGACAGCCGAACAATACTCGATAAAGGCGGAGCGGAAAAGCTCTTGGGAATGGGCGATATGCTGTATTATCCGACAGGTGCGAGAACGGAAACGCGTGTTCAGGGCGCGTTTGTCAGCGATGATGAAATAGAGCGGATAATCGGATTTATAAAGCAGAACATAGGCGATGTGCATTACAGCGAGGATCTGGCGGAGCAGATAGAACGGTGCGCAACAGGTGAAAACGGAGTGACGCCCGATACGGACGAGGACGGCGACGCACTTTTACCCGATGCGATAGAGCTTGCAATAGAACTCGGAAAAATATCCACGTCAATGATACAGCGCAGGCTCGGTGTGGGATATTCACGTGCGGGACGGATTATAGACCAGATGGAAGCACGTGGAATAATATCGGGAGCAAACGGCTCCAAACCGCGTGATGTATTAATAAGCCATGCAGACAGAGTGTTCGACAGTGCAAATGAAGATGAGTAAGAAAGATTTTTTGCCGATATGTAAAAAGGACATGGAAAAGCGCGGCTGGGACAGGCTCGATTTTCTCTATATTGTGGGTGACGCATACGTTGACCACCCAAGCTTCGGTCATGCAATAATTTCACGTGTGCTGGAAAGCCGCGGATACCGAGTCGGCATAGTTGCACTGCCCGACTGGCGCAGTACGGACGATTTTAAGCGTATGGGTACGCCGAGGCTCGGCGTGCTTGTTTCCGCGGGAAACATTGACAGTATGGTAAATCACTATACCGTAAGCAAAAAGCGCAGAAGCGATGACGCATACGCACCCGGTAACAAAGCCGGGCAAAGACCCGACAGGGCGACAATAGTTTACTGTAACCGCATACGGGAGGTTTTCGGGAATATTCCGATACTTATAGGTGGTGTGGAGGCAAGCTTAAGGCGGTTTGCGCATTACGATTACTGGGAAAATAAGATAAGGCGTTCGATATTGTTCGACAGCCGTGCGGATATTCTTATGTACGGTATGGGCGAAAAGCAGATAGTTGAAATTGCGGACAGATTGAATGGCGGAGTGCCTGTAAAGGAAATAACCGATGTTCCCGGAACGTGCTACATTTCGGGAGATTATACCGATACAAATGCCGTTGTAATACCCTCATATGAGGAGTGCCTTGAGAGTAAAAAAGCATATGCGAAATCCTGCGCCGAACAGTATCTTGAGCAAAATCCGTTTATAGGAAAGACGATTGTTCAAAAGCACGGCGACAGATATTTGGTACAAAATCCGCCCGCAATGCCTTTAAATACGCAGGAGCTTGACGACGTGTACGGCTTGCCGTATATGCGGAATTATCACCCCGTGTATGAGGAAAGCGGAGGAATAAAGGCTATCGAAGAGGTCAAATTTTCGCTTGCGGCAAACCGCGGCTGTTACGGCAACTGCAATTTCTGCGCACTGGCGTTTCATCAGGGAAGAATAGTGACCTCACGCAGTGACGAGTCGCTCGTTAATGAGGCAAAGGAAATGACAAAGCACCCCGACTTTAAAGGGTATATCCATGATGTCGGAGGTCCTACGGCAAACTTTCGTGAACCCGCATGTAAAAAACAGCTTGTATCGGGAGCGTGCCGTGACAGGAAATGTCTGTTTCCGAAACCGTGTCCCAATATGAAGATAGACCATACAAAATATCTTAATCTGCTCAGAAAACTGCGTGCGATAAAGGGCGTTAAAAAGGTGTTTATCCGTTCGGGAATAAGGTTTGACTATCTTGTAAACGACAAAGACGATACGTTTTTCTATGAGCTTTGCAAGTACCACGTAAGCGGACAGTTAAAGGTTGCGCCCGAGCATATAAGCGATAATGTACTGAAATATATGGGTAAACCCGAAAATTCGGTTTATACGAGATTTTCGGACAAGTTTTACGAAATAAACAAAAAAATAGGTATGAAGCAGTATCTTGTGCCGTATCTGATGTCGAGCCACCCCGGCAGTACACTGCACGATGCGGTAAGGCTTGCGGAATATCTTAATAAGCATCACATAAATCCGCAGCAGGTACAGGATTTTTACCCCACACCGGGAACGATTTCGACCTGTATGTATTATACGGGACTTGACCCGTTTACGATGAAGAAGGTATATATACCCGACAGACCGGCGGAAAAAGCGATGCAAAGAGCGCTTTTACAGTTTAAAAACCCCGATAATTATAAGCTTGTGTATGAGGCGCTTGTAAAGACGGGCAGAACGGATCTTATAGGTTACGGAGAACACTGTCTTATAAGACCGAACGATAAAAGGAGGAATAGAAATGGCAAAAATACTGATGGGAAAAGAAGTTTCAAAGAGAATAAAGGACGAAGTGCGGGACGAGGTCGCAGAACTGAAAAAACAGGGAATAAATCCCGGTCTGGCGGTCATAATCGTGGGAGATGATCCTGCAAGCCGTGTGTATGTGAATAACAAGAAAAAGGCGTGCGAATACTGCGGAATTTATTCCGAGGAGTATACACTGCCCGAGCAAAGCTCACAGGAGGATTTGCTTGATATTATAGAAACGCTCAATAACCGCAGTGATATTTCGGGAATTTTGTGTCAGCTGCCTTTACCTAAACACATTGATGAAAAAACCGTCATAAACGCTATCAATCCCAAAAAGGACGTGGACGCATTCCACCCCGTAAACGTCGGAAAGATAATGACGGGCGATTATGATTTTGTTCCGTGTACACCTGCGGGAGTTATGGAGCTTATAAAGGAGTCGGGAATTGACCCGTGCGGTAAGGAATGTGTGGTTGTCGGCAGAAGTAATATAGTAGGAAAGCCTATGGCAATGCTTCTTCTGCACCAAAACGGTACGGTAACCGTTTGCCATTCAAAAACTGCCGATTTAAAGGCTAAAACGAAAAATGCGGATATTTTGGTTGCGGCTGTCGGCATACCCGAGTTTATCAAAGGCGATATGATAAAAGAGGGCGCTGTTGTTATAGATGTCGGAATTAACAGAATTAAGCCGAAAAAGCTGGTTGGTGACGTTGATTTTGAGAGCGCAAAGGATATAGCATCGGCAATTACTCCCGTTCCCGGCGGTGTAGGCCCTATGACAATCGCAATGCTTATGAAAAATACAGTTAAAGCGGCAAAAATAAATGCATAAAAAACGGCGGACGTTTTTTTATCGTCCGCCGCTTTTTATTTTTGTCGGTACATGGACGGCTTACAGCCCATCAGCTTTTTAAACTGCGTTGAAAAGTGGTGCGAGTCTGCAAAACCGAGCTTCTTAGCAATTTCCTCTATACTGCTGTCGGTGGTTTTTAGCATTATCATTGCAAGACGTATTTTCGATTGCAGTATATATTGATGCGGTGTTATTCCGTAAGTTTTCTTGAATATCCGTATCAGATGTTCGTTTGAAAACGAAAAGACTTTTGCAATTTCGGTAATTTTAAGATTTTCGGTGATATGGCAGTTAATATACAGGCGTATCTGCTCCGTTGTACTTGCCGTTTCGCTTGTTGCTTGCTTGTTTTCGGAAAGAATCTGAACAAGTTTTAAAAACAGCTGTGATGTCCTATTTTTGTACTCTACGGGGTCAGTAAGACTTTTACATTCATTATGAATTTGAGTCAATATATCCAACGTATTAACGTTTCTGAAAACCACCGTGTCTTTGATTTTGTAAATATCAAGCAAGGCGTTGGCAAGTTCGCCTTTAAAATTCAGCCATATTCTCTCAAACTGATTGTCGGGAGTAGAGTAGTAAATATGACTGCTCCCCTGAGCCAGTAAAAACGTGTCACCCTCCTTTACGGTGTACAATTTATCGTTGCATATAATTATACCCTCTCCCGAAATTACGTACTGCACACAGCCTATGGGCGACTCCATTCGCAGCTGATAACAGGGAATACCTCTGAAAGTTTTTCCGTATTCGGTTATGTAAAACGGGGTTTCGTCGTTTGTTTTCGGTGCAAAATATTTTTCCGTATTGAGCGGAGTTTCCAGATCAATAATATTCATATCTTATAAAATCCTTTGCATTTGTTAAAAAAATTATATCATACAATTTAATGAAAGTCAATTTTTTGAACTTTTTTAATGCGTTTATGCCTGTTTCTTGTATTGAATAATCAATTATTTTTGATATAATAAACTTAAGGAGGGGTCAAGATGCATATAAGCGAAAAAATATTAATGGACAAAGAGGGACTTTTAAAAGAAGGTCCTATTACGATTGTTGCGTTTGGCGACAGCATAACACAGGGGTCGCTGTTGAATGAAATAAATTACGAAACGGTATATTGGAATTTGCTCAGGAAAAAAATTTTAAACGTAAGAAATTATGTGCCGGTAAACGTTATAAATGCCGGTATAGGGGCAACCACCGCCGTTGATGCGGTCAAGCGAATTGATAAGCAGGTGCTTATTCATAATCCCGACCTGATAATAGTCTGCTTCGGTCTTAATGATGTAAACGGTGAATTGGAAACGTATTTGTCATCAATGAAAATCATATTTGAAAAGTGCAAAGACAGCGGTGCGGACGTAATTTTTATGACTCCGAATATGTTAAATACATATGTTGACGAAAGTATCCCGGAACGTTATCATGGATATGCCGCCGGTAAGGCGGAATATCAAAGCAGCGGAAAAATGGATTTATTTATGAATTCGGCAAAGAAACTTGCGGAGGAAATAGGTATAGATGTGTGCGACTGCTATTCGGAGTGGAAAGAGTTATCAAAAACAACGGATACAACAAAGCTTTTGATTAACAGGGTAAATCACCCTATTCCCGAAATGCATGAGCTGTTTGCAAATTCCTTGTTCAAGATGATTTTTAAAGATATGCCCGAAGTAATTCCGGAAAATGCAAGCACAATGTACGGCTTGGAGGGGAAAAATGACGGTAAAGATACACTGCGGTGATTATACGGCGATTATTAATCCGTCAAGGGGCGCAAACTGCATAAGCTTAAGAAATTCAAAGTACAATGCAAAAATTCTTAGAGAACCCGATTTATCAAAAAATCCCGACAATCCGTATTTGTACGGTATGCCGATATTGTATCCCGTAAACAGAATATCGGGCGGCTGTTTTGAATTTGAGGACAGAACATACCGCTTTCCGATAAACGAATCGAAAACAAACTGCCATCTTCACGGTTTCCTGCATGAAACAGAGTTTGAAATATCAGAACAGAGCGGCAGGTTTGTTAAGTGTGTATGGGAGGGAGCGTATTTTGATTTGGGAAAGCTTCGGATTGAAATAACCTACAGCTTGTCTGATGACGGCTTGGAGCAGATCACAAAAATTACAAACCTTTCGGAGAATAATATGCCGAATTTTCTCGGATTTCACACAACGTTCAATGTTCCGTTCATTGAAAACTCCGTACCCGGCAACATACGGCTTTGCGCCGAAACGGGTGAGGAGATTGAGAGGGATAATAATTATCTGCCGACGGGAAAAATACTGCCCTGCGATGAGATTAATGAAAAAATAAATAACGGCACATTTATGCCTTTTGAAAAAGTTATAAGCAGAAATTGCAAGTCGGACGGGGACGGAAAAATTGAACTGCGTGATATAAAGCACAATGTAAAGGTTGTATACGAAAACGATAAGAAATTCGGCTGGAGATTGTTTTATAACGGAAATGCGGACGAATATATATGCCTTGAGCCTATGACGTGTATGGCAAACTGCCCGAATGCGCCGTTTGAGCGCAGTTTCGGCGGATTTGACAGCATACCGCCGAACACATCAAGGGAATACATATCAAAAATATACTTAAAGGAGGTGGATTGATAATGGAAGTGACTTGGCTCGGACAGGCAGGCCTGATGTTTGAAACGGATAACAAGATAATTATGGTTGATCCGTATTTGTCTGACAGCGTTGAAAAAACAGAGCCGCAAAACAAACGCCGTGTGCCTGTTGACGAAAGTTTTTTGAAAATCAGACCCGACATAATAGTGCTTACGCACAATCATCTTGATCATACCGATCCCGATACATTAAAGCACTATATCACGGATAAAGGTGCTGTATTGGTACTGGCGTCGGCAAACGCATGGCAGACGGTGCGCAGTAAGTTTTGCGAGGGGAAAAATACCTTTGTTCAGTTTAACCGACATACTGTATGGACGGAGGGAAATATACGTTTTACTGCCGTTAAAGCGGAACATTCGGACGATGCGGCAATCGGCTGTGTGATAGAGGCGGAAAATAAAAAATATTATGTTACAGGAGATACGCTTTACAATGAAGAAATTTTTGCTGATCTTCCCCAAAACATAGATTATGTATTTCTGCCCGTAAACGGGCGTGGAAACAATATGAATATGACGGACGCAAAAGACTTTTGCAAACAAATCGGAGCAGTTGCCGTGCCTATGCATTGCGGCTTATTTGACAGCCTGGATTTGAATGATTTCCAATATGCAAACAAGATTATTCCCGAATTTTACAAAGAAATAAAGCTTTAAAGAAAGGAAGAACGTTATGAAAATAACAAGACTTGAAGTAATCAAGGTAAAACCGAGGTGGATGTTTTTAAAAATGCACACCGACACCGATATTTTCGGCTTGGGCGAGCCTGTTCTGGAAGGACATTGCACGTCGGTTGAGGCGGTGATAAAGGAGTTTGAGGAGTATCTCATAGGCAAAGACCCGATGCGGATTGAACACCATATTCAGGCATTGTACAGAGGCGGGTTTTACCGTGGCGGCCCGCTGATGCTTTCGGCAATCAGCGGAATAGAACAGGCAATGTGGGATATAAAGGGCAAGTATTACAACTGCCCGGTATATGAAATGCTTGGCGGCAGATGCAGAGATAAAATCAGAATGTATACGCATATAAAAAGAGCCGGAACGGCAGGAGAATTTCCGATAGAGGAAATGCTTGAAATTGCCGATGAAAGGCTGAAAGACGGCTACACCGCTCTTAAGTATTCCATAATCCCTCCGATAAAGCCTATCGAAAACCCCGAAAATATAGAAAAGCATATCAATCGGTTTGCAAAGGTGCGTGAAAGAATAGGAAATAAGGTGGATTTGGCGATTGATTTTCACGGACGTGTTGCGCCGTCGGCGGCAAATGTTCTTATAGAAAAGCTGAAACCATACAGCCCTATGTTTATTGAGGAGCCGTGTCTGCCCGAAAACGTGGATTGTATGGTAAATATCGCACGCAAAACAACCGTGCCGATTGCCGCAGGAGAAAGACTTTTCGGCAAGTGGCAGTACAGGGAGCTTATCGAAAAACAGGCGGTAAGCGTTATTCAGCCTGATATTTGCCATGTCGGAGGAATATATGAGGGCAGAAAGCTTGCGGCGATGATTGAGATGTACTACGGCTCAGTTGCACCGCATAATCCGCTCGGACCTATATCGCTTGCATCGTGTATTCAGCTTGATGCGTGCATACCTAATTTCCTTGTCCAGGAGCATCCGGGAAATCCCGATAAATCCGATTTGGGTGTAGGATACATAAAAGAGCCGTTTGTGATAAAGGACGGATATATCGACGTTCCGACAAAGCCGGGATTGGGCGTGGAACTTGATGAGGAGGCTCTTAAAGATAAGCTGTATGACGGAAAATGGACAACGCCGAGACAATACTATGAGGACGGCAGCAATGCGGACTGGTAAGGAGGTAAATCATGAAATCGGTTTTTATAACGGGTGCCTGCTACGGCACTGGATATGCCGTTGCGGAACGGTTTGCACGGGAAAAATATAACGTTTTTATAAGCGGACGTGATAAAAATAAAGCGGAAACTGCCGCAAAATCCATATCAGAAAAATACGGAGTTTACGCAAAAGGCTATCAGACGGTGACGTTTGAGCAAAGCGAAGTAAGTAAAATTTTTTGCGATATTGAAAAGAACGGATACAGCATAGACACGCTTGTGTTAAATGCGGCAAATCTGGGGATAGGGCAGGAAAGTCTTAATGTGGATATTGAGGATTTTGCGGGCGTTTACAAAATAAACGTTATGTGGAACTTTATGATGTCGAGGGAAGCGGCAAAGCAGATGAAGAAATCGGGCGGCGGTTCGATAGTGTTTGTAACCTCCAATTCCGCTCTGCGTGTTACGGAAAACCGCTGCGCTTACTGCTCGTCCAAAAGTGCGATACTTGCTATGTCAAAATCCTTTGCGGTTGACTGGGGAAAGTACGGCATACGCTCCAATTGCGTTCTGCCGGGTATGATTAAAACTGAACGCTGGCAGAATAATATCAATAACTGTAAATATTATCTTGCAAATTATACGCCGATTGAGGATATTGCGGATTTTACCGATATTGCAAATGCGGTATGGTATTTTGCAAGCGACGCCGCAAAAGCAACTACGGGTGCAGAGCTTGTTGTTGATGGCGGAATGCTGGCACAGCTGACACCGAATATCGAAAGAACTTTGTGGAAAGATGAGTAATTACAAGGAGGCAAAGCAAATGGGAACAAAGTGGAGCAAGGAAAGAATATGGGATTGGTATAATCAAAGACCCTGGATAAGAGGCTGCAATTTCATAAGCAGTGATTGTGCAAACCGTGTTGATCAGTGGCAGGAATACAAATTTGAAGAAAGATTTGAAACAACCGAGCGTGAGCTGGCGCTCGCCGCAGAAACCGGCTTCAACTCCATAAGAATTATCCCGGAATTTTTCGTGTGGGAACAAGAGCATGACGGGTTTATGGAACGCTTTGAAAGATATATCGAGGCGGCGCATAAAAACGGGATTTCTTGTATGGTTGTTCTCGGCAATGACTGTATGCCGCCGAAAGAGGAGGCGCTAAAGCGCAGACATTTGGGAGAACAAAAGGTCGACTGGGGTTATCACGGCGGAAGAAAGGTGTCACAGCACGGAACATTAAAGGAGCCGGGACTTTCTGTTCTCGATGATCCCGAAAGTGCGGAAAAATATTATGAATTTGTGCGGGAGATAGTAACAAAATACAAGGACGACGAAAGAATTATAATCTGGGACGTATTCAATGAGCCGGGACAGGCAAAGCGCAAATCAATGTCATTGCCGCATTTGAAGAAATTATTTGAGATAATACGTGATATTGACCCCATACAGCCGCTCACCGTCGGCATATGGACAACGCTTGACGATATTCGTGACTTACCCGAAATAGAAAAGTACGGACTTGAAAATTCGGATATTGTTTCATTCCACAATTATGATACGTACAGCAAAAACATAGAAAAAATCAATCAGCTGAAAAAGCTCGGCAGACCAATAATCAATACGGAGTGGCTGGCACGCTGTATGGGAAATACGGTAGATGAAATGTTTCCGCTGTTTTTCTTGGAAAAAATCGGCTGTTACAACTGGGGATTTGTTGCCGGTAAAACGCAGACCTATGAGCAGTGGGAGAGTATGTGGGATTTGTATAACAAAGACCCGGAACATATTTCGTGGGATTTTGATAAATGGCTTCACGATTTGTATCGTCCGAGTCTGCATCCGTACAATCCCAACGAAATTAATCTTATTAAGAGATTTTGCAATCTTGCCGATAAGGAATTTAACGAAAAATAATTAAGGCGGCGGCTCTGAAGTGAGCCGCTCCTTTTTAATTGCAGGTAAATATTTTACACAATAATCAAGCTGAATATTTGTGCAAAAATAATTTTAAAAAATGTATTGACATATACTTTTTACTGCTGTATAATGTGACAAACCTAAAAAAATATACCTGCAAAGGGGTGGGGAAAATGAAAAAAGAAAAACGAAAGAGGGACAATGCTCTGCCGGATTACGGGAGTTTGTTTGACGGAGCAAAGGACGATAAAATCACCGTAAAGCTTCTTGGAGGATTGTTAAAGAAGAACTTCAGTGAATTTATATGCTCCACATTTTTATTTATCGTAAAGCACTGTGCGGTGTGGGTAATTCCTATTGTTACCGCCAACATAATAGATATTGCTACCGACCCGTCAAGCCACTCGGTCAGCGGAATATTTATAAACGGTGCGGTACTGATATTGCTTTGCGTGCAGAACCTGTTTACGCACGTCTGGTACATAAACTACACCAGCCGATTTTTGAGGGGAATAGGCGCAGGGTTAAGAAATTCGCTTGTTAAAAAGCTTCAGCAATTGTCAATCACGTATCACAACAAGCTTAAATCGGGTGAGCTGCAATCCAAGTTTCTGCGTGATATTGAGGCGATAGAAAACTTTTTAAGGCAAATACTGTTTTCTGTCATTCCGAACGTTATAACGCTTGCGATTACGGTTACGATAACGATTATGAAAAGCAGACTTGTTGCACTTTTCTTCCTGCTGATAATCCCGGTGAATGTCGGGGTGGTGAGAGCTTTCAGAAAGAAAATGTCAAACGACAACAGAAAGTTCCGCAAAGAGGTTGAAAACGTTTCGGGAAAAATTACAACCATGCTTGAAATGATACCCGTAACAAAAGCGCACGGTCTTGAAGAAACCGAGATAAACAAAATGGAGGGCGAGCTTAAGCATATGCAGGCGTCGGGCGTTGCGCTCGACCATTCGCAGGCACAGTTCGGCTCATGGGCGTGGGTTGTGAGCCAGGTTATGAGTTCGATATGCCTTATAGTAACGGGTTATATGGCGTATATCGGAAAGCTGTCCATAGGCGATGTGGTGCTGTTCAGGTCGTATTTTTCCACCATTACGGGCGGTGTGGACGGATTGCTTAACATTTACCCCGAATTTACAAAGGGTGCTGAGTCGATAAAATCCGTTGCGGAAATAATGATTTCGGATAATATCGAGCATAACAGCGGAAAAATAAAACTTCGGTATGTACACGGAACGGTCGAGTTCAAAAACGTATCGTATCATTATCCCGAAAGCAATGAAAAGGTAATAAACAACTTCTCACTGCACGTGGAGCCGGGCGACTGCGTGGCGTTTGTGGGCGCATCGGGATCGGGAAAATCAACGATAATGAATATGATAATAGGATTTTTGAACGCAACCGAGGGCGAGATACTTATTGACGGCAAGCCGATTGAGGCACTGGATTTGCGAACATACAGGCATTTTCTGTCGGTTGTGCCGCAAAACAGCATACTGTTCAGCGGTACGATAAAGGAAAACATTGTTTACGGCTTGAAATCCTATTCGGAAAAACGGCTGGAACAGGTTATAGACCTTGCAAATATACGTGAGTTTGTGGATAAACTGCCGGACGGCATAAATATTATGGTTGAGGAACATGGCGGAAATCTTTCGGGCGGTCAGAAGCAGAGAATATCGATTGCGAGAGCGCTTATGCGTGATCCGAAGATAATCATTCTTGACGAGGCAACCTCGGCACTCGATAACATATCCGAGTATCATGTTCAAAAGGCTATGGACAGTCTTATAAAGGGAAGAACAACGTTTATCGTTGCACACAGGCTTTCTACAATACGTGACGCAAATAAGATAATCGTAATGGAAAACGGAAGCTGTGTCGAAAGCGGTACCTATGACGAGCTTATGACAAAGCACGGGAAATTCTATGAGTTAAAAACGCTTAGCGATATGAATGTTGAAAACCGATAATAAAAAATCCTGTCGGCAATGCTTTGCCGACAGGATTTTTTGTGTTAGCTTATTTTAGATATAACCTTCCGCGGACATTTCTGAACGCATAAACCGCAGTTTTTGCACTTATCGTAATCAATAACTGCGTAATTGTTCTCGACATGAATTGCATCAAACGGGCAATTCTTTTCGCACAGCTTACAGCCGATACAGCCGGAGGAACAATATTTGTTTACGTATTTTCCCGTTTCGGGATTTTGGCAGTTTACACGCTGTTTTATTTTTTTCGGAACAAAGCCGATAATATGCTTTGGACAGACTTTTATGCATTGTCCGCAGGCGGTGCATTTGTCCTCGTCCACAACGGCAACGCCGTCTTTTACGGATATTGCGCCGAATTGGCATACGTCTGCACAGCTTCCGCCGCCGAGACAGCCGCTCGGACACAGCTTTGCACCGCCTGCAAGCCGTGATTGGCTTATACAGTCGCTTTTTCCGTCATAATCATATTTGTACACAACGGAGCCGCAGTCGCCCGAACAGGCAACGTGTGCGGCTTTTTCTTCGGGAGCTTCTGCCGTCACGCCCATAATTTCAGCAATCTTTTCGGCAACCGCACCTTTTCCGACCACGCATTTGTTTACGGGGTCGCCGTTTGAAACGATTGCGTCGGCATAGGCGCCGCAGCCGGCGTATCCGCACGCACCGCAGTTTGCACCGGGGAGAACGGCGGTTATCTTTTCCGTGCGCTCGTCTGTTTTTACTTCAAAAACAAACGACGCTATCGAAAGGATAAGTCCGAATAAAAGTCCCACTCCGCCGACTATTGCGGCGGCAATAAGTATATTTTGAAAATTCATCACACATCGCTCCTTTCATCAGAATGACAGACCCGAAAAGCCCATAAACGCAAGTGCCATAAGTCCCGCCGTTATAAGTGCGGCAGGAAAACCTCTGAATGCCTGCGGCATTGCGCTTTCGTCAAGCTGTTCACGTATGCCTGCCATGAGAACTATCGCAAGCGTAAATCCGAGACCGGCAAATACGCCGTACAGGAGCGAAAGTATAAAATTATAGCTTTTTTCCACATTAAGGAGCGTTACGCTTAATACGGCGCAGTTTGTGGTTATGAGCGGAAGATATATGCCGAGCGCATTGTAAAGCGGCGGCATTGATTTTTTTATGAACAGTTCAACGAACTGAACAAGTCCGGCAATTATGAGTATAAATAATATTGTCTGCAGATACTCAAGTCCGAACGGGACGAGCAGATATGTATATGCGGCATATGTTGCCATAGACGCTATGCCCATAACGAATGTAACCGCTATACCCATACCGAGCGCAGTGTCCGTCTTTTTTGAAACGCCGAGAAACGGACAGCACCCGTAGAATTTTACCATTACAAAATTTTCCGTAAACAGTGCGGAAATTATGATAGCTATTACAGTCTTTAACATTTTACTTGCCCTCCTTGCTCATTATGTGCTGTACGAGCGCAACCAAAAGTCCGAGTACGATAAATCCGCCAGGCGCCATTATGATTATCGATGCCGGCGTTATTGCACCGCCGTATACGGGAATGTCAAAAATCGTGCCTGCGCCGAGAAATTCACGCACTGCGCTTATTATGCAGAGTGCAAGCGTGAAACCGAGTCCCATACCCAAGCCGTCAAGTGCGCTTTTGAATACCGTGTTCTTTGACGCAAAAGCCTCCGCACGTGCAAGGATTATGCAGTTTACGACTATAAGCGGTATGAATATTCCCAATGAGCTTGAAAGGTCGGGGAGAAAAGCGTTTAAACACATCTGTATAATCGTTACAAATGCCGCTATAATTACTATGTACGCCGCAATTCTTACCTTGTCGGGAATGATTTTTCTTAAAAGCGATATTATCATATTCGAGCATACCAGAACTGCCGCCGCACTTAACCCCATCCCCAAACCGTTTTTGACGCTTGTGGTAACGGCGAGAGTGGGGCACATACCGAGAAGCTGTATAAACGTCGGATTTTCAAATATTATGCCGTTTAAAAATACCCTTAAGGCGCTTTTGTTTTCTTCCATATTATTCAGCCTCCTTCTGTGCGATTTCGAGAGCGGCGTTTACAATTCTTGTAACGCCGTTCGAGGTCAGCGTTGCGCCGGATAGCGCATTTATCTGCGTGTCATCGGCGCCCGATTTTACAACGCCTATTCCTGCTTTTTTGCCGATAAACTGTTCACGGAATGCAGGCTTTGAAGCGTTTTGCCCGAGTCCCGGGGTTTCATTTGAAGAAATTATCTCAATACCCGACGCTTTTTGCTCGCTGTCTGCGCCGACGGCTATCTGCAAGCCGCTGTCATAGCCGCTTCCGGTGAGGATTGAGCATATGCCCACGCTCTTTCCGTCTGCGTCTTTTGCGGAATATACGCCGTTAAGCTCACAGCCGTATTTTTCGGCTATGCTCTTTAAATCATCTGTCAGTTCAATGTCCTCGAATGTTTCTGCATTTATGACCTTTTTTAACGCGTTTTGCCTGTTAATGCTTTCGTTTACTGCAATTATGGGCGCTGTTTTGTCATTGACAAACGCCAAAAGCAGTGCGGAAACGGAGGTTATCAGAAACAAAATAAGAGTGGTTTTGATTATTACCGATGCTTTTTTCATATCTTTTTACCTGCCTTTCCGAAAGATTTCGGCGCAGTTGCCGATTCGATAAGCGGTGAGGCGATGTTCATAAGTATTATCGAGAAAGAAACGCCCTCCGGATAACCGCCGAAATTTCTTATTATAAACGTCAGCACGCCGCAGCCTATGCCGAATATCACCATACCCATAGGAGTTGTGGGTGTGGTAACGTAGTCCGTTGCCATAAAGAATGCTCCGAGCAAAAGTCCGCCCGTGCAAAGCTGATATGCGGTATACTGCGCCTGTGACATACCCTCCGCACCTGTGCCGAACAGGTATGTAAGCAATGCAAACGTGATAATGTATGCCGCCGGTATTCTTATCGATACCACACGGCGTATAAGCAGATATATAAAGCCTAAAATGAGAGCCGCCGCCGAGGTTTCGCCTATACAGCCGGGAATACGCCCGATAAAGGCGTTCCAAAGCGAGGGGAGCTCGGACGAACCGCTTTTCATAACCGCAAGCGGAGTTGCCGAGGATATTGCGTCTGCGGCAAGGGGAGAGGCGAATGTTGTCATTGCTCCCGTCCATGCTATAAGCATAAAGCATCGTCCGGCAAGTGCGGGGTTCATAAAGTTTTTGCCAAGACCGCCGAATATCTGCTTTACAATTATAATAGAAAACAATCCGCCCAGAGCCGCCATCCAGAGCGGAATACCGCTCGGCAGATTAAGCCCGAGCAAAAGTCCCGTCACTGCCGCACTGCAGTCGGACACGGTTATTTTGCGCTTGGCGAGAATTTCAAACAGTGCCTCGCCAAGAACACAGGATAAAACGGTTACCAAAAGCACAAGTGCGCTCCGTATGCCGAAAAAGTATGTGCCGCAGATTGCAGCCGGCATAAGCGCTATAAACACGTCGAGCATAATCGAACGCACCGAGTCATGCGTGTGTATGTGCGGCGAAGCGGATACGGTTAATTTATTCATTTTTTTGCCGCCTCCTGTCTTTTACGGATATTTTTCAATACAACGGGACGTATGGTTCGTATGTTGCCGAGCGGATCTTTTCTTGCCGGACAGACGTATGAACACATACCGCACTGCATACAGTCGAGAACGTTGTATTTTTCTGCATTTTCAGCATCGCCGTTTTTTGCGAAATTGCTCAATTTGTTCGGCATAAGTCCCATGGGGCAGTGCGCCACGCACCTTCCGCATCTTATACAGGGCATATCCTCGTAAAATGACGTTTCGCTTTCGGAAAATGCAAGAACGGCAGAAGTGGTTTTTATAACCGGTACATCGAGCGAATACTGTGCAAATCCCATCATCGGACCGCCGAAAATAATTTTCTTGGGCGGTTGTTTAAATCCGCCTGCCGCCTCAAACAAAAATGATGCCGGAACTCCGAGCGGAACAAGAAAGTTTGAGGGCGTGCTTACGGCGTCGCCGCTTACGGTAACAATCCTTTCGGTAAGCGGCATACCCGTTGCAAACGCACGGGAGATTTCGTATACGGTTTCTATGTTAAGCACAATCGCTCCCACGTCCGCGGGTAGTTTTCCTGTGGGTACATTACGTCCCGAAATTGCCTTTATAAGCATTTTTTCCGCACCCTGCGGATATTTTGGCTTAAGGGGCATAATCTGTATGCTGTCATCGTATCTTAAAAGCTTTTTGAATGATGAAATACAGTCGCTTTTGTTTGTTTCTATACCTATATATGCATGCTTCAAATCAAGAATGTTCATAACTATGCGTATGCCCGAAATAATATCCTCCGTGTTTTCAAGCATACGTCTGTGATCTGCCGTTATATACGGCTCACATTCCGCACCGTTTATGATAAGGAACTTGATTTTTTTGTCCGTGTCAAGCTTAACGTGAGCAGGGAAGCCCGCTCCGCCCATTCCGACTATGCCTGCGTCACGGATTACCCAAAGCATTTCACGCTTGGAAAGCACGGAAATGTCCTTAACGGGTTTTATTCCCTCGTAAGGGGTATACAGGTTATCATTTTCGACAAAAACAGACGTTACCATAGTACCCGACGGGTGCGGGTGCTTTTCGATTTTTTTCACCGTTCCCGAAACGGAAGAATGAACGGGAACAGCCATATAATCCTCTGCGTCTGCCAGCTTTTGACCTACGCATACGGTATCCCCGACGTTTACAAGCACATTGAGCGATGCACCTATGTGCTGTTCTATCGGAAAAATATGAGTGCCGCACGGTAAAAGCGGCTTTATTTCGCACGAATTTGTGTAGCCTTTGAAATCACGGACATGCAGTCCGCCCCTGAAAGACAGTGCCATAAAATCCCCCCTAAATAAAATTATATTTATTATAGCATATTATGCGGTTTTATGCAATATTAAAAGAAAGACAGTATAAATTTTTTAATAAGACAATAGCCTGTGTATCAAAGATACACAGGTTATTGTTCTATAATTACGCACGGTATAAAAGACCGTTCAGTAAATCCATTTCAGCCATTTCGCGTATTTTGTAGTGAAGCTTTTTGCCGGTTGCGTTTCTTGGTATTTCCTCGATAAATCTATAATACCTCGGACGCTTGTACGGTGAAATCATCGGGTGATTTCGGCAGTAGTCCTCAAGCTCGGCAACTGTAAGCGATTTGTCCGCCGGCACTATATACGCCGTAACGAGCTGTCCGTATGCTTTGTCATGCACAGCCGTAACTATGCAGTCGGCAACCTTTGCATGCTCGTTTAAAACCTCCTCTACCTGTGTGGGGTAGATGTTCTCGCCGCCGGAGATAATCATATCGTCTTTTCTTCCGACTATTGTTACAAAATGGTTTTTGTCCCATGTGCCGAGGTCGTTCGTATACATATATCCCTTGTAGAATTTGCGTTCCGTTTCTTCGGGATTATTAAAGTACATATATGCCGATTTTGCCGGTGATTTTATAATAACCTCACCGACTTCGTTTCCGTTCATATCAACCGTATCATCCGGATCTGCCTTGCGGTCGTCATAGGTTTTTACAACACGCACATCATCGTCTGTACAGGAACGTCCGGCAGTACCCGACATATCGGGAAGATCGCACGGGCGCAGGAAAGTGTTCCAGAAGGTTTCCGTAGTGCCGTAGCCGTTGAAAATGTTGGGAGTAAGAGTGTTCTGATACTTTATGCAGGCGGCACGCTCGAGCGGACTGCCCATGGTAACTATACCGTTGAGTGAGCTCAAATCCCGTCCCGATCTCTGCTGTTCGTTCACGAGCATTTCCAATACGGTCGGAACGCCGATAAGAAAGGTTATTTTATATTTTTCGGTATATTCAAGACAAAGCCGAGCGTCGAATTTCGGCATAATTACAACCGTTCCGCCGGCGTAAAGGGTAGGGGTGAGACCGCCCGAATGTATACCGCCTCTGTGGAACCACGGCGTGGTGTTCATTGTCTTATCGTTAAAGCTTAACGGAAAATGCATCAGCACATCATGCGCCGAAAGCACTTCGTTTATGCTTGTGAGCGGTACGCCCTTTTGTCTGCCGGTCGTGCCGGAGGTGTAAAGGCGGGTGGTTTCATCATAAATGCAGAGCGGAGCGGAGGGTGTGGGATTTTCTTCGCTTTTGCCCGAAGCATAGTCTGTGTAGCTTATATATCCGTCGGGCGCTTTCTTTGTCTTGTCGGTGTCAACCATTATTATTCTTGACGGCTTGTGCTTTGACATTGCAAGCGCTTTTTCGGTTACTTTCTGCATATGCGAGTCATATAAAAATACGGAGGGCTTTGAATCTTCAATGGTAAGCGCTATTTCGCCTGCGGAAAGACGGAAATTCATCGGGCAGTTTATCGCTCCCAGCTTGTGCGAAGCGAGATATGCAAACACAAACTCGGGGCAGTTTAACAGCTGATACATTACCACATCGCCTTTTTTTACGCCGTCATCGGCAAGTGCAGAGGCAAATTTATTTGCTTCTGCATTAAGCTCGGTATATGTCCAGCTTTCTTCGGTCTGCGGAAAGAACAGCGCCTCTCTGTTTCCGAATCTGTATACATTTCTCATAAAACCGTTGAGCCATGTGTATTCCGACTCAAATACGGGTTTAAAATTGCTTAAAATACTTCCCGCATTTGAACCCGAAAAACGGCTTTTAGCCTGTGAGAGCTCGTTTTCAAGCTCGGAAAAAAGCTTTTCGGTATCCTCTGCGGAGTATTCATAATTGTTTTTGCTCGAACAATTTCCGAGCAGGCGTATCATTTCTGTGATTTTTTGCGAACGTGCGGAGGAAATTCTCTCGAAGCGTTCTCTTTTTGTTTCTTTTTTCATTTCAATACCTCATCTTATAAAAAATATTTATGGGATATTTAAATTATACAATATTTTCTTTACAATGTCAACATATAGTTGATAAAAATTAAAATTATTTGAAAAATAACTATATTTGAAAAATACAGTATTATAAATATTTTTTAAAATTCTATTGAATAATTATTCGGTTTGTGATACAATATTTATATGTAAATTAAATATTGTGCGGAGAATAGATTTATGAAAAAATGGAAAACAGTATTGATAATTATTGTTTCCGTAATTGTACTGTCTGCAGGGGCGGCATTTTCGGTATATCATTTTTATGTTGTTCCGAAATATATTGAACCTATGCTTGAAACGGCGGCATACATATTAAATGATGACAGTGTAAAAGATGAAATATCGCAGATTGCGGAAGATCTTCGGCAAAAAGGTCTGCTGGACGATGAGCTGGTAAGTGAGTTCGTGGCGGAAAACACAGCGGTACAAACCACACCCGAGCCGACACCATATCAGGAACAACCGGCAGAACCGCAGAATACGGAAACAACAGAAACAACAGGAAGAAAATACAGCTACGGAAAAAAGAATAACACAACACAGGAGGAAGCAGAAAAGGTCACTCCAAAACCATCGGTTGATACTTCAAATTTGTACGAACGTGTGAAGTCGCAGGTTGAACCGGAGGACATGAAAAGAGGCTACGAATTTTTAGGCAAGCTTGATATGTCTAAAATACGCAGTCTGGCATCTGACAGAGCAGAACTTAAGAAATATATTAAAAATACCTTGACAGAGGATGAATATGCCGAGCTTATCGGACTTTATATTAAATATTCATATCTGTTGAAGCAGTAATGGGGGATAATTCTTGAAAAAAATTAATTTCAGACGTATAGCTCTGGCGGCTTTGGATGTAATTATGATTGTGTTCAGCTGTTTTATGGCGATATTGCTTATAAACGAGCTGGGAATTACGGGAAATGTTATTTTGTTGGGCGAATATTATGAGAGAATTGCCATATATGCCTCCGCAACACTTGTATCGCTTGTGTTTTGCAGAGTTTACCGAAACATATGGAAGTATGCGCAGATTAAAGACTTTGTAAAATGCTTTTTGGGAATGGTTATAGGTGTAGTGATAACCGTGGCTATTCTGGTGATAAAAAACGGATTTAGACTGGATATATATACGAAAATCTTTTTGATACTTTCGTTCCTTATAGCGACTTTCGGAATTATCTCACTGCGTACCTGCTACAGTTGGCTGTACGGGTTTTATGTGCGCCAGGCAAAAACTGCAAAAAACGGTGATAAAAAGCGCACGCTCATTGTCGGAGCGGGACTTGCGGCGCAAAGAACGATAGGCGAAATGTATGAGTCGGAATGTGAATATGAGCCTGTATGTATCGTTGACGACGATCCGTCAAAACTGCACGGAATTATAAGAAATGTTCAGGTATGCGGAAGTACATATGATATTCCCGATTTGTGCAATGATAAAAATATAGATGTAATTATGCTTGCAATGCCCTCCTGTACAGCAGAGGAACGCAAGAGAATTATCGACATATCATTAAAAACCGACTGCGAAATCAAAACACTCCCGTATATACATGAAGTGTTCAATATGGACAGCTTGATAAGGCAGGCAAAGAGTATAAATCTTGACGAGCTTTTAGGACGCGATGCAATAAGATTTGACAATACCGAGGTAAAAACTCTGATAGACGGCAGTACCTGTATGGTAACGGGCGGCGGCGGATCAATCGGTTCGGAGCTTTGCCGCCAGATTGCAAAGTACAACCCGAAACGTCTTGTTATAGTTGATATTTACGAGAACAACGCCTATGACATTCAGCAGGAGCTTGTGCGCAGTTACGGCGATAAGCTTAATCTTAATGTGGAAATAGCGTCTGTGCGTGACTATGACAAGCTTGAAACTTTATTTGAAAAATATAATCCGACCATTGTGTTCCATGCAGCGGCGCATAAGCACGTTCCGCTTATGGAAACAAACCCCGAGGAGGCTGTTAAGAATAATATCCTCGGAACATATAACACGGCAGTCCTTGCGGATAAATATAATGTTGAGCGATTTGTGCTTATTTCTACCGATAAGGCTGTAAATCCGACTAATGTTATGGGCGCAACAAAGCGCTGCTGTGAGATGATAGTGCAGAATATGGCGCAGAAATCAAAAAGCACAAAATTTGTTGCGGTGCGTTTCGGAAACGTGCTCGGCTCAAACGGCTCGGTTATTCCGCTGTTTGAAAAGCAGATAGCAAAGGGCGGTCCCGTAACGGTAACGCACCCCGAAATTGTGAGATATTTTATGACTATACCCGAGGCGGTTTCGCTCATTTTACAGTCGGCAACCTTTGCAAAGGGCGGCGAAATATTTGTGCTTGATATGGGCGAGCCGGTTAAAATCCTCACATTGGCGGAAAATCTTATTAAAATACACGGCAAAAAGCCGAATGTTGATATTAAAATCGAGTTTACGGGACTTCGTCCCGGCGAAAAGCTTTACGAGGAACTCCTTATGGACGAGGAGGGCTTGCGTAAGACCGAAAACAAGAAAATATTTATCGGAAAGCAGATAGAAGTAAATGAACAGCTTCTGCTTTCGGAAATACATAAAATAAAAGAAACAGCTATGAGAAATGATAAAGAAACGGTAATTTCGGAGCTTGCCGAAATTGTGCCGACCTTTAACCATAAAACAAACTGCTAATCCGAAAACACTGCGGAATGAATTTTTCGCAGTGATTTTTGTAAGGAAAGGGAAAAGATATGACAAAAAAAGAACGAGTTGCAAGGTTAAGGGCGCTTCTTGACAAAGCATACCCCGATGTAAAATGTTCGCTTGATTTTGAAACACCTGTGGAGATGCTTGTTGCAGTGCAGTTGAGTGCGCAGTGTACCGATGCGAGAGTGAATATCGTAACAAAGGAGCTTTTTAGAAAATATAAAACTGCGGAGGATTTTGCAAACGCCGATATAAACGAATTGCAGGAGTATATAAAATCGGCGGGATTTTACAAAAACAAATCGAAAAATATCATTGCCTGCTGTCAAAGGCTTGTCGAAGTCTATGGCGGCAAAGTCCCTGACACAATGGAAGATTTGCTCACGCTTGCAGGAACGGGCAGAAAGACGGCAAATCTTATACTCGGCGATCTTTACGGAAAACCGGCGGTCGTGGTCGATACGCATTGTATGCGTCTGTCACGCCGTATAGGTCTGACCAAAGAGGAGGAACCGCAGAAAATCGAGATGGACTTGAAAAAAATCGTGCCTCCCGATTATCAGCTGAGAATGTGCCACCAGTTTGTGTATCACGGCAGAGCAGTATGCACCGCACGCAGTCCGAAATGCGATGTATGTCCGATATACGAGGTATGCAAAAGAGTGGGCGTTGATGCAAAAAAGCCGAAATGAACCTGTCGTCAGAATTGAGGTCAGTACCTCAAACGGTTTGTCTATAGTCTAAGCCGAAACATTAATTGTTTCGGCTTTAAATTTTATAATTTATATTTTCTTTCATAAATTCGGTTGCGGATTTTCCTGTTTTCTCTTTGAAAAATCTGCTGAAATGATATTGACCGGAAAAACCGCACTTTTCCGCTACTGTGTTTATTTTATATATCCCCTCGGACAGCAATTGCTCTGCTCTTTGCAGACGTATATTCAGTATGTATTGTTTTGGGGAAATCCCGAATTGATTTTTGAATTGCTTTCTGAAATACACCTCGCTTATATTGCATAAATCCGCAAGTGTTTTGTTTGTAAGCGCAGGATCGGAATAATTGGTTTCCATATATTCAATTGCCGGGCGCAGAATACCGTATTGAGTTGAATTTGACTGAGATATTCTGTACAGCATATCATAAAATATGCTTAAAACCTTTGCTCTGTTTCGGGGGAACAGGCACAGCCTTTCTATTTGCTCAAAATCGTTTATATACGATTTTGTGTCGTATATCGGAATTGATGTTACGGTATCACATAAATCGCCAAGACAATCAAAATTTATTACGGGGAAAATCCCTGTTTTATTTCTGTGTATTTCATAATTTCCGCCCTTTGGAAGTATAACGGCATAATTCGGATCGGATAAAATTTCCCTGCCCTTGTGGCGGTAAGTAATTTTACCGCTGATACAAAAAGAAATCCCGTAGTTTTTTCTGTTCCGCATCATTTCTTTTCCGCCATGTACAGACGGAACTCTTATAGTGTCATATACGTCGGTTATTACTGCCTTGTTTAATTCTTGCATAGTATCACGCCCTTTAATAAATTTTATCATTTAGGAAAAATATTGTCAAGATACAAGTAAAAAAAGTATCGGAAATGTTAAAGTAATATCGGATTATGCATTGATTAATTACTTACGGTGTTTTATAATGTCGGTGAAAGGAGATGTTACAATGGATTTTAAAAATAAAACTGCCGTTGCTACGGGTGCGGCGTCGGGAATGGGATTGCTGTTTTCGCAAAACTTTGCGGCACTCGGCGGAAACGTTGTAATGTGCGATGTGAATGAAAAGGTATTGAATGAGAAAGTAAGCGAAATCAACTCGAAAGGTCAGGGCAAAGCCATAGGTGTGATTTGCGATGTGCGTGATTACGAACAGGTTTGCAATGCTCGTGACAAGGCGGTTGAAATGTTTGGTTCAATTGATATTTTAACAAACTTTGCGGGCGGAACGGCTGTGCGTATGCTTAATGTCGATCCTTCTTTGGAATTTCCCGATATACCTATTGACGTATATGATTGGGGAATTGATGTAAATTTAAAAGGACAGTTCTATTTCGCACATGCTTGTATGAAACAAATGCGTGAGCAAAAGAGCGGACTTATTGTAAACATCGGCTCGATAACGGGCAAAGAGGGCGACGGACGCGGAATGGACTATCCGACAGCAAAAAGCGGAGTGATGTACGGACTTACAAAATCACTTGCGCAGTTCGGAGCAGGATATAATGTTCGCTGTGTTTGTGTTTCCCCCGGCCCCGTGCTTACCCGTCCGGGTATGGCATTTATGAAAACGCTTCTCGGCAGAGCGGCAGAGCCGCAGGAGATTATAGACCTGGTTTTATTTATTGCATCGGATAAAGGACAGTTTATAAACGGTGAAAATATTATGATAGACGGCGGAAGAAATGCAATGGGCAGGTGGAACTGAAAATGAAACTTGATTTTCTTGCCGGTTACAGACCGACCGTAACGGTTATGATACAGTCCGAAACGGCGGCAAATGCGATAAATACGATAAGAAATTCCGTGTATGAGGGTGCGGACGCTTTCGGACTTCAGATTTGTAAGCTTGCGCCGGAGGAAAGAGAGCACTTAAAGGAGATATACGCCGCATCTTCGGGCAGACCTTTCTACATTACAAACTACAGATACGGATATAATGAAGGATTGTCCGATGAGGAATGTATGAACGGCTTGATTGAGGGGCTTAAAGCAGGCGGTACGCTCGGAGACGTGATGGGCGATGCTTTTGACAAATCACCGAATGAGCTGACGATAAATCCTGTTGCCGTGGACAAACAAAAAAAGCTGATTGATGAAATTCATCAAATGGGCAAGGAGGTTTTGATGTCCTCCCATTTGTATAGGTTTGCAAAAGCGGAGGAAGTGCTTGAAATAGCATACGAACAGCAAAAACGAGGTGCGGATATTGCAAAAATCGTGACCGCCGCAAACAGCGAGGAGGAGGAAGCGGAAAATATAAGAATAACAAGCCTTTTAAAGAAAGAGCTTGATATTTCGTTTTTGTTTCTGTCGGGCGGAACGCATTATAAAGTTCACAGACTGGTTTCGCCGATGCTCGGCAGTTGTATGAGCCTGTGCGTACAGCGATATGATGAGCTTGCGTCCAAAGTACAGCCGCCGCTCGGATTTGTGCGGTATGTTACCGATAATATGGACTATATGCCGGATAAGCTATGAAATTAAAATATGAATTAATTCAATCCCTTGCTTTTGGAATTGAATATACAGAAATAAATGACAATAAAATTATATTTTCAAGATTTTCAGAGCAGGAACGAAACGGTTTAAGCTATGGAAAAGATAACAGCCACGCAACGGCGGGGGTTAGGATAGAATTTGAAACCGACAGTAAATATATTAAGATTGCGACAAGCGTCAGAGAGGCAAATCCGAACGGAAGAAATTTTTATTCGTTTGATGTATATTGCAACGGAAGTATGGTCGGGCAAATAAAAAATTTCAATAAAGAACCGCAATATCCGTACAGGAAATATAATCTGTCAGACAGGCAAAAAACTTTTTACTTAAAATCGGGATTAAAGCGCATTTGCATTTATTTTCCATGGTCGGTCAAAGGAATGATAAGAGAAATTGAACTTGATAACGGAGCGGTTATAATCCCGATACAAAAAGTAAGAAAGGTAGTTATGTACGGCGATTCGATAACGCAAGGCTATGATGCCGCAAAATCTTCTCTTTCTTATGCGTCGAGATTAACCGATATGCTTGATGCCGATGTGATTAATAAGGGAATAGGCGGTTCGGTCTTTATGCCCGAGCTTACGATGCACAAAGACAATGATCAGCCGGACTTTATAACGGCCGCATATGGCACAAATGATTGGAAAGCGTCTGATTTTGAGGCTTTTAAGCACAGGTGCAGTGCTTTTTATAAAAATCTGATAAAGAACTACCCCGATACACCAATCTTTGCAATTGCACCGATATGGCGTGCAGATATTAAAGAAAATCACAAGCTCGGCAATTTTTCGGTGATTGCGGATACACTTAAGCAAACTGCGGACTGTTGTAAAAATGTACATTTTATTGACGGTATAAATTTTATCCCGAAAGATACGGTATATTATCGTGACGGCTATCTTCATCCTAATGATGATGGATTTAAGTTATATGCCGATTCACTGATAAAAGAATTGCGCAGAAAAAAATTATTATAAAAACGGAGGAATTAAAATGAAAGCAATACTTATAAATGATGACAAATCGTTAAGCTGGAGCGAAGTACCCGATCCGATTATAAAGTCGGACGAGGTGCTTGTAAAAATTGAAGCGGCGGCGCTTAACCGTGCCGATTTGATGCAGAGAGAGGGCGATTATCCGCCTCCTCCGGGATGCCCCGAATGGATGGGACTTGAAATCTCTGGCGAGATTGTCGAAGTCGGAAACGGAGCAAAGGAAAAATCGGATTGGAAAATAGGGGATAAGGTTTGCGCACTTTTGGGCGGCGGCGGATATGCCGAATATGTTGCCGTAAAATATGATATGCTTATGCCCGTGCCGAAGAATTGCTCAATGGTTGAGGCGGCGGCAATCCCCGAAGCGTTCGCAACAGCATACTTAAATCTGTTTATCGAAGGCAAAATCAAAGAGGGAAACACGCTGTTAATGCACGCCGGAGCAAGCGGACTCGCAAGCGTAATTATTCCCATGGCAAAAGCGTTCGGAATACGGGTTATAACGTCTGTTTTGTCAGATGAAATTGCGGACTCGATAAAGCATCTCAATGCTGACGTTATAATTAACACATCAAAGGAAAAGACGGCTGACGTTTTAAAAAGAGAACTGGAAAACGGTCATGGTGCGGACGTGATAATAGACTGCCTGGGCGGTGAGCATATGGGCGAGTGTCTGCCGTATCTGACGCACGGCGCAAGGTGGATAATGATTGCGGCTTTGGCAGGACAAAAAACGGAAATAGACCTTAAAAACATATATGTGAGAAATGTAAGAATTATCGGCTCGACTCTGCGTTCGAGAACTCCCGAGGTTAAGGCGCAGATCCTTGCGGAACTTGTAAAAAATGTGTTCCCGAAAATCGAGGAGGGACTTGTAAAGCCGACAATATATAAAGTTTTCCCGATTGAACAGGCGGAGGAGGCGCACGCCGTACTTCAGCGTGGTGAAAATGTCGGCAAGGTTGTACTGACGGTAGGGGAATAAATAAAAAAGTGCGATAACTCGCACCTCAACACCCCTGCCCCTCAATCTTGA